>ERZ1673722.53-NODE-53-length-154276-cov-97.997374_pt1 | contig 154276 bp, 108 predicted proteins | sample MGYA00580222_ERZ1673722 | MGnify/ENA primary metagenome ERZ1673722 (study PRJEB41218, sample SAMN15661750) | gut metagenome | host: Homo sapiens | place: Canada: London | collected 2015-08-20/2019-03-30 | study: EMG produced TPA metagenomics assembly of... | reverse complement strand
ACGGCCAACCGAAGTTGACCGTCTCAACAATCTTTGGGTGGGCCGTCAGGGGTTCAGCCTGCTTCGCAGGCGGCCGCTGCGGCGCTTTCGCGCCTCGCGCGCTGCGCTGGCAAACGCTCACGCGTTTACTCAGCTCCGCGCCCCGACGGGTTCGAACCCATGAAAGGGCGACAAAAAAGACGGCCAACCGAAGTTGACCGTCTCAACAATCTTTGGGTGGGCCGTCAGGGGTTCGAACCCTGGACCTTGGGATTAAAAGTCCCCTGCTCTGCCAGCTGAGCTAACGGCCCGCGGGTGGCATTGTACCACGGTCTGGGACTATTCCCAACTCCATTGGCCGTTCTGGAAAATCACAACTTCACGTCCATCAGGCGTAATGCCCGTAATATCGATGTCGTCCGTGCCGATCATAAAATCGACGTGCGTGCTCGAGACGTTAACACCATGCTCCAGGAGCTCCTCCTTGGACATGTCGTACCCACCCTCGATGCATTCGGGGAAACCGACACCTAGCGCGAGATGGCAGCTAGCGTTCTCGTCATAGAGCGTATCGTAGAACAGAACACCACTTTCGCGGATCGGCGTGTTCTTGGAAATGAGCGCGACCTCTCCCAGGTGAGCAGCGCCCTCGTCAGTATCGATGATACTTGCGAGCGTTGCCTTGCCCACGCGGGCGTCGTAGTCCACCACGCGGCCGCCCTCGAACTTAATCCAAAAATCGTCGACTTTATTGCCGTGGTGGATGAGCGGCATGGCCGAGTACACGATACCGTCGGCGCGCATGCGATCGGGCGAAGTGAAGACTTCCTCGGTGGGAATGTTGGGGAAGAAGGGGTGCCCATCGGGCGTCTTGCCCTTGCCGCCGGCCCACTCGTGACCCTTCGTCATGCCAATCATCAGATCGGTTCCATTTGCCGCGGTGTAATGCAGGCAGTCGAAACGATTGTCGTTCAGGAAACGCAGGTTCTTTTCGAATGCGGCGTCATGGAGCTCCCAGTCGCTCTCTGGGTCCTGGCCATCGACGCGAGCGGTGTGCAGAATCGCATTCCACAGCTTATAGATTGCAACCTCATCGGCGTCTCCCGGGAACACCTCGCGCGCCCAAGCCACGACCGGAGCGCCGGCGATGCACCACGGATTGATGTTGTAATCCAGTCCACGGCGGAAAACTTTGCACTGCGTGTTCTTTGCCTTAGAAGCTGCAGCGGGCTTAGCGGGATCGATGCCCTTAAGGGCGGCGGGGTCCGCACCCTCGATAAAGATAAAGCAGGCACCGTCCTGGGCCAGGGAATCCAGCTGCAGGCGCTTCCACTCGGGCGTCTGCTCAAAATAGCTTTTCTCGACATGCTCGTACGTGAGCCTCGTCACGGCATCATCGGCCCAGATGACCGTCACGTGGCCGGCGCCGGCAGCATAGGCCTCCGCGACCACCACGCGCGCAAACGGCGCGCACTCAACCGGAGACTGAACGACGACTTCCTGGCCGGGCTTAACGTTTACCCCCTTGCGGACAACCAGGCGCGCATAGTTTTTAATCTTGGGCTCCAGGGACTTCATACCCTCCAGGGCCTCTTCGACCGTCAGGGCAGCTCGAATCATGTGCCACTCCATCTATCTATAGAACAGTAAAAAGGCGCGCCGCAAAAACGACGCGCCTTATATCTTAGCGATAAGTATGTATGCAAACGCTACTTCTTCTTGGAGTCCTTCTTGTCCTCCTCGGCAGCTGCGCGCTCGACAAGAGCGTTGAGCTTGTTCTCGGACATGCCCTCGGCCTGCGCGCGGTACATGTTGCGCAAGGGACGAATACGAGCGAAGTCGTAGATAAAGTCACCTAGGATGATGACATAGGACAAAACGATGCCGACCATCTGGACAGGGCTGGACACCATGCCAGCGGGAGCGAAGTACAGCGAGGCCCAAATTGCCACGACGAGCACCATGCCAATGGCGAGCACAACCCACCAGATGCGACGGCGCTTGGTGTAGTCCTCGTCCTGCTTGAGGAGGATATTCGACACCGTATAGATGCGGTCCTCCTTGGCGCGCTGCTTAGCCTTGCGGGCGCGCTTCTCCTCTTTAGAGAGGCCCTCGAGGTTCTCGCCCTTCTCGAGCTCTTTGCGGCGTGCCTTAGACGAAGCCGGCACGACGCGAACGGAGCTCGCTGCTTGACGAGCGGGCTTAGCAGATGCGGCAGACTTGCGCGCAACCCCGGTAACTTCGTGGGATTGCGTGCGCTTGTTCGTGGCGCTACGGGTACTCACTTATGCGTTCTCCTTCATGCTTGTGAACTGGGAGCCCGTGATGATCTGGAAGGCCTCGCGATAGCGCTCGGACGTGCCATCGATGACCTCGGCGGGCAGGTGCGGGGTCTCCCCCGTCATATCCCAGTTGGCCTTGAGCCAATTGCGGACGAATTGCTTGTCGTAGCTAGGCTGGATCTTGCCCTCCTCGTAGCTGGCAGCAGGCCAGAAACGGCTGGAGTCGGGCGTGAGGCACTCGTCGATCAGCGTGACCTTGCCATCAATAACACCAAACTCGAACTTGGTGTCGGCAATGATGATGCCACGGGTCGCGGCGTACTCGGCAGCGGCCTTGTAGATCTTGAGGGAAAGGTCACGAATCTGCGTGGCGATGTCCTCGCCCACGATCTCGCAGCAACGCTCGAACGAGATGTTCTCGTCGTGGTCACCGATCTCGGCCTTCGTGGACGGCGTGAACAACGGCTCGGGAAGCTTGGAAGCCTCGGTCAGGCCCTCAGGCAGCTGGATGCCGCAGACGGTGCCGTTCTCGTCGTAGGTCTTCTTGCCCGAACCGGTCAGATAGCCGCGGACGATGCACTCGATAGGAATCGTCTGGGCCTTCTTAACCAGCATGGCGCGGCCAGCGAGGTAGTCACGATACTCAGCAAACTCCTCGGGGAAATCCGCCGGGTCGATGGAAACGAGATGGTTGGGAACGATGTCGGCAAACTTATCGAACCAGAATGCCGAGATGCGATTGAGCACCTCTCCCTTAAACGGAATCTCGTCGGGAAGAATGAAGTCGAACGCAGAAATGCGGTCGGTGGCGACCATCAGCAGGTTTTCACCGGCATCGTAAATATCACGAACCTTGCCACGGGAATCCGGACGACGCTCCATCGTTGTCACGTGAGTCACTCCTTACCTAAATACGACAGAAATGCGGGTTCTTTCCCGCATGTTTTCGCAAACTCGGAGCGGCAGGGGCGCGGCCCCTCCTTCACCGAATAGCGAAAAGCTAGTGCTCCATTGTAGTAGATGCCGCGTCCGCCGTGTGCTCGCGGGGCAGATGAATTGTAAAAGTCGTACCCTTTCCAAGCTCCGACTCCACGGATATGTAGCCATGGTGACGCTCGACAATCTGCTTGGTCACGGCGAGGCCGACGCCCAGGCCGCCAGCTTCGCGGGCGCGGCTGGCATCGGCGCGCCAAAACCGCCCGAAAATGCGCGACAGATCGTCCTTGGCAATACCGATGCCGGTATCAGAAACGGCAATGCTGACGTGCCTGCGGTCACTGAGCACCGACACCACGACCCAACCGCCCTCGGGGGTGTAGCGCATGGCGTTGCTCATGAGGTTGATAACACATTGCGTGATCATGTCGGGATCGGCCTCGACGACATCGTCGTGACCCTGGGTCTCGTCCGCAAAACGCAGGCGCAGATCGCGGTCGACAAACAGGCGCTCCTGGGCATTGACGATGGAACGCACGAAAGGAACCATGTCCACCGGCTCAAGGTTGAGCGGAGCCGTGCTGTTTTCCATGCGCGACAGGTCGAGCATCTGCTGCACCAGACGAGCCAGGCGACGCGTCTCGGAAGTAACGGTCTCCAAATGCTCATCGTCGGTGGGATACACGCCATCCTGCATGGCCTCGACCGTTGCGAGCATGGCCATAAGCGGCGTGCGAAGCTCGTGTGCAACGTCTGAGGTCAGGCGCTTCTCGTGTTTCATATCCTTCTCGAGCGAGGTGGCCATCTCATCGAAGGTCTCACCCAGCTGATCGATCTCGTCATCACCGCGCAGCCCCGTGCGAGCCGACAGGTCGCCGTCACGGATTTGCTTTGCGGTACTGGTGATGCGATGAATCGGTTTGGTGAGCATGCGCGACACGAGCGATCCGATAACGACCGAAATGCAGATTGCAACAACCGCGGCGAGGGCCATGGCGTTAAAGGTCTTCTCCCTAAACGCAGAGTCCGCCTTGGTGAGCAGAGCGTCGGAGCCGATGGCCCACAGCTTTACCTGTCCGACATGCTCGCCGGAAGACGTTACAATCTCGACGTTAGCAACGCTATCGGAGTCGGTTGGAGCAGACGAGACCGGGCTATGCGATGCCCTCTTGCCGCTCGTGTCGTCGGTCGTAGCCTGGTTTTCGCGTACATCGGCGGTGGCGCTTGCCGAGGGCCAGGAATCGTCATAAACGATCACACCCTTTTTATTGACGACCTGCATGCCCAGATCGTCGGAAACCAAACTCGACGTTGCGACCGTGCGCAGTTCTCCCGCGGTCCAAGAGCCGTTTTCCTCATATGAGGTCGCCAACTTCTCGGCAGCGGAATTTGCGATTTCGACGATATTGGAGCGTGTGTAATCCGAAAAGACCGTGCCCCACACAACAGAGACAACGCCCACCAGCACCAATACCGTCATGAGCGATGTCAGAGCAAAAGCAAGTGCCATGCGCGAGGGATAGCTCATCGTTGGCCGTGAATCGGAACGAGGCGTGTTCCAACTAGCCTTGGAACCCGCCTCGCTCTCCTGCTTGTGCTTTTGTCCGATTTCAAAGCGCGCAGGTGTCATATGTGATTTCCCTATTTCTCGTCCGACTTATCGGTCTTGGCCGGAGCCTCGAAGCGATAGCCGACACCATGGACGGTGTAGAGCCACTTGGGCTTCTTGGGATCATCGCCCAGCTTGGCGCGAAGATTCTTCACGTGGCTATCGATGGTGCGCTCATAGCCCTCAAAGTCATACCCGAGCACTTTCTCGACCAGCTCCATGCGGTTATACACACGGCCGGGATGGCGGGCAAGCGTGGTGAGCAGCTTAAACTCGGAAGCCGTCAGATCGACTTCCTTGCCCTCGACCAAGATCTTGTGGCCCGAGATATCGATGACCAGATCGCCGAAGTCGAGTACCTCGACGGCGGGCTCGTCGGCCTGATGAGCACGGCGGAACAGAGCGCGAACGCGGGCGACGAGCTCGCGCGGCGAGAACGGCTTAATCAGATAGTCGTCGGCGCCGAGCTCAAGACCGATAATACGGTCCTCGATCTCGCCCTTAGCCGTCAGCATGATGATGGGGACATCCGAGGTATCGCGAATGGTGCGGCAAACGCGCTCGCCGGGAATCTTGGGGAGCATAAGGTCGAGCACGACCAGGTCGAACTGATGCTTCTCGAACTCCTCGATCGCGGACTGGCCGTCGCCGACGCCCACAACCCAGTAGCCTTCGCGCTCGAGATAGGCAGCGACGGCGTCACGGATTGCCTTCTCATCCTCGACCAGCAGAATCTTTTTTGCATCTGAAGCCATAACACGGCCCCCCTGTCTCAATTAGCTAAGAACAAGCCCATTTTAACGCACCTGAGCCCGCCGGATGCCGCTATGACGCGGCAGCTCGGCGGGCGGTACTCACAATTACAACGCGTTTATTCCCCTGTTGGCGCCTTTTTAACCCCTCTAAGCTTAAAGAGAGAATAGACGTGCAGTGACCGTCTCTGGTATACCCTGGCTGTTGCGCACCGTGGCGTACGTAAGGAATGAGTCCGATTTTCCCGCCGTAGCTGGATAATCGCCATACTCCAAAGCGCGGTCGGGCGACAGCAGCGAGCCATAGGTCTTGGCAGAGGTGTCGATCAGGAAATGCGACGCCTGTACCTTAACAAGGTATTTATTCTTCTTGCCAGCCGCACATGCGAGCGGCTCGCGTGACAGAAAGAGGTACGGCCCTCCCTCATTACCGATATACGTGCCCATGTTGCCCAGGCTGCCCACGCCACTATAGGTCGCCTCGATAGAAAACACGAAGGTATCGCCCATATATACGGCCTCGAAAGGCGAGACTGACGAGGGAAGAACTAGCTGGGCACGTTTGGTGTTGTTGCCGTCGGTCAGATCGATTGCCGTTATGCCGTAGTAGACGCCCTCGTCGTTGCGGACACGCGGCGAGATGGTCAAAATGCCGTCGCTCGCGCGCGGGGCCGATGCAAAGCGGCCCGTCGATTTCCAAATTACCTCGGCCTTGGATTCATCAAGCGAGCGACGATAGCAAAACGAATCACTACTCGTTTTATTGCCGCCTGCCGAAGGCATTTTATACCAGATGACTGATGACCCGAACGCCGTGAACAGGGGCGGATCATAGTCCTTGCCACCTCGATCGAGCTCAACCACGTCGCCAGAGAGCGAAGCGCCCGACAGATTTTGAGCGTAGAGCTTCCACGATGAATTGGCAAAGTTCATCTCAACCCACGCGAATACGCCGTCGCCGGCACGGACATCGTAGAATGCGTATCCCGTGCCCTCGATAGGATCCTCGATTAATGTGGTAAGCGAGCCATCGCCCAGGTTGAGCACGCCGAGTGTGTTGGCGTGCAGTGCCGATGCGGGCGCCATCATCGCCGCGGCGTAATCGCCGTCGCAGTAGTACAGCAGCGTACCCAGAGGCAGCGTCCACGATGACGCCGGCTCAAGATCGATGTCGACAGCCTCATACTCATCCGTAATCGAGATGATTTTGGAATCGTCCTTGATAACCTGCGGCTCGCCGGCGACATCATCGCTGGTACCCGTTTTTTTCGAGCATCCGGCAAGCACCGTGGCAGCGCCCGCGGCAGCCCCACCGAGTACAAAGCCGCGACGCGATATTCCGTTCTTGATGTGATCGGCGATACCCATTAGGCGATCTCGGCGCGAGCGGCCTCGATAGCGCGCGTAAGCTGGTCGGCGCAGGAGGTCTTTTTCATACCGCAGGTATTACCGGCGAGAACCTCGATTACGCGATCGGCGGGAGCGCCCTCGACCAGCTTGGAGATAGCCTTGAGATTGCCGTCGCAGCCGCCGGTAAACTCAACGCCCACCACCTTGTTGCCGTCATCGGAAAGGTCAAGGTGAATATTGCGAGCACACACGCCCTGAGGCTTGTAATCAAACGAAATCATGCGATCCCCTCTCAGAATGTTATTCGAGACGACTATTATCCCCGTCTTTCCCTAAATGCAACGAGGCGCTTTGCCGGCAACACACATTACCAGCAAAGCGCCCTAAAAAGCTAACGTTATGCCCGAACCTACTCGAAGCTCAGCTGCTCCAGACGATCAAAGACCGTGTCGATACGGGTGAGGAAGTCCCACGGATCAAAGATCTCGTCGAGCTTCTCCCGACTGACGGTGCAGCGCGGGTCGGCCTCGAGACGCTCCTTAAAGGTGGGGCCGGAGACACAATCCTGTACCTCGTGCCAGGTTGCCATAGCGTTCTCCTGCACAATGGCGTACGCGTCCTCGCGGGTGATGCCCGTGTCGACGAGGGCGAGCAGTACCTTGGAAGAGAAGATGAGGCCGCGGGTCTTATTGAGGTTGGCCATCATGCGGGCGGGATACAGCTGCAGGCCGTCGATAACGCGGATGAGGCACTGGAACATGTGGTCGAGGGCGATGAAGCTATCGGCCTGGGCGACGCGCTCGGCAGAGGAGTGCGAAATGTCACGCTCGTGCCACAGGGCGACGTTATCGAAGGCAACCTGGGCGTTGGACTTCACGACGCGCGACAGACCGCAGACTTTCTCCATGGTGATGGGGTTGCGCTTGTGCGGCATGGCTGAGCTGCCCTTTTGGCCCTTACGGAACGGCTCCTCGGCCTCGAGCGTATCGGTCTTCTGTAGATTGCGAACCTCGGTAGCGATGCGCTCACAGGTGGCTGCGGTGGTGGCGAGAACGCCGGCGAGATAGGCGTGATGGTCGCGGCTGATAACCTGCGTGGACAGCGGGTCGTGAACCAGGCCCAGGTGCTCGCAGACATACTCCTCGACGAACGGCTCGATGGAGCTGTACGTGCCGACAGCGCCCGAGATGGCACCAAAGGCAACATTCTTGCGGGCGTCCTCAAGACGATCCAGATCGCGCTTGAGCTCCCAGGCCCAAGAGCCAAACTTCATGCCGAAGGTCATCGGCTCGGCGTGGATGCCATGAGTGCGGCCGGCACAGAGCGTGTTGCGCTCCTCAAAGGCGCGACGCTTGCAAATCTCGCCGAGCTTCTTGACGTCCTCGATGATCAGGTCGCAGGCCTGGGTGAGCTGGTAGCACAGGGCCGTGTCGCCCAGATCCGAGCTGGTCATGCCATAGTGAACCCAGCGGCTGGGCTTGGGGTCGCCCTCGGGAACATCGGCATCGATGTATTCCTTCATGTTGGTCAGGAAGGCAATGACGTCGTGACGCGTGACTTCCTCGATCTCATCGACCTTCGCCTTCTCAAAGTTGGCATGGTCGCGGATCCACTGGGCCTCGTCTTTGGAAATACCGATCTTGCCGAGCTCCGCCTGGGCCTCGCAGGCCAGAACCTCGATCTCCTGCCAAATGGCGTACTTGTTCTCGAGGGAGAAGATGTGTCCCATCTCCGGGCGGGTATAGCGATCGATCATAGCGGCTCCTTTTTGGTTATTGGCACGTTGGTCGTAACCCATCCATTGTACCGTGCGCAGGTGCAAGTATGGGCAGCAGGCATTAACCTAACATTTTGGAATTGGAGCGAGCAACGGGACGTCCGCGTATTTGCTTCGCAAATCCGCACCGGCTGCGGTCGATCCCCTCGGATTCACGGTGACGATGGGGAAGACTTTGTTGAATTGGCCGTCCCGAGGTCTTCTGTGCTCCATGGAGCGGACAACGGGACGTCCGCGTATTTGCTTCGCAAATCCGCACCGGCTTCAGGCGCCTGTCGGCGCCTTCGCCTGCTCGCTACAAACGCTTCGCGTTCGCACCCTGGCGGGTTCGAGTCCCGGCGCTTGGTAGTAAAAAGCACGGCAACGTAACGCTGCCGTGCTTGTGCTTTTTACTGGAGCGGGCAACGGGACTCGAACCCGCGAGTGTCAGCTTGGGAAGCTGATGCCTTACCACTTGGCGATGCCCGCATATGTGGGGGATAGTATAACGCGGTTGTCTTGTTCGATACAAGAGTGGCGATGCTTGTTTTAGCTGTGGAGATTCGTTTGAAAATCGCGTCAATTGTGGAGATGAGGACCTTTGACTTCCTGTTCTCCCTATCTTCTACCTGCGCTTTTGCTTGATTGTTGTATTTGAGCTCAATTAATCAGGAATTGGGCAAGCTTTTGGTCAGGCTCCGGTACTTACCCGCATGAACCTCGGGGGTAGCCTCATCCTACGCGTCGCAGCCTCCCCGTGCGGCGCACGAGGGATAAGGAGCAGCCATGTCCAACGCACCCACGCACTCTGTCCACAGCGCAATCGCAACAGGTCCGCTGCTCCTGCTCCTCTTCCTGCTTTTCGGCTGCCTGGCACCGGGAGCCGCATTTGCCGTCGATGGCTACGACCAGCTCGGCTTCCGCACTATTAGCGATGATTGTGGACCCTTCTTCATCGGCAAGTATGAAGCTCAAGACACCTCGATTGCCTACTGCATGAACCAGGAGCGCCCCGGCCCCACCAAACCGGGCGGCCCATGGCTCAACTTTGATCAAGGCTGGGTGTGGCTCGACGACGAGTTCGCGGCAATCGTTTGTCACGGATATCCTACCGCCACGTCGTTTGGCGGTTACCATCTTTCACCCGATCGCGCCCGCGCCGCCACCCAGCTTGCCGTATGGATGCTCAACGGCACTACCCATGTCGACGGCACCTACTCCTACACGACCGCTCAGGGCAAAACCAAGAGCGGACACTTTACCGCCGACAATGAAGTCGTGGCGGCTGCGCGGTGGCTCCACGACAGCGCAAAATCAGGAAGCATCAAAGCCGCTCCGCACCGCGCGCGACGCTATCTAGGAGCCGTATCGGGCGGCAGCAAACGTCAAGACATGCTCTATGTACTGCCGGCGGTCTCTGTTTCCTTCCAAAAGCAGTCTGCTGACACCGTTATTACCAGCGGAAACAATACCTATCAGTTTACCGGGGCAACATTCGATATTTTTGAGAGCGCCAGCGGCGCGCGTGTCGGCACCATCAAGATGGACAGCAACGGTCGAGCGCAAGCAACACTCCTACCCAACACGGCGTACTACCTGATTGAAACGAAGGCGCCGGCCGGCTATGTCCCCCGTCGTGATCGCATCGCCTTTACCACGGGGAATGACGGCGGGCGGGTCGCCATTGATGAACAGCCCGGCACCATCAACCTGCGTATCGTAAAACTCGATGCCGCGACGAATGCCGGCCCCCAGGTGGGATCTTCACTCGCAGGAGCAGAGTTCACGTGTGTGTCGCAATCAACCCCTGGATGGGCACAAATCCTCACGACCGACGAAAGCGGTCGGGCCGCCCTCGCCGATGTCCCCTTAGGAACCTTTACCATCTACGAATCAAAAGCCCCCGAGGGCTACCTGCCATCCAACGACAGCTGGACCTATACCGTTGGAGCCGACCAGCTCGGCGATTCAGGCGTGGTTGAGATCGAATCTCGCGTTTCCGATATCCCCATTGCGTTTAACCTTGAGATTTCCAAATTCAAGGATTACGGCAATAGCGACCAATCCGGCCTGGAGCAGCCGGCGGGTGGTGTTGTCTTTGAGGTTGTCAGCAACAGCTCTCAGCAGGTTGTTGGCACACTGACCACAAACATCTATGGCTTTGCCTCCACCAAAGACCAGCCCGAAGCATGGTTCGGCACAGGTAAGCGACCCGCCGGTGTCCACGGAGCCGTCCCATACGACCGTGCCGGCTACACGGTTCGCGAGGTTCCGGAAACCGTCCCCGAGGGTTTTAAACGTGCAGGGGAATGGACCGTCGGGGCCAATCAGATTTCCAACGGCGCCGAGCTTCAATATATCGTGGATAACCACGCTCTGTCGACGCATCTCCAGATTGTAAAACGCGACGCCCAAACAGGCGCTTCTGTTCCACTAGCCGGATTCACCTTCCAACTCCTCGACAGCAATCACGAACCTGTCTCACAAACTTGCTGGTATCCAGCACATAACGTAATGGACAACTTTACGACTGACGCGACCGGGACCGTCACACTGCCCGAATCGCTCGTGCCGGGCACGTATTATGTACGCGAAACCTCGGCCAAAGAGCCCTATCTTGTCGGCGAAGAGATCGAGGTAAACATACCCGCCGACATGAACCTAACGCCCGTTGCAATCGCCTCGTATTATGACCACGCCGCGACCGGAAACATCAGGATCGTTAAAACCGATGCCGTAGACGGCAGCAGGCTCGCGGGCGCCATCTTTGAGATCCGTGCCTCGGGTGATATCGTGCGCCCCGATGGTAGCATTGCCGCGATCGACGGTGAGACCGTCGCGACCGTCGCGACGGATGAAACTGGCGAAGCACGCGCAGACAACCTGCCGCTGGGATCTGGTACCGCGCGCTACGAGGTTGTCGAGACTCAAGCGCCGACCGGCTTCTTACTCGACCGGACGCCCCATATCGTAGACCTCGCTTATGCCGACCAGAAAACGCCCGTTGTAGAAGCACGGCTTAACGTATCCGACGATTACACCAAGGTTGATATCTCCAAGGTCGATGCAAGCGGTGAGCAGGAAGTGGAAGGCGCACAACTCACCTTATATGGTCCCGATAAAACCGAAATAGACTCCTGGACCTCATCCGACAAGCCGCACCGCGTCGAACATCTTGCACCCGGCACCTACTCGTTGCGCGAAATGATGTCTCCGCGGACCTATGACCTTGCCGAGGAGATAACGTTTGAAATAAAGGATACGAGAGAAGTCCAATCCGTCGCGATGAAGGATGCGCCCATCGAGATCAAAGGACAGGTCGACAAGCGTCAGGAGCTTGTCCAACCTATCGGAAAGGGTCTGCTGGCCAACGGAGATGGTAAAAATCGCGCCGCGACGCAAACCAATACGGATGGACTTTTCTCCTATACCATCGACGCTCGAAACGATTCAACTACCTGGGTTGATGAGTTCACAATTACCGATGATCTTGAGTGTGCCGAGGACGATACGGCGAGATTCGTCTCAATCGAAACCCCCGTCGCCATCGGCGACCTCAACGGTCTGTGCAACGTGTGGTATCGCACGACGCCGTTGGACTCGACAGACGTCGATGAACCGGCGAACGCGACACTTGACGATGGACACGAAAATCCTTGGCTTGAGTCCGACGAAGTAAAAGAGAGCCTTGGTGAGGACTGTCGCCTCGTCGATTACGACGGCTGGCGCCTCTGGAAGGCGGATGTCTCGACCACGGAATCCACCACACTCGAGGCGGAAGAGCTCGACCTTACATCCAATACCGTCGTAACGGGCATTCGAATTGAATACGGTGCGGTAGCCGCCGACTTTACGACTCGAAGCGATGCGGATTCTTGGACCCGCGATGATCTCAAAGATGAGCACGACGACCTTGACGATGCCAAAGCAATCCTTGGCACAGACGCTCGGGGCGCAGTCGTACACATGCAGGCAACGTCGGCTTATACGCCCCAAACCGCACTCACCAACAGCGCGCACGTCGATCTTTGCCGCAACGGTGGCGGCGATAAACTTGAGTCACATGACGAGGACAGCGTCATTCAACGCTGTACCCTACCGCAGGACCTACCGGCAACAGGATCAGTTCCCATCGCCGCTTGCATCACCGCGCTCCTGACCTCGGGTGCCGCAGCCCTATGGTTCGCTCGCCTTAGGTCGATCCCAAAGAAGCGCTAGCGCGATGAAAAAGCGGGCGAGCCAGTCCCCTGGCTCGCCCGCTTTCAATCATTTAAATCGCCGCATCTACTCTGCAGACGAAGATCCACCATCAACGATTGCCTGCTCGGACTCAGGAATCCCATCGGCACCCGTACTCTGTTCTTGCTCCACCTCTTCGCTGATTGCGGAGGCGGGGGTCGAGCCCTTTGCACCCACGATGTAGGCAGCCCCAAATCCTAACGCAATGGCAATCAAGGTCAAAATCACGTAGACAGGCCAATGGCGCTTAATATACGAAAACACGTTGACTCCTTAGAGCTCCGTCTACGAACGGCGGATAACCTCGGTCACGACCTCGGATACCGTAGCAATGTTCGTCGGGTTGACATTGTGGGGCAGGTCGTCCTCGGTACGAGCGCAAGCCAGACGCGTGCCGTCCACGCCGGCGATGGTAAGGGCTCGGCGGCTCGCCTCGAGCGCAGCATAGGCATCGGTCTTGGCATAGGGCATCTCGAGCGCGCCACAATCGACATGGAACGACTTGCAGACCTTGCTGACCAGGTTCATGATGCGGCGATCGCCCTTGAGCAGTTGTTGTTCGCCCTCGACCGTCACCACCGAAAGCCTACCGGCGCCGACGGATTCAAGATTGATAAAGAATACGCCGCGGAGCTTATCGCGATGCGAAGCCAAGAAGGCCTTCATGCCAGCGCCATCACAATCCGAGGCGCCGGTTGCCACAAACCAGATATCGTGACCGAGCAGCTCATCATCGCCCATAGAGGCGACAGCTGAGAGCATATCTTCGGAAGAAGCGCCATCGGAAGACGTAGCGCCACCCTTCCAGCCATCGTTATCGTCCTCGAAGTTATCCCACGAACCGATACCGCGACCGGACTTCTTGGCATCGTAATCGTCTTCGACGCCCAGCCAGTCACTCATGCTGTCCTGCTCGTTTTTCTTTTTACGACCGAACAGGCCACCCAGGCCGCGCTTACGAGACTTGGGTGCCGCCGGGGCGGGAGCTGAAATGGTCTCGATCGGCTGCGCGCCCGGCGCAACGGGCATAGGAGGCGCAACGGGTGCCGATGTGGGTTCGGGACCCTGAGCAGTAGCAAAGGGGTCGTTGACCTGGGCAGAGGGATCGGGAAGGTCGAACAGCGACGTGCGAGACGCAACGTTTGCCTGCTTCATCGACGGCAGCGATGGATCGGGGACCGAAGCCAGCGGAGACGAGGAGGGCGCAGGCGACGGTGCCGACGCCGGATCGGGAACATTCATCTGCGGACGCGGCGATGCCTGGGAGGAAATCTGGGCCATAAGGGAATCGACCGTTTCGTCCTGGGTGGGAGCGACATTGGCAACCGTGGCACCGGAACCACTCGGAGTCGGCATGGTGAAAATCTGCGTGGAGTAAGGCCTCGGCTCATCTGTCTCGGGAGCCTCGGAAACCGCAGACACTTCCTCCTGCTCGACCTCGGTCGAATCATCTTGCTCGGCTGCCGCGTACTGCTCTTCGTCAGAGTTGACCTCGACGGGCTCGTCCTCGGTCGCATCCTGAATTTCGGCAGCATCAATGGGCTCGCCATCGCCCGCCGCGTCGTCCTGCTCATCGGAAGCAGGAAGGGGCTCGGCAATCGCGGTACCCTGCTTTTCAAACGTTATCGTGGAATCGAACTGCGCGGCATCAAACGACATGGTGCTATCGACGTGCTGCTGAGCCTCGAAAGACGTTGTAGCTTCGGCAGCGTCGACGGGTACGGACTGCATAGCCTCGTTCTGCTCGAACTCTTGCGCCGCGCGCTCACGTGCCGCCTCGGCCGCCTGCTGCTGAGCGATAGCCTCCTGCTCGGCAGCCTCGCGTGCGGCAGCGCGCTTCTCCTCGAAATCGTCGACAAATTTCTTGCCCTTTGCAAGCGCACCCTTAAAGAAGTTGGAAGCGCTGGCGCCAATCGACGAGAACGCGGATGCAATGTCGGCATGGGGCGTTGCCGTGGGAATCTCGGCCGAGAAATCAGTATCGCTCTCGTAAGACACGCGCCTCGGCTGTTCAACGTAATCGTCGTCAGACTCGTCCGCAACGTCTTGCGCCGGCGCGGCGGGAGCCAAAATGTCCAGTCCTGCCGCGGGATCGATCGCGGACACCGCCTCGGGCTCGGCAACGGCAGCGGCAACCGCGGCAGACTCATCATCCACGGTGACAGCGGGCGCAGGTGCAGCCACGACGGGGGCAGGCTCGGGCTCAAACGTCGGCTCCTCGCCCTCCTCGTAATCGAGCGTGCAGGACTCGGGAAGCATTCCGAGCGCACGGATGGCATCCGAACCAAAGCGGATGTTGCCGGCGGCATTGCGATAGAGCTTGGGCTCGGGCTCGGCCGCGACAGGCTCCTCCACCGGCTCGGCAGCGGAAACCTCGTCATTGAACTCTTCGGCCTGGACAGCCTGATTCTGATCCTCGGGCACGATGGCGCCAATCAGCGTCTCGTCGGCAGACGCACCCTCAAAGCCCTCGATCTGCTCGTCGAAAGCCTCACCCTGTTCGGGCTCGGTCTGAGCGTCGGGAGCAATCGGCTGACCGAATTCGTCCTCGGCGTAGGTAGGCTCTTCATACTCGATGGTGTTGCCGTAGTCGTTTTGCTGCTGGGCCGCGGCATATTCCGCCGCTGCGCGCGCCATTTCCTCGGCACGACGCTTCTGCTCCCCAAAATAGGTATCGAACGGAACATCGTCGGGAAACTCGTTTTCGCCCTGGAAGGGAGCAACGTTGTCCATAACGCCGAGCATAGCGGCGACAGAAGACTTGTTGCACACCGCGCCAGACGTATAGGGAAGAATGTGGCGGTTAGAGATGATGTTTACCGCGTTGGCGAGTGCAACGAGGGAAGCGAGGATCGCGACAATCCACAGCAGAACCTTGAGCGCGCCGGGGAGCGGCAGAATACGCAGGATGGCAACGGCAGCGGGGGCAACCGTGGCAACGGGCAACAGCTTGGCGATGAGCGCACGATACGAAGCATAAGGCTCGCGGGCGAGCAGCTCAGCACGGGGAGAGTCGTAGTGTGCGACAACGACCACCGGGCGGTTACGCGGGGACGCGAGCGGGCCCGAGGCCTTGTGGTGGGCGATGACATTTTGGCTCACGCCCGTCTTGCCCAGGCGCGAAACCACGGGGTGGCCCGTGCGCTCGAGCACGTAAAGAACGGCGCCGACAATGGCCAGCAAGGTGCCGACCAAGCCGATACCGCCGCCGATGCCCATCAGCAGGGCGCCGGCAAACGCAAGAATACCGGTAACGGCAAATGCCAACCTACTGGGCGCCGGGGCATTGAACTCCTGAACCTCGGGGTCAAAGCCGTGGTTGCGGAAGATCTGAGCGATATCTTCGGCAGCCAAGCGCTCTTCTTCGCTGCATGCCGGCGTAATGCCGGTGTTCTGCAGCAGGTGGTTAATATAGTTCTGGGTGTTCGCCATGTGCGCTCCACATCCATAATCCGACAAATAGGCCCAATGCATGCACATTAGAACCGTATATAGTCGAAAGTATACCCCGAGCGAGCGCAAACGACCGAATTCGGGCCATCTTAACGCCCCGAGCGGACAAGGATATAGCCTAATCTCCATATCGGACTAAAATCATGGCAGCAAACCACCTTCTCATGCGAGGACTCTATGACGGCAAGCGACACGACCGAGACAATTAAAAAGGGAAATTCGGAGCCCAGTTTCGATAAAACGGCTCAGCGCATCCTCAATCTTTTCTTTGTGCTCAATAGCTCCCCCGAACCGCTGACGACCGAGCAGATCGTCTTGGATTCTGACCTGGGATATGGCTCGGGCAATATCGACTCGGATAAGCGCAAGTTTCGACGCGATCGTGACAAGCTGCTCGAACGCGGCATCTTAATCAAGGAGGTTCGCCCCACCGGCGCGCAGGAGACCGAGGAAAGCTCGTGGACAATCGACCGCGAGCACACGTTTGCGGCAGGCGGCCTCATTACCGCAGACGACGCCGATATCCTGCTCAACGCCATCGACCAGACACTAGCGGCCGGCTCATCCACTTTTGCCGCACCGCTTGCCGATATTCGCTCCAAGATTGCCTATCTCACCGGCAGGACGACGGTAGACGAGGCGCCGATCAGCCGCTCTCCCACCGTCGATGCGGTTTGGAGCGCCTTTGCCGAGCGATGCGCGCTGCGATTTTTATATCAGAACGGACGCGGCGAGCAGAGAGAACGTACCGTCTGCGTCTACGGCATGTTCGAGCGCGAGGGCGTGGCTTACTTCTGCGGCCTCGACAACGTCACCGACGACATCAGGACATTCCGCTGCGACCGTATCGTTCGCGCTTGGCGTCCTTCGAAGGCCTACGCCATCCCTGCGGACTTCAACCTCAGCGACTACCTGTTCTTTGAATTCGATTTTGCCGACCGACCGCCCGTTGCAGCCACGTTCTCGTTCGCCCCTCAGACGCAGATCGATATGATCAACGGTCTCACGCGTGGGCGAGGTGAGCTCGTACACACCGATGTGGGATGGACCTGGACCGTTGACGTGCGCGATCTTGAAGCCGGCGCCTCATTTTGCATGGCCCACGCCATGGACGGCATGAGGCCCGTGGCCCCCAAATCGCTCAAACAGGCGTGGAACCACCTCATCGAAAGGACGGTGCACGAGTATGCCCGTGCGTAAACTCACCAGCGAGCAGAGACTCTCGCGCGCCATCGACATCATGGAGGCCCTCTACGCCGCCGGCGAGAGCGGCATGACACGGACCGAGATTTGCAGTCGCTTTGACATCACGGGGGTATCGCTCGACGAGATTCTCGAGATCGTCTCGACGCTCGCGGACCGAGAATCGGGCGCGCGCATCATCTGCGAATGCCGCGGCGAGCGTGTGGTCCTCACCGGTGACGCCGGGCGTGTGCTACCGCTGCGCCTGAGTGCCGCCGAGGGCGCTGTGCTCAACCATGAACTTGAATCGTTGGGGATCGAGCCGCATACGGCAGCTCGGATTCGACATGCCCTTCTACCCGAAGAGCTCGGCTATAACCAGCGCGTCTTTGACACCGTCAACCACGGGTCGCACTGGCAGCAGCTGAGCTGCGCCATTCAGGACGGCGTTCGCTGCCGCATCTCGTATCGCTCGATGGACGATGCACGGCCACGCAAGCGTCTGGTCGACCCCTTGCGCATTACGGCAAACGGCGACCAAACATACCTGATTGCCTGGGACATCGCAGTCGATGAGCAGCGCACCTATCGCATGGATAAAATCGAGGGACTCGCCTTGACGGAAGACTCCGTCGTGCCTCACGCACCGGACGTCGCATCCCTCCACGATTCCCTTGCCCGGACGCAGCGTAGTGCAAAGCTCTTGATGCCATTCGATATGGCGGAGCATCTGGACTGGGCCGGCATCACCCTAATCGAGCACAGCGGAGCAGACATGGCAACGGTAACCGTGCATTACGGCTCCGAGCGTTGGCTACTGAGCCAGATAATCGCAGCGGGCGGAGCCATCCGCATCTTGGATGACCCCGCCCTGTCAAAGCGTCTGTGCGATATGGCAAAAACCCTCGTCTGTCCGCTTTAGCGCCGCCGCTCGTGGCGTGCACGCCACAGTTGCAGATAGTGCCCAATCTGCGCCGATTCGATGCGCTGATAGGAGCTCGTGGGCAGCGACGTTAAGAACTTCTTTCCGTAGCCCTTCGTCACCAGGCGCGGGTCGGCCAGAATCAGCACGCCGCAATCGGTCGACGAGCGGATAAGGCGGCCGGCCGCCTGCTTGACCTCGAGCACCGCCTCGGGCAGCGAATAGCGCGCCCAAGCGCGGTCTTCACGCAGGTTGCGCTCGCACGAGAGCGGGTCCGTGGGGCTCGAGAACGGCAGCTTGGGAATGATGACGCAGCGCAGCGTCTCGCCGCTGGCGTCGAATCCCTCCCAGAAGGCCTTAAGCGCAAAAAGCGATGAAGTCGGCTCGCTGATAAACCGGTCGCGCAGGCGACGAGGAGATGAGTTGCGCTGCTGGCAGTTGAGTTCCAGACCCGCACGGGCCATCTTGGGCTCAACGCGGGCGTACAGGTCTTCCATGTCGCGCCGATTGGTGAACAGTGTGAGCACCGATCCGCCCATGGCAAGATGGGCGTCGACCAGCACGCGCTCGAGCGCCGTAAGATAGCTCTCACGATCGCGCGGATCGGGGATATCACCCGCAACGACTACAGCCATGTTCGAATCGAAGTCGTAGCTCGAGTCCAAGTGCAACGATGAGGATGTTGAAGCACCGATGCGATCGAGGCCGACCGCGTGGTTAAAGTGTTCAAAGCTTTTGGACACCGTCATGGTCGCCGAGGCAAAGATAGCCGTGTGAACCTCGGGCAGCCACTCGGTTGCCAAGGCCTCGCCAATGTCGATGCGCTCTGCGGTCATTGACTCTCCGCCGGCACGCAACCTGCGATTGACCTGCAGCGAATACACGTAGTGTTCATCGGTGCCGTCAATGATGAGTTTGAGGTTCTCGGCCAGCTCGTGCAAGCGGCGCGAGATATCACCCAGGTCGACAACAACCTCGGGCTTGTCGGCGGCGACGGCTTGCACCAGCGCGTCGACGCTCTTGTCAGCCTGTTCCAACGCGTCGATGGCAGCGTAGGCCGACTGTAAGAAATCATGCCAGTCGTCAGATTCGCGCAGTTCGGGGCCAATCCATAGATTGGCATTGTCATAACCCCCACGAGCACGGCGGCCGAGCTCGCGAACGCCATCGAACACGTCGGCGATTGCCATGCTCGCGCGCGCAACCGTCGACGTCGCCTTGGCAGTAAGGCCCAGATAGAGCGTAGAGCCCTCGGAGGTTGCCAAATCACGGGAAACCTGGCTTAGCGCGCCGGTGCTCGAGCCACCCAGGCGCTCAAACAGAACGCGTGACTCGTCCGCCGACACCACGCGCGCCCACTGGCGGCGCGCCTCGCGCTCGATGGAATGGGCCTCGTCGATTACCCAATGACGAATCGGAGGCAAAATCCTGCCCTCGGCCGCAACGTTGCGGAACAGCAGGGAATGGTTGGTGACCACCACATCGGCATGCGCCGCACGACGGCGAGCGCCGTGGACCAAACATTTATCAGGGAAAAACGGGCAGAGGCGACGAGCACACTCGCGCGAGGCCGTCGTAAAGTCGGGGCGGTTGACGCTGCGCCACCGAATGCCAAGTGAGTCGAGGTCGCCATCGGCTGATTGGCAGACGTACGCCATAATGACCGCGACCGCCGTGAGCGTGTCCGCCGGATCGCGCTTGGTGGTAATCTCGACCTGGCCGCGGCTCATGCGCTCAAGCTTGCGCAGGCACGGATAGTGGTCATACCCCTTGAGAGCGCAAAATGACAGACCACCGTCCAGTTGCTCGGCAAGTTTTGGCAGCTCATGGTACATGAGCTGGTCGGCGAGATTGTTCGATTTGGTCGCAATACCAACCGTGATGTTGTTACGGCGTGCTGCCTCGGCAAAAGGCACCAGATAGGCCATCGATTTGCCGACGCCCGTGCCCGCCTCAATTACACGATGAGTGCCCGTGACCAGCGCATCGCGGACCTCGAGCGCCATCGCGATCTGCTCATCACGCGGCTCGTAGGTGGGGTACATGCGATTGACCAGGCCACCTGGCGCATAGTCTGCCTCAATCTCCTCACGACTCGGCATCTTGAGGACCGGCAGTTCGTCGGCGTCCACCCGATCGTCGGCGCGATCGGCCTTGAGAACGTCAGCACGAGCGGCGCTGAGAGAGAAGATAGAACCAGGGTTCTGCCCTGCCAAGAATGAGAAGATAGGACGATAGGACCAAGGCACATCCGGATGCATGTCGGCTAGGCGCGCCATGAGGCCCTGGGGCAAGTCGGTGAGCGCCACGAGCAACACGCGCCATACGCCACACAGGGCGTCGACGTCGGCATTGGCACGGTGTGATACCGAGTCACAGCCAAACAGATCGGCCATAAAAGACAGCTTGTGCGAGGCCAGGCGCGGAAGCGCGATTCGCGACAGCGCCAGCGAATCGATCCAAATATCGCTCACGTTGACGCCGCCTTTGACCGACTCGATAAACGAGCGGTCGAACGTGGCGTTATGTGCGATCACCGGGCAACCACCGACAAAATCGGCGAGAGCGGCGACGGCCTCAACGGCCGACGGGGCATCTGCCACATCGGCATTTGTAATGCTCGTGAGCTCGGTAATCTCGGCGGGAATCAGCTGCTTGGGATGCACGAAGGTATCGAAACGGTCGACGATCTCGCGGCCCGAAAGACGGGCCGCCGAGATCTCGATCAGTTCATTGTCCTGCACCGAAAGACCTGTGGTCTCGGTATCGAGGACAATCACATCTTCCTCGATAAGACCAAAGGACTGCGTTTTGGCGCGTTCGGCAAGCGTGGCATAGGAGTCGATGACAAACTGCGGCGTTCCTGACGAAACCGCGTCCTCGATTAGCATGCAATGCCCGCTCGACGAAGGCCCATACGGATCAGGCTGTCACAGACCTGCGGGAACGTCATGTCGTCGGTGTGGCGGATCTCGTCCGGATACAGCGACGTATCGGTCATGCCGGGAATGGTATTGGTCTCGAGGATAACGGGGCCGTCCTCACTCACGATAAAGTCGCTGCGCGAGATACCCAGGCAACCGAGGGCCTTGTGAGCAGCACAGGCAAGCTCCTGGGCACGAGCGTAATTCTCGGGTGAAATCTGCGCCGGAATGCTATGGATGTCCGTAGGGTCGACATACTTCACGTCCAGATCGTAGAACTCGCAGTCCTTGGGCTTACGAATCTCGACAATCGGCAGAGCGCGCACGTCATCTTCGCCGTATACGCCGACGGTGATCTCGGTACCCTCGATACACTTCTCGACCAGCACTTTGTCGCCGTACTCAAACGCCTTGGCGATTGCCGCGGGCAGCTCGGAGGGCTCATGGACCAGGGAAATGCCATAGCTGGAACCGTTGACGGCCGGCTTCACAAAGCAGCGCTCGCCACAAACCTCGACGATATGATCGATATCGACTTCATCGCCCACCTCGAGCGCGAGGCCGGGGGCAATAGGAATGCCCGCCTTGGCGTACAGGAGCTTAGAGACCTCCTTGTCGGCACCGCAGGCGCTGGCAAGCACGCCCGAGGCCGTGTAGGGGATACCAAGGGTCTCCATGGCACCCTGCATGGCGCCATCCTCGCCGCCGGCACCGTGCATGGCGATAAACGCCACGTCAAAGCCGCCGGTCGCCATGGTTACCATAAAATCATCAGCGGCCGTGTCGAGCAGCTCCACCGAGGTGTAGCCGGCTTCCTTCAGTGCCACCACAACGTTCTTTCCCGAATTGAGCGAGATCTCGCGCTCGGCGGAATGACCGCCCGCCAAGACCGCTACGTGCATGTTCTCTAGGCTTTTACCCGGCATGGGCAGACTCCTCCTCTATAATTTCTGCAGCTGATACCATATTGTAGCGATACCCTCTACGTTTCCCCAAAATCGAAAGGCTTCCATGAATCCCAGGACTAAATCTCAGGACATTCGCGACTTGAGCCAAAACGATATTCGCGAGCTCGTGGCCGAACTTGGCCAGCCCGCCTTCCGCGCGAAGCAGCTCATCGAATGGGTCTTCGAGAAGAACGTTTGTTCGTTCGACGATATGACCAACCTTCCCAAGGCTTTCCGCGAGCAGCTTAAAGAGGCTTTTGCCTTTGACACGCCCACTGAACTCACCAAGCAAGTTTCCAAAGATGGCTCGCGCAAGTATCTGCTCGAGTACCACGACGGCGTTTCCGTCGAGACTGTCGGCATGCCCCGTCGCAACAAGCTTTCCGTCTGCGTTTCCACCCAGGCAGGCTGCGGCATGGGTTGTGCCTTTTGCGCTACCGGTCTCAACGGCCTCAAGCGCTCTCTGACCGCTCAAGAGATCGTCGACCAGGTACTTCATGTATCCAACGACTTTGGCGAGCGCTCCACGAGCGTTGTCTTCATGGGCCAGGGCGAGCCGTTTGCCAACTACGACGAGGTTCTCAAGGCGCTGCGAATCCTCAACGACCCCGACGGCATCGGTATCGGTGCTCGTCACCTCACCGTCTCTACCAGTGGCGTTATTCCCGGTATTCGCAAATTTGCCGACATCCCCGAGCAGTTCACGCTTGCCGTTTCCCTGCATTCCGCCATCCAGTCGACGCGCAATAAGCTCATGCCCGGTGTCAAGAAGTACACGCTGCTTCGCCTTCACGAGGCGCTTCAGCTCTACACCGAGAAAACTGGCCGCCGCCCGACCTATGAGTATGCCATGATCGAAGGCGTCAACGATACGAATCCCGAGATGCAGGCGCTCTGCGACTTCTGCGAGGGAACGTTGTGCCACGTTAACCTGATTCAGCTTAACGACATCGAGGGCAGCCCGCTCAAGCCGTCGCCGATTCATAAGGTTGAGGATCTTCAGCGTCGTCTTGAGTCCCGTGGCATCGAGACCACGATTCGTAACTCCCGTGGTAACGATATTGACGCCGCTTGCGGACAGCTGAAGCAGCGCTTTAAAGTTCAGAAGAACGCATAGGGGAGTCGCACCCCAAAACGTTTCATGTGAAACATCGAACGACCCCGGTTGCAGAATATGCAACCGGGGTCGTTTCATTTATTGACCTTAATTTTGAATCAGCTGCTACCTGTCCCATGTTTTACGGCCAAAATAAGGGGTCCTTGTCTCATGAATCAGACAAGGACCCCTCAAAATATGCTGAGTAATTATTAGGTACCTAATAACCTACATTTTCCCATTGGTTGCTAACCCAACCTTGATTAATCCTGGGATTCTTCGTTACCTGAGCAGTACGCATGGCAACATCTTCTGTCATAACATCCATTTTCTTTTTGGAAGTATCGACGATATCTTGCGCGCCACGAAGCAAACGACCTCGAAGTTCATCGTCTGTCGCGATCTTATGGCCAGCAAAGGCACCAGCCGCGACAGTCGTCGCCAATGCAATTGCTGTTAAAATCTTATTCCTCATCTTGGCCTCCTTGATCAAACTGAATCATTTCGCCAAGAATACGAGAGAGCTCTTCCTCGTCTTTAAACTCAATCTCAATCTTATTCTTTCCACGCGAGCTCTTCACACGCACGTTGGTATTAAAAACCTGACGAAGCACGCGGGCAGCCTTTTTAAAAGACTGAGGCGTCGCAGGCCTCGGCGTCTTAGGTGTCTCTCCGGCAGAAAACAACGGAGCGAGATTTTCTGTCGCTCTTACGGAAAGGCCCTCTGCAACAACCTTCTCTGCAAGTCGAATTCGAGCGTCCTCATAGGGAACTGCAAGAATCGCACGCGCATGACCAGCAGTAAGTTTGCCCTCAAAAATCATCTGCTGAACAACTTCAGGGAGATCGAGAAGGCGCAGCGAGTTTGTAATTGCAGAGCGTGACTTGCTTACCGCCCTCGACAATGCCTCCTGGGTCATACCGCTGGCATCGATGAGCTGTCGATAGCCCTTAGCCTCTTCGACGGGATTCAGATCAGAACGTTGAAGGTTTTCGATAAGAGCAAGAGCCAGCATCTCTTCATCGTTAACATCTTTAATGATGACAGGCAGTTCCTCAAGACCAGCAAGCTTTGAAGCTTGGTAACGACGCTCACCAGCAATGATCTCATAGCCGTTTCCATGCTTGCGAACCAAAAGCGGCTGCAAAACGCCATGTTCTTGGATTGACTCGCTCAACTCGCGAAGTTCAGTTTCGTTAAAGTGAATTCGCGGCTGATTAGGGTTGGGAACGATATCCTCAATAGGTAGTTTTGTTTCAGATGCGGCATTTGAAGCCGATGCAGCCGAACCGCCGGTCTCATACTCGGCCTCTGAGACCAAAGCATTGAGTCCACGTCCCAATCCGCCACGTTTCTTTACACTAGGCACGCTTGATCACCTCTTTTGCAAGGTTCATATATGCTTTTGCACCCTTATTTTGAGGTGCATAGGTAATTACCGGTTCTCCAAAAGACGGAGCTTCGGAGATTTTAACCGTACGGGGGATTAGCGTCTTAAACGCCTTATCACCAAAGTACGATTGAACCTCCTCAACAACCTGATTCGATAGTGAAGTACGCGAGTCATACATGGTCATAAGCACACCATAGGTGTCTAAGCCCTTGTTCAGACGTGATTTGACCATCTTCATTGACTCAAGCAGCTTCGTAACGCCCTCGAGTGCATAATACTCGCATTGGATCGGAATCAAAACGCTGTCTGCTGCGGTCAAGGCGTTGATAGTAAGCAGGCCGAGCGAGGGGGGACAGTCAATGAAAATAAAATCGAACTCGTCCTGAATCGGCTCAAGCAAATCTTTGAGACGGGTTTCACGAGCAATTGCGCTTACGAGTTCAATTTCCGCGCCTGCAAGCTGAATTGTAGCCGGAATTACGAATACCTTTTTGCAATTTGTATCAAGAACAAGCGATTCTGCCGGCACATCATTCAACAATGCATCATAGATGCAGTGATCAAGGTCTTCTTTTTCAATTCCAAATCCGCTAGTGCTGTTTCCTTGCGGATCAAAATCGACAATCAGCGTCTTACGACCCTGCTCACCCAGTGCTGCTGCAAGGTTTACAGCCGTCGTTGACTTACCGACGCCACCTTTTTGATTGATGATTGCAATGATACGCGTGTCTTTTGCACTCTTAGAACGCTTAACGTCGCGAAATCCCACGGTCCCTCCTGGTGTGTATTAAAGCTGTCAAACGGAGGATGTTTCACGTGAAACATTCCGATTCGATATCAACCGCCATGTTTCACGTGAAACACCGCAAGTTGTTAGTATCCATTATGTTTCACGTGAAACATCTAGGCAAGCGGATTCTTCTTTGCCATGCCATTTGCACGAGGCAATGAGACGGATGCTGGATGACTCTTCTTAAGAACAATGAACTCCCTGTGGCCCAGGCCCTCAGGCAAATCGATAGCGTCATTCAGAAGCAAAGTGAAGCCGCAAATCTTTGCAGCTGACATGCCAGAAGCAAGCTCCTCATCCGAAGGATTGCCCTTGGTGATAACAAATAGCCCTCCATCCTTGAGGTACGGAGCCGCATACTCAACAAGAATCGGTAGAGGGGCCAGTGCACGGGCGGTTACAACAGAGAACTGCTTCTTATGGCTTCGAGCATATTCTTCAAGACGATCATGAACCGCATGAGCATGTTTCAATCCAAGAGCATGGACAAAGGAATTAACAGCATCAACCTTCTTGCCAACAGAGTCAATATAAGTAGCTTTACGATGCGTGGTTATGGTTAATGGAATACCAGGGAAGCCCGCACCTGTTCCCATATCGAGCAAAGCTCCCTCAGGAGCCTTATTGATATAGGGGAGCAAAACAAGTGAGTCGAGGATATGAAGTACGGCAGCATCTTCTACGTTAAGAATACGGGTGAGATTGGTTGTCTTATTTGTTTCTAGAACCAAATCCAAATGCTGGATACATTTCCTCAGCTCAATATCAGTTACGCTCAAGGAATATTCTTTGCAATAGGAAGTTAGGCGACTCAACATCTCGTCAGCCTGCTGATCGGTAAGTACTAACAACGAAAGCTCCTTTCTGACAAAAATCAGCGTATCGAGAACTTTTGACAAAAAAAGGGGACGTGGAAACCACGTCCCCCTAGCATAAGCTCGAGTAGATTATCGAGCAACAATCACCACATGGCGATCAGGATCAGAACCCTCAGAATGAGTATCGACTGCATCGTTGCCACGAAGTGCAATGTGAACCAGTCGGCGCTCGTAGGCATTCATGGGCGGAAGCGAAACACTCTTATGAGTGCGGATGGCACGCTCGGCAGCAGACTGAGCCATGGAGGCGACCTTATCCTGACGGCGACTCTTGTATCCCTCGACGTCCACTACAACCGGATACCTAAAGCCAAGCTTGCGGCTCACCAGCAAAGAGAACATAACCTGAAGAGCATCAAGAGTGCGACCATGACGGCCAATGAGAACAGCAAGGTCGGGAGCCGTTATATCCAAAATCAGCTCACCCTCGTCGCCCTCATACTCATCGATAGGAGAGTTGGCGGCATCGAAGTGCGAAAGGATGGAACGCAGGATGGAAATCGCAACATCGGCAATGGTGTCGAGCTCCTCATCGGTCAGCTCTTCACCAGCCTTGTAGCGCTGTGCAATCTCGGGATAATCGCCCGCGACCTGCGGGGCAACCTCCTCAAGCATATCCTCGATGATCTCTTCAGACATAACGTACTCCAAAAGTTAGGTACCTAAATAAGATTGATATCCCACTACTTCTTCTTGTGCGGGCGCGGCTTCTTCTCGCGACGAGTGACCTCAACCTGCAGCGGAGCGTTCTTAAGACGCTCCTCCTCATCGGCCTTCGCCTTGTCGATGACCTTCTGCGTCACAAAAATCTGCTGGATAACCTGCCAAGCAGACGAGACGTCGTAGTACAGCAGAACACCAACGGGAAGGCTCCAGCCCATCCAAAGCATCATGACCGTCATGACAACGGCCATCATACGCATGCTCTGAGCCTGCTGGCCGGTCTGGTTGCGCGACATATAGAGCTGCGGAATCAGGGTCAGGACGGCAAACAGGATCAGGCAAACCAGCGCAGGCAGTGCAACCACAAAGCCATCGGCAAAGGAAGCGCTCGGCGTGGTGGTCAGGTCGGGCAGGATGTTGAAGAACGAGAACGTGCCGTCGTTAAAGTACTGCGGCAGGTTGCGCAGCAATGTAAACAGGGCGAACAGGATAGGCATCTGAATCAGCAGCGGCAGACAGCCAGCCATGGGGTTGAACTTGTTCTCGCTGTAGAACTTCTGCATCTCCTCGGCCTGACGCTGGGGATCGTCGGCATAGCGCTCCTGGATCTCGAGCATCTTGGGCTGCAGCACCTGCATGCGAGCCGTCGACTTGGTCGACTTGAGCATGAGCGGCGTCAGCAGCAGACGGATGATGACCACCAGGATGATGATGGACAGGCCCCAGTCGACCGCAAAGGTCTGGATGAGCTTGAGCAGCTCGAAAAGGATGTTAACGATCCAATCCCACATGTAAGTTTTCCTCCGATAGCGAGTGCCCGCTAGGGCACAGGGTCATAACCGCCGACGTGCAGGGGATTGCAGCGAGCGATGCGCCTCACGGCAAGCCAGCAGCCTCTCAAAACACCGTGCTTCTCAATCGCCTGGACGGCGTATTGCGAGCACGTTGGGTAATAAATGCAGGCGTCAGGCAATAAGGGCGAAATAACCTGTTGATATATGCGAATAGGAGCGATGGCAACACGTCGCAAAACGTGATTGCTCATCGCTCCTCCCCGGCAACGCCGGCGCGCTTCATAAGCGAACGCAACGCCTTGTCCATCTCCTGCGGCGAGGAAACCCTCGTCTTGGGAGTTGCGAACAAGATGATGTCATAACCCGCAACGGGAAATCCGCAGCTGCGGGCGGCCTCGCGCATCACACGCTTGGATCGGTTGCGCACGACGGCACAACCGAGTCGCTTAGCACCAACGAAGGCGACCCTTCCGGAGTCGCCTTCGCCAACCGATTCACATATGGTCATTCGAATCAGAGGGTGATTGAAACGACGCCCCTGACTGAACACATGCTCGAAATCTTGCCGAGACTTAATAGTCTTCATGCGAGATGTGTGTATCGCTGCTAGACAGTGAGACGCTTGCGGCCCTTGGCGCGACGACGGGCGAGCACGGCACGACCACCCTTAGTGGCCATACGGGCACGGAAGCCATGGGTCTTGGCACGCTTACGCTTATTAGGCTGATACGTACGCTTCATCTTAAGTTCCTCCTGCTGCATTTCGAGTGTCCGCGGGGACGCGGACGCAGATATAGACACGTGAGCTTGAAGATTGTAGGGAAATCAATGTTCAAATGTCAAGAAATCAAAGGTAAAAGGTTGCGCAGTTCACACGGTTCCCCCATAAGCCAAGCTCGATTTAGCGGTGCATGGCAACTTTTCACGATATTTCATCGAGTTTTCAACAGGTCATGTTGGCAATGTTGAGAACTTTTCGTCCGTTTTCCAAAGTTTTCAACAGGTTTTGAAAAGTTGTCGAAAGATGAGAAACATTGCACGGTGAGCTACTATTTGTTCGAAACCTTTTGGAAGATTGCGAGCGGCATGTCTGACGACTTTTACACCATGGTCGATTCCGGAGACCCGGCACCCGACAACGAGCACATCACCGGCGTGCGCGAAGAGCGTGACGAAGGTGAACAGACGACAACGCAGGCGCCAAAAGCCATGTACGCCGCGCGCATCGCCGTCTATGACGACATGCTGTCGACACCGCGTGTGATCGTCATTGATCCGCAAGATGTCCGCACGTATTTGGAAGAGACGACCAACACCGTCTACCAGTGCATGAAAGAACAAGGTGGCCACATCTCGCTCATGGTCATCCGCGAGATTGTCGAAAACTTTATCCACGCACACTTTGCCGAGCCCATCATCTCGATTCTGGACGGCGGAGACACCATCCGCTTTGCTGACCAAGGACCCGGCATCGACGACAAGGAACGTGCTTTCGACTTTGGCGTTACCAGCGCAAACAGCAAGATGAAGCGCTATATCCGTGGAACCGGAGCAGGGTTTCCCATGGTGCAGGAGTATTTGGAAAACGCCGGCGGTGCCGTATCCATCGAGGACAACATGGGCAACGGCACCGTGGTTACGGTAAGCCTGAACCCTAAACGCGTGCAGGAAATCGAGCGTGCCGGCGGACGCGGCGCTGCCGTGCGGCCCGAGACGGAGCAGCCCACATATCCCCTGCCGGGAGCTTTTGCGCAGCAGCCCGTGGCAACGCAGCAGATGCAGCCCCCCGTGGGACAGATGCAGCAGCCCGGAATGCTTCCCACACAAGAACCCCAGGCGGCATCTATGTCGATGCCGCCAAACATGCCAGAGGCCATGCCGCTGGCTGATCAGGATGCAGCAGCAATGCAGCAGGCGACGGGGGCGCCGGGTGGCCAGCAAATGGGCTATCAGCCGTACCAACAGGGATATCCATATCAGCAGATGCCGCCACTGGGGTATGGCCAGCAGTTCCCGCAGCAGTACCAGCAGGGATATCAGCAGCCGTACCAGCAGATGCCGCAGCAGCAGTACAGCCCTTGGGCCCAGCAGATGCCTCCGCAGCCTTACCAACAGTGGCCTCAAAGTTTTCAACAGCAAATGCCACCGATGCAGAGTTCTCAACAACCAGCAGCTCAAATGATGTATCCTAATGCAGCAAATCAGTATGCGCAGCCACAACCGGACGTGTTCGTAAGCGACCGCGGCAACGCCGCGCTGGGCTATCTGGCGCAAAATCAAGCGTGCGGTGCAACCGATCTGGCGAGGGCGTTTGGAAACTCGGCCCCCACTTGGTCACGCACGCTCAATGACTTGGCGCAGGCCGGCTTGGTCATCAAGCATGGCCAGAAATACCATCTGACCGAACTCGGCGCCGCTCGCGTGCGAGCTCAGAGCTAAAGAACGGGAGAGACAGTGGACGAGGAAGCAAGCATCATCCTGGGGGATGCCATCGCCTTTTGCCAGCGCGACGGCCAAGATGCACGCCTCATCAACATGCTGGGGCAATCGCGCGCCATAAGCCTGACCGAAGATACGCTCACGATCGAGGCCCCCTCGCGCTTTGCCATCGCGCAGCTCAAAAAGCATCAGCCGACTATTGAGGCCTATCTGGAAGAAATCGCCTTTGCACCGATTGCACTCGACATCGTGGCACCGCAAGGCGCCGCGACGGAATCCGCTGCCGCGACGGCGCCGACCACGGCTCCCGCTGCTTCCCCGGCGGCGCCGGCCTCCGCAGGCGACGTGCCGACAATCGAGCACCAGCGCAGCGATGTTTCCCGTGAAACCATGGCACCGTTGCCGGCCGCGGCGGCGACGTCAACGAACGCACCCGTCACGCACATGCCCATCGCTCACGACGCAGCGGCGGGCGCTGATTCGGGCATTGCAATCAAGAACACGCTCTCGGCCGATGATTTTCATCGCATGATGAACCAGATGAAGGGCGGAGCGCCGACTAAATCCACGCAAGCTGCGACCCCCGCCTCATCCATGCCAGCACCGACCGTGCCGGCCGAGCAGAATATGGATGGAGCCCCGCTCGCCGCGAACTCAAAATTTACCTTTGAGAACTTTGTCTACGGCCCCGAGAACAGCCATGCCTATCGCTCGGCACTCAAGTTTGCCGCCCTCGCGGACGAGCGCGGCACGTGCACATCACTGTTCATCTACGGCAAATCGGGCCTGGGCAAGACGCACCTGCTGCTTGCCATCAAAAACGAGCTCGCCGAGAAGTCGCCCGAGATCAAGGTCAAGTATGCCAACTCCCAGGCATATCTGGACGACCTGATGACCGAGTTCGACCGCCAAAAGAAGAGCAACGCCCCCATCATGCAGGCGTACCACGGTGTGGACGTGCTCATCATCGATGACATCCAAAACATCATCGGCAAGCGCGCGAGCGTGGACTACTTTTTCCAGCTCATGGACGAGTTCATCCGCAACAACAAGAAGGTCGTCATCGCGGCAGACCGCGCCCCCAAGGACCTGAGCATGGACGAACGCCTGACCAGCCGCTTTAACGCCGGTATGCTCTGCCTGGTCGCAGAGCCCAGCTACGAGATGAAATACAAGATCTTGCAGCGCTATTACGAGAACACCATCGTCGCCGCTCCCGAGGCAGGCGACGACTCGCTGCTGGCGGCCTATGGGGGCGACGGCGGGCACCTGACCGACGAGCACTTTAAACACATGGCCGAGGTCTCGGGCACCAACATCCGCGAACTCGAGAGCTTCTGCGAGCGCTGTGCCGGCGAGGCGGGGGACCGCGAGCGCGAGGGCGGGGAGCTCACCTTTGACGATATCGACGCCATCGCCAGCCAGTACTTCGACACATCGGCCAAAAAGATCAACGTCCAGACGGTTCAGTCCGTCATCGAAGAGCAGTACGGCGTGACGCACGAGGAGCTCATCGGCCCGCGCCGCAACGCCAATATCGCCAAAGCACGCCATATCGCCATCTACCTGGCCATCGAAATGTGCGAGATGACGACCACGGCGGTGGGCGCCGAATTTGGCAACCGCAACCACTCGACCGTCAGCACGAGCTACAAAAAGGTCCAGAAGATGATCCAGGAAGACCGCACCGTCACCGAAGACCTCAAGTCGCTGCGCGATAAAATTACACTGCGCTCGTAGGGAAATAGAGACACCTGTTGAAAACTTGTCGAAACCACGGGCATAAGGTGTTTAAAACCCAACCCGCGGTGATGAAAAGTTTTGCGCAGGTTTTGAACGTGGAAAACCACCCCTGTTGCACACAGGTTGCTGTCGATTCTCTTTCTGGGTCTGACCTGCGTCTTTGGGAGTAATCAACAGTTTCGTCAGTGCTATTACTATTATTAAGATATTTATATCTATAGAAAGGTATTAAAAGATGAAGTTCACCGTCAGCCAGAGCTCGCTTACACAAGCCATCGGCGTCGTAATGAAGGGTGTCGCTTCGGCATCCACCCTTCCCATCCTGTCGGGCGTGCTCGTCAAGGCCCAAGACGGCATCTTGGAATTCCAGACCTCTAACTACACCATCTCGATCCGTCATCGCATCGCGGCGCATGTCGAAGAAGAGGGCGAGATGGTTATCCCCTGTAAGATGCTCTCCAATATCACCAAGACCCTCCCCGATGCCCCGGTCACCTTTGAGCTGTCCGAGCGCCAAGTGCTGATCAGTTGCGAGAAGAGCTCTTTTAGGCTGAACACGCTCGATGCCAATGACTTCCCCGAGTTTCCGGCCTATGCCATCGAGAGCGCCGTGGAACTGCCGACCGATATCTTGTCCGAGATGGTCGGCCGCGTGTGGCGCGTCACCTCGACCGACAAGGCCCGCCCCATCTTGGGTGGCGTGCACATGAAGGTCGAGAACAACACCGTGCGCCTGGTGGCGACCGATTCCTTCCGTTTGGCCGTGTGCGATACGCAGGTCGAGACCTCGACCCTCGAAGGCTCCTTTGAGCTCAACGTTCCGGCTGACGCCTTTAACGACGCACTGAACATCATGGCCAGCCAGGCGACCATCATGATCGGGGCTACCGACACCCAGGTCGTCTTCGAGGCCGGCAACACCACCTACGTGTCGCGCCGCATCGAGGGCGTGTACCCCAACTACAAGCAGCTCATCCCCGATTCGTGCGTGACGAGCGTCAAGATCGACGTCGCCGCCTTTAACGCCGCCCTCAAGCGCGTGGCCGTTATCGCGAGCGCCAACCCCGCCGTCAAGTTCGAGATCGATGTCGAGAACGGGCAGATGGGCCTGTCCTCCATCTCCAATGACCAGGACCTTGCGCAGGAGACGATCGATGTCGAGGCCGAGGGCGAGTCGGGCACCATCGCCTTCAACTACCACTACATCTTCGGCTGCCTCAATGCCCTGTCCAAGGAGAAGGAGATCACGCTGGAGCTCAAGAGCTACTCGCAGGCGGGCATCTTCAAGTCCTACGACAAGATCAACTACCTGTACCTGGTCATGCCGGTCCGCATCTAGCGTTGCGCCATGACCATGTTCGCCCGCGATCTTTCCGTCGCGCACTACCGCAGCTTCGATAGCTATCGCCTTGCCCTGGACGAGGGCGTGACGATACTTGCGGGACCCAACGCGGCGGGAAAGACCAATCTCATAGAGGCGCTGCAGCTGCTGACGAGCGGCGCCTCGTTTAGGCATCCGACCGCAGCCGAGCTCGTCCATGACGGCGTGGGCTCGTGCAAGGTCGAGCTGAGGCTCGAGGGCGACGGCCGCGTGCTTGATATGGGATTGAGCGCGGAGGACGGTAAGCGCTCGTTTAGCCGCAACGGCAAGAGATGCTCTGCCGCCGGTGTACGCGGGGTTCTGCCGAGCGTGCTGTTTTGCCCTGACCATCTGGACATGGTTAAGCGAGGCGCCAGTGTGCGCCGCACCGCCCTCGATGACTTTGGCATGCAACTGAGCGCACGCTATGCCGATCTTGCGAGCACCTATGGGCGCTGCGTGACCCAGCGTAACGCCTTGCTCAAGGAGACCTGGTGCTGCCGTGAGATGCTCGGCGCGTGGAACGATTCGATTGCCCGCGCGGGCGCGGCTCTGCTCGTGCACCGGTTGGCCCTGCTCGACCGGCTGGCGGGCCATGTACACACTGCCTACGGGCAAGTGGCGTCCGGCGAGGCTGCCAACGTGACCTATACGTCCACACTGGGGGATTTGCCCCAGGTCGAGGATCGCGAAGAGCTGAAGGGCTGGGCGTACGAGCGCATGCTGGCCGCCCTTGATGAGCACGCCGACGAGGAAATTCGCCGCGGCGTGACGTTGGTGGGACCGCATCGCGACGAGATTGAATTTACCGTGGCGGGTCGCTCCGCCCGTTCATTTGCCAGCCAAGGACAGCAGCGAACGTTGGTACTGTCCTGGAAGGTGGCCGAGGTGGCCGTGGCTCGCGATGTTCTGGGTACTGCTCCGCTGTTGCTTCTGGACGACGTGATGAGCGAGCTCGACGGCGAGCGCCGCGGTGCTTTTCTGCGGCTGATCGGCGATGATATCCAAACGGTCATAACCACGACCAACCTGGGATACTTTACCGATGACCTGCTTGATCGAGCCAAGGTGGTGAGCATGGGTGAGACGTGCTAATTACGAGCGCGAGAGCGAAACGGTCGCCTTCAGTGGGTTTTTAAACGCAGAGCGCCAGCGCATCCTGGCGGCTGCAACACCTGAGCGCCGCGCGCAGATGGAGGCTGCCGAGGAGTCGCGCGCGGTCTATCGCGCGTGGAACGCGGTGTGCTCGGGCACGCGCGAGGGGCGGCATGTGACGGGCCTGCGCTACCTGCCCGAGTCCAATGAGCTGCTGGTGTATCTCGACTCGCCCTCGTGGACGCAGGAAATGACGTTGTTGCGCGAGATCATCCGCGCGCGCATGGAGCGCGCCGGTGCGCATGTGGATGGCCTGGTGTTCAAAACCACCGCGCCCGGTCACACGCCGCCCGCCGCCAAGGAGCGCCTTCGCCCAGCGGCGACCGAGCGCCCGCCGGCCCCACACGCCGACCTCAGCGATGCCGAGCGCACCGAGATTGAGCGCCAAGTGGCGCCCATCGAAGACCAAAAACTGCGCGAGGCCCTCGAGAACGCCATGAGAGCCAGTGCCGAGTGGGCCAAGGGCGTGCAAAGCAAAAAAGAGCCTTAAATCGCATCTGGTGGCCTTGTAGAGCCAAATACCCTCGTTCCCGAGGGTATTTTTTTACGATAAACTAGTAAGGCTGTACACATTTTCTTGACTGAAGGAGGACGTGTGGCAAACGAAAACGATTACGATGGCGGCGAGATTAAGATTCTCGAAGGTCTCGAGGCCGTTCGTAAGCGCCCGGGCATGTATATCGGCTCGACGAGCGCCAGCGGTCTGCATCACCTGGTGTGGGAGATCGTTGACAACTCCGTCGACGAGGCCATGGCCGGTTTCTGCACCGAGATCCAGGTGACGGTCCACGCCGACAACTCCATCACGGTCGTCGACAACGGGCGCGGTATCCCCGTCGACGAGCACCCTGTTAAAAAGATCCCGACGCTCGAGGTCGTCATGACGATTTTGCACGCCGGCGGTAAGTTCGATAACTCGGCCTATAAGGTCTCGGGCGGCCTGCACGGCGTTGGCATCTCCGTCGTCAACGCACTGTCCAAGCGCGTGGTCGTTCAGGTTCGTCGCGACGGCAACACCTACGAGATGGAGTTCTCGCGCGGCAAGACCGTCAAGAAGATGGAGGTCGTGGGCACCTCGGATTCGACGGGCACCACCGTCACCTTCTGGCCCGACGACGAGATCTTCGAGACCTGCATTTACGATTTCGATACGCTGCACAACCGTCTGCAGGAGACGGCGTTCCTCAATAAGAACCTCAAAATCGTGCTGACTGACGAGCGCGAGTCTACTCCCCACGTGGAGGAGTTTTGCTACGAGGGCGGCATCATCGACTTCGTCAAGTTCCTTAACGAGGGCAAGGACGTCCCCGAGGCCTTTAAGGAGCCTATCTACATCGAGGGCAAATCGGACCCGGACGCACCTGTGGCCAAGATGGGCGAGGTTGAGGTTTCCCTGCAGTGGAATAGCGGCTACGGCGAGAACGTCATGTCGTTTGCCAACGACATCTACACCCCCGAGGGCGGCATGCACCTTGAGGGCTTCCGCACCGCGCTCACCCGCGTGATCAACGACTATGCGCGCAAGCAGAACCTGCTTAAGGAAAAAGACGCCAATCTGACCGGCGACGATGTGCGCGAGGGCCTTTCGGCCGTTATCTCGGTCAAGCTGCCCGATCCGCAGTTTGAGGGCCAGACCAAGGCCAAGCTCGGCAGCTCCTATATGCGCGCGCTGACGCTCAAGATCGTGACCGACGGCCTCGCCGATTACTTGGAGGAGCATCCCAAGCCCGCCCGCGAGATCGTCAAGAAGGCGCAACAGGCCTGCAAGGCGCGCAACGCCGCCCGCAAGGCGCGCGAAGCGACCCGTCGCAAGAGCCTGCTCGAGACGGCGTCCCTGCCCGGTAAGCTCGCTGACTGCTCGGTGCGCGATGCCGAGCTGACCGAGCTCTTCATCGTAGAGGGCGACTCGGCAGGCGGTTCGGCCAAGGACGGCCGTCGCCGAGACATCCAGGCGATTCTGCCCCTGCGCGGCAAGATTTTGAACGTCGAGCGCGTTGGTGACCATCGCGCGTTCTCGAGTGACACCATCCAGTCGCTGATTACCGCGATCGGCTGCGGCGTCACGACGAGTGCCGGCGACGGCGGCGATTTCGATATCACCAAGGCGCGCTACCACAAGATCATCATCATGACCGATGCAGACGTCGACGGCGCGCATATCCGCATCCTGCTGCTGACGTTCTTCTACAAGTACATGCGTCCGCTGATCGATGCCGGCTACGTCTATGTTGCCTGCCCGCCCATCTTTGGCATTAAGGTGCGCAACAAGATCCACTACGTGTATCCCAACGGCCGCCAGCCCGAAGACGAGATCCTGCGCGATACCATCCAGAGTCTGGGCCTGAACCCCGATGATAACGACGAGGACGGCAAGGCCAAGGACGGCAAGATCACCAAAAAGCGCAAGGGCTATACCGTCCAGCGCTACAAGGGCCTGGGCGAGATGGACCCCAAACAGCTTGCCTCGACGACGATGGACCCAAAGACCCGCATTCTGCAGCGTGTGTCGATCGAGGACGCCGTGGTGGCGGACCGCGCCGTGCGCGAGCTGATGGGTTCCGAGGTCGGCTATCGCCGCGAGTACATCGAGAAGCATGCACATGATGCACGATTCCTTGACGCTTAAGAGGAGGTAACGTGGCAGACGATATCAACAATAACGAGGGTATGGACGAGGCCGGCGATGCCGGTATGCCCGATGATCTGAAGCGCCTGCTTGCCCGTGCTGAGCAGGGCGAGGACGGCGATCCGGACACCTATAACCCCGATGCCGATGATGATGAGGAAGAGGACGACGACGGTGAGCTCGAGGAGAGCTTTGGCGAAGTCGATCGTGGCGCCTCGGCCGGCGAGGACATCAACGGCGGCCAGCTCCAGATTTCGGAGTTCGGTCGCGAGATGAAGCAGTCGTTCATCGAGTATTCGATGTCGGTTATCACAGCGCGTGCCCTGCCGGACGTGCGCGACGGCTTAAAGCCGGTACACCGCCGCATCCTGTACGCGATGAACGAGAGCGGCATCTACCCCAACCGCCCACACAAAAAGTCGGCCTGGACGGTCGGCGAAGTTATCGGTAAGTACCACCCGCACGGTGACTTTGCGGTCTACGAGGCCATGGTCCGCCTGGCGCAGTGGTTCTCCATGCGCACGCCGCTCATCGACGGTCACGGCAACTTCGGCAACATCGATGGCGACGGCGCGGCGGCCATGCGTTACACCGAGAGCCGCCTGGCCAAGCCCGCCATGGAACTGCTGCGTGACTTGCAGAAGGATACCGTCGACTGGCAGCCCAACTACGACGAATCGCTCGCCGAGCCCGTGGCACTGCCTGCGCGCTTTCCCAACCTGCTGGTCAACGGCAGCCAGGGCATCGCCGTCGGCATGGCCACCAACATCGCCCCGCATAACCTCACCGAGGCGATCGAGGCCACCTGCTACCTGATCGACAACCCCGACGCCACCGTCGACGAGCTCATGCAGATCATGCCCGGTCCGGACTTCCCCACCGGCGCCATCATCATGGGCAGCGCCGGCATTAAGCAGAGCTACGAGACCGGCCGCGGCTCCATTACCGTGCGTGCCAAGGCACATGTGGAGTCCACCAAGACCGGCCGCAGCCGCCTGGTCTTTACCGAGATTCCCTACATGGTCAACAAGGGCACCCTGCAGGAGAAGATCGCCCAACTCGTCAACGACAAGCGCATTGAGGGCATCTCGGATATGCGCGATGAGTCCAACCAGAAGGGCATCCGTCTGGTCATCGAGCTCAAGAAGGGCGTCATTCCGCAGGTCGTGCTCAACAACCTGTATAAGTACACCTCGCTGCAGACGACCTTTGGCGCCAACAACCTGGCACTCGTCAACGGCGTTCCCAAATGCCTGAGCCTGCGCGAGATGCTGCAGCACTACATCGACCACCAGGTCGACGTCGTCACCCGCCGCACCCGCTTTGACCTTAAGAAGGCCCAGGCCCGCGCGCATATCCTCGAGGGCTACCTGATGGCCCTTGACCATATCGACGAGGTCATCAGCATCATCCGCTCCTCGCAGACCGACTCCGAGGCCAGCAGCCGACTGATCGAACGCTTTGGCTTTACGCCCGAGCAGACCACGGCCATCCTCGAGATGAAGCTGCGCCGCCTGACCGGCCTGGAGCGCGACAAGATCCAAGAAGAGTTGGACGGCCTGCGCCGCGCCATCGCCTACTACGAGGACCTGCTGGCGCACGAGGAGAAGATTCTGGGCGTCATCAAGGAGGAGATGCGCGAGATCTCCAAGAAGTTCGCCGACAAGCGCCGCACCGAGATCAGCCAGGTTGAGAAGGACCTGGATGTCGAGGACCTCATCGCCGACGAGGATATGGTCGTGACCATCACCCACACCGGCTACGTTAAGCGTATCCCGGTGGCCGCCTACCGTGCCCAAAAGCGCGGTGGCAAGGGCGTGTCGGGCGTCAACCTCAAAGAGGACGACGTCATCGACGAGATGTTTATCGCATCCACGCACGAGTACGTGCTGTTCTTCTCGAGCAAGGGCAAGGTCTATCGCCTGAAGGTGCACGAGCTGCCGGTGGGTACGCGCCAGGCGCGCGGTACCGCGATCGTCAACCTGCTGCCCTTCGAGGAGGGCGAGAAGATCGCGAGCGTCATCAGCTGCCGCGAGTTCCCAGCCGACGAGTACCTGATGTTTGCCACCAAGAGCGGCATGGTCAAGAAGACCGTGATGAGCGCATATGACCGCAGCCGTCGCGACGGCCTGATCGCTATCAACCTGCGTGACGACGACGCGCTGCTGAACGTGCGCCGCGTGCGCGAGGGCGACAAGATTATCCTGGCCACCACCGCGGGCAAGGCGATCATGTTCTCCGAGGAGCAGGTACGCGCTACCGGTCGCGATACCAGCGGCGTTCGCGGTATCGGTATGAAGGACGGCGTTAGCGTTCTGGGCATGGAAGTCACTAACGGCAACGGCGATCTGTTCGTCATCACCGAGCGCGGCTACGGCAAGCGCACGCCGGTTGCGGACTACCCGGAGCAGAATCGCGGCGGCCAGGGCGTCTACACCATTCAAATGACCGAGCGTAAGGGTAACCTCGCGGCCATGAAGACGGTGGGCCCGCAGCACGAGCTGTTCATCGTGACGGAGGGCGCGACGGTCATTCGCGTCAAGACCGACGAGATCAGCCAGACCGGCCGCGCCACCCAGGGCGTCAAGATGATGACCGTCGACGACAACGACCGCATCTGCGCCGTGGCCCGCATGACGGCCGCCAAAGAGAGGCCCGAAGGCGAAGCCATAGAAAACGGCTCCGCCCCCGAAGAAACCCCTGTCGATCTAGGCGACGGCAACGACATGCCGGAAGATCTCCTTGACGAGTAAGAGGCCCTAACTGTTAGAAAATATCAGACCCCATATATCGGCGGTCGGCGCACTGCGCGCCGACCGCTTTTTTGAAAACCTTTGAACCCCGCGTCGGCCCCGGCTGCCCGGCGGCATGCGAAGTCGATCGCGAGTTCCGCACGAGCCGGAGAGCACTTAATGTGCTCTCCGTGCGAGCAGGACTGTCCGAGCAGGCGACTTCGCATGCCGCCGGGCAGCCGGGGCCGACACCCCTCAAAGATTTTCAAAAAAGTTGTTGACGCGCGCGTAACGACTCGTCTAATATATCCCTTGCGCGATGGACCTGTAGCTCAGTTGGTTAGAGCGTCCGGCTGATAACCGGGAGGTCACAAGTTCGAATCTTGTCAGGTCCACCACTTTCTTTCGCAATAAACACCCCAGCGAGAGCCGAGTCGCCGCTGGGGTGTTTATTACTGTCTCCGTGGGGGTTTAGCTCAGCTGGGAGAGCGCGGGCTTTGCAAGCCTGAGGTCAGGGGTTCGATCCCCCTAACCTCCACCATGATGGACCTGTAGCTCAGTTGGTTAGAGCGTCCGGCTGATAACCGGGAGGTCACAAGTTCGAATCTTGTCAGGTCCACCATCAAAACTGTGAAGAGCCCTGGGGCATTGCCTCGGGGCTTTTTTCTTGTCTGTGATAAATCTCATTTTGGTTTTGTGTGCTGTGCGAAAGATTGGGTAGTATAGCTATTCAATGCGGCGACCTTGCCGCGTGTTAACCGCTACGTACCGGAGGTGTTCCATGGTTCGTGTCGACATAGAGACCATCGTCATGGCCGCCGGTCCCGTGCCATCGCTTATCGTGCTTCGCGAGCGCTGCAGCAAATCGGACTCGCCCGCGCCACTGCGTTCCCTTTCCATTCAAACTGGTTCGTTTGAAGCCGCTGCCATCAGCCGCGGCATCGATAGCGGCCGCGCCGAGCGCCCGATTACCCATGACCTGTTGCTCGATACTGTTGGCGCCCTGGGTGCCAAGCTCGAACGCATCGAAATCGTTCGCGCCGAGCCGCCCGTGTTTTACGCGACGGTTGTCGTGTTGGCCGATGGCAACGAGCATAAGATCGATGCGCGTCCCAGTGATGCCATTGCCCTTGCCGTGCGCAGCAATGCCCCCATGTTTGTGGAGGACGACATCATGAATCGCCTGGGCACCGTTTCTGCCCATGCCGAGGAAGTTGACGACGAGCGGGAGTTCGAGAAGTTCGACGAGTTCGTCCATACGCTCTCCCCCGATGACTTCTAAATGTGGGGCGGCCAGGCTGCGGAGCGTTCGCTGATGGCCGGCGGTATGTCGGCTGAGGCGGCGGCCATTGCGCGCGAGGCCCAGATGCGCTCGGAGGCTTCTGAGGCGGCTCGCATTGCCTATGTGACGCAGGCCCGCACGCTTCGCGAACGCCGCGGCTCGTTTATCAAGATGGTTGTCGTCTCCGCCCTTGTCGCGGCAATCTGCTCGCGCCTTCGTGGTACAGTTGGTGCGCTTGGGTTTTCGATCTCTACGGGCCTTGTGATCTGGGGTGTGGTCGATGCGGTAATGCTGACCAGTCAGATCAAGGTGCTCGACAAGCGCGCAGCGGACATGATGCGCGCCCGCGACGCTGCCGCCAGGATCGCCGCCGAGGCACAAGAACTGTAACGACGCCAGACTCGATGGGAAGGTCTAAAGATGGCACAGGATATGCAGGACGCCGGTAACGTCTCCGCCGAGCTCGACGCCATGGTGTGCGATCTGATCGGCGCGTTCTTGGACGACCTTGCCGCCGGTGAAAACCCTGGCGTGGTCGTGGCAATTGAGGACGCCGCTTCCAACCGTTATCTGGCGGCGCTCGATGAGGATGGCGAAGAGGCGTGCCTCGAGGCGGCCACCAACTTTATCTCCGAGCACAAGATGGGTCTTAAGGACGAGGGCCTGGGCCGTATCGCTCGCTATGCCATCGGCTACACCGGCTGCGTCGAGATTGACGGCGGCTATCACGATGCTCTGCTCGTGAGCTTCTTCGAAACCACGCTCGAGAGTGGTTTTTCGGCATATGTGCTGTATGAGGGCATGGGCGCCGGCGATGGTTTTATGTGGAGCGACCCTGAACCTGCAGGTGAGGAAACCCCTCTCATCTAAAATCGCTAAAATAAACGAGTTTTCGGTAAAAGGCTCAATATTCCCGCTGAGCGTTGTATCGCTGGGCGGGCCGCATACGCGTGCCGTTTGTATATAGATAGAAGATAGGGGAACTACATGCGCGTAGACAATCTGAGGAACATCGCCATCATCGCTCACGTCGACCACGGCAAGACGACGATGGTCGACAAGCTCCTGCGTGCCACGGACGCCTTCCGTGCCAACCAGCAGGTCGAGGACCGCGTCCTGGATTCCAACGACCAGGAGCGCGAGCGCGGCATTACGATTCTCGCCAAGAACATCTCTATCGAGTACAAGGACGTCAAGATCAACGTCATCGACACCCCGGGCCACGCCGACTTTGGCGGCGAGGTCGAGCGCGTGCTGCGTATGGCCGACGGCGCCCTGCTGCTGGTCGACGCCTTTGAGGGCCCCATGCCCCAGACCCGCTTCGTGCTGCGTCACGCTATCGACACCGGCCTTAAGATCATGATCGTCATCAACAAGATCGACCGTCCGGGCGCCAACCCCGAGAAGGCCTACAACGACTGCCTGGACCTCATGGCCGACCTGGGCGCCACCGACGACCAGCTTGAGTTCGCCATGGAGCACGTGGTCTACGCCAGCGCCATGAACGGCTTTGCCCGTCTTGACCCTAACGACGGCAACATGGACATGTACCCGCTGCTCGATATGATTATCGACGACATGCCCGCGCCCGAGGTTGACGAGAACGCCCCGCTGGCCATGCAGTGCGTGACCATCGACCACTCCAACTTCGTCGGCCGCATCGGTATCGGCCGCGTGTACTCTGGCGCCATCCACCAGGGCGACCAGATCCTGGTTGTCAAGAACGACGGCTCCAGCGCTACCGCCACCGTCAAGCAGCTCTTTACCTTCGACTACCTGGGCCGTACCGAGTGCCAGGAAGTCGGCGCCGGCGACATCGCCGCTGTCGTGGGTATCGACCGCACCGATATCGGCGATGTCTACACCGATCCCGAGAACCCTGTCGAGCTCGAGCCCATCGAGATCGACCCGCCGACCCTGTCCATCGTCTTTGAGGCTTCGACCTCCCCGCTTGTCGGCCGCGACGGCGACATCGTGGGCGCCCGTCAGCTCAAGGAGCGCCTGTTCAACGAGGCCGAGAACAACGTGACCATGAAGATCGAGGAGCTCGAGGACAAGAGCGGCGTCGAGGTCTCGGGCCGCGGCATCCTGCACCTGTCCGTCCTGATGGAGTCCATGCGCCGCGAGGGCTTTGAGTTCCAGGTCGGCCGTCCCCGCGTTCTGTTTAAGAAGGACGAGAACGGCAACAAGATGGAGCCTGTCGAACAGGCCGTCGTCGAGTGCCCGGACGAGTACTCGGGCAAGGTCGTTGAGGTCTTCGGTACCTCCGGCGGCATCATGACGAGCATGGATACCTCGGGCATCGTGACGCACCTCGAGTTTAAGATCCCGACCCGCGGCATCATGGGTCTTAAGAACCGCATCATGAACGTCACCCACGGCGAGGGCGTGTTCTACCACACCTTCCTGGAGTACGGCCCCTATGCCGGCGAGATTGGCAACCGCCAGAACGGCGCAATGATCTCTATGACCACCGAGAAGGCCGTTGCCTATGCCCTGGGTACGCTGCAGGAGCGCGGTCAGCTGTTTGTTGAGCCAGGCACCGAGTGCTACGAGGGCATGATCGTGGGCGAGCGCAGCAAGGCTGGCGACATGGTCGTCAATATCGCCCGTACCAAGAACCTGGGCAACCAGCGCTCCTCGACCTCCGATATCTCCGTTCAGCTGGTGCCGCCCCGCACCTTCTCGCTGGAGGAGGCGCTGGAGTACATCGCCGACGACGAGCTGGTCGAGATCACTCCCAAGAACATCCGCCTGCGCAAGCGTCTGCTCAACGCCACCGACCGCAAGAAGGCTGCCGTTCGCGCCGGCCAGGTCAACAAATAAGCGCTGGGCTTTATAGCGACTAACAAGAAAGGGCGTCGACCATCGCGGTCGGCGCCCTTTTTGTGCAGTGGACAGGTTCGTTTGCACCACAGCTGGGGCGGTTATCCCTCCGAGCGGCTTTCCGGTCAAAGTTAAGTTGTTTAAACATATACATAATTCTACAGAATATAACTGCTTTAATGCAAACCCGTTAACAGGTAAATACCAACTGGTATTAAATTAAAAGACCTCTTTACCTGCGGTTTACATGACTGGTATCTATATTATATTTTATGCATTGTGGCATAGACGAACCGTCTTAGAAGTTGCTCCCCAATGGGTTCTTGCAATGCGCTAGGCAGGTTCATGTTGATGTTGGGGTTTGTGTTCGATCCGACGATTCGCCGTATTCCACACTGTGTTGTAGGAATTAGGGGACAACTATGGACGCACACCGCTCGCGGTCGCTGGGTATGGCGGCTCTGATTTTCATTTTGATTTGCCTCACCGCCGCAGTGTTTTACGGTGCGGCCCCCGTGCGCGCCGAGGATGCGACGCCGCCGACGCCGATTGCGATTGATGAGAAGACAGCGAGCGTTACGGTTAAGCTCTATACCGACGAGTATCGTACTCAGGAGCTAAAAGGTGCCGTGACCTCTGTATCAACCCTTTACGGGGCTTTTTCGGCAAATTTCAAAACTGGCGAGGCTCCTACGCCTGGGAACAATGTTGCCGTTTACAAGTTTCCTGACACCATAGCCGTCGACGATAACGCCGCTGTGGACCTTATGGCGGGAACGGGCACCGATGCCGTAAGAGCTGGCACATGGTAGATTAAAAACAACAAGGCCATCTTTACGTTCGACAAGGCGTGGCTCGCGAAAAACCCTGCGAACATCCATGTCGCGGCCAGCTTCTCGTTCCAGCTTAAAAACAAGGACGTTGGTTCTGGTGGCGTGACATCTGTCGTGTTCCCCGGCGTGGGGAAGGTCGATATTTCCACCAAGGACGGTAGCGTTAAGGGAGAGAAGTCGGGGGTTTTCTCTCAGGGCTCCAACGGCGTGGCCAAGGTCACCTGGACCGTTAAGCTCACCGTCGAGCCGTATGCCACAAGCGTTAAGTTCACCGATACGCTAGGCGAGAACTTCAGCTTTGTGGAGGGCAGCTTTAAGCTTGACGGCAAGACGATTGAATCGCAGCCAACAATCGAAGGTCAGACCGCGACCATCGAGAACTTGGGCAGCCTTCCCCGGGGTGTCCATACGATTACGTATGAAACCAAGCTGAAGAGTGACGTCTCCGTGAACAACGGCGAGTATATCAACGAACAGGGAGGCTCCAAAAACACGGCAGCGTGGGAATGGGGCGGCCCTAACGATCGCCAGAACGGCACGGCCACGGCTGCTCCTAGTCAATTTCGTTATGACATGATCAACAAGTCCAACGGCTCGGGCACGTCGTCGGACATCAAATGGACGGTCAGGCTCAACCAAGGCGAGCTTAAGGCTGACATGAGTGGCTACAAGTTCACCGATAAGTTGGACGCTAAACAAACGTATACGGGGAGTTACACGGTTTACAAAGGTACGTCGGAATCGGATGGAGTCAAGATCTACGAGCGTGCTCTTGATTCGTCGAAAGATACCTTTTCCTATACGTTCCCGGACAACCTTAACGATAAGTACGCCACCTACTGCATCGTTTATCACACCAGGATGAACGATACGAATTCCTATGACACCGTGCACAACAATGCGACTATCGAGCATGAAGGCCGCGTCTCGGGAGCAGCCGAAGGCAAGTTTACGCCGCAGCTGATGGGTACGCCGATCACCAAGAGGCGCGTGAGCTCCGACGAGGCCGGGACGACGGGCAGGGCGACGTGGGAGACGAAGGTCGCGCTGAAAGCGATCGTTAATGCGGTCCATCCGGACAAGGTGACGGTGAAGGATACGTTTCAGTCGGCGTGGTCGCAAAATCTCGGCATCGACGTAGATTCCATTTCCATCACAATCGGCGAAACTGTGCTGAAACGGGGCCAGAACGCTGACTGGGACCTGACGGCCAACTGGACGGTCGGTGGAACAAAAAGAAATTTCAACCTTGATATAAATGTGAACGACAAGGTAAAGGCCGCCCTCGAGAACGAGGACTACGCCGTCATCACCTACACCACCACGTCCGATGCGTTGCCGGGCTGGTACTCGAACTTCGCGTCGGTCAGTGCGTCGGGCCTGAACCTTCAGCGGCAGTACACCGACCTCGTTATGTACGTTGTCAACAAAGAAACGACGCCTGCGGTCGAGAAGCCGGAAGCGGAGTCGAAGGTGTCTTGGAGCGAGAGCTTCGACTGGAGCTCCGTCGACGGCTCGGCAGAGAAGGGTGCTTGGCTCGTCGACTGGACAGTGTACGCGAACCGCCAGCAGGGCAACAAGGGCGCAAATGGTGAGTACGAATACTACGGAGCCGGAAAACTCGGCAACAAACCTCTGAATATTGTCGACACCCTTCCGGACGGTATGAGCTACGTTGTGAATTCCGCCAAATACACGCTCGTGCAGAATCCCTACGATCAGCATGCCGGCTACGGTAGCGGAAGCGAGGCGGAGACGATCATTTCGGGCAAACAGCTCGATGCCGGCAACGTGAAAAGCAACGGTAGCACGGTCACCTTCTCCATTCCTACAACAGAGCTTGGTGAATTTGCCGGTTACGCCAAGCTTACATATCGGACGGCGGTCAAGCGAGGCAAGCTCGACACCTCTACGAACGAGGTGAAGTTCACTAATTCTGCCAGCGCTAAGTCGGGTGAGAAGGAGTTCAGCTCTGGCAGCGGAACCGTCACCATCAAGAACAACGTTATCAACAAGACCGGCGAGCGGGTCACTGACAGCAATCGCATCAAGTACACCATTCTGGTCAACAAGTCTGCGGTTGCCCTTAAGAGCGACACTGACATCCTCGAGCTCGTCGACACCATGGATGCCAAGTGCACGTTGGTGCCGTCTACGCTTAAGGTCTATGAGCGGATGAATGGTGCCTGGTCACTGCTGGCTGATGAGGACTATTCATCGGAGATGGAGCAAGTCAAGGATGAATCTGGCTCGCGTACGAAGCTGACACTCAACGTGCCCGATAAGAAGTATCTCAAAGTCGAGTATGAGGTGATCCCGAGCGGAAATCCTGGCGATGAAGTTTCTCTTTCCAACACCGCCACGCTCACGGGGGTGACTGATGGCTCCGCGATCGATGATCAAAAATGGATTGTCAAGAGCGCTTCTGCTACCGCAGGTGGCAACGGCTACGGCATCACGATGACCAAATACGACGCCCAGCAGGTCGGCGCGACGCTCGAGGGCGCGGAGTTTACGCTCTACAGTGTGGCCATGGATGGCGCCGGTGAGACTGATGAGGAATTCCAGACTGCCAAGACCGATGGCAGCGGAAAAATCTCGTTCGGCACGAGCACCAAAAAGATGACTAATTGCGTGCTCTACAAGCTTGTGGAGTCGAAGGCGCCTGAGGGGTACGACACAACAAGCCCCACATGGATCATGCTCAAGGGCGATGCGACTACGGAGGAATATCAGGCCGCGCTTGAAAAGGCGAGGGACGTTGTCGGGAACGCGGAGATCATCGGCGATGCCGAGAAGGACAAGATTTGGATCTACGATAATCGCCTGACGGTATCCACGGAAATCAAAGCAAAGAAAGTGCTTGAAGGTGGAACCTTCAAGGAAGGACAGTTCTCGTTCGAGCTCAAGGACGGCGAGGGCAAGGTACTCCAGACGGTGACTAATGACGCCGAGGGGAACGTCTCTTTTCCCGTCGAGTACAACAAGGCGGGAACCTATACCTACAAGATCTCCGAGGTCGTTCCCAAGGACGCCGAGGGCAACGTCAAGGATCACATTACCTATGACACGACCGAGCACAAGGTTAAGGTTGTCGTGGCTAATGGCGCCGGAAAGCTCGATGTCACCGTCACCTACGATAACGACTCTCCGACTCCACCGACCTTTACCAACAGGTATTCGACCATGCTTCCTGAGGCGGGCGGGGCTGGCTTGACTATGACATATCTTGCTGGCGCTTCGTTGCTGTGCTTCGCCGCGACGTGGATGCATGCTCGTCGCCATCGCGATCTGGATCGAGGTGATCACCATGAGTAGGCTTAGCCGCAGCTTGTTGGCTGTCGCGACGATAATCATGGTCGCTATTCTGTCTTTCGCGATCGCCCCTGGAACGGCCCGTGCTGCCGACACCGGAGCCATTACGGTGGACGGTACAGTCGCGACACGTTACGACGCGTACCAGCTCTTTTCGGCGACCGTTGTCGACGATGCCGATGCCGACCAAAAGGTCGCAACTGATGTAGCGTGGGCGAATGACACGGTTCGCCAAGCTGCCCTTCCCGTGCTTCATGATGCAGGGCTTGATAACTCGGCATCGCCGGCGCAAGAGGCTGCCGAATGGATGAATGCCGACGGGCACATGACGACCACGCTAGCGGCAAAGCTTGCCCGTGCGATTTACAATGCCGGTGCGCCTTCCGTGGCCCTTAACGCGGGCACGACGGCCGAGCTGCCCTGCGGCTACTGGCTCATCGTCGCCGACGATGACGCCATTTCCCAGGGCGAGGCCGGCACCGCGCCGATCATGGCCCTGGTGGGCGGCAGCGCCGTCACCGTCAAGCCCAAGGCCGCGACCCCCAAGGTGTCCAAGCACGTGCTGGAGGACAGCGCCGCCGCCTGGCAGAAGGCCGCCGACGCCACGGTCGCCGACGACCTGTACTGGCGCCTCTCGGCAACGGTCCCGGCCGGGCTCACCGCCTACGACACCTATACGGTGCGGTTCGTCGACACCATGAGCGCGGGGCTCGACCCCTCCAAGGTCGCCGCGAGCATGCGCGTGTACGTGGCGGCGGGCGCGGACGGCGGCTTCGACGCGGTCCAGACCGACAAGGACGGCCGCGTCGGCACCGAGCCCGCGAAGGGCTGGACCGACATCACGGCCCAGTGCGCCACCAAGGTGGCGGTCGACGGTAAGACCTTCACCGTGCGCACCGGCGACCTCATCGCCGCGCTCGGCGGGGTCGACGCCTTCACCGCGGGCGCCCGCGTGGTTGCTGTCTACGATGCGCCGTTGGGGGCCAGCTGCAATAGGGGCGCTACCAAGGGCAACCCCAACGAGGTCTGCCTGCGCTACCCGCGCTCTCCTCTCGCCGACCAGTCCGGCGACGCCGGCTTCACCCGCACGCCGAGCGATGACGCGTGCGCCTACACCTGGGGACTCAGTCTGATCAAGCGCTCAAGCTCGGACGATAAACCGCTCGCGGGCGCCAAGCTGCGCATCATCGATGACCGCGGGCGCATCCTAACGACCGACGGCTCGTGGTCGACGGATGCCGCCGCGTGCGTCACCACGGGCGCGGACGGCCATGTGGAATTGAGCGGTGTGGACGCGGGTGTCTACACCGTCGAAGAGGTCGCGGCTCCCAAGGGATACACCGCCTTTGAGGGCAAGCGAACGGTAACGGTTACGTCCGAGGGATTGGACGTTAAACAGGTTGCAGCCGCGAAGCCCAAGGTGACCGTGTCGGCCGAAAGCCCTCTGCGGGTTGATACCGCTGATGCCGGGACGGGTTCGATTGAACTGTCGGTGCTCAACACTCCAAGCAAAGAAGCAAGTCGAGGCTTTATGCCCTCGACGGGAGATAGAACGTTGGTGCTGGTGGCGGCTTTGGCTGCCATCGGAGTGGCGGCTATTGTTGTCGCGCTCGTCATCAAGCGGGGAGGCGGTCGTCGTGAAAAATAATTGCCCCCCTGCTTAATGGCGTGCTGCCTCCGTAGCGAGTGACGCACAGGCCTACCGACCTGATGATCATTGGTTTTGAAAAAGTTACTAGAGAACCCTCCAAGAAAAGCGGGGCACCCGGTCGACATGACCGAGTGCCCCGCTTCGTTTGTTGGTGCAAAGTAACCTGGCACCTTTGTGGTGGTTGGTGGCTAAGCGGTGGGGAGTCCTGGCATGTTAGCCGGCTGCTGCGGCTTGAGGCGGGCGTTTCGCCAGATGATCTGGATAACGTAGCCGAGCATAAAGACAAAGGCCACGCCGCTGATGAAGTCACCTACGAGGGGAAGCCCCGTGAGGGCGCCTGCGATTATGCCGCCCACGGCTGCCATGGCGTAGCGGTTTTGGTTGTGTCCGACCATGCGGGCGAGCGCGCACCCCGAAAAGGCACTCGACACCAATGCGATGCCGATAACGCCGCACAAGAGGGTTCCAGCAAGCGACAGACCAGCGATAGAGATAATCAGCAGTAGGACGGCGGGGGCGATAGCAATCGTGCCCAGAAGACCGCTCACCCACAGGGGCATGGGGCGCTGGTGGAGCATGCCGGCGGCGCCGGCGGTCGCGCGCGGAAAGACGAGCTCGAGCAGCAGAGCGACAAAGCAGGTCGAGAGTGCCGCGGCGACGATGCCGCCGATGACATCGTTAACGGTGGAAGTATCCTCGTTCTCGGTGCGGTCGATCTTGAGCGCGCCGACCTCGGCTCCCGCGGCACGCTCGGGGTCCTCGGAGACGTGCGCGTTCACGGTGCCGGTGATGTGGGCGTTCTTGCCTAGGATGAGTTTGTCGGCCCAAACCTCGACATCGCCATCGACGGTGCCATCGATGGTCACCGTATCGCCCGCGAGCGCTGCCGACTTGGTGGAGCCTCGCAGAGCAACCGTCTCGCCTATCGCGTAGAAACAGTTGGCGGTGCTGTCGGAATTGAGCACGACATGCTGGCCAGCGATGGTCACGCTGCCATCAACCGCGGTCTTGGCAATGTTGATGGTGCGTGCCGCCAGACGGACGGCGCCGCCCACTGTGCAGTCGCGGATCGAGAGGGTATCGCCCGCGGCGATGATATCGCGGTCGATGGACGTATCGTCCAAGTTGAGGTCCTGACCTGCCCAGTACAGGTCACCTTCGACGCCGGACGGATTGGCGTCATTGTCGGTCGCAAGTACGTTGCCTGCGGTGTCCGTGCCGGCGAACGACGCCGTGGGAAGCGCGGTGATCGCCAGCGCGATGAGCGCGAATGCCATAAGCAGGCAGCGACGCATCTTGTGTGACGGCGCCGCCGCGGTTTGATTGAAAGCCATGGTTGATCCTTTTGTTAGGTGTTTGGCATATACCTAACAGGGTACCCAACGCGCGGGCGCTCTAAAAGAACCTCTCGGTTGCATTTCGAAGGATGGGCCCGCGCCACCTATTTTTTGCGGTGCAAAAAGCGTGCGATGTCTTCCTCGGTGGGGCTTTTGATGTCAAAGCGCAGCGAGAGCCAGCGCAGACCCATGGTCACGACAACGCATACGACCAGCGCGGCGACATTGCTGACCAAGCCACTCATAACGAGGCTTACATAGCTTGCCGATCCGGCGATGGCCGCGATGGCATAAAAGTTAGTACGTTGGAAAATGCCCGGAACCACGCCCATAAAGCCGTCGCGCAACATGCCGCCGCCCACCGCGGTGAAAAAGCCCATCATGATGCACACCGCCGGCGCAAAGCCGTAGACCAGCGCCTTGTCTGCTCCAGTGGCGGCGTAGATGCCGACCGAGATGATGTCGAGCAGGGGAATGAGTTTTTCGGGTTTGTCGACGATTGCCGGGAAAATATAGATGATGGCCGCCGTGGCAATGGAAAGCGGGAGTGCCATCGGCTGGTTGAGGATGTAGACGTTGCCCACCTGCAGCGTCATGTCGCGCAAAAGACCGCCGCCCAGACCGCAGACCACCGCGAGCGCGACCGCGCCCACCAGGTCGAGCTTGTGCTCGCGCGCAACCAGCACACCCGAGATCGATGCAGCGACAACGGCGAACATCTCGAGCCAAAACGGAATAGCGACCATGGCATCCGATGCATGCGAGGTAATGGTCATAGCGGCGACGACGGGCAAGATGGGGTCCTTTGAGTTACGGGTTTAGACAATGCCCGTACATAGTACATGTTCGGCGCCGATTGCGACCCTATTGCTCGGCAAACGGTCGGGACCGGGTGCGGGCGTAGGTGCCAAACGTGTACGCCAGCCTTCAAAGATGTCGAAAAATGTCGGTTTTGGAGGGTGATGCACATGTTTTGGTGTGGCGCGCTGGGATGACGCTACTCGGAAGGCGTGTCTTCGCCCTGCGCGCGCTTCCAGTTGCGGATAAGTGCCTTGCGCAGTTCGTTTTGCTTTCGCTGGTACTCGGCGTCCGTGCAGCGGGGCATACCGAGTGCTTCGCGAATGCTGTTCATGGCGCGGTGAAAGGCAAGTTGACTTGCGAACTGTGCCGAGGTGAGCGTAACGATTCGATATCCCATTTGGGCGAGTACGGCCTCTCGTTCCGCGTCCGCCCCCTTGCGTTCGACCTCATCGTGAAAGCCGCCCTTATATTCGATGCCGAGTTCTCTGCGCTTATAGGTAATGAGGGCATCGATTTTGAGCGTTCGGGCCTTTGTGCAATGCCAGAGACTTTGAGGGATTTCGAGCGGTTTGTTGAGTTCGATACCTCGGATGCCAACGCCGCCTTCGCTTGTAGGGAGCGAGAGGACGATGGACGATGCAGTCTCCATGGGCGAGGCTGAGTGGTCGTAGATGTGTCTGAGCGCGAGTCTGGCGCGTGTGGCGCCGGGTTTGCCGGGGTGCCGATCGAGCAGCTCGACAATTTCGTCCTTGGAGGTGGTGGTTGGTTGCTCAGTGTAAGGGTCAGAGGGATTGAGCCCCATGCGATAGTCGCCGCAAACTTCGTAACCATACTCGAGGTATTCGATCCTATCCATCCACTCGGCAGCGAGCACGAAGGTGAAGGCTTCGTCGGTGATAAAGATGCCGGGCGTAAGCTCGTCAATATGGTCGTAGGGTAGGTTTTGGCCGAGAACGTGGCAAGTGACACCGTTGGTGCGAATTCGCTCGAAAGCAAATACTACGGAGATGTCGATAGTCTTGAGCATGGTGGACGGAATGCCGCAGTCGGTAAGTGCCTGCCGAATGCGCGCGATGCGTTGCTGGGTAGAGAGGCCCCGCACGCCTATCTGGTAGTCGCGTTGTGCGACGGCTTGAACCAGGTTCCGCGGTGCATGATGGACGAGCCACGCCGTTTTATGCGAAATGAGAACAGGAGTATCCATTGGGGACCTCTCGCTTCGAGCTGACACCAAATTCTTATGTCCGTTGAGGTGGGGAAATATACCGGATGCGAGCAAATCGACTCATGCTCGGTGCGCGTCATACGCAAACATGTACATCACACTCCAAAAACGACATTTTTTGACATCTTTGGAGGGTGGTGTACATGTTTGAGATATGGGCTGGGATCGAACGCGATGGGGGCGTGGCTGAATAGGGGGGTGTCCAAATTTTGAGCGGAGCTCAAAATTTATCCGGTCGGCTTGCGCCGACCGCGCTGCGCTAAAAACGCGCCACTGGCGCGTTTTCTTTACGCTCCGCGCCCTGGCGGGTTCGAATCCCTCCTCCTCCGCCGTATTTGCTTGTTAGGGACTCAAAACAAAAAAGCTCCCATTCTTGGGAGCTTTCTCAACCAAAATGGCGGAGGAGGAGGGATTCGAACCCTCGTGACCTTATACAGGCCAAACGGTTTTCGAGACCGCCGCATTCAACCACTCTGCCACCCCTCCGCGTGGGGTAAAAACAAAGCAGGCTCAAAGGCCTGCTTTGGAATTAACTGGCGGAGAGTCAGGGATTTGAACCCTGGAGACGCTTTTGACGCCTACACGATTTCCAATCGTGCTCCTTCGGCCACTCGGACAACTCTCCGTTAAATGCGAAAGTTAGTATACACGAGGAATCGTAAGGTGCAAGCCGAAAACTTAGCATTTTTTGATCCACAGTGTCTCGCGCTGTGCCTAAAACGCGCGGCACATGCAGTCTGACCAGCAAAATCATGCTAAGCGAATTGCTCAAAAAAGGACTTTATAGACCACGAGCAAACGAATTTAAAATCTTTTTGGCGATTCATTAGACCACTGGTATGCATTTTGCGACCACAGCCTTGTGCCCGTTGACCTGCGACTTGGCTCAGCTTGTCCTCACGGCACCGTATCTTGTCCACAGATCCGTCAAGCTTTTGGTCAGCATTTGGTTGGAATGCGCATGAAACGTCGTGCGAGTATGGGCATATGTGGAGGTCATGAGGTTGTAGCTGCATATTCTTGCAGCCTAGGAGGTTGAAAGATATTATTACCAAGTCTTTTCCTGCTTCAGGCGCACCTTCACGACCTGAAGCCACATTTGCCCAGAGGAGGTGACAATATGAAGGCTTATGAACTGCTGTTCTTTGTTGACCCGTCGCTCGACCCCGAGACTCGTCTCGCTGTTATGAAGCGTATCGATACCACGATCGCTGAGGGCGCTGGCAAGGTCGACTCCGTTGACGAGTGGGGCAAGCGCAAGCTCGCCTACGAGATCAACGACCTCACCGATGGTGACTACACCCTCATCAACTTCCACGCAGATCCTACCCAGATCGCCGAGCTTGATCGCGTCCTGCGCATCACCGACGCTGTGGTCCGCCACATGATCGTCCGTCGCGACGACCAGGAGTAAGACTGTCGTTTTGGACTGGGCTTGTGCCCCAAGAGGAAGTAGTGAGTTATGAGCATCAATCGAGTGAACATCACCGGTAACCTCACCCGCGATCCCGAGCTGCGCGCCACCGCCGGCGGAACCCAGGTTCTGTCCTTTGGCGTCGCCGTGAACGATCGTCGCCGCAACGCGCAGACTGGCGAGTGGGAGGACTATCCCAACTTTGTCGACTGCACCATGTTCGGCACCCGCGCCGAGGCCGTGAGCCGTTTCCTGGCAAAGGGAAACAAGGTCGCGATCGAGGGCAAGCTGCGCTACAGCTCTTGGGAGCGCGAAGGCCAGCGCCGGAGCAAACTTGAGGTCATCGTCGATGAGATCGAGTTTATGAGCTCCCGTGGTGGCCAGGGTGGCTACGACCAGGGCGGTTACGCCCCCGCAGCTCCCGCGCCTGCAGCACGTCCTGCCGCGCCGGTGGCTACGCCGCCCGCGGTCGACGTCTACGATGAGGACATCCCGTTCTAAGGGTTGTTCACCTATTTTTGAGTGAGAGGCGGCTTCGGTTCGCCGAAGTTGCCAAATGAAAGGTATTTTGACATGGCTAATGATTTTTCTGCACGTCAGCCGCGTCGTAAGTACTGCCAGTTCTGCAAGGAGAACACTGAGTTCATCGACTATAAGGACACTCAGCTTCTCCGTAAGTACATGACCGACCGTGGCAAGATCAAGCCCCGTCGCGTCACTGGCGCTTGCACGCAGCATCAGCATGACATCGCCAACGCCATCAAGCGCGCCCGCGAGATGGCTCTCCTGCCGTACACCGTCCCCGTGGTTTCCTCTCGTGGCAACCGCGACCGCGGCTAAGAAGGGAGACGCATCATGAAGGTTATTCTTCTCGATGAGATTAAGGGCAAGGGCGGCGAGGGTGACGTCGTAGAGGTCGCTCAGGGTTACGCTGAGAACTTCCTGTTCCCCAAGAAGCTCGCTGTTGCCGCCACCAAGGGCAACCTCAAGCAGCTCGACGAGCGTCGCAACAACATCGCCAAGCGCGAGGCCGTCCGTCTGGCTACCGCCAACGAGACCAAGGCTGCCTTCGAGGGCAAGACGGTCACCGTTGACGTTAAGGTCGGCGACGAGGGCATCCTCTTTGGCTCCGTTACCGCCGCTATGATCGCTGACGCCATCAAGGCTCAGCTCGGTATGGACATCGACCGCAAGCGCGTCGAGCTCGGTAAGCCCATCAAGGTTGCCGGTGCCCACACCGTTGCCATCTCGCTGTACCGCGAGATCAAGGCCGAGGTTGTCGTTCTCGTCGGCGTTACCGCCGAGGAGCTCGCTGCCGAGGCTGAGGCTGAGGAGGCCACTGAGGTCGCCGAGGCCGAGACCGCCGAGGTCGAGACCGAGGCTGCTGCCGAGTAGCATTTGCTGCAACGCAACAATCTTGTTCTAAGAAGGGCGCTCTGGGAGACCAGGGCGCCCTTTTATTTTCTACGCTTGGCGAGCGCCATGGCAGGCGTTGCGGTGAGGTTCCAAATGCGGGACCGTTCATCCGTTTCGTTCGGTGATGATTGCCGGGGCGCGGCCCGTTTTGGGACTGTGGCTGATACTATGGATGCTCGCAAGCGATATGAATGAGGATGCTCATGGCATATGACGAAAGGGAGACGGGGCTGACGGTCGAGGACCGTGGCTCCAAGTTGGGTCTCCCTCAAAACCAAGATGCAGAGGCCAACGTACTGGCCGCTATGCTGCTATCGCCCGAGGTGGTCGAAGAGGCCCAGGTCGAGCTGCAGCCCGATGACTTCTACCGGCCCATTCATAAGACCATCTATACCGCGATGGTCGATATGTACAACAGCCGCATCCCCATCGACTCCATCTCGCTCATCGATTACCTGCGAAGCATCAACAAGCTCGATGCCGTGGGCGGCGAGGCGTACATTTTGGAGCTGATGGGTCAGACCCTGTCGCTCGTCAACTGGCAGCACCATGCCGCCATCGTGCGTCGCGACTCGATGCTGCGCGAGCTGATCGGCGCCACCAACGAGATCAACGCGCTGGCCTATAACGCCCCCACCGACACCAAAGAGGTCGTGGAGCTAGCCGAGAGCAAGCTGCTCAAGGTCACGGCGCGCGAGGTCAAGTCGAGCTACAAGACGCTGACTGAGTTTATGGTCGAGGCCTATAACGAGGCCGAGGAAGTGTGCCAGGCCGGCGGTCAGGCGGCGGGCGTGCCCACGGGCTTTCCGTCACTCGACCGTATGCTTATGGGCTTCCGCGAGGGCCAGCTCATCATCATCGGCGCTCGTCCTGCTGTAGGTAAGACGTCGTTCGCTCTGAACCTGGCGCTCAACGCTGCTGCCGCGGGTTATACGGTCGGCTTCTTCTCGCTGGAGATGTCGGGCAAGGAAATTGCCCAGCGCCTGATTTGCGCCTATGCCATGATGTCGATCAGCGACTTCCGCACGGGCCGTATTAGTCCCGAGCAGTGGGCCAACATCAACGAGGCTACGCAGACGCTGTCCAAGCTCGATATCCTGATTGACGATACGCCCGGCACCACGGTGACCGAGATCCGCGCCAAGAGCCGCCGCATGCTCCATAACAAGGAGAAGGCAATCATCATCCTGGACTACCTGCAGCTGGTGAGTCCTCCGCCGGGCCGTCGTTCCGAGAGCCGTACCGTCGAGGTCTCCGAGATGTCGCGTGGTTTAAAGATCATGGCCAAGGAGCTCAAGATCCCGTTCATTGCACTGTCGCAGCTGTCACGTCAGGTCGAATCCCGTACCGGCAAGCGCCCGCAGCTTTCCGACCTGCGCGAATCGGGCTCCATCGAGCAGGACGCCGACATCGTCATGTTCCTGGACCGCTCTGCCGACGAGGCCGAGGCCTCGCGCGATGATCGACCCGACGAGGGCGTTACGCGTATCGTCGTGGCCAAGAACCGTTCGGGCCCGATCGGCGACGTCGACCTGATGTTCCTGCCGGCATCCACCAAGTTCTATGAGCTTGATGGGGCACATGCCGAGGAGTAGGACAGGTGCCCGTTGCACGGGTATACTGGGAATGTTTTGTGCTTCTGCGCGCCATCGTGGCGCACGGACAGTCCATGAATGTAAGGAGTAAACATGCCGTCAACCGTTTTGGTCGGTGCCCAGTGGGGCGATGAGGGCAAAGGTAAGATCTGCGACCTGGTCGCCGGCGACTTCGATGCCGTCGTGCGCTACTCGGGCGGCAACAACGCCGGCCACACCATCGTCGTCAACGGCAAGAAGTACGGCCTGCACCAGGTGCCCTCCGGCATCATGTATTCCGATCATGTGTCGGTGATCGGTAACGGCTGCGTCGTCAACCCCAAGGTTGTCCTTGAGGAGATCGACATGTTCGAGGCCGACGGCATCACCACCAAGAATCTCAAGATCAGCGGCAACGCGCACGTGATCATGCCGTACCACATCGATCTGGATGGCGCCTTTGAGCAAAAGCTCGGCAAGAAGAACATCGGTACCACCAAGCGCGGCATCGGTCCGTGCTACCAGGATAAGATGGCCCGCATCGGCCTGCGCATGCAGGACATGCTGGATGAGGAGCTGTTCCGCGACAAGCTGGAGACCGCTCTTGCCCGCGTGAACCCCGAGCTGGAGCTCATCTACAATCTGCCCACCTATACCGTGGACCAGATCTGCGAAGAGTACCTGCCCATGGCCGAGCGCCTGCGTCCCTACATCACCGAGACGAGCCTGCTGCTCAACAATATGATCGATGAGGGCAAGGACTTGCTGTTTGAGGGCGCCCAGGCGACGCTGCTCGACATCGATCACGGTACCTATCCGTACGTGACGTCTTCCAATTGCACCGCCGGCGGCGCCATTACCGGTTCCGGCGTCGGCATGAAGAACGTCGACCGCGTGCTGGGCGTCATGAAGGCCTATATCACCCGCGTCGGTTCGGGCCCCATGCCTACCGAGCTTTCCTACGAGTCCGAGGCCGGTCACACGCTGACCGAGGAGGGCTACGAGTACGGCGTGACCACCGGTCGCCGTCGTCGCTGCGGCTGGTTTGACGGCCCTATCGCCAACTATGCCTCGCGCGTCAACGGTCTCACCGACATCGCCATGACCAAGCTCGACGTGCTTTCGGCCTTCGACACCATTAAGGTGTGCGTTGCCTATGACGTCGATGGCGAGCGCTACACGAGCGTGCCCGAGCACCAGGTGCGCTTTGAGCACGCCAAGCCCATCTACGAGGAGCTTCCTGGCTGGAAGTGCGATATCACCGGTTGCCGCAGCTTTGATGAGCTGCCGCAAGAGGCTCAGGACTACGTGGCGTTTATCGAAGATCTGGCACACACCCGCGTGACGTTCATTGGCGTCGGCGCCGGTCGCGAGCAGATCATCAACCGATTCTGGAAGTAATCGGTTTATACGGTTATTGCGATATACCCCTTTGCAGCCCGGACGGGCGGCCGAGGGGTATATTTGCTTGCAAAGGGCTCGCGCGGAGCGGGCCGTTCATCCATAGAGGAGGCACCCTTGAAGGCGGACACTCAAACCATCGACATCCTGTTGTTGGGCAGCGGCGGCCGTGAGCATGCTTTGGCAGCTAAACTCGCAGCATCACCGCGCGCCGGCAAGCTCTACATCGCGCCGGGTAACGGCGGCACCGCGAGCTGCGGCGAGAACGTCGTTCTCGACGACTGCGATCCTGCGGCCGTGGCGGCGTTTGCGCAGAGCCACGGATGCGGACTCGTGGTAATTGGCCCCGAGGCTCCGCTCGTGGCGGGCGTGGCCGACGCCGTGCGCGCGGCGGGTATTCCCTGCTTTGGCCCGGGTGCCGAGGGCGCCCAGATGGAGGGCTCTAAGCTGTTCTCCAAGCAGCTCATGGAGCGCGCCGGTATCCCGACGGCAGCCTATGGCTCGTTTACCGACGAGGCTTCGGCTCTTGCCTATGTGCGTGAGCAGGGCGCTCCGCTGGTCGTCAAGGCCGACGGCCTTGCCGCGGGCAAGGGCGTTATCGTGGCAACCGAGCTTGCGCAGGCCGAGGAGGCCGTGCGTGAGTGTTTTGGCGGCACCTTTGGCGATGCCGGCAATACCGTGGTCATCGAGGAGATGCTGACCGGCCCCGAGTGCTCGCTGCTGGCCTTTACCGACGGTAAGACCGTGCGTCCCATGGCCACCTCGCAGGATCACAAGCGTGCGCTTGAGGGCGACAAGGGCCCCAACACCGGTGGCATGGGCGTCTACAGCCCGGTGCCTATCGTGACCGACGAGGAGCACGCCACCATGGTGGCGGTCATGGAGCAGACCGTGGCCGAGCTCGCTGCCGAGGGTATCGACTACCGCGGCTGCCTGTACGGCGGCTTTATGCTCACCCCCGCCGGTCCCAAGGTGCTGGAGTTCAATGCCCGCTTTGGCGACCCCGAGACGCAGGTCGTGCTGCCGCGCCTTAAGAACGACCTGGTCGAGGTCATGCTGGCTTGTGCCAACTGCGAGCTCGATCAGATTGAACTCGACTGGCGCGACGAGTGGGCCGTGGCCGTTGTCCTGACGAGTGCGGGTTATCCCGGCAGCTACGAGAAAGGCAAGGTCATTACCGGTATCGCCGATGCCGAGGCCATGGAGAACGTGACCGTGTACCACGCGGGCACTGCCGTGGTGGACGGCCAGCTCGTGACCAATGGTGGCCGCGTGCTTGCCGTGACCGCGCTGGGCGATACGTTTGAGAACGCCCGCAACCTTGCCTACGAGGCCTGCGAGAAGATTGATTTTGAGGGCAAGACCCTGCGTCACGACATCGGCCTGCGCGCGCTGCGCGGCCGCGACGCCTGGGATGCCTAAAATCCGAGAGGAATGAGACGGATGGACGAGAAGAACGAAGAGCTCGTGGACGCGCAGATCGTCGAAGAGGACAGCCGCGTGTATGGGCACGCCGAGGGCGAGCCTGGTGGCGAGGTCGCTGACGAGCCGGCGCTGGTGCTGGGCGATGACGACCCGCACGATGCCGAGCTGCACGAGAAGATTCTTTCGGAGGAGTGCGCCTGGAAGGGCAAAATCCTCGACGTCCACCGTCTTGAGGTTGAGCTGCCCAACGGTCGCCGCAGCGCCCGCGATATCGTTCGCCATCCGGGTGCGGCGGCTGTTGTGGCACTGACCGAGAGCGGCAAGATCGTACTGGTGCGTCAGTACCGCACCGCCATCGACCGCGTGACGGTCGAGATTCCCGCCGGCAAGCTCGATCCAGGCGAGGACCCGCTCGATTGCGCCAAGCGCGAGCTGCATGAGGAGACGGGCTTTAGGGCTGGTCGCATTCGCTTTTTGACGTCGATTGTCACGTCCTGTGGTTTTTGCGATGAGATTATCCACATCTACTTGGCTACCAAGCTCGAGTTTGATGCGCCCAACCCCGATGATGACGAGTTTGTCAACGTGGACCTGGTGCCGCTGCATGAGCTGATCGACGCCGTGCTCGACGGCAAGATCGAAGACGCCAAGACCGTCGTAGGCGCGCTTGCCTGCGACAGCATCGCGCACCGACTAGGCGGGGCCGAGCTTTAACGAGCGGGGATGATCCCGCAGGTTTGTGTAAGTCAGCGAAAGTGCTCCATTTGAGACAAGGTGGCCTAAAAGAGGAGGGAAGCGTATGGATATACGCGACCGACGATTGAAGGCCAGATTGTCCAAATGGAGCACTTGCAGCGTCGAGACGAAACGCGGTTTGGTAAAACCGCGTAAGGTGATTATGCTGAAGAGGTTTCTTTCGTATTACGAGCCCCAGATGGGGCTTTTTGTTGCTGATACTGTTTGTGCTCTGGTGCTTGCCGCCATTGACCTTGCTTTTCCTATTATTCTGCGTAATTTGACCGGTGGGCTATTTACTCAGGGTCAGGCTGCCATTATGCAGGCGCTCGGCATGATCGCGGTGGGCTTGGTGCTGATGTATGCCGTCCGCTGCGCCTGCCGCTACTTTGTGAGCTATTGGGGCCACGTGATGGGCGCGCGCATGGAGTCCAAAATGCGCGAGGACCTGTTCGACCAGTATGAGCGCTTTAGCTTTACGTACTTCGACCGCAACAGCTCGGGTGACATGATGAGCCGCGTGGTCAACGACCTGTTCGATATCTGCGAGGCGGCGCATCACGTACCCGAGTGGATCATCATCTGCGGTATCGAGATTATTGGCTCGTTTGTGATCCTCTTTACCATCGCTCCGGTGCTGGCGCTTGCCATGGCCGTGGTGACGGCGGCGTTTGCGGTCGTCATGTTTTGGCAGAACATGCGCATGCGCGAGGTCTTTAGCGACAACCGCAAGAAGATCAGCGGCATTAATGCACAGCTGCAGGATTCTCTGGCGGGCATGCGCGTGGTCAAGAGCTTTGCCAACGAGGAGACCGAGCGTGCCAAGTTCCGTGCCTCTAACGACCGCTACCTTTTGTCCAAGGAGAACATGTATCACGCCATGGGCGTCTATACCGCGACGTATGGCCTGCTCTCGGGTGTGCTCTATGTGATCGTGGTGCTGCTGGGCGGCTGGCTGGTCGCCAAGGGACAGCTGCAGGCGGTCGATATGGCGACCTTTGCACTCTATATTTCGCTGTTCTGCACGCCGCTTGAGACGCTCGTCAATTCGGCCGAAACGTATCAGAAGGCTATCGCCGGCTTTAAACGTATGGACGAGGTGCTCTCGACCGCGCCGGATATCCAGGACAAGCCGGGCGCTACGGATCTGCAGGTGACTGCTGGCGCCGTGGAGTATCACGACGTGTGCTTTAACTACGAGGATGTCGAGCTGGGCGAGGGCTATGCCGACGAGCGTCCCGTTATCGACCATATGGACCTGTCCATCAAGCCCGGGCAGACCATCGCTTTGGTTGGCCCTTCGGGCGGCGGCAAGTCCACGACCTGTTCGCTGCTGCCGCGCTTTTATGACGTGGCTACCGGATCCATTAGCATCGACGGTCAGGACGTGCGCGATGTGACGCAGCAGAGCCTGCGCCGCGCCATCGGCCTGGTGCAGCAGGATGTCTATCTGTTTGACGGCACGATTGGCGAGAACATCGCCTACGGCAAGCCGGGCGCTACGGCAGAAGAGATCGCCGAGGCCGCCCGTCGCGCCAACATCGATGCCTTTATCGAGTCGCTTCCGCAGGGCTACGACACCGTGGTGGGCGAGCGCGGCAGCCGTCTTTCGGGCGGACAGAAGCAGCGCGTTGCCATCGCGCGCGTGTTTCTCAAGAACCCCAAGATCCTGATTTTGGACGAGGCGACGAGTGCTTTGGATAACGAGAGCGAGGAGGCGGTGCAGGAGTCACTCGAAGAGCTGGCACGCGGCCGCACCACGATTATCATCGCCCACCGTCTTTCGACCATTAAGCATGCCGATGAGATTGCGACCGTTGAGCATGGTCGCGTTGTGGAGCGTGGCACGCACGAGGAGCTTCTCGCCCGTGGCGGCACCTATGCCCGTTACTATCGAATGCAGTTCGAAGGTGCGCGTGCGCACGAGCTCGACTGATTGATATGACAGGAAGTTTATGGCTGACAAGAACCCTTTGACTCCGGAAGAAGTGACGGAGTTATTCTCCGAAATCGATGCATCCGGCGTCTTGGATCCCACGCTCGCCAAAAGGCGTACCGAGCGCATGCGTGAGAAGGAGGCTGCGGCCAAGCGCGGTGACAAAGCGGCGCTAGCGCAGCTGCGCAGCGAGGATCGCGCGAGCCAGGCAAAACATATCGACCCGCTGTCCGAGGACGACCCTTCGGGTTCGCAGGTGAGCCATACCATTACGAAGACTGCCATGGCCGTGGTTATCGGTATCTTGGTGCTGATTGTGGGCATGCAGATTGGCTACGGTGTGATGCGACGCCTGAACACCGCGAACCTCTCCGAGAGCGTTTCGGTGGATACCGTCTCGACCGCGCTCAAGGGTGGACTTGAATGGGGCAATGGCTTTACGCAGTTCCCGCTCGATTTTACCGTCGACGAGGCCGATGAACGCACGGGCACGGTTGAGGTGACGGTGTTGGACACATCGTCTGCCAACGAGCTCGAGCTGCTGTCCAACGGTCAGATTCAGGCGGCGGCGCTTGCGACCAACGCGTTGCTCAACGACAAGATCGACCGCGTGGTGTATAACGTTCACGCCTATATCGACGAGGACAGCAGGATCCAGCACGATTCCTTCTTTGGCATGTTTCCTGCTCAGGGGCACCAGAGCGCCATCCTGACGTTCGTCTGGACCAAGAGCTCATCCAACGCCACGAGTATCGACTGGAAGATGCGTATCGTAAGCATGGACGACACCATCGCCGAGCGCATTCAGAAGCAGGTGAACTCGGTTTCGTCGCTGATCGAGGACCCGGCGGTGAGCCAGACCAAGATTGACGAGGAAAAGGCCGAGCGTGACCTGGAGCATCGTCTGCACGGTCGAGAGATCTTCCGCGGCGGCAAGCCCGATCGCACGCCGTCCGAGCTGCTGGAGCAGGACAAGCAAAAGTAGTCCGCAGCCACATAGAACGATGTCATCCCGCGTGAGCCGCAAGCCCACGCGGGATGATTTTTCTGGGACGGGGATTAAAAAATCATTCTGTCATGTATGCAGTTGGCGACAAAGCCCTGCTTTCAGAATGATTTTTTAATCCCCGTCCCAGAAAAATCATTATGCACAGGAAGTCATAATTATCATTTTGTAAACAATTCTATGTAATTAATGCCATGGGCGATGCTTGCGGTTAGAATACCGCGAGGCCTAACTACACACCTTTAAGCCGGTCCTGTGAGACCGGGAAGGAGAACTATGGCGAACAACCATATTGCGGGCGCTGCCGCCCGCACCATCGCGCCCAGCGAGCTGTGTCAGCGTATGCTGGCTAAAACCAGCAAGGGCACCTGCGGTCCCTGCATCCTGTATCTTGAGGATGGGACTATTTTTTATGGCCGTGCATGCGGTGCCGAGGGTACCGCGACCGGCGAGGTCTGCTTTAACACGTCGCTCGAGGGCTACTTTGAGGTCATGACCGACCCGAGCTATGCCGGTCAAATCGTAACCATGACCTATCCGCAGATCGGCAATTACGGCATTGACGAGGCCGACGTCCAGTCGGCCTTCCCCGGCGACGCCGTGCGCCCTGCGAGCGCTCCGGCCATGCGCGGCATGATCGTTCGCGACATGTGCGCCACGCCTTCTAACTGGCGCTCGGCCGTCAGCGTGCCGGAGTACCTGCGCGCTCACGGCATCGTCGCTATCGAGGGTGTCGACACTCGCGCCCTGGTGCGCCACCTGCGCGACAATGGTTCCAAGATGGGCATTATTTCGACCGAGATCTTCGACGTCGACGAGCTTGCCGAGCGTCTGGCCGCTGCGCCCACGCTGGTAGGCGAGAACCTGGTCAAGACCGTAAGTTGCCCCGTACCTCACGAGTTTGTGGCCGCCGACCTGCCCGCTACGCATGACTTTGCGCTTGCCCCTGCCGCTCCTGCCCGCCACAAAGTGGTCGCCTACGACTGCGGCGTGAAGCGCGGCATCCTGGAGGGCCTGGTCCGTGCCGGCTGCGACCTCACCGTCGTGCCGTGGGACACGCCCGCGAGTGAGGTGCTCGACATGAATCCCGATGGCGTCTTTTTGTCCAACGGCCCCGGCGACCCCGATGCCGTGGTGGAGACCTACGAGCAGGTGCAGCAGCTGATCGGCAAGGTGCCGGTTTTTGGCATCTGCCTTGGTCACCAGATGATCAGCCTGGCCTGCGGCGCCCAGATGGAAAAGCTCAAATTCGGTCACCGCGGTGGCAACCAGCCGGTCATGAACCTGGTAAGCCGTCGCGTGGAGATTACCGCGCAAAACCATGGCTTTGGCCTGCTGTTCCCCAGCCTGGGCAAGCTTGTCCCCGAGCTTTCGGGCGGCGAGACCGAGCATGCGGCCGATGGAGATCTGCGCGCCTGGGTGCGCCGCGGAATCGCGCCGGTCGTGATGAACGAGTGTTTCGGTCGCATTCGCCTGACGCATGTGAACCTCAACGACGGCACCGCCGAGGGCATCCAGCTGCTCGACGCCCCGTGCTTCTCGGTCCAGTACCACCCCGAGGCTTCGCCCGGCCCCACCGATGCCCACTATCTCTTTACCGCCTTTACGCGACTCATGGACGGCGAGGAGAACTACCTGGACATCGATACCGCGAAGGACCGCCTTGCCGGCTGGAACTTTGCCGACGATGGTTCCGCCGTTCTACCGAACGGCGGACCGGTCGACGCTGCGGCTGCATCTGGCACATCATCTTGCCGCTCTGCTTCGGTCGCGCGGGCATAAGCCCAGCGCGCCCTCGCATCACGGCAACCTGATGCACCAGCTGCACCCTCGCTGACTTTTCCAAAACATTGAGTCAGCCTCTCTAGGAGGTTTTAAACATGCCGAAACGTACTGACATCAAGCGTATCCTCGTCATTGGTTCGGGCCCCATCGTCATTGGCCAGGCCTGCGAGTTCGACTACTCCGGCGCCCAGGCCTGCAAGGTGCTCAAGGAGGATGGCTTTGAGGTCATCCTGGTCAACTCCAACCCGGCGACCATCATGACCGACCCGGGTCTTGCCGACCGCACCTATGTTGAGCCCATTACCGCCGAGTTTATCGAGCGCGTGATCAAGAAAGAGCGCCCGGACGCGCTGCTGCCCACGCTGGGCGGCCAGACCGGTCTGAACGCCGCCGTCGAGCTGGCGAAAGACGGTACGCTCGACAAGTACGGCGTCGAGATGATCGGCTGCGACCTGGCCGCCATCGAGCGCGGCGAGGACCGCAAGCTCTTTAACGAGGCCATGGCCGAGATTGGCCTGGAGGTCGCGCGCTCGGGCTATGCCTACAGCGTGGCCGACGCCGAGGCCATCGCCGAGCGCGTGGGCTATCCCTGCGTACTGCGCCCGAGCTTTACCCTCGGCGGCGCCGGCGGCGGCATCGCTCACACCCACGAGGAGCTCGTCTCCATCGTGAGCCAGGGCCTGGAGCTCTCGCCCGCCCATGAGGTGCTGGTCGAGGAGTCCATCGAGGGCTGGAAAGAGTACGAGATGGAGGTCATGCGTGACCACGCCGGCAACGGCATCATCGTGTGCTCCATCGAGAACCTCGACCCCATGGGCGTGCATACCGGCGACTCCATCACCGTGGCGCCGGCGCAGACCCTTTCCGACCTGGAGTATCAGCGCATGCGTGTCGCCTCGCTCGCCATCTTGGAGAAGATCGGCGTCGAGACCGGCGGCTCCAACGTGCAGTTTGCCGTGAACCCCCAGACCGGCCGCCTGATCGTCATCGAGATGAACCCGCGCGTGAGCCGTTCGTCCGCGCTGGCCTCCAAGGCCACGGGTTTCCCCATTGCCAAGGCCGCCGCGCGCCTGGCAGTGGGCTACACGCTCGACGAGATCGTCAACGACATCACCAAGGCAACGCCCGCCTGCTTTGAGCCCACAATCGACTACTGTGTGGTCAAGGTGCCGCGCTTTGCCTTCGAGAAGTTCAAGGGTACCGACCCCACGCTCACCACGCGCATGAAGGCCGTGGGCGAGATCATGGCGATCGGCCGCACCTTTGAGGAGGCCTTTGGCAAGGCTATGCGCTCGCTGGAGGACGGCCACCAGGGCATTTGCGCCGGTGGCAAGGAGGGTGCCGACAAGCTGGGCGACGACGAGCTCGCTCAGGCCGTGGCAACCCCGACCGAGCACCGCATCTTCTTTGTGGTCGAGGCCCTGCGCCGTGGCTGGGACATCACCCGCATCCATGCCATCTGCGGCATCGATCCGTGGTACCTCAACCGCATCAACGACATGGTGCAGGTCCAGGAGAGCATTCGCGGCCTGCGTGTGGAGGATATCGACGCCGACGCGATGCGTCTGCTCAAGCAGTACGGTACGAGCGACGCCGAGATCGCCGCGCTGACCGGCTCGGACGAGCGCTTTGTGCGCGCCTATCGCAAGGGCCTTGGCGTGGTTCCCAGCATGAAGACGGTCGATACCTGCGCTGCGGAGTTCTCGAGCGCCACGGAGTACCACTACAAGACGTACGAGAACATCTACCGCACGAGCCCGGATGCCAAGAAGTGCGCAGCTCCCGACGAGACCACGCCGGCGCCCAAGCCCAAGGCGATGATCCTGGGCGCCGGCCCCAACCGCATTGGCCAGGGTATCGAGTTCGATTACTGCTGCGTGCACGCGAGCTACGCGCTGGCGGCCCGCGGCTTCGAGACCATCATGGTCAACTGCAACCCAGAGACCGTCTCGACCGACTACGACACGTCAGACCGCCTGTACTTTGAGCCGCTCACCTACGAGGACGTCATGGACGTTATCGATGTTGAGCGCCCCGACGGCGTCGTGGTGACGCTTGGCGGCCAGACCCCGCTTAAGCTGGCGCGCATGCTCGAGGAGAGTGGCGTCAACATCATGGGCACCAAGCCCGATGCCATCGACTTTGCCGAGGACCGCGAGCGCTTTGCCGCCCTGCTCGACAAGCTGGGCATTATGTACCCGCCGGCGGGCCAGGCCACCTCGTTTGAGGAGGCCGAGGCCGTGGCCGCGCACATCGGCTACCCGCTGCTGGTGCGTCCGAGCTACGTGCTGGGCGGCCGCGGCATGATGATCGCCTACGATGCCGAGCATCTGCGCGATTACATGGCCGAGGCTGCGCGCATTAGCCCCGACTACCCGGTGTATCTGGACCGCTTCCTGGAGGGTGCGATCGAGTCCGACGTCGACGCCCTGTGCGACGGCGAGGAGGTCTACATCGGCGGCATTCTGGAGCATATCGAGGAGGCCGGTATTCACTCCGGCGACTCTGCGACCTGCATCCCGCCGTTCAGCTTTAGCGAGAGCCTGCAGGCGAAGCTCCGCGAGACCACGCGCCGCATCGCGATGGCGCTGGGGGTCCGCGGCTTGGTCAACGTGCAGTACGCCATCAAGGGCGAGACCGTCTACGTGATCGAGGCCAACCCGCGCGCGAGCCGCACCGTGCCGTTTATCTCCAAGGCCACCGGTGTGCCGCTCGCCAAGTGCGCGGCGCGTATCATGGCGGGCGATTCTATCGCCAGCCTGGGCCTGCCGAGCGACGAGCGTCAGCTCGATTGGTTCTGCATGAAGGAAGCCGTTATGCCCTGGGGCCGTTTCCCCGGTGCCGACGTTATCCTGGGGCCCGAGATGAAGTCGACGGGCGAGGTCATGGGTATCGCCAAGAGCTATCCCGAGGCATATGCCAAGACGCAGCTGGCGATCGACTACAAGCTGCCCGATCCGAGCTGCGGCAAGGTGTTCATCAGCGTGTGCGACCGCGACAAGCGCCATATCCTTTCGGTCGCCCGCATCCTGCGCTACCTGGGCTTTGACATCTGCTCCACCGAGGGTACGGCGCGCGTGCTGCGCGGCGGCAACGTGACGTGCGAAGTCGTGGAGAAGATCAGCGGCCCGCACGACGGCGAGCGTCCCAACATCGGCGACCTCATCGCCGATGGCAAGATTGCGGTAATCATCAACACGCCGTACGGTCCGGGCTCGCGTGGCGATGGCTACATGCTACGTACCGAGGCCGTGCGTCGCGGCGTGACCTGCGTGACGGCGATGTCTGCCGCCAACACCTACGTGAGCGCCATCGAGGCGGTGCGCGAGGACCAGCAGGGTCACGGCAGCGCCAACGACATGGGCATGGACGTCATCGCCCTGCAGGACCTGCCGCAGCACACGGTGTAGTTGACCTGTCCGGCCGGGGCGGGAGGGGCCGAGATTTCCCCCTTTCGCTCCGGCTGCAAGCAGAGTCGTTCAGGAGGAAACTCGGCCCCTCCCGCCCCGGCCTACGGTGACTCGATTGCACCGTGTGCTGCCGAAGGGGCTTTGCGCGATGATTGGGGCTGAACAGAAAATGAGTGTGGGCTCTGTCGTTCGTTCGAACGGCAGGGCCCACGTTTTGTATGGGGCCTCCTGGCGAGTTTTCATTCACCGGGAGGCCTTTTGCCGGGGCGAAACATGCCCTTGGACAGTTGGTTCAGATACGTATTTTTCAGAGGGTGTGTAAAGGTCGACCTGAGTCCGATTGGGTTGAATTTGAGTTTCTGAACCGGTGGAGACGCTTATATAAGGGCGATAAAGGTCATTATGGGGCTCAAAGTGACTTCAAACCACTCTATTAGCGCCAAGAGGCACGGCCAAAAAATACGTATCTGAACTAACTGTCCACTACCCTCCGCAAACCTCCCATTCCAAACCAAATTCAGCCAACGTACGTCATAGCAATTCCCGGTAGGTCGAGGGTGCCCCGCGGCGGTCTGGTGTTTTCATCTGAACGACTTTGCGAAGCAACCGGAGTGAAGATAAAGCCTGGCCCGCCCGCGAAGCGCCACAAAGACCGCAGGGACGGGAGCAGCTATACTACTCTCAGTAGTTAAGGGTCGCGGATCCGCCGCGTCACCGCTCTCAACAGGAGGTCTTTGTTTATGGCAGATCAAAAGCCGGTTGTCGGGATCATCATGGGCTCCAAGTCCGATCTGGGCGTTATGGAAGGCTGCACCGCCGAGCTCGAGGCACTCGGTGTGCCCTATGAGCTCGTCATTGCGAGCGCACACCGCACGCCGGCGAAGGTCCACGAGTGGGCCTCGACTGCCGCCGATCGCGGTATCAAAGTGATTATCGCCGCCGCCGGCAAGGCTGCTCACCTGGGCGGTGTCGTGGCTGCCTTTACGCCGCTGCCGGTTATCGGTGTGCCTATGAAGACGAGTGACCTGGGCGGTATGGATTCGCTGCTGTCGATGGTGCAGATGCCTTCGGGCGTGCCCGTGGCCTGCGTTGCCATCAACGGCGCCAAGAACGCCGCCATCTACGCCACGCAGATTCTAGGCGCTTGCGACCCCGAGTACCGCAAGGTTATCGAGAAGATGAAGCAGGAGATGGCCGACGCCTAGGCGTTCTGCCGTTTCACCGCAGTATAAGGAGAGCCATGTCCGACTATCAGGGAAAACGATTCAAGGCTTCTCAGATCCCCGATCCGTCGAAGCCGGGTGCCGCCCATGCGGCGCAGCAGGGTCGGACATCCTCTCCTCAGCAGCCGCGAGCGGCGCGTCCTGTGACGCCGGCGACGCACCGCCGCCAGGACACGCCGGCTGCGTATCGTCCCTCGTCTTATAGCGCAGCTAAGAAGCCGTCCCGGTCTTCATCGCATGCCGCGCCGTCCAGCTACGCCGAGCCGCCGCGTAAGAAGCGCCGCTCCATTATTCCCATTCTGCTCATCATCATCGGCATCGGTCTGATTGTTGCCGCCGCCGCTATCTTTATTAATGCTCAAATTGGCTATAAGCAGGCGAGCGATTCGTATCAGAAAATCGAGAAGCAATATATAAGCGATAAGGACGCCAGCGGCGTGCCGATTATCGACTTTGATGCGCTTGCTCAGACAAACCCCGAGATTGTGGGTTGGATTTACGCGCCGGGAACCAACATCAACTATCCCGTGGTGCAGACCAACAACAACTCCAAATACCTCAACACGCTGTTTGACGGTACGGCTAACGCGTCCGGTGCCATTTTCTTGGATAGTGATGACACCGCGCCGGGAATGGTTGACCAGCAGACCACGATCTACGGCCACCACATGAATGACGGGTCGATGTTCAACGTGATTTCGGACACCACTGATCAGGCAACGTTCGATAGCATCGAGTTCGTGTATTACATCACACGGGATGCGACGTATAAGCTGCGTCCGCTGGCGACCAAGGTGGTCGAGGACACGTATGCCAAGGCACGCACGACCAATTTTGAGGGTGACGACGGGCTCAAGAACTACCTGTCCGAGATGCTCGACGGGGCTTCTGCCGTGACGAGTGATGCGGGCGATCGCGCCGCCTCGGCAACCAAGGTCGTAACGCTTGTGACCTGTCGTTCGTTATCGCTGAGCAACACACGTGCCGTCATGGTGCTCACGCCGGTCGAGGAATAGATAATGGGCTACTCAATGACGGTGAAAGGGGAAATGATGCTCGAGAATGGCAAAACGATGCCTTCGGTTGATGCTTGGCTGCGCGAGGCCAAGGCCGATTCGTCGGCACCTGCGTGCGGTATGTATCTGACACATAACGGTGTGGTGCGCGCGACGCCCAAGGCCGAGGCGCGCGGTGTCGAGACCGATGGCGTGGCGCCGGGCCACAAGGTGGGCGGCATGGTGTTCGGCTTCGATGCTCAGAAGGTGCAGGCTGCTATCGAGGCCACGCGCGCGATGCCGGGTATCGGCTATGTGCGCGTGTGGCTGGCAAGCGGCGAGCTTGCCGTAGGTGACGACATCATGCTCGTGCTCATTGGCGGGGACATTCGCCCGCACGTGGTCGATGCGCTGCAGGCGCTCGTCGGCACCATCAAGAATGAATGCGTGAGTGAGGTCGAGCGCGAGGCGTAGAGGCTTGCGTCGATAGAAGGCTCGTTTATAAAAATGCCCGCCGGTACGTGTGATACCGGCGGGCATTTTGCGTTTTGGGCGCGGTTGGCGCTACACGCGCGTCGCATCCTTGGGGCTCATGGTCATGCTCTGGAAGCGATTCTCCATAAAGTCATTATCGAAGTACTTGCCGTAGAACTGCGCAACGGGAATATCCGGTTCCGTGCCGTTGACGCGCTGATACCAATAATCGAGCGACTGCAGCGTCATAACGCCATCGACCAGCATAATGATGGTGAAGATGACGGTAGCGGAGTAGCGGCTCTTCCACGGAATCATGTTGATAAGCTTGAGCAGCCTCGGCAGCAGCAGCTTGATCCAGATGAGGCCACCCAGGCCCCACAGGCAGGCGAAGCCCGTGCAGGTACGTCCGCCGGTAAGGACGGCGAGCGGATCGGGCATGCCAAAGAGCTTCATATGCGAGTAGCTCCACGAGACCACGCCAAACGAGGTCTGCATAAACCAGCCCACGAACACCTCAAAGCTTGCACCGAGCAGCGCACTCACCAAAAAGATAATGATGGGGTTCTTTTTATAGAAGCGGTTGAGCACCATGGTCATGAGCACGGCGCCAAATCCGTAGATGGGGCTGAAGGGGCCAAACAGCATGCCGGCGCGGTTCTGGTAGACGCCCGGGTCCTCGACCGTCATGTGCCAGATGTCCTCGGCGATCAGGCCGAGTATGCAGCAGACAAAGAATACCCAGAACAGGTTGAAGTAGTTGAGCTTGATGTAGCCTTCGCCGGTTTCATCGCGCCCGAGCATGCCCTCGGCGGCGGCGTCGCGATCGAGCATTTCCTGCAGGCGGCGCTGCAGCTCGCGCTCTTGGCGCAGCGTGGGGTCGACGGTGGCCGAAAGCGCGACGAGGATGCCGAGCTGGATGGCAGGGCGCAGCAAGAAGGGCCCGATACCCTGGAGCATCACGTCGACCAAAAGCTCGACGACGGTAAACGCAATAAGGATGTAGGACAGGCGAGCGGCGTTGCGGCGCTGGTTTTTGATAAGGTCCAGGCCAAAGATGATCAGGATGACGGCGCTTGCCGCAGAGAGCATGATGCCGGCGACGATAAGTCCGACCGCGACGAGCGTGTTGTCGCCGAGCTTGGCGGCGGCGTTGCCGTTGATGAGCGCGGTGATGACCTGCCACATAAAGGCGCCGACCGAAGGGAGCGTGCCCACGCCGGACAGGATGCACAGGGCGGCGTATACCTTAATGATGAGGGGGATCTTCTTGACCTCCGTGGCGCTGGGGACGCTGGGGTCGAGTTCGTTTCGATCCATACATAACCTTTCTCGTTTTGCTGTAGGTACAAGGATACGCCGCCGACCTGCCAAAAGACAGGACGAACGTCCCAATTGCAACAATGTAACCCTCAACGGTGAGCGAGGCGCGTCGCAACGGAAACATGCGGGATCGTCGACCCCGAGGCGGTTGCCCAATAAAATGTTTGGCTGCAAAACGGATTATAAGCTCGGTGGGCTTTTAAAAAGCGCTGTTCATGCGCGGGAGTGCTTGTCTTGCCGTGCGTATAATAGGGCAGGTAACGCCAAATAACGAGGCTCTGAGGGGATGCCATGTCTCAAGAAACCATCCACGCGGCCGAGCGCGCCGCGGGACAGGTGAAGACCATGTCGACGTATGATCCGGACTCCGACCAGCTGCATGAGGAATGCGGCATTTTTGGTGTGTGGGCACCCGATCGCGATGTGGCTCGACTGACGTACTTTGGTCTGCGCGCGCTGCAGCATCGCGGCCAGGAATCGGCGGGAATCGCCGTGGGCGACGGCGGCACGGTTATGGTTCGCAAAGACCTGGGACTGCTCGATCGCGTGTTCTCCAACGCCGACCTGTCGACGCTCTCCGGCCAGCTGGCCGTGGGCCACGTGCGCTATGGCACCGCCGGCGCCAAGAGCTGGGAAGCCTCGCAGCCGCATCTTTCCACCATCAACAGCGTCATTATCGCGCTTGCTCACAACGGCACTCTGGTTAACACCGACGAGCTGCGCCGCCAGCTGATCGAGCTGGGCGTGCCGTTCCTCTCCAATTCGGATTCCGAGGTCGCGACCAAGCTTATCGGCTACTTTACTCAGCGTACAGGCCATCTGCGCGAGGGCATTCGCAAGACCATGGAGCTCGTGCGCGGCGGCTACGCCATGACGCTCATTAACGAGCAGGCGCTCTACGCATTCCGCGATCCGCACGGCATTCGCCCGCTCGTGCTGGGCAAGCTGGTGGACGAGGGTCTGGACCAGGCCGATGCCGCATCCGTTTCGCAGCTGCCCTCGCAAGACGGCGCCGCGACGGTCGACTCCGCCGTCCATGTCACGCGCGCCGGCGGCTGGGTCGTTGCTTCCGAGACGTGCGCGCTCGACATTGTGGGCGCCGAGTATGTTCGTGACGTCCGTCCCGGCGAGATTTTGCGCATCAGCGCCGAGGGTCTGGTATCCGAGCAGGGCGTGCCTGCAGCCGAAGAGCCCGCAAACTGCATCTTTGAGCAGGTCTACTTTGCCCGCCCCGACTCCATCATGAACGGCAAGAGCGTCTATGCCTGCCGTTACGACATGGGTCGTCAGCTGGCACACGAGGAGCCCGTCGAGGCCGATCTGGTCATCGGCGTGCCCGACTCCGGCCTGCCGCCCGCGGAGGGGTATTCGCACGAGAGCGGTATTCCCTTTGGCGAGGGCCTCATCAAGAACCGCTATGTGGGCCGTACGTTTATCGAGCCTACGCAGGAGCTGCGCGCCATGGGCGTGCGCATGAAACTCAACCCGCTGCGCGACAACATCGAGGGCAAGCGCCTGGTCGTCATCGACGACTCCATCGTGCGCGGCACCACCATGGTGCAGCTCGTCAAGATGCTGCGCAACGCTGGCGCCAAGGAGATTCATATCCGCATCAACTCGCCCGAGGTCATCTGGCCGTGCTTCTACGGTATCGATACCGACGTGCAGTCGCAGCTTATCAGCGCCAACAAAACGGTCGACGAGATTTGCGAGTACATTGGCGCCGATTCGCTGGCCTTCCTTTCGGTCGAGGGCCTGCTTAAGGTCATGCCCAAGGGCGGTTACTGCGATGCCTGCTTTACCGGCCGCTACCCCGTGGCCATTCCCGAGAGCTTTGGCCGCGACAAGTTTATGGAGGGCTTTAAGCCCCGTAACCTGGACAAGCCGCTGCACGTTGACGATGACGCCGTGGTCGAGAAATACGACGATCGCAGCTGGGAAGAGGAGCACGGCGAGGCTTAAAACCTGCCATGTAGGGACAGGTTTATTTTGGTAGGTTTTACCTGCTGTTTTGTTGATTGAGCGGCGTGCGTTGTTATGGCGCGCGCTGAAATGAACGCAACTATGAGCACCGTTTGGCGCCCGGGCGGCGGACGGTAGTGGGAGAGGAAGGCTCAGATGAGCGACAGCAAGCATGTGACGTATGAGGACGCCGGCGTCGATACCGCCGAGGGCGGCCGCGCCGTCGACGCTATTAAGCAAATGGTTAAGGACACCAACCGTCCCGAGGTCATCGGCGGCATCGGTGGCTTTGGTGGCCTGTTCTCGGCCGCCGCGCTTAAGGATATGGAAGACCCGATTCTGATCAGCGGTACCGACGGCGTGGGCACCAAGCTCGTGCTCGCCCAGATCATGGACCGTCACGAGACGGTGGGCCAGGACCTGGTCGCCATGTGCGTCAACGACATTCTGGCTTCGGGCGCCGAGCCGCTGTTCTTCCTGGATTACGTTGCCATTGGTCATATCGAGGCCGGGCACATGGCAAAGATCATCAAGGGTGTGGCCGACGGCTGCAAGCTCGCGGGCTGCGCGCTCGTGGGCGGCGAGATGGCCGAGCACCCCGGCGTCATGGCGCCTGCCGACTACGACCTCGCCGGATTTACCGTGGGCGTCGTCGACCGTCCCAAGATGCTCGACCCCGCAAACGTCCGCCCGGGCGATGTGATCCTGGGTCTGCCTTCCACCGGCGTGCACTCCAACGGCTACTCGCTCGTGCGCAAGGTCATTGGCGTTGACGGTATTAAGCCGGGCACGCCCGAGGCCGCCGCTAAGGCCGAGGAGCTGAGCCGTCCGCTCGAGGAGCTCGGCGGCGCATCGCTGGCAGACGCCCTGTTGGCTCCCACGCGCATCTATGTCAAGCCGATTCTGGAGCTGTTGCGCGGCGGCGCCAACGTGCATGCCATCGCCCACATCACCGGCGGCGGTATCACCGAGAACCTCAACCGCGCGCTCGCCGACGACGTCGACGCCGTGGTCACCCGCAACGGCGCCGAGATGGGTTGGGACGTTCCGCCCGTCATCACCTACGTGTCGCGCCAGGCCGAGCTCGCGCCCAACGAGGCATGCAAGACCTTCAACATGGGCGTTGGCCTGTGCCTGATCGTCGCCCCCGAGGACGAGGCTGCCGTGACCGAGGCCCTGGTCGCGCTGGGCGAGAAGCCGTTCCGCGTGGGCGAGTGCGTCGAGGGCTCCGGTAAGGTCGTGTACTCCGATGAGCGCTAACGAGCAGATGGCTGCTGCCGCGAGCCTGGGCTTTGTGCCCTACACCCGTCCGACCGGCACCGATACGGCCGAGCCGCTCAAGATCGGTGTGCTCATCAGCGGTTCGGGTACCAACCTGCAGGCGCTGATCGATCTGATCGCCGCCGGCAAGCTCAACGCTTCGATTGAGCTTGTGGTGTCGAGCCGTCCTTCGGCTAAGGGTTTGCAGCGCGCTGAGCGCGCGGGCATCCAGACGCTCACGCTGTCCAAGGATGTCTATGCCGACCCCATCGCCGCCGACGAGATCATCGCGCACGAGCTGCTCGAGCGCGGCTGCGAATATGTGGTCATGGCCGGTTACATGCGCATGGTGCACACGCCGCTGCTGGCGGCGTTTCCCAACCGCGTGGTCAACCTGCATCCGGCGCTGCTGCCGAGCTTTACCGGCGCCCATGCGATCGACGATGCGTTTGCTCGCGGTGTCAAGGTGACCGGCGTGACCGTGCACTTTGCCAACGAGATCTACGACAACGGCCCCATCATCGCCCAGCGTGCGCTGGCTGTTGAGGAGGGCTGGGACGTCGACACGCTTGAGGAGCACATCCACGCGATCGAGCATGTGCTGTATCCCGAGGTCGTGCAAATGCTCGCCGACGGTCGCGTTCACGTGCTGGAGAGCGGCAAGGTCGCAATTGATGCGCCGCGCGGCTAGTGGCGCACAGTACAATTTAGCCGAGTAGTCAGGGTGGTCATTGGCGCCAAGGCGCAAGTGGCCATCCTTTGTTTTAGGTAGTCATCGGGGACGTTCTTGAATGACTAGTCGTTTAAGAACGTCCCAGGTGACTAGGTGAGAGAGGTGAGCGCATGGCGGATAACGAAGCGCTGTTTACGCCCGAGCTGGTGTTTTTTGATTGGGAGTGCGCGACGCCGGGCGAGGTGTTTGCGCGGCTCGAGGGCGAGCTTGCCCCGCGCGGCTACATTGCCGAGGGTTGGCTCAACGCCGTCCGCACGCGCGAGGACGCCTATCCCACGGGTCTCGCCATGCCGGCGGCAAACATCGCCATTCCGCATACCGATCCGGGATTTGTGGTCAAGCCCTATATCGCTGTGGTAAAGCCCGCCGCACCTGTGACGTTCAACGCGATGGCGGGCATGGGCGCCCCGGTGCCGTCGCAGATCGTTATCAATCTGGGCATTGCCGAGCCGGGCGGCCAGGTCGAGGCGCTTCAGGCGCTCATGAATATCTTTATGGACGCCGATGCCGCAGCCGACGTGCTCGGCCAGACCACGCCCCAAGGCATGGTCGACGCCATCCGTCGCCACTTCTAAGTCGGCATTTGGGGACTGTCCCTAACTGCCGGCAGAAAAGGAACGTCCCTAACTGCCAACTGCCAGACCTGTCCCCTTTGCACCAAAATGGTGCAGATTAACCTGTCCTCCATGCACCAGGTGTGCCGCGGGGGCTGCGTTGTGACACAATGGCGTTTGTTCGATTCGTGATGCGAAAGGCCAAACATGGCAAATAAGAAAAAGAACCCCGAGGTCGCGCCGACGTCCGAGCAACGGTCCCGCGCCGCCTCTAGCTCTCGCAAGAAGCAGCGCAAGACCTATGTGTCCAAGACCGTCAAGATTGTCCTGGTGGTCATCGGCGTGCTGGCGATGCTGCTCTCCGTTTCGGCCATGGCGTGCTCCGGCCTGATGTCGCAGACCGAAAGCGCCAGCTCAGGCTATAAGCTCACTGGTGGCGTGGCTGCCGCTATCAACGGCACCAACCTCACCGAGGACACCGTGACCAAGCAGATTATGAGCATGCGCACGTCCTACGGCTACACCAAGGACAAGGACTGGGCACAGTACCTGGTTGACAATGACCTCACGCCCAAGAAGTACCGCAAGCAGCTCATCGACTCCTACGCGCAGCAGATTCTGCTTCAGCAGGCGCAGAAGGAAAACGGCGTGACCGTCTCGGACGAGGAGGTCGAGAAGGCTTGGAAGGACGCCTGCAAGAGTGCCGGCGGCGCCAAAGCCTTTAAGAAGACGCTTAAGACCTATGGCTACACCGAGGACACCTACAAGGACTCGCTCAAGGAGAGCCTGGCGCAGCAAAAGCTCAAGGATGCCGTGGCACCCACCAGCAAGCCCAAGGACAGCGAGATTGTCGATTACATCAACGAGAACCTGTCCAACTACAGTGACGCCCGTCGCTCGTCGAATATTCTGATCAAGGTCGATTCTGACGCTTCCGACGAGGACAAGGCCGCCGCCAAGGCCAAGGCGCAGGAGTGCCTGGACAAGATTAACTCCGGCGAGCTGAGCTTTGAGGACGCCGTGAAGCAGTATTCCGACGACACCGGCTCCAAGGACAAGAAGGGCGATGTGGGCTGGGACAAGCTCACCACCTTCGTCGACAGCTACCAGGCGGCGCTCGAGGGGCTCAACAAGGGCGATGTGAGCGACGTCGTCGAGTCGACCTATGGTTATCACATCATCAAGTGCACCGACTACTTCCATGTCGATAATCAGGTCGATGACATTAAGCAGGTGCCCAAGGACATCAAGAAGTACGTCTCCAACGTGGTGAAGACGCAGGCGGCAAGCACCGCGTACAGCGAGTGGCTGGAGCAGTACAAGAAGGATGCCGACATCACCGTTAACCCCATGCCCAAGGACGTGCCGTACAACGTCAGCCTGAAGGGCGTCACCAAGAGTTCGACCGACGATTCGTCGACGACTAAGTAATCATGGGGCGGCGCTCGTGCGAGTGCCGCCCGCACTATTGAGGAGGATTTGCAGATGACCAACGAAGAGCTGCAGAAGGAAATGATTGCGGCCATGAAGGCCAAGGACAAGGTTCGCCTGTCTATCATTCGCCAGGTTAAGGCCGAGGTGAAGAATATCGAGGTTAACGAGCGCCGCGATGTGACCGAGGAAGACGTCAACAGCATGATCAAGCGTCTGATCAAGCAGACGAGCGAGACGCTGGAGATGTCCATCAAGGCCGGCACCGACCAGGAGCGTACCGACAACCTGACCGAGCAGGTCAAGATCCTGGAGAGTCTGCTGCCCGCGCAGGTTTCGGGCGAGGAGCTCGAGGCCCTGATCGAGCAGGTTATCGCCGAGCTGGGCGCCACGTCCAAGAAGCAGATGGGCCAGGTTATGGGTGCACTCGGCAAGGCCACCGGCGGCAACTTCGACAAGCCGGCCGCGGCAAAGATCGTCGGCGCAAAGCTTGCGTAGGGGCCGAGCGGTACATAGTTGATGTCGAGGGGGCGTGACCATTGCAGTCGCGCCCCTTTTTGATGAGCTGGGTACTCATTGGGGACAGGCTTAAATGAGTGCCCAATGAGCAGGTACTCATTTAAGTCAGTCCCCAATGAGTGGGTTAAAGGTTGCGGGTTCTTTACGGGAATGTAGTGTGGGCTGCGGAAACGCGGTTCTTTCCGTACAATAGTTCAACTCGTGTAAACGCAGGGAAGGGACATTCATGGCAGACATGATCGAGATCAAGCATCTCAACAAGTACTTTGGCGACCTGCATGTGCTCAAAGATATCAATCTCACCGTCAAGCGCGGCGAGAAGCTCGTAATGATCGGGCCTTCCGGTTCGGGTAAGTCGACGCTCATCCGTTGCGTCGATTATCTGGAGGAGCCCACGTCGGGCGAGGTCGTCATCGACGGTACGCCGCTCACCAAAAAGAATCACCTGGAGATGGCTCGCAAGTATAGTTCCATGGTGTTTCAGCAGTTCAACCTGTATCCCAACATGACGGTGCTCGGCAACCTGACGCTCGCGCCCATCAAGCTTCAAAAGAAGAGCAAGGAGGAGGCGACCGAGATCGCTGTTGCCGCGCTCAAGCGTGTTGGCATGGCGCATAAGGCCGGCGAGTATCCGCAGAATCTCTCGGGCGGTCAGCAGCAGCGCATCGCCATCGCCCGTGCCCTGTGCACCAAGCAGCCCATCATCCTGTTTGACGAGCCGACCTCGGCGCTCGACCCCGAGATGGTCCAGGAGGTTCTGGACGTTATGATTGAGCTCGCGCAGGAGGACATTACCATGATCTGCGTGACGCACGAGATGGGCTTTGCGCGCCAGGTGGCCGACCGCGTCATCTTTATGGAGGACGGCCGCATTCTGGAGGAGGGCACGCCCGAGCACTTCTTCGATAACCCCGAGAACCCGCGCTGCCGCGAGTTCCTGTCCAAGATTCTGCACTAGGCGCGGTGATGGACATGACGGATATGACGAGGGCGGCCGTGTCGCGCCGTCACTTTTTGCAGCTGGCGGGCGCCGGCATGCTTGCGCTGACGGGGACCGCGCTTACCGGTTGCGGCAACTCCACCAGCGGCGAGGGCTCCGACAAGGGCTCCAAGCTTGCGGCCATCAAGTCGCGTGGCCATCTGAATGCCGGCGTTAAGAAGGACGTTCCCGGCTATGGCTATTACGACACCGCCAAGGGCCGCTTTGAGGGCATGGAAGTCGATTTGTGCTACCAGATCGCCGCTGCCGTCTTTGGCGTGAGCTACAAGGAGGCCCGTGCTCAGGAGCTTGTCGAGTTTACCGACGTAACGCCCAAGACGCGCGGTCCGCTGATCGATAACGGCCAGCTCGACGTGGTCGCAGCGACCTACACCATCACCGACGAGCGCAAGAAGAGCTGGGATTTCTCGACGCCGTACCGCACCGACTACGTGGGACTCATGGTCAAGAAGCGTTCGGGCTTTACCTCGATTGAGGATCTGGACGGCAAGGTCATTGGCGTGAGCCAGGGTGCTACCACGCAGGGCCTGATCGAGCAGATGATCAAGGACAACGGCTTTAGCTGCAAGCCCGAGTTTAGGGCCTTTAGTGGCTACCCCATCATCAAGAGTTCGCTCGACGCCGGCAATATCGATGTCTTTGCCATGGACCGCTCCACGCTGGCCGGTTACATGAACGAGACCGTTGAGCTGCTGCAGCCCGAGGTCAAGTTTGGCGAGCAGGGCTACGGTGTGGCGACCAAGAAGGGCTGCGACCTTTCGGCCGTGGTCGATCAGGTGATTTGCGATCGCCTGGCCGATGGCTGGCTCGACCAAGAGGTCAAGACCTGGGGTCTTGTATAGGCGCATCGTCCAAGGAAGGAATCAAATGCTCGAAGGATTATTTGACGCCGACCGTTGGTCGACGACATTTCAAAACATGGGGCCCTTCTGGGAGGGCTTTGGCGTGACGCTGCAGGTGGTCGTTGCCGGTCTGCTGCTGTCGCTGGTGCTGGGCACGCTGCTGGGCGTGTTCTCTACCACTCGCTCGCGCGTGCTGCGCGCCATAAGCCGCGTGTACGTGGAGTTTTACCAGAACACCCCGTTGCCCGTGCAGGTGCTCTTTATGTACATGGCCGGTCCGCAGTTTTTGCAGGCCATAACCGGTGCCGACCAGCCGGTGCGCATTGCGCCGTTCGTGCTGGGCTTCTTGGGTGTGGGTCTGTATCACGCAGCCTACATTTCGGAGGTCATCCGCACCGGTATCGAGGCGGTTCCGCGCGGTCAGATGGAGGCGGCCCAGAGCCAGGGCTTCACCCGTGCGCAGGCATACTGGTACATCGTGCTGCCCCAGACATTCAAGATCATTCTGCCGCCGCTGTGTAACCAGGCGCTCAACCTGGTCAAGAACACGTCGGTGCTGGCGCTCGTGGCCGGCGGCGACCTTATGTACCGTTCCGACAACTTTGTGAGTCTGTACGGTTACCTGCAGGGATACATCGTCTGCTGCCTTATGTACTTCATCATCTGCTTTCCGCTCGCCATGCTGGTGCAGTGGCTCGAGCGCCGCTCCAAGGAGCGTCCGCGCGGCGTGAGCCTGGCCGAGCTGGGGCTCGACAACGTAGAGGAGGCCTAGCGCATGGAAATCTTTAACGCGACCAACCTGCTCTACATTTGGGGCGGCTTTGTTAAGACGATCGAGATCTCGGCGCTGTCGATCTTTTTCTCGCTCATCTTTGGCACGGTGCTGGCGCTCGTTAAAAGCTATGCGCCCCGCCCGTTCCGTATTTTGGTGAGCGCCTATATCGAGCTGTTCCGCTGCACGCCGAACCTGCTGTGGATCCTTTTTATCTACTTTACGGTGCAGGGTTTGGACATTGTGATTTCGACCATCGCCTTTACGCTGTTTACCAGCGCCGTTATGGCCGAGATTGTGCGCGGCGGCCTCAACTCGATTCCGCGCGGCCAGTTTGAGGCAGCGCAGAGCCAAGGCTTCGGCTTCTTTGCCACCATGCGCTACATCATTCTGCCTCAGACGTTTAAGACGATCATTCCGGCGCTGTTTAGCCAGTGCACGACCGTCATCAAGGACAGCTCGTATCTTTCGGGCATTAACGTGGCCGAGCTCATGTACGCGGCAAACGTCGTGATGGCCCACGCGATCGATCTGTCGCAGGTGCTTATGCTCTACGGCCTGGTGTTTGCGATGTACTTTGTGCTCAACTTTGGTATCTCGCTGCTGGTCCGAGCGTATCAACGTCGTATCGTAGCCGCATAGTCCTGCTTCCCCAAGCACGGCACCTTGCCCCTCAATCGTCACTTGCGTACATTTAGTACGCGGCGCTCCTCTTTCGGGGCAATCTGCCGCACTTGGGAAACCAGGACGGTCGTAAGTGACAAAATGGGAATCAGGAATCGCCTATTTTTCATTTGTTAGAAAGGAATCGCGATGAGCGATCTGGAGAATAAGAAGAATCCTGTGGTCATTACCATCGCGCGCGACTTTGGCGCCGAGGGCCACGAGATTGGTCGCATGCTTGCCGACGAGTTGGGGATTCCGCTGTACGATAACGAGCTGCTGGTGCGCGCGTCGCTGCGCGCGGGCGAGTCGCTCGACAAGATGGCTGCCTACGACGAGCGCCTGGCCGTGGAGAATATGGCGTTTCTGCCCGACCGCTACGATGCACGTTCGTACTCGGACAAGTTGTTCCAAAAGATGAGCCAGGTGATTTTGGATCTGGGCGAGACCGAGAGCTGCATTATCGAAGGCCGTCTGTCCGATTACCTGCTGCGTAACAATCCCAACCACATTGCCGTGTTGGTGACCGCACCCTTTGAGGACCGCGTCGAGATCGTGCGCAAGAAGCGCGGCCTTAACAAAAAGAAGGGCGCCAAGCTGGTCAAGCAGCAGCAGAAGGCGCGCGAGGCGTTCTATAAGCGCTACAGCGCCGGAAAGTGGAAGATGACGAGTGGCAAGGACATCGTCGTCAACCGCGCCAAGCTGGGCCGCGAGGGCTGCAAAGATGTCATCGCCGCTGCCTACCGCTACAAGGTAGCGCAGCTCGAAGGCTAGCCGATCAATAACCACCACAAAGGGGACAAGCACCTTTGCGGTGGTTTTTGTTTTAGGCCGAGGGGAAGGCCTTGGCGGCAGTGTCTATCCTCGGCTTTTGCAAAATCTCGATCTGTAACACCAAGCCAGCGAAAATGGCTCTAACTGTTACAGATTTAGATGAACCGTCCGGCCGTCAGCCCAACGTCTTGATCTGTAACACCAGGCGGCATATTTGGCCTCTAGCTGTTACAGATTGAGATAAAGCGGAGGCGGCTGGCGCAATATCTCGATCTGTAACAACTACGATGCTCAACAGGGCCTAACTGTTACAGATTGAGACAAACGCCGGAATTGGTTTGCCGACCAGGCCCCCAACCACCACAAAGGTGCCTGTCCCCATCGTGGTGGTCGGCCGGCCAGCATAGAAAAAGTCCCCGCCGGGCGTGTGCTCGACGGGGACTTTGCCGTTTGGTGGCTAGCGCTGCGGATGATTACTCGCCCAGTAGGCTCTTGGTGATGGAAGCGGCGGCCTTCTTGCCGGCGCCCATCGCCAGAATGACCGTAGCGGCACCGGTGACGATGTCGCCGCCGGCCCAGATACGGGGATCGGTGGTCTGGCCGGTCTCCTCGTCGGCAACAATGTAGCCCCACTTGTTGAGCTCCATCTTGCCGCCGATCTTCTTTGCGAAGGGGTTGGCGTTGGTGCCGATAGCCGAGATTGCGACGTCGCAGGGGATCTCCTCGATGGCGCCCTCGATGGGCACCGGGCGACGACGGCCGGACTCGTCAGGCTCGCCGAGCTCCATCTTCTGGACCTTGACGGCGCACACGGAGCCGTCCTCGCCAGCGACAAACTCGAGCGGGGAGACGAGCGGCAGAACCTCGACGCCCTCGGCCTTAGCGTGGTGCAGCTCGGCGCGACGGCAGGGCATCTCGTCCTCGGTACGACGGTAGGCGATGATGGCGTGCTCGGCGCCCAGACGCTTGGCGGTACGGACGGCGTCCATAGCCACGTTGCCGCCACCAAAGACGACGACGTTCTTGCCGTGCTTGGTGGGGGTGTCGTACTCGGGGAACTTGTTGGCCTTCATCAGGTTCACGCGGGTGAGGTACTCGTTCGCGAAGAAGACGTTGGGCAGGTTCTCGCCGGGGACGTTGAGGAACTTGGGCAGGCCAGCGCCGGTCGCCACGTAGATGGCGTCGAAGCCCTGCTCGAACAGCTCCTCGGCCGTGGCCATGTTGCCCACGACGGAGTTGTACTCAAACTTGACGCCCATGTCCTCCAGGCCGTCAATCTCGCGCTTGACGACTGCCTTGGGCAGACGGAACTCGGGGATGCCGTAGACCAGCACGCCGCCGCCGGTGAAGAAGGCCTCAAAGACGGTGACGTCAAAGCCGTTGCGGGCGAGCTCGCCGGCGCAGGTGATGCCGGACGGGCCGGAGCCAACGACGGCGACCTTCTTGCCGTTCTTGGGGGCCATCTTGGGCGTGGAGGCGAGCTCGGGGCGGTCACCCAGGAAGCGCTCGAGCTGGCCGATGGCCACGGGCTCGGACTTCTTACCACGGATGCACTTGCCCTCGCACTGGTTCTCCTGCGGGCAGACGCGGCCGCAGATGGCGGGAAGCATGGAGTCCTCGCGGATGGTATCGAGAGCGCCGCCGAAGTCCTTCGCGCGGATCTGCTCGATAAAGCGGGGAATGTTGATGTTGACAGGGCAGCCCTCAACACAGAACGGCTTCTTGCAGTTGAGGCAGCGCTCAGCCTCGGCCAGCGCCATCTCCTCGGTGAAGCCCTTGTCGACGGGGCGGAAGTCGCAGGCGCGCTCGGCAGCCGGCTCCTCGTTATCGGGGGTGCGGGGCGACTTCATATCGGCAACGAAACGACCGTTAACTAGTGGCATGCGCAGCTCTTTTCCTCATAGGCCTTGAGGGACTCGCCCTCTTCGGAACGGTAAGCGGCCTGGCGGGCACGAAGGTCATCCCAGTCGACCAGGGTGGCATCGAAGTCGGGGCCGTCGACGCAAGCGAACTTGGTCACGCCGCCCACCTCGACGCGGCAGCAGCCGCACATACCGGTGCCGTCAACCATGATGGGGTTGAGGGACGCGGTGATGGGGGTGTCGTATTTCTGGGCGGTGAGGGTCGAGAACTTCATCATCGGAACGGGGCCGACGCAGAAGACCTGGCTCACGGCCTTGTCCTGCAGCAGGCGCTCCAGCGGAGCGGTAACAACGCCCTGCTCGCCGTAGGAGCCGTCGTCGGTGGTGATGTGGATGTGGTCCTCGTCGAGGAGCTCGCGGAACTGGTCCTCCATGAGCAGGAGGTCCTTGGTGCGGGCGCCCATGATGGCGTGAACTTCGTGACCGGTCTCGACCAGGTGCTTGGCGACCGGGAAGGCAATTGCCAGGCCGACGCCGCCGCCAATGACGGCGCAGGGGCCCTCGGCCATCTCGGTGGGAACTCCCAGCGGGCCCACGACGTCGCGCAGCGACTCGCCGGCCTCGTAGGTGGAAAGCATCTCGGTGGTCTTGCCGATCACCATGAAGATGAACTCGACCCAGCCCTCGTCACCGTTCCAGCCGGCCAGGGTAAACGGGACGCGCTCGCCCGTCTCGTTGGCGCGAACCATGAGGAACTGTCCAGCGTGCGCATGCTTGGCGATTGCAGGCGCCTCGATGCGGAACTTGAACACCTTCTCCGAGAACTGCGTCTTCTCCAGGATCTTATACATAGAACCCCTCTCTTGTTAGGGCCGCCGAACCGTGCCTCCACGGAAATGGACGGTAGCCCGAATAAAACCGTACGCGCACAGGCGTTGTGCAGACATACGGTGCAAATTATACCCTCATGGACATGTCACTTACGTGTGTCTTCGGCGGTTGGGAGCAGGGTTTATCCACTTTGGCCTACCAAAGGGGGAGAGGTTTATTTTGGTCGGTTTTATCAGGTAAAACGGCAAATGGGGCCGGCCTCGGGTTGTGATGAGGCAGGCCCCCTTTGGGATGCTATGCATGTATGTCGGCGCGCGGTTGATTGCGATGCCGCAACTGGGGCGTTTCCGCAGGTAAAACCTGCCAAAATAAACCTGTTCCTAAATGATAGGTTTTAGTGCTTGCCGTTGGCGGAGGCGGCGCCGTTGACATGGTCGCGGGCATAGACCACGCCGTGCACGATCGCCAGGCCGGCGGCGTCGGCCGCGCGGGCGCAGGTGTTCTGGAAGTCCTCGGCCTCGCGGGCGCGCAGCTGCTTGAGCACGTAATCTGCCACGGCCATCTTGCCGGGAGGGTTGCCGATACCGGTGCGGATGCGGCTGAAGTCGCGGCTGCCCATCTTGTCGATGATGGAGCGCAGGCCGTTGTGGCCGGCGTGGCCGCCGCCCACCTTAACACGTACGTCGCCGGCGGGAATGTCGAGCTCGTCGTGGATGACGAGCAGCTCCTCGGCCTTGATCTTGTACTCGCGGCAGAGCTTGGAGATGGGTCCGCCCGAGGTGTTCATGTACGACTGCGGCTTGACCAGTACAATCTGGCGCTTGCCGTTCTCTTCCTCGGCATCGTTGATGTTGATGAGCGCGACCTCGGCGCCTGCTTGGTTTTTCCAGTACGTGACGCCGGCCTGACGGGCCAACTCGTCGATTGCTTTGAAGCCAGCGTTGTGGCGGGTCTCGGCATACTCATCGCCAGGGTTGCCAAGCCCGGCAACCATGCGAATCTTAAGCGGCTGTGCAGCTGCCATGTGCTTCCTTTCGTCGATTTGTCGCCTGCTATGGTGAGCGACCCTGTTGCCGCTGTCAAATGGAGGGTAATTGAGGGCGTTTAGGGGCGTTTGGACGGCCGTCGAAATCAGAGGTGGACAGTTAGTTCGGATACGTATAAGTTCTGAGGGCTCGAAGTGCTCAATTCAATGCCGATACGTTGTTTTGGAGCTTTAGTTAGTTCATATGGCGCTGTTTTGAAGTCTACCCTGCCTTCAAATAGGGCGAATGGTATAGAGATAGCCGCAAAACAGCCTAATTCAATGTGTCCATTTATACGTATTTGAACTAACTGTCCAGTCCTGTTCGGCGGCGCGCGGGTGATTCGCCGTTTAGACCGGCGCAAGGCTGATTCCGGCCCGCAGGGCGTTGAGCCAAGCGGCCTGACGCTTGCGATAGCCCTTGATACGGTATCGGAATCGGACTCCCGCGAGTCGATGCATCGTTTGGGCGAAGGCTTCGAGTGCAACAAGGTCTTTCATTTGGTCGCGATTGATAACCAGGACGTGGATGCCCATTGCCTTGAGGCCATTATTTCGATTGCCATCGTGGATGCGAGCGTTTTGAAGCTCGTGCCCAATTCCGTTGTATTCGTTGTCGACTCCGGCTGCCGGGCAATATAGGTCACAGATGGCATAGGGGATGCCCGAGGACATGTTGACCGCAAGGGTGTCGAAGTCGATTCGATAGTTGAGTAGCAGGCCTCCCATGGGCAGGCTGCAACATCCGAATCCGCCAAAGCGCATGGGCGCTCCGAGAACGGCAAACATTAGGGATTCGGCTGGGGATGCAGATCCGGGTCGGGCGAGCTTGACTGCCGTGCGAAACGAGGTGTATGAGCTGCTTTTGGCAAGCTGTGCAACAGTCTCGAGCTCTTCGATGGTCGTGGCGGGCTCGCATTTGTAGTGTGCCTGTTCGTAGCGGGTTTCGTTCTGTTGCTCGACCACCGACTGGTTGCCCAAGCAATCGAGATCGCCCGTCGCTGCGCAGCCATCGCCCTTGGGCCAGATGTCGTCATGGGCAATGGGGTATGTTGCCCCGGGAGGAAGGGAGTAGGTTCCGAGCAGTTCCATGAGTAGCATCAAGGTTTTGGCGACTGATTCATTCTTGGAACAAAGCATGGCTGTCATGGCAGGAGACGTAGCGTAGATGTCGGCCTCGACGTGCATAATTGCACCTTCAGGAAGCGGAGCGGAGAGAATATGCTGAAGAAGTCGCTTGTCGGGGCGCCTGTTGTCTTCGTTTGAAACGAGAAGATCGAGCAGTTCGGAATCATCTTCATTCCAGGCGTCGAGTATCGAAAGTGCGCCAAAGTCTATCGCGTCATTGTTGGGAATGCAGCCAGCCAAGGCCTGTGCTTGCTGTTCGCTATCAACGGAGTCCCAGGGTAGGGCAGAGTACGCCCGTCGTGCGCGACGAATTGCGCGGAGGGCGGAGAGATGTGAAATCACGGTCGTCATAGCTATAACGTACTAAGTTGGCGGCAGAATGCGACCGCCATACCGTTCTTTTCGCTCAGCGGGGCGCTGCGCGCCATGAACGGCTGGGTGTTATGAAATCGGTGGAATCGGTTGAGGGGATTGCAGGAAATTGAGCTCTGCCGCGAAGGTTGACGATAGCTACTGGACAGTTAGTTCAGATACGTATAAGACGGCGGGCGTTCGAGGCGTTTCTAAGGGCTTTCGAGGGCGATTTGAGGGTAAATATGCGGCGGTCGTACTCGAAAGCGATGAGCTTTGGGCAGTATGGCGTTCGCCGGGGAGCTCAGAACGGCCTTTGGAGCTTTAAAAAAATACGTATCTGAACTAATTGTCCAGGGAAGGTTGTCGAGGGGTAGAAAAAGGGTCGGAAGCGAGCTTCCGACCCTTTAAAAACACCAAAGATGATGAGATGCACGCTGGATTACAGCGCGAAGTCGCCGCCGACGAGCGTGGAGACGGGCTCCTCATGGTAAACGGCGGAGATGGCCTGAGCGAACTCCTCGGCGACCGAGATGGTCTTGATCTTGCCGCCGACCTCGACGGGAATGGCATCGGTGACGAGGCACTCGACAATCGGAGCGTCGTTCAGACGCTCGATGGCCGGACCAGAGAAGATGCCGTGGGTGGCGCACACGTAGATGTCGCCGGCGCCCATGGCTTTGAGCTCCTTGACGTTGGCGCACAGGGTGCCTGCGGTGTCGATCATGTCGTCGTTGATGATGCAGGTCTTGCCCTCGATATCACCGATGATACCCATGACTTCGGCGGCGTTGTGGCGCGGACGGCCCTTGTGGGCGATAGCGAGGCTGCAACCGAGCATGTCGGACAGCTTCTTGGCGGCCTTGGCGCGGCCCACGTCGGGGGAGACGACAACTAGGTTGTCGGTGTCGAAGTGCATGTTGTTGTAGTACTGGCCAAACAGCGGCAGTGCGGACAGGTGGTTAACCGGGATATCGAAGAAGCCCTGGATCTGGCCCTGGTGCAGGTCGAGGGTGATGATACGGTTGACACCGGCGCGCTCGAGCAGGTTGGCGACGAGGCGGGCAGTGATGGGCTCGCGCGGGCCGGCCTTGCGGTCCTGGCGGGCATAGCCGTAGTGGGTGATAACAGCGGTGATGGAGCGGGCGGATGCACGCTTGGCAGCGTCGGTGGCGATGAGCAGCTCCATGAGCATGTCGTTGACGTTGCCGCCGGCCACGGACTGAATCAGGAAGACGTCGGCGCCACGGACGGTCTCGTCGTAGCGGGCGTAAATCTCACCGTTGGCGAACTGCTTTAGCGTAAGGCCCGAAAGCTCGACCCCAAGGTACTCAGCGATCTTCTGAGCGAGGGGACGGTTGGAGGAACCGGAATACACGCGGATGGACTTGCGCATATTCTCCGACTTCTCGGGATCATTAATCGGCATTACCCTTCTCCTTTAACATCGAATGCCATATAGATGCCTTGTTGCATTGTAACCGCGATGCGGGGTTTATCAGGTCTTGATAACGTCTTTACCGTCAACGGACACGAACCGACCACTCATCCGGTCGCGCAGGTCACGATAGAAAAAGGAGCCGTCCCCAGGGAACAGCTCCTTTTGTGCTTGGTAAAACGTTATACCTCGTCGTCCCCGTGCAGACGGCGGCGATAATCGGCGGCCCAGCCCTCAATGTTTACCTGACGGGCGCGGCCCAGACCGAGTGCGTCGGCCGGGACCGGCTCGGTGATGACGGAGCCGGCGGCCACGAGCGCGCCGTCGCCGATCTGGGCGGGCGCGACCATCATGGTGTCGGAACCGATGAAGGCGTCCTTGCCGATGACGGTCTTGTGCTTGTGCACGCCGTCGTAGTTGCAGGTGATGGAGCCTGCGCCCACGTTGACGCCGGAGCCCATGGTGGTGTCGCCGATGTAGGACAGGTGCGGCACCTTGGAGCCCTCGCCGATCGTGGACTTCTTGATCTCCACGTGCGTGCCGGCCTTGGATCCGTCGAGCATGTGGGTACCCGGGCGCAGGTAGGCGCGCGGGCCGCAGTCGACGCCGTTCTCGATGACGGCCTCGATGGCGATGGTCTCATCGATGGTGCAGCCGCTGCCGACGGTGGTGTCGGTGAGGCGGCTGTTGGGGCCGAGCTGGCACTCCTCGCCCACGGTGACGTGGCCGATTAGGTGCGTCTGCGGCCACACGACGGTGTCGCGGCCGATAACGGCGTCGGGGCCGATCCAGGCCTGCGTGGGATCGATGAACGTGACGCCCTCGGCCATCCAGTGCTCGTTGATGCGGTCGCGCGCAATGGCGGTGAGCTGCGCGAGCTGGATGCGGCTGTTGACGCCCAGGCCGTCGCGGTAGTCGTCGCAGTGGAAGATGGAGACCGCCTGGCCGTGACCCTTGAGGATTTCGAGCATGTCGGGCAGATAGTACTCGGACTGCGCGTTGTCGTTGCCGATCTCGTTGATGTGGGCGGCGAGCTGCGCGCCGTCGAAGGCGTAGCAGCCGGCGTTGCACTCCAGCAGCGTGGCGGCCTGCTCGGGCGTGCAGTCCTTCTGCTCGATGATGCGCTCGATCTGGCCGTCGGCGCCCAGCTTGATGCGGCCGTAGCCGAAGGGGTCGGGCGGGGTCATGGTCATGACGGTGCAGGCGAGCTCGCCGGTAGCGACGGTCTGTGCGAACTTGGCGACGGTGTCGGCGGTGATGAGCGGCAGGTCGCCGTTGAGCACGACGACGGGGCCTTGCGTGATGCCGCAGGCCTCGAGCGCGACCTTCACGGCGTGACCGGTGCCCAGGCGCTCGGTCTGCTCGACGCACTCGACCTTGGTGGCGCTGCTGGCGTAGGCGCCGTCGATGAGGGCGCGCATCTCGTCGGCGTGGCTGCCGATGACGACCACGATGCGGCTGCAGCCGGCCTTGATGGTGGCGTCGACGATCCACTGGACCATGGGCTTGCCCAGGATCTTGTGCGAAACCTTGCAGTGGTTCGACTTCATGCGGGTGCCCTCGCCGGCAGCGAGGATAATTGCGGTTGCGTCCATGTGATCTCCTGTTACGTTATAGAGACGTGTGTTTGGAAACGATACACGGCGCAATATGATACCGCAGGCATATGTTGAGCGCGTAGCGATTGGTTTGCGGCGGTTGAGGCTTGCGCCGCCGGCGTGGCGTTTGCACTGCTTGCGTGCGGCGTTGGCGATGCTGCGGAGCTGTCGTTTGAGCGAGGGGACGGGGGTGCCCGTGGACAACATACGAGAGGAGTTTGGCGGCGAGCCCGTCGCGGCGTTCTCGATGTCGCATCCGGCTGTGTCGGCACTCTATATAGTGCTGACGCTGGGGCTCACCATGTTCTCGATGCAACCGGTGCTGATTGCGCTGTCGCTTGCGGGCGGGCTGGCGTATGGATTTGCGACGCGTGGGGCTGCCCGCACGCTGGGCGCACTTCGCTGGCAGCTGCCGGTGATTTTGATTATCGCGCTGGTCAATCCGCTGTTTAGCGCTTCGGGTTCGACGGAGCTGCTTCGCATCGGCGTGCGCGCGGTGTATCTGGAGAGCATGGTATATGGCCTGTGCATGGGCGGACTGTTTGTGGCGAGCGTGCTGTGGTTTGAGGCCGCGGCGTCGATGCTCGAATACGACAAGGTGCTTGCGCTTTTGGGTAACGCCGCGCCGGTGATCGCGCTCATGATCTCGATGTGCATGCGGCTTATCCCGCAGTTTTTGCGCCGCGGCCGCACGGTGCTGGCGGTGCAAGATGCGATTGATGTACCGGGGCGTGCGCCGGCCGACCCCGTGCGCTCGCACCTGCGGGCGTCGAGCGTGTTGATGGGCTGGGGCATGGAAGATTCGCTGGAGCGCGCGGACGCCATGCGCTCCCGTGGGTGGGGCGCCGCGACGCGTCGAACGACGTATGCGCGGTATCGGCTGGGGCGCGGCGATGTTGCCGCGCTGGTTGGGCTTGCGCTGTTTGGCGCGGCCGCGGTGGCGGTGGCATGGACCGCGACGACGCAGTATTCGTTTTATCCGCAGCTCTCGGTGCCGGCGCCGTGGCCGGGCTATGTTGTGTACGCTGCCTGGATGGTGCTGCCTTGCGCATTGCACGCGATTGATGAGAAGAGGTTTGGCTGATGGCTCGGTTGGACAGGGGCCCGGTGTCGGGCGCTGCGTGCGGCCCGGATATGCCAGCGATTGAGGTGCGGAGCCTGAGCTTTGCCTACCCCGATGCTGATGCTGCGGTGCTCGAGGGGCTCGACTGGTCTGTTCCCCAAGGTGCATTTGCGCTGCTTGTTGGCGGTACCGGATCGGGTAAGTCGACGCTGCTGTCGCTGCTCAAGCCCGAGATCGCTCCGGTGGGCGAGCGCACTGGCGATGCGCGCGTGCTGGGCGAGCCCGTCGCCGACATGGATGTGCGGGCATCGGCGGAGCGCGTGGGTTATGTGTTCCAGGATCCCGAGAACCAGATCGTGTGCGAGGCCGTGTGGCACGAGATGGCGTTTGGCCTGGAAAACTTAGGCATGTCGCGTGACGAGATGCGCCGTCGCGTGGCCGAGACCAGCTATTTCTTTGGGTTGGAGGATTGGCTCCACCGCGATACCGATACGCTTTCGGGCGGACGCAAACAGCTGCTGTCGCTGGCAGCTGTGCTGGCGTTGCGCCCGCGCGTGCTGCTGCTCGACGAGCCCACGTCCCAACTGGACCCCGTTGCCGAGAAGAGTTTTCTGCATGCGCTGTTTCGCGTGAATCGCGAGTTGGGCTGCACGGTTGTCGTGGCCACGCACCAGCCGCGCCCAATGCTCGAATACGCGACGTGCGCGTACCGGATTGAGGGCGGGCGCGTGCGCGAGGTGGCGGATATGGCATCTTTGGGACGCCGAGAATCGCTGTTTTCCGATGACACGTTGGGGTGGGGTGCCATCCGATGTGCAAAAAATGGAGTATTCAGCAGGCGTGAGGACAATTTTGGCTCTCTGGAGCCGCCCGGGGTCGTATCGAGCGCGAAAAAAAGTTTGGAATTGGACAAATCGTCCGAATTTGTGGCGCAAACGTCGCTCGAGAACGGCTTGGAAGCCTTCTCGCGCACGGATGGAAGCAGAATACTCCAAAAAATGCACGGCAGGTCGGCTACCACCCTGTCGGAAGGCTGGTTTCGCTACGATCGAGCGTCCGGCTGGGTGCTGCGCGGGCTCGATGCGTCGTTTTCGGCCGGTGCGGTGCATGCGATCGTGGGCGGCAACGGATGCGGTAAGTCGACGATACTCTCGGTGCTGGCGAAGACCGCCAAGCTGCAGCGCGGCCGCATGGTGCGCGGAGCGGCCTCGGCGGCGCTGCTGCCTCAGAATCCCAAAGCATTGCTGGTTGCCGAGACGGTTCGCGATGAGCTGATGGAATGGGCCTCGACCTGCGGATATGACGAGAACTTGGCGCGGGAGCGTGCGGCGAGCTTGGGGTTGTCGGGTCTGGATGGACGCCATCCGTACGATCTTTCGGGCGGGCAGCGTCAACTGCTTGCATTGGCAAAACTGCTGCTAATCGGCCCCGAACTGCTATTGCTCGATGAGCCCACCAAGGGTCTAGACCTGTTCAGCCGCCGCACCATCGCCCGCGCCCTGCGTGACCATGCGAAGGCTGGCGGCACCGTCATCATGGCTACGCACGATTTGGACTTTGCCGAGCAGGTAGCCGACGACGTCGCCATGATGTTTGACGGCGAGATTGCCTGCATGGAGTCCCCGGCCGACTTCTTTGCCGACAACGTGTTCTATAGGGCGTGATGGGATGACGGACTGTCGTTTCTCGCGTTTGCTTGCAAAACTGGAGATCCGCTGTTGTTGGCGGTGCCGGCGGTGATGGCTGCCGCGTTGCTGGCGGGTGTTGAGCAGACAGCGTTGGCCATGCTGGTTGTGGTGGCGTTGGTGCTTGCGCTGTTCTTTGCGGGCTATGAGGCATCGCGTCCAGGCCTGCGTCAGATTATGCCCACGCTGGTGCTGGCGGCGCTGGCGGCGGCGGGGCGCATCCTGTTTGGACCCATTCCCGACTTTAAACCCGTGAGTGCCATCGCCATTATCGCCGGGGCGACACTCGGTCGTCGTAACGGCTTTATGGTCGGTGCGTTGGCGGCGCTGACCAGCAATTTCTTTTTTGGGCAGGGCATGTGGACGCCGTGGCAGATGTATGCCTGGGGGCTCGTGGGATACGTTGGCGGTGCGCTGGCGCATGCCGGCGCTTTTGATCGCGCCGATGGCGCCGTGCGTATGCCGGCGCTGCTGACCTACGGCTTTGCTTCGGGTTTGCTGTACGGCGTTGTGATCAACGCCTACGACATTATCGGTTTTGTTCAACCGCTCACGTGGGCGGGTGCCATGGCGCGTCTTGCCACGGCAGTGCCGTTCGATATCACACACGGCCTCGCGACCTGCGTGTTCTTGGCCGCCTTGTACAAGCCTTGGTGCCGTCGCATTAACCGTGTCGTCGTGAAATACGGGCTGTAAGGCATTTCGCGTTCCCTCACGAACTTGCGGTGGAATAGTTCTCGTTTTTGGCAATTTGCTGCCCAAACAGGAACTATTCCACCGCAACTTATAGGGGGAGAGGGGTCACATGATCTGTTTTCCTCTGTCCCCCAGGAAATTACTTGGGGCTAGAGCTCTAGCGTGAGGGTGACGGGGCAGTGGTCGCTGCCGAAGATATCGCCACGGATACCGGTGTCGCGAACGTTGGCGGCGATCGAATCGCTTACCAGAAAGTAATCGATGCGCCAGCCTGCGTTGTTCTTACGGGCATTAAAGCGGTAGCTCCACCAGCTGTAGACGCCCTCGACGTCGGGGTTTGCCGCGCGCCAGGTATCGGTAAACCCGCCGTTGAGCAGCTCGGTAAACTTGCCGCGCTCCTCGTCCGAAAAGCCTGCGTTGCCGCGGTTGGACTTGGGGTTCTTAAGGTCGATCTCCTCGTGCGCCACGTTAAAGTCGCCGCAAGTTACGACGGGTTTGCCGGTCTCGCACTCGAGCGCGTTCAAAAAGCCGCGGTAGGCATCGTCCCAGGCCATGCGCACGTCGATGCGGGCGAGTTCGTTTTGCGCGTTGGGAGTGTAGACATCCACAAACCAGAACTTGTCGAACTCCAGCGCGCAGACGCGGCCCTCGGTCGCGGCTTGGGCGACGAGCTCGGCCGCCTCGCCCTCGCCGGCGTAGGGCAGCAGCGCATCGGCGCGCAGTACGCGCAGCGGTTCCTGGCGGCTAAAGACCGCGGTGCCCGAGTAGCCCTTGCGCTCGGCGTAGCTCCAGGTTTGGTGATAGCCGGGCAGGTCGATATCGACCTGGCCCTCCTGCAGCTTGGTCTCTTGCAGCGCCAGGATATCGACGTCGAGTTCTTGCGCGATCTGGATAAAGCTCGGGTCCTTTTTGAGCACGGCGCGCAGGCCGTTGACGTTCCACGAGGCGAAAGTGTAAGTCTGAGGCATGGTGTCCTTTCGACGGGGTTGGCAGGCTTAAGATTAGCGCAACAGGGGCGGTGGTGGGCACCGCGCGTGCTGACCCAAAGGCCGCATGCTGGGACATCGCCCGACGCTGCCCGACCAACAAGGACGGAGGACTCATATGACGCAGGCGATAACGGACTCCAAACAGGCCTCCGCCGCGCTGGCGGAGCTGTTCGGCACCCACAAGCGCGTGGTCTTCTTTGGCGGCGCGGGCGTTTCCACGGCGAGTGGCATCCCCGATTTCCGCAGCGTGGACGGCCTATATCAGCAACAGTTTGCCTACCCGCCCGAGACCATGCTCTCGCATAGCTTTTACGAGGTGCACCCGGCCGAGTTCTTCGACTTCTACCGCACCAAGATGATCGCGCTTAACGCTAAGCCCAACCGCTGCCACATCAAGCTGGCCGAGCTGGAGCGCGCCGGCAAGCTTGATGCCGTGGTGACGCAAAATATCGACGGCCTGCATCAGATGGCCGGCTCGCAACGCGTGTTCGAGCTGCACGGATCGGTCCATCGCAACATTTGCCAGTCGTGCGGCGCGGTCTATAGCGCCGAGTGGATTTGCTCGCGCGAGCACGAGGACGCCGCGGGTGCGCCTGTGTGTCCTGCGTGCGGCGGGCGCATCAAGCCCGATGTAGTGCTCTACGAGGAGCCGCTCGACGAGCACGTGCTGACCGGTGCCGTTGCCGCCATCGCCGCGGCCGATGCCCTCATTGTGGGCGGGACCTCGCTCGTGGTGTATCCGGCGGCAGGCCTTACGCGTTACTTTACCGGCGATACGCTGGCCATATGCAACCTTGCTCCCACCGATCAGGATGCAAATGCCGACCTGCTGATTTCTTGCGACATCGCGGCCGCGTTTGCGTTCTAGCCCGCGCGCGCGGATACAATAGAAAGACTGAGTGCAAAGCGACCCCGCCGCCAGCTCCCCAAGCTCGGCGGCGTGGGCATTTTAGGAGGATGTTCATGGCGAACGACAGCAAGACATGGCGGTGCGGAAAGTATGAGCTCAGCTTTGACCGTCCGCGCATCATGGGCGTCCTCAACGTGACGCCCGATTCGTTTAGCGATGGCGGGGAGCACTTCGATCCGGATGCCGCCATCGAGTACGGCCTGGCGATGCTCGACGCCGGCGCCGACATCATCGACGTGGGCGGCGAGTCCACGCGCCCCGGCTTTACCCCGGTCAACCCCGACGAGGAGGCTCGCCGCGTGCTGCCCGTGGTGCGCGCGCTGGCCAAGGAGGGCGCCATCGTCTCGATCGACACGCGTCATGTGGCGGTTGCCAAGGCGGCCGTGCGCTGCGGCGCCTCGATCGTCAACGACGTGACCGGCTTCACCGATCCCAAGATGGTCGAGTTTGTTAAGACGAGCACCTGCGGCATCATCGTGATGCATGCCGGCGAGGTCGCCGCGCCCACCCGCACGCACGCAACGGTGCAGCTCGATACCTCGGCAGCAGCGTTTGTTGCCGAGAAGGCGCGCGAGGCGGCTGCCGAGGCCGCGCGTGAGGCCGAGAAGCCGGCTCGCCGCCGTCGCGGCAAGTTGCTGGGTGAGCCTAAGTCGGAGGCCAAGCTTCCGGGCGGCGTGGTGCAGCCCTCGTTGCCGTTTGGCGAACCGGAGCCCACGTCCGAGCCTGCAAGCGAGCAGGAGACGCCCGCCACCGAGCAGACTGCTGCCGCCGAGACCGTCGCGCCCGCGCCCGCAGCCACCGAGGCCGCATCGGAGTCCAATGACCGTCTGGCCGCCATGATGCGCCGCAGCGCCCGCCGCGAGGAAGCCTACGTGCCCACCTCGCAGCTCCGCCGCTTCACCCTGCCCGATTCGGCGCCCATCATGCGCCGCGTCATGGGCTTTCTGTCTGACCAGGCCCGCACACTCATCCATGCCGGCGTGTCGCGCGACCGCATCTGCATCGATCCTGGCCCGGGCTTTGGTAAGTCGGCTAACGAGGACATCGTCATCCAGCGCGAGACTGCCAAGATGGCGTCACTGGGCTATCCGCTCATGTGCGCCGTGTCGCGCAAGCGCTTTGTGGGCGCCGTCTCGGGCGTGACCGAGGCCGCCGAGCGCGATGCCGCTACGTTTGGCGTGTGCCTGGGCGCCATCCAGGCCGGTGCCAACATCGTGCGCGTGCACGACGCCGCGGGTTTTGCGCAGTTCCTAAACGGCTACTGGGCGGTTGCCAAGCCGCAGCCGCGCCGCGCGTTTGTGGCCGTGGGCTCCAACCTGGGGCATCGCTGCGACAACATCCGCGCTGCACGCGAGATGATCGCCGAGATTCCACTCACCTGCGTGTCCAACTCCTCCAAGATTTACGAGAGCGAGCCGGCCTACGAGACGCGCCAGGACGCGTTTGCCAACGCCGTCATCGAGATCAAGACCGAGCTGGCGCCGCTGGTGCTGCTCGATGAGCTCATGAAGATCGAGGCCGAGCTGGGGCGCGACCGCTCCAAAAAGGCCAAGGCCAACGGTCCGCGCACCATCGACCTGGACCTGCTGTGGATGGACGGCGAGACCCACGGCGGCAAAAAGCTGCGCCTGCCGCATCCGCTGATCGGCGAACGCGACTTTGTGCTGGTGCCGCTCGAGGACCTGATGCACGACCCGGCGCGGTTCTTCCGCTACAACGGTGTCGAGGTCAAGGAGCCCGAGGACCGCGTGGGCCATATCGTGGGCGAATTGGGGCGTATGTAGATGATCGAGATGAATGCTGTTGCCGCTGGCACCGAGCTCGACGCGGCGCGCGACGCGGGCCGCGAGGGCGTGTCCGCGGGCTGGTGCGCGTGGAGCGCGGGCGATGCTTCGCTGACGTTTTCGCTGGTCGTGCGTCCGGATGTGAATATGCACGCCTTCCACGGCCTGCCGTTTGTGGCCGCGATGGGCATGATGGACGCGCTCGTGGGCACGGCTTCGACGCCGGGGTTGGGCCTTGCCGGTAAGGTGGGTATCCAGTGGCCGAGCGATATCGTGTGCGGTGCGCCTGCGTTTGAGACGTCGCTCGCGCGTGTTGCCGTGAACGGCGGTGCCGGTGCTGCGGGCATGTTCGGTGCCGTGACGGTGGATATTGAGCGTTCGGCGTTGAGCGAGCTCGGTGTGGACGTGGCTGACGAAGCGCTGGTCGAGGCGCTGGCCGCCGCCATGCTGGCCCGCGTGGACGCCTGGGCGGTTGTTGCCAACACGCCGCAAGGCGCCGCAGGGCCGCTGGCTCCCGTGCTGGGCGAGTACTTCGACATGGTGCCGCTGCTGGGCCGCCAAGTTGCGGCGGTGCCGCCCAGCGGTTTGCCGCTTGCGGTCGGTGTGTTTGCGGGCCTGGACATCTGGGGCCGCGCGACCATCAAGACCGATGCCGGCGAGCAGGAGTTTCCGCCCGAGGCCGTACGGATTCGCGGGCTGTAACGCGAGCCGCCCGCGCCCAAAGATAACGATGACAACAAGACCCTCCTCGGCCTGTGCCGGGGAGGGTTTCGCCTGTCTGGGGAATGGGCTTGGCGAACGTTTGCGGGGACTGTGGCATCGGGCGTGCTTGACTTAAGCCCCTGCTCTATCCCAGCTCCTGCATGCGGCGGTAGATTTCGCAGATGCCTTTGATGGTGAGTTGTCTGTCGACCACGTCGAAGGCATCGGTCGAATCGGCGACGATGCCGGCGAGACCGCCCGTGGCGATAACGGTGGCGTCCTCACGACCCAGCTCGCGCTTCATGCGTGTGACCAGGCCCTCGGCCATGGCGGCAGCGCCCACCACGGCGCCGACCTTGATGCATTCCTCGGTGTCACGGCCGATGGCGTGCTCGGGCGCCTCGAGCGGCACGCTGGCGAGCTTGGCGGCACGGGCAGCAAGCGCGTCCATGGAGATACGGATGCCCGGCGCAATCGCTCCGCCAATGTAATAGCCGTCCTCATCAATGACGTCGATATTGGTTGCGGTGCCAAAGTCCACCACGATCGCCGGCGCGTCGTAGAAGGTCTCGGCAGCGACGGCGTTGGCGATGCGGTCGGCACCAACGGCCTGGGGGCGCGCCGCCCGCAACTTGGTCACGGCGGCCGTCTGCGGCCCGATGACGATGGCGTCCGCGGCAATGCGGTCGGCCACGGCGTGCCACTCGCGCGAGAGCTGCGGCACCACGCCGGCAAAGGCGATCGCGTCGACCGCGCCGAGCGAGAGGTCATACATCTTAAAGAAGCCCATCAGGCGCACGTGGATCTCGTCGGCGGTATAGGAGCGGTCGGTGGGCATACGCCACGACTGCACCAGCTCGTCTCCGTCAAACAGCCCCATGGCCGTCTGCGTGTTTCCCATATCGATAGCGAGCAGCATGTCTACTCCCGGTGTTGGCATAAAAGGACGCGCACCATTGTATACGTGCCGTCGACGGCGCTCGGCTGCGATTCGTTTACGGTGATAGGGGCTGAGGGGTTTAAATATGAAGGAATTATGCTCTACGAGATTTTCCTTGCCGTTTACCGAACTCCCGCGTAATATTCTTTCTTGCGCACATGAGGCGCCCAGACATTGCGGGGTGGAGCAGTCTGGTAGCTCGCCGGGCTCATAACCCGGAGGTCGTAGGTTCAAATCCTGCCCCCGCGACCAAGAACTTGCAGCTCGTCGGCCTAGCCGGCGAGCTTTTTTGTTATCCCGGGACTGTGTTTTCGGTCCAATTCTTGGCCTCTCAAACAAAATCTCGATCTGTAACATCTAGACCCGATTTGGGCGGCTAAGTGTTACAGATCGAGATGTTTCGGCAGGACGGTCTTCGTTTGTCTAAATCTGTAACACGAGGGACGGATTTTGCCGAGTTGTTGTTACAGATTGAGATTTTCTAGCAGGCGGGTTTGGTTTGTCTCGATCTGTAACAGATAGGGGCCAAAAGTGGGCCTAGCTGTTACAGATCTAGATTGTTGAGGATGGGCCGAGAGGAATGTCTCGATCTGTAACAGTAAGACCCGGTTTTGCCGCGTAACTGTTACAGATTGAGGCAAACTGACGGGCCGTCCCACCCCCATCCACCAGCCGCCACCTGATATTCGCCGATTTCCGTTGTGCTGCTGTATTCCCATGCCATATCCTCTAAACAACTACGCGGCATCATCGCCGCCGCGCCTACAAGAGAGGAATGTCCATGACCGCACCTGCATCCAAGCTGCTCCAGCCCATTACGGTTGGCCCCCTTGAGCTCAAGAACCGCATTATGTTTCCGCCGCTGACCACCGGCTACGAGGAGCGTGACGGTTCCATCGGCGAGCGCAGCCTGGCTTTTTACGAGCGCTTGGCCCGTGGCGGCGTGAGCTACATCGTCATCGGCGACGTCGCTCCCGTCATGACCGCAAGCCCCACGCCCAAGCTGGCAACCGACGCCCAGATCCCCACGTTTAAGGCGCTGGCCGACGCCGTCCACAAACACGGCGCCAAGGTCGCGCTGCAGCTGTTCCACCCCGAGTACGACGTGCCCGGTGTCGGCCGCATGGTCATGGGATCCATGGCTGCCGCCAAGGCCGCGCAGGAGGCCAAGGCCGCCGGCGACGAGGAGACCTTTGCCGCCAAGATGGCCGAGTCCAACGAGATCCGCAACCAGGCCTACGCCAAGCTGCATCACGACATGCAGCACTTTGTGAACGAGGCGAGCGTAGAGCAGCTCACCCAGATTAAGGAGGCCATCGCTGCCTCGGCCGCTCGCGCACAGCAGGCCGGCATCGACGCCATCGAGGTCCACGGCGACCGCTTGGTGGGTTCGCTGTGCTCGGCCATCCTCAACCAGCGCACCGACGAGTACGGTGGTTCGTTCGAGAACCGCGTTCGCTACGCGCTGGAGGTCGTCGCTGCCATTAAGGAAGCCGCGCCGCAGCTGATGGTGGAGTACAAACTCCCCGTGATTATGGAGAACCCCGACGGCACGCCGCGCGGCAAGGGCGGCCTGCAGCCCGACGAGGCCTGCGAGTTTGCCAAGCTGCTTGAGGGCGCGGGCATCGATATGATCCAGGTTGCACAGGCCAACCACACCGGCAACATGGGCGACACCATTCCACCCATGGGTGCCATGCCCTACAACTGGACGCTGCCGGTGGCCGAGCGCGTCAAGGCCCTGGTCTCTGTGCCGGTGGCAACCGTGGGCCGTGTTGTCTCGGTCGAGGCCGGCGAGAAGATCCTGGAGGATGGCTCGGCTGACATCATCGCCTATGGCCGCTCGCTCATGTGCGACCCCGACATTGCGCTGAAGGCCGCCACGGGTGAGCCCATCCGCGAGTGCCTCAACTGCAACAAGGGCTGCGTCGACGCGATTCAAAATCGCAAGTACATCTCGTGCGTGCTCAATGCCGAGAACGGCGACGAGGCGACCATCGCCATCAAGCCGGGCGAGGGCGACAAGAAGATCGCCGTGGTGGGCGGCGGCATCGCCGGCCTGGAGGCCGCACGCGTGGCGGCCAAGCGCGGCTACGACGTGACCGTCTACGAGGCGAGCGATCATCTGGGCGGCCAGATTGTGCTGGCGGCTGCGCCTCCGCGCAAGGACGAGATCATGCGCTCGGTCGAGTACTACGAGAAGATTCTGCCTGGCCTGGGCGTGAAGGTTGAGCTCAGCCATGCCGCTACCGCTGAGGACCTCAACGCCGCCGACGCCGCGATTGTGGCTGTGGGCGCGCACGACGTGGTCATCCCCGTTCCGGGTGCCGACTCGGACAAGGTCGTTTCGAGCTGGGACGTGCTGGCCGGCAAGGTGGAGCTCAACGGCCGCGTCGCCGTCATTGGCGGTGGCCTGGTGGGCACCGAGACTGCCGAGTATCTGCTGCAGCACGGCTGCGAGGTGGCGATTGTCGAGATGCTCGACAAGATTGCCGCGGGCGAGTCCGAGACCATTCTGCCGCTGATCATGAGCGACTTTGCCGAGCACAACGTGGAGCAGCACGTGAAGACCCGCCTGACCGCCATTACCGACGAGGGCGTGGAGGCTGTTCACACCACCGAGGACGGCGCCGAGGAGCCGGTAAAAATCGCCTGCGATTACGTGGTGATGGCCGTGGGCTCCAAGGCCAACGCGTTTGACTTGGATGGCGTGACGGTGCCCGTGACCCGCGTGGGCGACTGCTCGGGCGAGCGCACCGCCGACATTGCGAGCGCCATTCGCACGGCATATCACGCGGCCAACGAGCTGTAGTTGAACATCGCGGCCAGGCGGGGCGGTAGCACGGATCCGTCTCGCCCGGCTGTGTCCCGTCGGGTGTCAACCGGTGCGGGGCCTGCAAGCGCAGCAGGTCCCGCCCTTTTTGTTTTGCTCCGGTGGATAGCAATGCGAGGTAATCATGAGGAGTGAGGACGTCTACTGCCTTGCGGATCACTCAAAATTATTGGGGGAGGGGTTAATAACCATATCCTCTATACCAAAGGACATAAAGAGATGCCAATTTTGTTGACAAGCGAATGACGATTAGCTGCGAGTCAGCTACCAGCGTAAATAATCGATAAAGAAATGTCGTAATTTGGTGCCAAATGCCCAGATAACGCCGCGTCTACTTTAATTAACTGCTTTGAGCAAACAGTAAAATGCTACTATCTAACTTGCACGTAAGAAAGCAGATTAACGGTTAAGGCTAAGAAGTGGCAGGTATGTCGGAAGCAACTAGGACTCGCACGCATGCGCCCGAGGTTAGGCAGCGCGCCGTCGAGATCCTCCAAGAGGGGGTCGGTCATCGCGCCCTCGCCGCGGAGATTGGCATTCCCCAGGCCACGGCTCGTCAGTGGGCCCGCGCGTATGCCGTGGGCGGTGCCGACGCCGTTCTCAATGCCGGTTCGCATCATCACACCTACTCGTACGACGTAAAGCTCGCTGTGGTCAAGGACCGTCTGGAAAACGGCTTGACGGTTCGCGAGGCCATGATCAAGCACAAGATTCCCAGCGAGTCTTCGGTCAAGGCTTGGTGCCGTCAGTACCGCGAGAGCGGTGAGGCCGCACTGGTCGATAAGCCGCGCGGTCGCAAGCCGCGCGTTAAAAAGGCGGAATAGCAAACGGGATGGTGCGCCCACAGGGGCGCATTTTTCTTGCCGCGCCAACTTTTTGGACCGGCGCGAGCCTGTCGGGACATCCTCCAACGTGGCCAATAAACTGCACGCAGTGGCCCGCGCGCCTGTCGCTGCGATAGGGGAGCGTCGCCTCTCTGCTCCAAAGCGGACGCGCCCTTGCCCCGTACGCCTAAAACTCCCCAGTTGACCGAAAACCTGCCGCCGCTGCTCCTCAATTGAGCTATAACGTTAAACAATTGCAGCGTTTTTGCATGGGGGAGTGATGGTATGACGCTACTGTATTTCCTTACCCTGTTTCCGCTGGTACCGGCGCTGGGCATGCTGCTCGCGCGCGGTGACCGCGCCCGCGATGCGGTGGGGCTCATAGGTTCCGGCATTATTATGGCGGTGACAGTTGTAGTCGCCGTCATGTTTTTTGGCACGGGTCCGCAGAGCTTTGAGGTTGCCCCCGGCACCTCGCATGTGCTCTCGATCATCAGCTCCGCCATCGACGTGATTCTGTGCGCCGTCATCCTGTACAACGCGCGTAAATATAAGAGCACGCTCACCACGGTGCTCGGCGTGGTGCAGCTGGTGGGCTCGCTCGCCTTTGCAGCCATGACGCTGCCCGCGGCCGAGGCCGTCACGGCGACGCCGCTCTACCTGGACTACATGAGCGTGATCATGGTCCTCGCCGTCGGTATCGTCGGCAGTCTAATCTGCGTGTATGCCCTGGGTTACATGAAGGACTTCCAGGCCCATGACGAGCACGAGGCCGCGCTGCGCGGGCAGACCGCGCCCGACCGTCGCCCGCAGTTCCTGGCGCTTATGTTCCTGTTCCTCTCGGCCATGTTCGTCATCGTGACGAGCGATAACCTTGAGTGGCTGTTCTGCGGCTGGGAAATCACCACCGTGTGCTCGTTCCTCATGATTGGCTACACGCGCACGCCCGAGGCCATCAAGAACGCCTTCACCCAGATCATCCTCAACATGCTGGGCGGCATCGCGTTTTTGGCCGGACTCATGTACCTGCACGTTAACGGCATGCCGCTGACCATCTCGGGCATGATCGAGCTTTCCGGCGCCGGAACCGCGCAATCCGCGCTGCTGGTGATGCCGGTCGTTCTGCTGTCGCTCGCCGCCCTTACCAAGGCCGCGCAGATGCCGTTCCATACCTGGCTGCTCGGCGCCATGGTTGCCCCCACGCCCACGAGCGCCCTGCTGCATTCGTCCACCATGGTCAAAGCCGGCGTGTTCCTAATGGTCAAGCTGAGCCCGCTCTATGCCATCTATCCCGTGACCGGCTTTATGGTTACGAGTGTGGGTGCCATCACGTTTTTGCTCGCGGCCCTCATGGCCATCTCGCAGAGCAATGCCAAGCGCGTGCTCGCGTTCTCCACCATTTCCAACTTGGGTCTCATCAGTGCCTGCCTGGGTGTCGGCGCGCCCGAGGCCGTATGGGCGGCCATCTTCCTGATCTTGTTCCACACGGTGGCTAAGTCGCTGCTGTTCCTGTGCGTAGGCACCGCCGAGCACCATATCGGCAGCCGCAATATCGAGGACATGGACGGCATGTTCAGCCGCATGCCGCACCTGACGCGTCTGATGATGCTGGGCATTATGGGCATGTTTGTGGCGCCGTTTGGCATGCTCGTGTCCAAGTGGGGCGCCCTGGTGGCGTTTGCGCAGACCGGCAACGTGCTAATGATCATGGTACTTGCCTTTGGCTCGGCCGCGACGTTCTTCTTCTGGGGCAAGTGGCTTGCCAAGCTTTCGGGCGTCGACCCCACGGCTCAAAACGTTGAGGCCAATGTCCATAAGACCGAATGGATGGCCCTCAACACCATCGCCGCGCTGCTGATTCTGTGCTGCGTGGCGTTCCCGGTTATCTCGAGCGGTCTGGTGTCGCCTTACCTCGCCATGGTGTTTGGCCGCGTGCCGTACGTTATTGGCAAGGACGCCATGTATCTGATGGTGGTTATCGTGGCTTTTATCGCCGTGGTGCTGCTGACTTCATTCCGCGTGAGCAACAAGCCGCACGTCAACGTGTACCTTTCGGGTGTGGGAACCGACAAATATCGCCATTTCCGCGGCTCGATGGGACACGAGGTGAAGGCCGAAAAGCGCAATTGGTACTCGGAGGACGCCCTTGGCGAGAAGCGTATTGGCCCCGCGGGCAGCGTCGTGTGCTGCAGCATTATCTTGTTTGCGCTGCTGTGTTGCGCGTGGATTGGGCCCGAGCGGCTTGCCATGAGTGCGCCCTCGGTGCTGCGCGGTAAGTATTTCGAAGGCTCGGGCGTCGTGGGCATATTTATTGGTACCGTGGTGTTTGCCCTGCTGGCGCCGCTTGTGGGCGGCCTGATCGACGGTCTTGACCGTAAGCTTTCGGCTCGCATGCAGGGCCGCGTGGGCCCGCGCCTGCTGCAACCCTTCTACGATGTGGCCAAGCTCCTGCGCAAGGCCCCCGCCAGCGTAAACACCATGGACGATACCTATATGGCGTGCGCGCTCATCTTTACCGTGGTGGGCGGCGGCATCTTTGTGTCGGGCTCTAACACGCTACTGTGCGCTTTTATGGTGACGCTCGCCGCGATCTTTGTGGTGCTGGCGTCCGCCTCGACGCAAAGTCCGTTTGCCCAGGTTGGCGCCGACCGTGAGTTACTGCAGGTTATGAGTTACGAGCCCGCCGTTTTGCTGATGAGCGTGGGCCTGTACCTTGCCACCGACAGCTTTGATTCCATCGCCGTGACGGGGCAGTCGGTCCCCATCATCGTGCACAGCGCGCCCATTTTCCTCGCGTTGCTCGCGGTGCTTACCATCAAGCTGCGCAAGTCGCCGTTTGACCTTTCGTACTCGCATCATGCGCATCAGGAGATTGTCCAGGGCGTCGCCACCGAGATGAGCGGCGGCACGCTGGCCAAGATGACCCTTATGCACTGGTGCGAGACCGTGCTGTTTTTGATGTGGGTGGGCATGTTCTTTGTTTGGGACAACCCGGTGAGCTGGGTGGTCGCCCTGGTCGTGATGGCTGCAACGTATTTTGTCGAGGTCCTGATCGACAACACCTTCGCACGCAGCACCTGGCGCAGCTGCTTTAGGCTCGGATGGGGCGTGGCGCTGGTGTTTGGCCTGCTCAACCTTATGCCCATCCTCGTCGATGTGTTTATTTAGGAGGCGGCATCCATGGATCATAAAATGTCGCGCTCGCCGTGGGTTATTCATTACGACGGCTCGAGCTGCAACGGATGCGATATCGAGGTGCTGGCCTCGCTCACGCCACTGTTCGATGCGGAGCGCTTTGGCGTGGTCAACACCGGCAACCCCAAGCATGCGGATATCTTTTTGGTGACGGGGTCGGTCAATGCCCAGAACCTGCCCGTCGTGCGTCAGATCTACAACCAGATGCTCGAGCCCAAGTGCGTGGTGGCCTGCGGTATCTGCGCGTGCTCGGGCGGCGTGTTCCGCGATGCCTATAACGTGATCGGCGGCGTGGACCGCGCGATTCCCGTGGATGTGTACGCGCCCGGGTGCGCCATTCGTCCCGAGACCGTGATCGATGCCATCGTGGAGGCGTGCGGCATCCTGGACCAGAAGGAGGCCGTGATGCGCGCCGGCGGCGACCCGCTCACCGTGGGCGGCGCCGCTACCTGGGATGGTGGCGTTGAGCTAGGCGAGGACGGGTTTGTAGCTGCTGCGGGGGCCGGGGCCGGTGTCGACGCAGGCGCGGCTGACGGTGCGCCCGCCGCTGCAAAGGAGGCCAAGTAATGCAAAAGGCTATCTATACCACCGTCGGGATCGACGAGCTCCTGCCGCATGTGCAGGCGCTCAAGGGTGCCGGCGCGCGCTTTGTGCAGATGCACGCCGAGCGCAACGTCGACGACGGCACGTATCGCTTAGTCTATACGTTTATTAACGTTCGTGCTGCTCAGGAGCAGATCGCTCAGGACGGCAACTATGCGATCGAGAACCTGGTGGTTGAGGGAATTGATCAGTACCAGGAGATTCCGTCCATCAGCTCGTACTATCCGGCGGTATTCCCGTTTGAAAATGAAGCGCACGACCTGTTTGGGCTTGCCATCACCGACATGCAGATCGACTTTAAGGGCTTTTTCTACCAGGTCTCGACTGCCGAGCCCATGAGCGTTATCACGCCCGAGGTGAAGGCCGCGCGCGAGAAGGCCATGAAGGTCCGTGCCGCCGCCGAGGCCAAGGCGCGCAAGGCCGCGGCCGAGAAGGCGGCTGCTGCGGCTGCGGGGGAGGGCGCTGCGGGCGCCGGCAATGCCGCGGGCGCCGCTGCCCAGCCCGCTGCGGCTGCCGGCTCCGATGCTCAGCACGATGAGGCCGCTGCCAAGGCGGCGCTCAAGGCCGCCGAGCTGGAGGCAAAGCTTGCTGCCATGGATCCCGAGAAAGCGGCCAAGGTCCGCGCGGCACTTGCCGCCAAGGCCGCTCGCGACAAGCAGAAAAAGGAGGCGTAAGGTCCATGGCACATCGCTCCGTTATTCCGTTTGGCCCGCAACACCCGGTGCTGCCCGAGCCGCTTCATCTGGACCTGGTGATCGAGGACGACCGCGTCATCGAGGCAATTCCGCAGATCGGCTTTGTGCACCGCGGACTCGAGAAGCTCACCGAAAAGCGTGACATGCACCAGTTTGGCTACATCGCCGAGCGCATCTGCGGCATCTGCGCCGTGGGCCACAGCTACGGTTATGCCAGCGCCTGCGAGCGCATGCTCGACATTGAGGTGCCCGGCCGCGTGCAGTATATCCGCACCATTCTGCACGAGCTCTCGCGTATTCACTCGCATTTGCTGTGGCTGGGCCTGCTCGCCGATGCCTTTGGCTTTGAGGCGCTGTTCTATCGGTCATGGACCCTGCGCGAGCAGATACTCAAGATTTTTGAGAGCACTTGCGGCGGGCGCGTGATTCTGTCGATTAACGAGATCGGCGGCCTTAAGCACGATATCGAGGACTCCGAGCTGGCGGGCATTGTCCAGACGCTCGATGCCATGCGTCCTGACTACGAGGCCCTGGTGCATACGTTTTTGGACGACAACAGCTGCGGCGAGCGCCTGCATGGCGTGGGCGTGATTAGCAAGAAAGACGCGCTGGAGCTTTCGATGGTCGGTCCGTTTGGGCGCGCCTCGGGCGTGGATTACGACGTGCGCATGTTCGGTGACGGCGCCTATGCGGACTTGGCCGCGTTTGAGCCCATCGTTGCTACCGACGGCGACTGCTATGCCCGCTGCCAGGTTCGTTGCGCCGAGGTCACGCAGACCATGGACATCATCAAAGAGCTGGTGGGCAAGATTCCGCACGACGGTATCGGCGGGCGCACCAAGCTTACGCCGGCCGACGGCGCGCGCGGCGAGGTTGTAATTGAGCAGCCGCGTGGCGAGGCGTATTACTATGTGCGCGGCAACGGCACCAAGAATCTGGACCGTTTCCGCGTGCGCACGCCGACGTCGCAAAACCTGGCGGGTCTGACGCATGCGCTGCAGGGCGTGCTCCTTGCCAACGTGCCCATGATTATCCTGACCATCGACCCCTGCATTAGCTGCACGGAAAGGTAGGCGCGGCATGAGTTTGCTGACATTTGCCAAGACGGCCTTGGGTTCTATGGTCAAGCAGCCGGTAACGGTGTGCTATCCGCAGGAGAAGCTCGCGGCGCCCGAGCGCCTGCGCGGGCACATCGTTAACGACATGGACGTGTGCATTTGCTGCGGCATGTGCGCGCGTCGCTGCCCGGCGGGCGCGCTCGCGGTCGATCGCAAGGGTGGAACGTGGTCGATTGATCCGTACGCCTGCGTCGTGTGCGGCGAGTGCATCGAGAGCTGCCCCAAGCACTGCCTGACTATGGACACCGCCCGCACCCCAGTCGCAGCGGACAAGACTCCCACAGTAGAAACCAAGCCGGAATAGCGCTGGAATAGGGGCCGGTGGGGCAAAAATGCCCCACCGGCCCCGCGCTTAAACGCGCGGTTGTGCCGTCGCGAACAAAACTATGCCGGATTACGGGGCTGGATAGCGAACCTCCGACCATACAGAAAATCCCAAAAACAAAACCGCAGGTAGACTGCTTGCCGTTTTTCAAAAAAAGGCTGTATGGATGAGGACTCCGACTTTAGCCCCGTAATCCGGCATAGTTTTGAAATAGCACCATATCCGTAGCAGCCCTTGATCTCCCGTGGACAGAGGGAAACGGATCATTTTTGCCTCACGAGGGCTGCCGCGTGACCCGTCTGCCACGAAATGGGCCTATCTACTACGTTTAGGCGGCAGCCCTCGACCACGTCAAGTAATGCGAAATGAAAACCGCAGGTAGAACGCTTGCGGTTTTTCATGAAAAGCGGCTATGGTCGGGGGTATCGAGTCAAACGTAGCAGATGGCCCGATTTCGTGGCGAGCGTTACCAACTGATCCCCCGGGGACGGAGGAAAACGGATCATTTTGACCTGTTGGCTCCGAGTCGCATCCGTTTTCCTGCGAAAACTCTCGTGTCTCAACTTTGGTGAGACATTTGTCTCACGCTCAAAACCGAATCTGGAACGTGTGTCACCTGCCCTAATTGTGTCTCATTTCGTAACTTTAGGCTGATGCAAGGTCTGAGACCGCGAGAAGGGAGACGCGATGGGTAAGTACACGAGGGGTCTCTTGGCGGTGATACTGGCCGTAGTGCTGGTGTTGCCAGCCGCAGCATTCGCCATGCTGCCCGAGGCCAACGCCAGGTCCAGCACAGGAATGGACGGACCGATAATGACCGGAAAGGTCGCCGACCCCGGCACCAGCGGTCGCTGGGAAATCTGGGTGGCAGGCCACGGTGGCAATAAGGTAACGACCCAAAACGTCGGTCGAATCTGGACCGACAAGACGGTCAAGGCAACCGAGGAAAACGAAGAGTCGGACTTTTTGACCACGCTTTCGGCGATGTCCTCGACGTCTAATTCAACCGTGACGGTCACCACGCCGCTTGACATCGTGATGGTGCTGGATGCCTCTGGCTCGATGGATGATCCTATGGGTGGCGGAGATTCCACCAAGCGTATCGATGCACTGAAGAGCGCTGCGAACAGCTTTATCAATACCATTGCCAAGCAAAACGAGGGTATCGAGGGTGTCGATAGGCAGCACAGGGTTGCCATTGTTAAGTTTGCGGGTGATAAGACCAATAAGGTCGGCAATGACCAGTACAAGAAAGGGCAATTTTGGTACAACAACTCGCAGGTGATGAAGGGTTTGACCGATTGCTCTGGCGGCAACGTGAAAGTTCTTGAGGATACAGTTGCTGGAATCAAACCAAGCGGTGCCACGCGTGCCGACTATGGTCTGGAACTGGCCGGGGATATCACTTCTGGCCGCGCAGATGCCAAGAAGATCGTTGTGTTCTTTACCGACGGCAAGCCAACGAGCTTCAGCGAGTTTGATTCTGACGTCGCCAAGGGTGCCGTGACGGCTGCCAAGAAGATGAAGGATGGCAAAGCCACCGTTTATACCATCGGCATCTTTAGTGGAGCGGACCCCGCTGACGATCCCTCGAAAGAGGGGACAAGCGACGTCAACAAGTTTATGCACGCCGTGTCGAGTAATTATCCCGATGCCACGTCGTATGCGAGCGACAAGCTTGGCACACGCGCGGAAAACTCCGACTACTACAAGTCGGCGACCAACGCCGAAGAGCTCAAGAAGGTCTTCGACGACATCTCACAGGCCATCACATCGGAGGCGCCTTATCCGACCGAAATCCATAAGGGCTACGACGAGACCAAGTCCGGCTACATTACGTTTACCGACGAGCTGGGCGACTTTATGCAGGTCGACGGATTTACCGAAGTCGTCATCAACGGCACGCCGTTTACCGAGGCGAGCAAGACGTTCAACAAAGAAACCAATACCGACACATACGAGTTCACCGGCAAGGCAAAAGACCTGCTCATCACCGTGCAGCGTGCTGGCGCTGACAATCCCCAGAAGGGCGATATCGTAACGGTTAACATTCCTGCGTCGTTGATTCCGCTGAGCCACTTTAAGACCGTAGACGGCAAGCTTTCGGTCGACAACGTTAAGCCCATTCAGGTGAAGTATGCCTCGAGCGTGAAGAGCGCCGCACTTGACAACCTGTTTACGCCCGAGAAGGTCACGGGGCTCAAGGACTACATCGAGCATAATACGACTGTCGTTGACGGCACCAAGACCGTGAGCTTCTACGCGAACAAGTGGAGCGGTGGTGCGTTGGGTGATACGGTTGCGACCTTTGAGCCGGCCGACACCAACCGCTACTACTACTTCCAGAAGCAGACTCCCATTTACACGGACAAGGACTGCACACAGCCCGCAAAGAATTCACTGGCAGATACCGGCACCTATTACTACAAGGATGAGTTTGAGGAGCAGGGCGAGAACGGCGAGGCCAAGCCCGCCACCACCGTCATCGAGTTTATCGGCGGCGACGCTGCGAAGTTTGACGGCGCTATTGTTGCCGACGAGGGCGGCAACCTTTCGTTTAGCGTGGGAACCGCGCGCCTAGCCTTTATCGACGAGCTCCACACCACCAAGGAGAGTGTGGGCGACAACAACACTGGCACCGCGACCGACGTTCTCAACCCCAAGTGGAACAACATGTCCGCCAAGGCGGCCGCGACGCATGTCAATTCCTACCTGGGCAACAACGGCAAGATCAGCTTTGCGTATGACATGACGCCGGCAATGGTGAACACCAAAGCCAGCTTTGGTCTAACCAAGGTGCTCGAGGGCCGCGACTGGAGGGATACTGACGCGTTTGAGTTTGGCCTGACGTCCGAGAACGGCGCCCCGATGCCTGCGACTACGACTGCGATCGTGCGCAAGGCTGACCTGGACGACAAGGGCAAGGCTGTCATCGACTTCGGCACGGTCGAATACACCGAACCTGGCACGTACGTCTACAAGGTCAGTGAAAAGCACGCCGGGACCACGATTGACGGCATCGCCTACAGCGGTAACGTCGCGGAGATCACCGTGACGGTGAAGCCCAATAAGAAGGGCGAACTGAGCGCTGACGTGAAGGCGACCTCGGGTGAGACCGAGTTCAAGAACGCCTACGCTACGAATCCTGTTGAGTCCAGCGTAACCAGTCAGATTGCCGTGACCAAGTCTCTGACCGGGCGCGACCTTACGGTCGGTGAGTTCAGCTTTGAGCTGCGCGAGATTAAGGATGAGGACTCTGAGCTTATCGAGACCGTTAAGAACGCTGCCGACGGCAAGGTGACGTTCAGTGCCATCAAGTACACCGAGATCGGCCAGCACACCTACAAGCTGCATGAGGTTAAGGGCAACTCCGGCGGTATTGACTACGATGACGCGGTCTACACCATCGTGACGACCATCGCCGATAACGGCAAGGGCCAGCTGGTTGCCACGCACGAGCTGAAGGACGCCAAGGACGTCAAGAGCATCGAGTTCAAGAACGCCTACACCACGAATGCTACCGAGGCATCGCTTGCGGGTATCAAGAATCTGCAGGTTGACGACGCTCTGACCCCGGCTGATATCACCGGCAAGTTCACCTTTACCGTGACCGGTGAAGAGGGCGCACCTATGCCTGCGAGCACGAGCGTGCACAACGACGTTGACGGCAAGGTCGACTTTGGCAAGATTACCTTTACGCTCGACGACCTTAACAAGGCTGTGGGTGAGAAGCCCGAGAAGCGCGAGCACACCTTTACCTACACCGTGACCGAGTCCGGTGAGGTCGCTGGCGTGACCAACGACGCTAAGCCGTCGCGCGAGGTTTCCTTCACCGTGACCGATGACGGCAAGGGGAATCTGCGCGTATCCCGCAAGCCGGACGGTGATGCGGCCTTCACGTTCACCAATACCTATAACGTGACGCCTGTCGAGACGAGCGTCACCGACCAGATCACCGCGAATAAGGTCCTGACCGGACGCGAGCTTGCTGCCGGCGAGTTCTCCTTCGAGCTCGTCGAGGGCGACAAGGTCGTCGCCACCGGCACCAACGACGCCAGCGGCAACATCACGATGGGTGCCGTGAAGTACGCCAAGCCCGGCAAGTACCCCTACACGCTGCGCGAGGTCAACGGCGGAACCACCAGCAAGGGCATCACGTACAGCGACGCCAAGTACACCATCGAGACCACCATTACCGACAACGGTGACGGTACCCTCAGCGCTACGCACGAGCTGAAGAGCGCCACGCCTGCGACCTTCGAGAACACTTACAGCGTGACCCCGACCGATGCAGACCTCGACTTTGACCTGAGCAAGGTCATCAGCGGCCGCGACTGGACGGATGGGGACGAGTTCAGCTTTACCATCACCGCCCCCGAAGACGCCCCACTGCCCGATCCCGCAACCGTAACCGTGAGCAAGAAGGACGCGAAGGACGGCATTGCCGCCATCAAGTTCGGCAAGATTCACTACGCTGCCGCCGGAACCTATAAGTACGAGATTCGCGAGAACGCGGGCAGCACGGTCGGCATGACGTATGACGCGCATGTCGCAACCGCCGAAGTGACCGTGACCGAGAACGGCGATGGCAGCCTGACCGCCAACGTCACCAAGAAGGAAAACGGACGCTTTACCAACACGTACCGCACTGAGCTTAACTACACCGCTGCCGGCGGTCTGTGGCTCAGCAAGTATCTGGATGGCCGCCCCATGACCGAGGGTCAGTTCACCTTTACCGTGACACCTGCTGACGACGCTTCGGCTCGCGCGCTCGGTCTGCTGCCCGGGGCTAATAGCTTCAAGTCCCCCGCAGCGGCAGAGGCAACGGTCGGACTGATCGACATTCTGGCTGGTCATGAGGTTATATTTACGCAGGCTGACGCCGGCAAGACCTTTACGTACACCGTGGCCGAGAAGAACGACGGCCAGCCCGGTTACACCTACGACGACGCCGTGCGCACGGTGACGATCGCCATCGCCGACGACACCGCCGGCACGCTCACTGCTACGACGACCGTTTCCGGCGGTCCCGAGGGCACGCATGAGACAGTCCACAAGAGTGGCGAGAACAAGGTCGAGAAGGCCCTGGTGCCGTTCCACAACAGTTACAGCGCTACGACCAACACGCCTGGCGGCACCGCCGCTCAGGTCGTTGCCACCAAGACTCTGACCGGCCGCCCGATGGCCGACGGCGAGTTCTGGTTCGGCATCGCCTATCAGGGTGAGCTTGTGGCATACGAAAACCTCAAGCCCAATATCGGCGGGCACGTGAGCTTTGATACGCTGCACTACGACACTAAGATGCTTGCTAATCTTGAGGCTGCTGGGCTTGCTTATCGTACCGATAAGGACGGCAAGCTTGCCTGGACCATTAACTACACGGCCTACGAAGATTTATTCGGGCTGCCGAATGGCGTTTCCGCTACAACGTGGAGCTTTGGCTTTAAGGTTATCGTCGTCGACAACGGTGACGGTACCCTGACGGCGACGGTCGACTACGGCGGCGTCGAGCCCTTGTTCGAGAACGTCTACGGCGCCGAAGCCGTGGATGCTGCGCTCACCGGTACTAAGAAGCTCCAGGTTGCCGAGGGCCTGACCCCGGCCGACATCACGGGTAAGTTCACCTTTACCGTGACCGCCGACGAGGCAGGTGCCCCGATGCCCGAGCGCACGACCGTAACCAACGACGCAGTCGGTAACGTGGACTTTGGCAAGATCCACTTTACGCTCGAGGACCTCAACCGCGCTCTGGGCGTGACGGACGATGCGACCGATAAGGCCGAGGCAGACGAAGCTGACGAAGCCGAGGCCGACGAGGCAGAGGCCGACGAGGCAGAGGCTGAAGAGGCCGACACCGATGCCAACGCCGACGAGCCCAGCGACGAGCCCGAGCCCGCAGCCCCCACCGCTCCGCGCTCGCACACCTTTACTTACACGGTGACCGAGTCCGGTAGTGCCCCTGGCGTGACCAATGACACCAACGCCACGCGCAAGGTTTCCTACACCGTGTCTGACGACGGTGCCGGGCATCTGAGCGTCAAGCGCGAAGGCGACGACGGTGCTGCCTTCACGTTTACCAACACCTACGGCGTGGCACCTGCCGATTCGTCCGTGACCGATCAGGTCAAGACGGTCAAGCGTCTGACCGGCCGCGATCTTGCAGCTGGCGAGTTCACGTTTGAGCTGCTCGAGGACGGTGTGGTTGTCGCTAGCGGTACCAACGACGTCAACGGTAACGTTACGCTGAGCCCGATCCGCTACGAGGCACCCGGCACGCACACGTACATGCTGCGCGAGGCTTGCCCCAACGTGCTCGGCCTGTACAAGGGCGTCACCTATGACGGCACGACCTACACCGTCGTGACCACCGTCTCCGACAACGGCGACGGCACGCTGACCGCGACGCACAAGCTCGAGGGAACCACCGAGTCGGCTGGCTTTACCAACAAGTATCACGCCATGCCTACGCAGGTTTCCATCGGCGCGGTCAAGGTGCTCGAGGGACGCGAGCTCAAGAAGGACGAGTTTAGCTTTAAGCTCGTTGGCGAGGACATCGAGTCCACCGTCACCAACGATGCCGACGGCAAGATCAACTTCGACAAGTTCGAGTACGACGAGCCTGGTACGTACGTCTACACCATCAGCGAGGTCAAGGGCGACGAGGCCGGTATGACCTACGACAAGTCCGTCTTTACCGCGACCGTCAACGTGGCCGATGACGGCGAGGGTAACCTCAAGGCGAATGTCGCCTTTGCCAAGGGCGATAAGAGCGTCGAGGGTATCGTGTTCAACAACACGTACAAGAAGCCCGAGACGCCCGTGCCGACGCCCGATCCCGGCACGCCCAAGACCGTGACGAACATCGTCAAGACGGTCAAGGGTTTCCTGCCCACCACAGGCGACCAGCAGGCTGCCGCTCTGCTTATGGCATTTGTCATCGCCATGGCCGGTGTCGGTGCCCTGGTCTGGGGTATCCGTAAGCGTTAGGCACGCTGGTAGCGCCCGGGGCCAAAAGGCCCCGGGCGGCCGGCGGGGAGCCAGAAATGTAGCCCCCACCCCACCCCCAGCCGCCACGGAGGCATCTCCCTCCTCCGTGGCGGCATTTTTGTGCGTGGGGGAGGTGGGTGCGCCACGAAATCGGCCCATCTACTACGTTTGGCCCCTTACCTCCAACCATGCCAAAAAACGCCAAAACATAACCGCAGTTAGAACGCCTGCGGTTATGCTCAAAACGAAGGTATGGTCAGGGGTGTCGAGTCAAACGTAGTAGATGGGCCGGTTTCGTGGCGCGCGGTTCCGGCTGATCCCTTGGGGGCGGAGGAAAACGGATCATTTTGGTCCCGTGAGGCTGGCGGAGGCACTCGTGCAGGGCCGCCCGAACAAAACTATGCCGGTTTACGGGGCTGAGTCACGAGTCCCCAACCATGCCGATATTCGTGAAAATAAAATCGCAGGTAGACGAGCCGTCATTTTGCAGAAAACGCGGGTATGGATGGGGGTCCTGAGTTTAGCCCCGTAAACCGGCATAGTTTTGAAATGGTATTAAATCGGTGGCAGCCATTTTGCTATGCCGGGGCGGTCAGTCGTTGGGCAACTACCCTCGCAGGTAGGCGATGGCGATCTGCGTGCGGTTGCGCAGGCCCATCTTTGCAAGGATCGAGCTGATGTGGTTGCGCACGGTGCCTTCGCCCATGTAGGCGGTGGCGGCGATCTCCTTGTTGTCGAGGCCGCGGGCGATGAGCTCGGCGACTTCGAACTCGCGGTCGGTTAGGCCGGCAAAGGCTGTGGGCCGGCGGGGCGCGTCGGCTTCGGTGCCCGCCCCATTAAAATCGATATCCTCGATCGCCTTGCCCTCGAGCACGCGTTTGCCATCCATGACCTGTGCCAACGCCGGCGGAATGGCGGCGACATCGGTCTTGATCAGGTAGCCGCGGGCGCCCAGTTTAAGCGCCGACACAATGTACTCGTCATCCGAGAATGTCGTCAGAAACACCACGCGCGCCGTGGGGTCGCGCTCAAGGATTTCGCGTGCCGCCGAAAGGCCGTCGCGTCCCGGCATCTGAATGTCGAGCAGCGCGATGTCGGGCGCGTGCTCGCTGTAGAGCGCGACCGTCTCGTCGCCATTGGCGCCGGTGCCCACCACTTCGATCTGCGGCTGGGCGCCCAGGATAATCTTGAGCGAATCGACCACTAAGCGGTCGTCGTCGACAACGATGAGCCTCATCGGTCCTCATCTCCTTGCTGTTTGGGAACGGTGGCAAACACGCGCCAGCCGCCGGCGCTGGCACGCGGGCCGGCGGTGAAGGTGCCGCCAAGCGCCTCGATGCGCTCGCGCATGGAGGCGAGCCCCATGCCCTCCGCAGCGCCGCGGCCGCTTGCTTGGACCCCGCCCGCGCCATCGTCGGTAACGACAAGCTGGTAAAACGACGGATGTTCCATGCATCGTATGGTGACGGTCTGGGCGCAAGCGTGGCGCATGGTATTGGAGAGTGCCTCGCGCAGGACCGCTGCAAAGCAGTTGGCGACATTTGCGGGCGCATGCTCGGCCAAAACTTCAAGCTCAATCTGCGGGCCGCCGTCCGAGCGTGCGCCTTCAACAATGCGTTCGAGCTGCACGGAAAGGTCGGCGGCATTGTCGTTGAGCGCGTGGACGCTGGCGCGCACGAGTTGGAGCGCCTCGTCAACCGTGCGTTTGACGTCGGCGAAATCGGCGGCAACCCTGGGCTCGTTGGCATGGACCACGCGCAGGGCTTCGGTTTGAAGCGAAGCGCGCGTGAGCTGGTGGCCCACGTTATCGTGGATCTCGCGCGCGATGCGGGCGCGTTCGGCGAGCGTCGCGAGTTCGACTTCGTAGTCCTGGCGGTCGGCGAGGTCACGGTTGCGTGCCTCGAGTGCCAGGGCGCGTTCTTGCAGCTTGTCGCGGATGCGACGCATGCGTTCCTGTTCGCGCTCCAGCTGCGCGGTGCGCAGCGACAGCAACGTGGCGGCAACCGAAAGGATGGCGGTTAACAGCAGCGTTCGGGTGGTGAGCACGCCGCCACGAAGGTCCGCGACAAGCGCGCAGACACACACGGCGCCAATCGCCAGCGCGGGCCAGATTCGTTCACGGCGCACGCGCCGCGCGATGTCATAGAGGGCGAGAGGCGCAAACGGCACAAACGGCGGCAGGACGACTGCCGCGATGATGTAAGCGCAGCTCGCGGTCTCGCTCGCGCGCCGGGTGCGTTCCCCCTGTGCGACCTCGGCCAGTGAGGTGGCAATAACGCCAAGGCAAAACGCCGCGACCAGGTGAGCGTCCACAGCAAGGCCCATGGCGGCCGCAATACAGCACGCCAGAACGATCGATTTGTCGAAAAGCCTGTTCATACGGGTATTGTACGCGAAGCCGCGCGTGGTGGAGGGACCGCCTGCGCAACCGTGACATTCCTCCCACGCGGCAAATCGGGGACGTCGGCAGGCCACGCGGCCAAGCCTCGCACTCGTGACAAAGCTCACTGGTGCGCGCCGGCGGCTCCTGCGATGATGCAATCGTACCGGGCCACGACCAACAGAAGGGCCGCCTCATGACAGACATCGTCCACGTCGAAAACCTCGTCAAGCGTTATGACGATCTTATCGCGCTCGACCACTTTAACCTGAGCATCGCCCCCGGCGAGATCTTTGGCCTGCTGGGTCCCAACGGCTCGGGCAAGACCACGTCCATCAACTGTATCCTGCAGCTGCTTGCCTACGACAAAGGCACCATCGAGCTCTTTGGCGAGCCCATGACGCCCGCCCGCTACGACCTCAAGCGCCGCATCGGCGTGGTGCCGCAACAGGTGGCGGTGTTCGACGAGCTCACCGTGCGCGAGAACATCGACTATTTCTGCAGTCTCTACGTCAACGACCGCAAGCGCCGCCGCGCGCTGGTGGACGAGGCGATCGACTCTGTCGGCTTGGGCGACTTTACGAAGTTCCGCCCCGGCAAGCTCTCGGGCGGCCTGGCGCGTCGCCTCAACATTGCCTGCGGCATCGCGCACAAGCCCGAGCTCATCTTCTTTGACGAGCCCACGGTGGCGGTCGACCCGCAGAGTCGCAACGCCATCCTGGAGGGCATCTGCCGCCTGCGCGACGAGGGCGCCACGGTGGTGTATACCAGCCATTATATGGAGGAAGTCGAGCAGATCTGCAGCCGCATCATGATCATGGACGGCGGGCGCGTGCTGGCGCAGGGCACCAACGACGAACTCAAGCGCATGATTCAGATGGGCGAGAAGATCGTGATCGAGGTCGGCGAGGTGCCGAGCGCGGCGCTCGGTGCCGTCGCGAGCCTGCCACATGTCCTGGACCTGTCGGCGACGGCGGGCCAGCTCACGTTTTCGTGCGAGGCGAGCCCGCATAACCTGACGGACATTCTCGATGCGCTGCGCTCGCATGACGTGGCGCTTGGCCGCATTTATTCCGAGCCGCCGACCCTCAATGACGTGTTCCTCGAGATCACCGGCCGCGAGCTGCGCGACTAGGGGGCAGTCATGTTCAAAACCATCATCACCACGGTCAAGACGCTGCTGCGCCGGCCGAGCACGTGGGTTTGGGGCGCTGTCTTTCCCGTCGCGCTTTCCACGATGTTCATGTTTATGTTTGCGAACCTCAGCTCCGACGGCACGGTCGACCCGGTGCCGGTTGCTGTCGTGGCGGATGAGGCTTGGGACGCCTCGACCTTTAAGGACGTGGCGACGTCGCTTGCCCAGGAAGGCGACGACCGGCTGCTCGAGATCCACGAGTGCGATGACGCAGCCGATGCGAACCGTGCGCTTAAGGCCGGCGAGGTTGCGGGCATCTATACGGTCGACGATGCGGGCACGCCCAAGCTCACGCTGCTATCGAGCTACGACAGCTCGCGTGCCTCATCGGTGCTCACCGACCGCAGCATTCTGGAGACGGTGGCAAGCTCGTATACACAAAATGCCGAGCTCATGTCCCAGATTGCCCAGGACAACCCGGCGGCGCTCGCCGACTCGGAGGCGGTTGCGCGCGCCCTGTCGCTCGAGGGCGGCACCCGCCGCGTAAGCCTGACACGCACCACGCCCGATGGCACGGTCATCTACTACTACGCGCTCTTTGGTCTGGTGGCGATGATGTCTGCCGAGTTTGCCGCCTTGAGCGTCGTCGATCTGCAGCCCAATCTGTCGGGCCTCGGCGCGCGTCGCTGCGTGGGCGGCCTTTCCAAGACGGCGTCGCTGGCTGGCATCTTTGTCGGCTCGTGGCTGGTTTCCTTCGCCTCGATGGCGATCGCAATCGGCTACGTGCGCCTGGTCGTGGGTGTCGACTTTGGCGGGCGCGAGGGGCTGTGTCTGGTGGGCGGCGCCGCTTCCGCGCTTGCCGCCACGGGCCTGGGACTCTTTGTGGGCACGCTTCCCGTTAAGGGCGGCAAGGCGTCCAAGTCTGGCATCCTCACGGGCTTTGCCACCACGTGCGCCCTGTTCGCCGGCCTCTACGGCGAGCCGGCGATGGCGCTTGCCGACGACGTCGCCCGCGCCTGCCCGGCCGAGTGCTGGCTCAACCCCGTCAAGCTCATCTGCGACATGTTCAACCGCCTGTATTTCTTTGAGGACCTGAGCCCCTTTGCCGTTCGCGCCGGCGCGCTGGTCCTTATGGCGCTGCTGTTCGTTGCCGCCGCCACGCTGATCTTTGGAAGGAGCCGCTATGAGCACCTTTAAGACCGCGCTTCGCATGGCGCTGGCGCACCCGTTCTACCTGCTCATCTATACGGTGTTCATCTCGCTCATGGGCGTATTCATCGCGGCATCTGTGAGCTGGAACTCGTCGCAGCTCACCGAGTACAAGCCCTACGACACCAACGTGATCGTGGTCGACCGCGACAATAGCGACCTTTCGCGTGCGCTTACCAAGCATCTGGGTTCGCGTTTTGAGCTGGTCACGGGCGTCGGCGACGACACCTACGACCTTGCGGACGCGCTCTCCAAGAGCAACAGCGCCAAAGGTAGCGCCGACTGCGTGTTCTTTATCCCGGAGGGGTTTGAGGGCGATCTTGTTGCAGCCGCCCGCGCGGGGGAGTCCCTGCCCAAGCTCGACGTGACTTACGGTGCCGGTACCATGGCGGCGGCGCTTTCGTCTGCCGAGGCCTCGCGCTGGATCTCGCTCGCGGGTGCTGCGGCGGCACTTGAGCCCACTGCCTCCAACGGCGACGTTGCCAAGGCTGCCGAGCATGCTGCCGCGAAGCGCGCGGAGGTCGAGATTGAGCAGGTCAAGGTCGACTCGACAGCCGCTGCTACGCTCGAGTCGTATTTCAACTTTGGGGCCTATGCGATTATCTCGTCGGTCATCGTATCGGTGGGGTTGGTGTTCTCGGGCATGAACGAGCCCGAGCGCGTACGTCGTATGGATGCCGGCCCAATCTCTGAGCGCCGGCGCTCGCTTGCCGTGTTTGCGGCCGCCGCCGTGATCACCGTCTGCATCTGGTTTGTGTCGAGCATGATGGGCGTCGTGGGCTTTGCCGGCGCGGTCGCCGAGGTCGGCGTGGGTCGCGTGTGTCTGGTGCTGGCGGCGACGTTTGCCCTGGCGTGCACGCCTCTGGCCGTTGGCTTTGCGCTGTCGAGCCTGGGTGCGCGCGAGGAGCTGCTTAACGGTGTGGGCAACCTGCTCGGCATGCTCATGACGTTTTCGGGCGGCGCTTGGATGCCGCTGTCGCTGATGGGCTCGGCCGTGCAGACGGTGGCGCACTTTGTGCCGACGTATTGGGTGAACGACGCGATTGGCAAGGCGCTCGCTTCGGATCTGACGTCTGCCGTGTTGGGCGACATCGCCTGCGACCTGGGCGTCACCGTGCTCTTCGCCGCCGCCATTGCCGCCGTAGGCCTGGCTCTCGCACGCGCCAAATCCCGCGCCTAGTCTGAAATAAATCCTAGGCCTCTCCCCAAAATAGTTCGCCAAGGTTTACTATTACGTTCATAAAGTAGTACGAGGCTAACAATGGGGGATACCATGGCAACGCAGGAAGCCTATGTCCAGGTCAAGGATCTCAAAAAGCACTACGGCGACGGTGATGCGCGCCTGACGGTACTCGATGGCATCGACACGTCCATCAATCGCGGCGAGATCTGCGTCATGCTGGGACCCTCGGGCTCGGGCAAGTCGACCTTTCTCAACCTGATCGGCGGCCTGGAGGATGCCGACGGCGGCTCCATCATGGTGGACGGCTGCGACCTCACAGTGCTCAAACCTACCGACCTGGGCGAGTATCGCCGCCGTGAGCTGGGCTTTGTCTTCCAGTTCTACAACCTAGTGCCCGACCTCACCATCAAGGAAAACATCGAGGTCACGGCGCACCTGTCCAAAAACCCGCTCAACATTGACGACCTGCTGCGTTCGCTGGGCCTCTACGAGCACCGCAACAAGTTCCCGCGCCAGGTCTCGGGCGGCCAGCAGCAGCGCTGTGCCATCGGCCGTGCGCTCGTCAAAAACCCGGGCCTGCTGCTGTGCGACGAGCCCACCGGTGCGCTCGACTATAAGACGTCCAAGGAAATCTTGCAGCTTATGGAGGATGTCAATCACGAGTACGGCTGCACCATCATCATTGTCACCCACAATGCCGCCATCGCGCGCATGGCCAATCGCGTGCTGCGCCTGCGCGACGGGCACATCGTCGAGGATGAGCTCAACGAGTCGCCCGTCGCGGCCGCCGAGCTCGATTGGTAGGCGGCGCCATGACACCTCTCGCAAAACGTCTCCCGCGCGAGCTGCGCCGCAATATCGGCAAGTACCTGGGCATCTTTTTACTCATGTGCGGAAGCATCGCCCTTACCTCGGGCTTTTTGCTCGCGGCGCATTCCATCGGCTGCCTTATCGACGACATGCGCGATGCGTACACGATTGAGGACGGCCGCGTGACCACCTCCTTCGAGGCTACCGACGATCAACTCAAAGCCGCCGAGGATGCGGCCGGCGACGTCGGCGGCGTCACGCTCTACAAGAATTTCTCCATCGATGCCATCATCAAAAAGACCGCCGGCGACGACGGCACCAAGCGCACACTGCGCACCTATGCGCACCGCACCAAGGTCGATATCGCGTCCTACTGTGAGGGCAGGGAACCCAGGGCGGACGACGAGGTGGCCATCGATCGCATCTTTGCCACCAACAACGGCCTCGCCGTGGGCGATAAAGTCGAGCTCGAGGGTCGCACCTACATCATCTGCGGCATCATGACCCAGCCCGATAGCCAGGCGCTGTTCCTCAACAATTCGGACTTTACGGTGAACACCATCACCTATGGCGTGGCCGAGGTCACCGATGCCGGCTTTGCCGCGCTCGAGGATGTCGGCGGCGCGCCCGCCTACACCTACTCCTTTACCTTTACCGATCGCGACCTCCCCACCGCGGATCGCATCGATGCGGAGCAGGATATGGTCGAGGCGCTGACCGATGCCGATGCGCGCGTGGATGACCTCATCGACGCCGATTCCAATCAGGGCATTGGCTATGCGCGCGACGACGTGGACGGCGACTCTACGATGTGGATGACGCTGCTCGACATTATCATCGTGATCATGGCGTTTGTCTTTGTGGTCCTTACCGACGCCACCATCGAGGAGGAGAGCGCCATCATCGGCACGCTGCTCGCCAGCGGCTATCGTCGTCGCGAGATTGTGCTGCACTACCTGGCGCTTCCCGCCATCGTAGGCGTGGTCGCGGCGCTGCTGGGCACCGCGCTCGGCATTGCGTTCTTTACCGAGCCTATGCGTAGCCTGTATTACGGCTCGTACAGCCTGCCGCCCTTCCAGGTGTACTGGAGCTGGGAGATCTTTGTGAAGTGCGCCGTGGTTCCCGCTGCCGCGCTCATCCTCATTACACTGGTGGGCCTGCTTCGCAAGATGGGCAAGACGCCGTTGCAGTTCCTTCGCCACGAGGCGAGCGGCAAGTCGGGTACCAAGCGCGGTCTGCAGCTGTCGGAACGCATGGGTTTTGTTTCCCGCTTCCGCTTGCGTATCTTCCTGCGCAACCTGGGCAACTTCGCCACGCTCTTCGTGGGCATTGCATTTGCGTCGCTGCTGCTGCTCTTTGGCCTGGCGATTCTGCCCACGATGACGCACTGCGCGGACAACCTCGAGACGAGCCTGGTCGCCGAGCACCAGTACACGCTCAAGGCTCCGCTGGAGCTCGAGGGCACCGCCGAGGAGCGCGAGCAATGGTCAGCACTCGAGCGCTTGCAGTCGGTTGACGGCGCGCTGCTTTCCGCCGCCCAGGATGCCGATGACGAGCTCGATGACGCGGCCGATGCGGCGCAGGCGGCAGCCGATGCCGCGACCGCATCTCCGTCTGCCGAGAGCCTGACCGCAGCGCAGGATGCGCTTGCCAAGGTCCAGGACAAGAAGGATGCGCTTTATGCGCGCCTCGATGACCTTGCCGATGCCCTCGGCTGTGACCGCGACGAGGCTATCGACCTGATCGACAAGGCTTCTAAGATCGACACTGACAACGACGATATCCACCCGGTCAATACGACCGACAACGGCGCGGGCGCAATCGCGCAGGCCGAGAAATATGCCGTTTACCAGCTGCAATACAACCGCGGCGATGGTAATGGCGAGGAGACGATTTCCGTCTACGGCATCTCGCCCGATTCGCGCTATTGGAAAGACCTCAACGTGGGCGATGGGCGCGTCGTCTTTGGCGGCGGTCTGCTCGATAAGTTTGGCTGGAGCGAGGGCCAGAAGGTCACGCTCAGCGACAAGTACGAGGGCGAGCATTATTCCCTTGAGTACGCGGGCAAGGATTGTGCCTGGGGCTCAAAGTCGGACATGAATATCTATATGAGTGTCGACGACTTTAACGAGCTGTTCGGCAACGACGCCGCCTATTTTAACGGCTATGTGAGCAACGAGAAGCTCGACCTCGACGCGCGCTACTTTGCCGGCGACACCACGCCCGACGACATGCGCGCCGTAGGCGACCAGTTCATTGGCATGATGAGCAAAATGATCGGCATGATGGTCGGGCTCGCGGTGTTTATCTTCCTACTGTTTATGTACCTGCTGACCAAGGCCGTGATCGACCATAGCGCCCGCTCGATTAGCTACATGAAAGTCTTTGGCTATCGCGATGGCGAGATCTCGCATCTGTACATCCGATCGATCACGTTGTGCGTGGCAGCGTCGCTCGTGTTGAGCCTGCCGGTCATTATTGGCTCGCTCACGGCCATCTTCCGCTCGATGCTGCTCGCCTATAACGGCAATATTGAGATTTACGTGCCCTGGTGGTCCATGGCGGCGTGCGCAGAAATTGGCTTTGCGACCTACCTGGTCGTGGCGCTGCTGCACACGCGCTCCATCAAGCGCGTCAGCCTGGCCGAGGCCCTCAAAGTCCAAGAGTAGTCATTTAAGTCTGTCCCCAATGACTGGGTGCCGTACTTGACTTTAACTCTGCTTTAACTGGTACCATCCTCTTATGTCTGTAACGCCATATAGACCGAGGGGATATATCTATGACCGCAACTACACCCGCAGCACCCGCTAAGGTGTACTTCACCAACTTGCGCACGCATGCTCGCGAGAGCCAGCTCGACAAGCTCAAGCGCCTCATCCGTCACGCCGGTATTGAGCAGATCGACTTTGAGAACAAGTTCGTCGCCATCAAGATTCACTTTGGCGAGTTGGGCAACCTGAGCTTTTTGCGCCCCAACTACGCCCGCGCCGTCGCGGACGTCGTGAAGGAATTGGGTGGCAAGCCCTTTCTCACCGACTGCAACACGCTCTATGTCGGTAGCCGCAAAAACGCGCTCGAGCACATCGATACCGCCTACCAGAACGGCTTTACCCCGTATGCCACGGGTTGCCAGATCATCATCGCCGACGGCCTCAAGGGCACCGACGAGGCGCTCGTCCCGGTCGAGGGCGGAGAGTACGTGCACGAGGCTAAGATCGGTCAGGCGCTCATGGATGCCGATATCGTGATTAGCCTCACCCACTTTAAGGGCCATGAGCAGGCCGGCTTTGGCGGCGCCATGAAGAACCTGGGTATGGGAGGCGGCAGCCGTGCCGGCAAGATGGAGCAGCATGCCGCCGGTAAGCCGAACGTCGCGACCGAGCACTGCGTTGGCTGCCGTGCCTGCGAAAAGATCTGCGCGCACGACGCCGTCTCGTTCAACGACACCCGCGAGCGCGAGCTTGCCAGCGGCGCTACTCGCACGGTGCACGTGGCCACCATCGACCACGATCGCTGCGTGGGCTGCGGCCGCTGCATCGGCGTGTGCAACCAGGACGCCATCAAGCCCGGCTATGAGGCCGCGGCCGACGTGCTCAACTGCAAGATTGCCGAGTACACCAAGGCCGTCGTCGACGGCCGCCCGAGCTTCCATATCTCGCTTGCCATGGATATCAGCCCCAACTGCGATTGCCATCCCGAAAACGATACGCCTATCGTCAACGACATCGGCATGTTCGCGAGCTTCGACCCGGTCGCTATCGATCAGGCCTGCGCCGATGCCGTCATGGCATCCGAGCCGCTGCCCAACACTGAGCTCACCGACAGCGCCGCCAAGATGGAGCATAACCACGAGCATCTGGAGGGCGAGCAGGCGCGCGACCCCTTCTGCATCACGCATCCCGATACCGATTGGCGCGCGTGCATCGCGCATGCCGAGAAGATCGGCCTTGGCACGAGCGAGTACGAGCTCATCGAGGTCAAGTAGCGCCTAGCTATTGGACAAAACAAGCGCCTTTGTAGCGCTAGTTGAGCAAAAACCGCCCGTGAGCACAGCGCCCACGGGCGGTTTTTCAGAAGTGCGGTGAAAAATCGAATACCGCCGACCACAAACCGTTTTTTGGCAACAAAACCCCAGACGTTGCTTTTTGCCTAAAAATTCTTGTCGAGGAAGTCGTCGACCGTGTTCCAGTAGAGCTCGGGGTCAACTTGCGCACTCTTGGCGTGGGTGGCGCCATGGATAGTGAGCTTTTGCTTGACCTTGCTGGCGCACGCGTCGTAGTTTTGGTCGAGCATGCTGTACGGTACAAAGGTGTCCTGGTCGCCGTGGATAAACAGCATGGGAACCGTCGCGTGTTTGAGTTGCTCCACACTGCTCGCCTTATGAAAGTCGTAGCCCGCGCGCACGTTGCACACCAAGTTTGCTACATCGAGCAAGGGAAAGCCGGGCAGGCCGAACACGTCCTTGAGCTGCAGGGAAAACTCGTCCCAAACACTCGTATAACCACAGTCCTCGATAATGCATTTCACGTTTGCAGGCAGAGATTCCCCCGCGACGTTCATAGCGGTTGCTGCACCCATCGATTCGCCAAAGACAAGAATGCGCGCCTGGGGGTCAGCCTGAACGATTTGCTCGATCCATGCGACGATATCGAGGCGCTCGGGCCAGCCCATGCCGATATAGTCGCCGCCGGAGCGCTCGTGGGCGCGGGCGGCAGGCGCGAGCACGTTCATGCCACGGTCGTGGAAGCGCTTGGCGTATCGAGCCATGCCGATGGGCTCGTTGGTATATCCATGCAGGCAGACGGCGTAATCGTGGGTGTTCTCCGAGGCAGTAAAATACCAGGCGGCGAGCTCGGTTCCGTCATCTGCGGTGAGGCCGCTGCTCTCGCGGTTCTCTTTAAACCATGCCCGCGCCTCGGCATCCTCGGCATCCGGCTGCTCACTTTCTTTGTCGTTCTTGCTATCCTGCATCATCTTCATGGTGTATGGCGCGCGGGGATTCAGCGCGAAGTCAAACAGAAAGTTGCCGGCAGATCCGAGCAGCGCAACGACAGCCACCAGTGCAACGATGCCGGCTATCTTGAGCTTTCGATGGGAACGTGCGTTTTGAGACATAAGAAGCTTTCCTATAAGATGTTAATACATCAACATTTAATGCAAGCGCATTATGGACGTTCGCCGTTGATGCGTCAACAGACAAAGAATGGGTAAACAAAGGGTCACGTATGGTGCAAATTTCGCACGTACCTAGACGCTTTGATATAGTGTTGAGAACTCTTTACGTTGGAGGATGTAACCGGCATGTCCGATTCGAGCGACAGTTCTAAGCCGCGACCCAAGACCGCGGCCGTTCCACACTACACGGTGGGCGAGGAGATCATGAACTCCGTCACCCATGGTGTCGGCTGCCTGCTGGGTATCGCGGGCCTGGTGCTCCTGATCGTATTCGCTGCCCTGCGCGGCGGAGGCCCGGCCCACATGGCCGCGGCGATTGTCTATGGTGTCAGCATTATCCTCGAATACCTAGCCTCCACGCTCTACCACGCGATTCAGCCCGCGCGCGCCAAGCGCGTGTTTCGCATCATCGACCACAGCTGCATCTACCTGCTCATTGCGGGCAGCTATACGCCGTTTTGCCTCATCACGCTCGCAAACGACGGCGGCGCTGTGCTGTTCTTTGCCGTATGGGCCATCGCCATCATCGGCATCGCCCTCGAGTGCTTCCTACGCGAGCGCCAGCCGCATTGGGTAAGCGGCCTGGTCTACCTGCTGATGGGCTGGCTCGTTGTCTTTAAGCTGCCCGAACTTGTTGCGCTGCTCAACCCCGTGGCACTTGCCCTGCTCGCCGTCGGCGGCGTGTGCTACACCGCGGGCGTGCCGTTCTATATCGCCAAAAACGTGCGCTATCTGCACAGCGTGTTTCACCTGTGGGTGCTCGCCGGCAGCATCTTCCAGTTCATGGCGGTGATCCTCTTCGTAATCTAGCGACCACGCCTGCGCGCCCGCGTTCTCGTTTGGGCGCCGGTGCAATTGCCGTATCCGCCATCAACGTTTTAACCTGACGTCCCGAATCTTGGAGGTTCGAGAAACTCCCGATGGACATAACCATCTCCCTTATCACCACCCTCGTTTTGACCCTCATCAACGGCTACTTCTCTATGTCCGAGATGGCGCTCACCACGGCCAAGCGCGCCGTGTTGGAGCACGAGGCCGAGGAAGGCGACAAGCGCGCCGAGCGTGCTATTAAGCTGGCTGCCGACTCCGACCAGCTGCTCGCCACCATCCAGGTTGCCATTACGCTCGTGGGCTTCGCCTCGTCCGCCGTCGCCTCGACGAGTCTGTCCGACCCGCTCGCCACGTGGCTCATGAGCTTTGGCATCGCGCCGCTCTCCGCCATCGCGCGCGGCCTGGCGCCGGTCATCATCACCGTCGCGGTCGCCTTCGTGTCCATCGTGATCGGCGAGCTCGTCCCCAAGCGCATCGGCCTGGCCAATGCCGAGGGCGTGTCCAAGCAGGTCGTGGGACCGTTGTCATTTTTCCAAAAGATCGCCCGTCCGCTCGTGTGGCTGACCGGTGCTTGCTCCGATGGCCTGGCCCGCATCCTGCGCATCAAGAGTGCCGACGACCGCCAGAACGTCTCGGAAGAAGAGATCAAGTACATGGTCTCGGAGCAAGACGACCTGCTCGACGAGGAAAAGCGCATGATCCACGAGATCTTCGACCTGGGCGACACCGTTGCCCGCGAGGTCATGGTGCCGCGCGTGGACACCACCATGTGCGAGGACGACGAGACGGTCGCCGACGTGCTGTCCACCATGCGCCAGACCGGCTTTAGCCGCATCCCCGTCTATCACGAGGATCCTGACAACGTCGCCGGCATCGCGCACATCAAGGACCTGATTCAGCCCGCGCTCGACGGCAAGGGCGACCAGCCCATCGCCGGCTTTTTGCGCGACGCCACCTTTGTGCCCGACACCAAGGACATCCTGCCGCTGCTGTCCGAGATGCAGACCTCGCACGACCAGATCGTGGTGGTCGTGGACGAGTACGGCGGCACGGCCGGCATCATCACCATCGAGGACATCGTCGAGGAGATCGTCGGCGAGATCGAGGACGAGTTCGACCCCGACAACAAGTATCTCACGCGCCTTTCGCGCCGCGAGTGGCTCGTTGATGGGCGTTTTTCGTGCGATGACGCGATTGAGCTTGGTTGGCCGCTTGAGGAAAGCGATGATTATGAGACCATCGCCGGCTGGATTTTGGAGCTTTGTGACTCGGTGCCCGACATCGGAGAGGTGTTTGAGGTCGCGGGGTACAAGTTCAAGGTGCAGTCGATGCGTGGCCAGCGCATCTCGCTCATTCGCGTGATTGCTCCGGCCGAAACCGATAAGAAAGATTCCGAGTCTTCGGTAGACGAGCCGACGACGCCGGGTGCGGGCTCTGCGAATCCGCACGACGGCGACGAGTAGGACAAGGAAGAGTAGGGGAGAGTTATGGCAGGCCTGTTCAACATCCTTAAGGTCACCGTCAGCGAGGACAAGATCTGCGCGCACGTGCTGGTGAACCCCGGCATGCCGCTCATGACCTCGGAGGATATCGAGGCCACGGCGCGCGTGTACTACCTGGTGCCCGCGATTGCCAAGCATCTGTGCCTGGGCGATTCGGGTCGCGAGTTCCAGGACTGTATGGGCCAGACCGAGCTCTGCCACCTGCTGGAGCATGTGACGGTCGAGCTCATGAACGAGACCGGTCTTGCCGGTAGCATCTCGTGCGGCCGCACGCGCGTAAGCGAGCACGACGAGCGCGTCTTTGAGGTTGAGCTTTCGTGCCCCGACGACGCGCTGGCCATCGGTGCGCTGTCTTCGGCCACCTTTATGATGGACTGGGCCTATCTGCACGCCGACCAGCCTGCCCCCGACGTGGAGGGCACGGTCGCGGGCCTGCGCAACCTGGTGCTGGGCATGTGCGCCGAGGCCGAGGGCAAGGATCCTCACGAGGCCGTCGCCGTTGCGAACGGCGAAGATGCTGCCGAGGACGAGGGCGCTGACGAGGGCGATGTGCCGGTCGACGCCGAGCCCGTTGCCGATGCGACCGCCGAGCCCGTTCCCACCGAGCCCCAGGGTGTCCCCAACTTTGACGACGAGCCCCAGGTGGCGATTGATACCGAGGGTGCGGTTGCCGAGAACCACGAGGCCTCCGCTGCCGTCTTTGGCGGTGCGGCGACGGTTCCGGCAGGACCTGCGCATGAGGGCGGCCTGCCGCTCGTGGACGGCGCCGGCGAGGACCCGGGTGCCACGGTGGCCATGCCGGCTATGCCCCAGGAGTAGGCCTACGCGTTTATCACCATCACGTACCTGCGCCTTTGCCGTACACAGATGAGCGGAGCGGCAAGTGATGCGCTGCGGGTATAATGGACAGCATTCAAACGGTGGGCACCGACGTGCCCGCAGGAGAGGAATGATCATGGGTAAGACTTTCAGCTTTGTCTCCGGCGCACTTTTTGGTGCCGCTGCCGGCGCTATTGTCGGCGTTGCTCTGGCCCCGCGCTCGGGCGCCGAGACCCGCGCCATGGCTGCCGATATCGCCAACGACGCCTGGGACAATATGCGCGACACCTACGAGCACAGCGCCGAGGAGGCCCGTGCTGCGGTGAATGACTTTGGCCCGATGGTCGACGCCAAGACCGACGACCTGCGCGCCAAGGTCGACCTGGCCCGCGAGCGCATGGACCAGCTGCGCGAGCAGCTCAACGACGCCATTTCGGGCGGCAACGTGACGCCTGCCGCCGACGTCGTGGTCGAGAACGCCGTCGAGGCTGATACCGAGGCTGCGGAGCCCTCGACCGAGGCATAATGCGCGCCGGGGATTTTGTCGGCGCCAAGATCTATCGCAAGCCTACTGAGGACAAGCGTACCAAAAAGGACGGCACACCGCGCAGCCCTAAAAAGCTCGGAAAGATTCACTTTCCGGTCTTTACCCCGGGCGGTACGCGCGTGGTCGGCTTTATGGTCCGCCAGTCCGATATCGCGGGTATGATCGAGCGTCCCGACCGATTCGTAGCGCTCGACGCCATTGGTGTCTACGAGGGCGCCATCGCGGTTGACGACGTCAAGGGCACCTACGATACCGCTGCGGCCAAGCGCCTCGACATCAACCTGGACGATTGCATCATCTGGGTCGGTATGGACGTGCGCACGGAATCGGGCGACGTCGTGGGCTATTGCTCGGACGTTGAGTTCAAGCCGCGCTCGGGCATCGTGCAGGCATTCTATGTGACCGCCGGTGCTGCTTCGAGTGTTTTGGTTGGTGACACGCAGGTGCCGCCGACGATGCTGCGCGGCTACGAGAACGGCGCGATGGTCGTCTCGGACGAGGTCAAGTCGCTCGGGTATTCGGGCGGTGCGGCTGCCAAGGCCGCCGAGGCCAGCGTCGTGGTGGGCGACAAGGTCAAAAAGGGCGCCAAGGTGCTCGACGACAAGGGATCGGTTGCCGTGGACAAGGGCAGTCGCGCACTGGGCAAGCAGCTCGGCAAGACGCGCGGCATGTTCAAGGCCTTTAAGGACGAATACCAAAAGGCGAGCGGAGGCTCGTCAAAAGCTACAAAATAGCGACGTACCAAATGATGGGAGGCAAGCCGGAGACCTGTTGCTCCGGCTTGCTGTGTTTATGGGGGAGGGCACATGCGCCAAAACGGATCCAACTTAAACGAGCGTTCGGGTGCGCGTCCGACGGCGCGCCGCGATTTGGGGCAGCTGCCCAGCGGTCAGCGCAAGCGTCACCGTAAGCCCGGCGCGATGTACCTCAACCATAGCCGCGGGTTTAGCGACCGCAGTGCGCGCATCGGCAACAGCCGTACGCCCCGTCGTTCGTCTCGCCTGCCCTACGCGCTCATCGCCGTGGGTTGCGCGCTCGTGCTGTTTATCGCTGCCGTCGTGGGCTACGTCAACCGCAGTGTGGACGTGGAGCTCAACGGCCAGAAGACCGCGGTGCGTGTGGGCTCTACGCTGCAGAATCTCATCGACGACCAGGAGTTGACTGACACCTACGACGCAGGCGACCTGCTGGCCGTCGATGACAGTGTGCTCAAGCGCCATGGGGGCGAAAAGCTGTCGGTGAAGGTCGACGGCAAGCGCGTGAAGCAGGGCAAATGGGATAGCCGCGAACTCGAGGGTGGCGAGAAGGTGACGGTCAAGGATGGCCGTAACACCTACGAGAAACACGAGGTTCAGGCTACGGTTATCGAGCCCAAGCTCAAGGTCGAGGGCACGGGTGCTATCGAGTATGTGCAGACGTGGGGTGTCCAGGGCCGCTCCGAGGTGTGGGTTGGTGAGCAGTCGGGCAAGACGCAGGATCGCGGCGAGGTTGTGCCCGCCACCGATTGCGTTGTTGCGTGCGCCAGCGTGGCGCCCAAGGGCAACAAAAAGTACGTGGCGCTGACGTTTGACGAGGGTCCGAGCGGCGCCACCAAACAGATCTTGCAGGTGCTCAAGGAAAAGGGCGTCACCGCGACGTTCTTCCTTTCGGGCGATGCGGTCGAGGCCTCGCCTGCCACGGCCAAGGCGATTGTCGATGCCGGGTGCGAGATCGGATCCAACAGCTACAGCGACGATTCGCTCAAGGGTCAGGACCGTGAGGCGGTACGCGAACAGATCACGAAAGGCACCGATGCGATTAAGTCGGCGACCGGCGTGAAGACGATGCTACTGCGTGCTCCCTACGCTGCCTTTGACGAGCAAAACTGGATTGATGCGATGGACCTGGTCTCCGCCGTGGTCTCGTGGAATATCGACTCGGGCGACTGGCTACTCAACGGTGCCGACGAGCAGGTCTCGACGGTGCTCGATTCGGTGACGCCGGGCAATATCGTGCTGCTCACCGATAGAGACGAATGCGCCGAGCAGACGCTCGAGGCGCTGCCGCAGATTATCGACGGCCTCATCGCCGACGGCTACAAGATCGTGACGCTCAGCGACCTGGTCAAGACGGACACGTCGCTGAGCAAAAAGCTCACCTCGCTGACGAAGGCCACCATGCCCAAGGACGCTGTGCTCCCCCAACTTGCCGAGGACAATGACACCACAGAGTAGTTATTGGGTAGTCATTTAAGAACGTCCCCAATGGCTATGTCACGGATACGTCAGCGTTTGGTATGCCTGCAATGTGCAGCGCATAAATTCGATGCCGCAGGGCGATGCTGATGCTATAGTTACTGCGGTTAATGAGGGTCAAGAGAAAGGTTACAGGTGAAATCCAAACCTCGACCATACAGTCGATGACCCCATGCAGGTGCTTTTTGCGCATGCACGGGGTGTAAGCGTCGAGCGGCGTGCCGCCCGCGCATGCGTATACATATCCAGAAGCCCCCGGACGTCGCACATGCGGCCGCGTTCGGAGGAATAATGATGGGGAGCACCATTGAATTATCTGAGTGAGATGCTCAAATTGCCGGTCTTGGACGTCGATGGCGAAAAGCTCGGCGTGGTCAACGATTTTGGCATTGCTACCGGCGAAGTTTTTCCGCACGTGACGTCGCTCGCGTTCCGCGGACCCGGCAAGACGCCGTTTATGATCAGCTGGCGCAAATGGGTCGACCGTATCGACGAGACGGGTGTACACCTTAAGACGTCGGCCACCGAAATCCGTTTTTCGTACCTGCAGCCGACCGAACTCTTGCTTGCCCGCGACGTGCTCAACAAGCAGATTGTCGACACGCAGGGCATGAAGGTCGTGCGCGTAAACGACATCAAGTTTTCCATGTCGGGCGAAAACCAGCTGCGCCTGCTGGGCGCCGAGGTCGGTGCTCGCGGTCTGCTACGCGCCATCAGCCCCGCGCTCGAGCATATCGTCGAAGGCTTTATGAAGCACCTGGGCAAGCCACTCAGTGAGGACATCATCGCTTGGTCCTACATGGACCTGCTCGACCGCTCGACCAAGAACATTCAACTCTCGGTGTCGCACAAGACGCTCGGCGAGCTGCACCCTGCCGACATCGCCGACATTATCGAGCAGCTCGACCCGCGCCTGCGTGCGCAGGTGTTTGCACAGCTCGATACTGCCCAGGCCGCCGAGGCCATCTCGGAGTTCGATGACGACGAGCTTATGACCGAGATGCTCGAGGGCCTGTCCGATACCGACGCATCGTCGATGCTGGCCATGATGGACCCGGACGACGCTGCCGACCTGATCGACGAGCTCGATTATGAGAAGGCTGAGAAGCTCCTGCGCCTGATGGGCGTCAAGGAGGAGAAGGCGATTCGTAATCTGTTGGGCTACGAGGACAACACCGCCGGCCGCATCATGACCTCGGAGTTTGTCTCGCTGCCCGCCACGGCGACGGTCGGCGATGCCATCGAGGCGATTCGCAAACTCGACGAGGACTTCGAGAGCGTCTACTACGTCTATACCGAGGACCCGAGCGGCATGCTGACGGGCGTGCTTTCGCTGCGCACGCTGATCGTGGCCGACCGCGACGCCACGCTGGGCCAGCTCGCCTATCGCGATCTGGTCTACGTGTCGCCCGACGAGGACCAGGAAGACGTGACGGACGAGATGACCAAGTACGACCTGGTTGCCATCCCTGTCTGCGACGAGAACCGTCATATCCTGGGTATCGTGACCTTCGACGACGCCATGGACGTTATCGCCGAGGAGCATCAGGAGGACCTGCAGATCGCCGGTGTCGGCTCGGGCGATAGCGCGTCGGACGACTCGACGAACGTGCTCAGCTGGTTCGTGCATCGTCAGTACTGGGTCGTCGTGTGGGGCATCGCCTCGTGCATTATGGCGACCGTGCTGGGGACGGCGCTGGGCTCCGCGCATCTGGTGGTGTTCCCCATGTGCGCCATGCCGCTCGTGCTGCTGGCTGCCTCGCGCATGGTGTCGTTCGTCAAGAACTACTTCCTCGAGTACGACGGTCACGACGACGAGCCCAAACCGTACCTGGGATTCTTCTTCCAGAGCACGGGTATGGGCCTGATCCTTTCGCTTGTTACTTACCTGTGCGCGCAGCTGGTGCGCACTGCCGCGTTCCCCGATGCCACCATGTTTGAGGAGCAGCTCTTTACCGGCTGCTTTAACATCGCTGCCGTCATTTGCCTGGTTGGCAACATGAGCGCTGTGATTTATCTGATGATGCTGTTCTGGCGCGATGAGCACGACCTCAATACGTCGGGTACTGCCATGAACGTCATCGCCGTCATGATCTCGTGTGTGGCGTACTGCATCGCCGCGGTGCTGCTCACCATGTCGGTCATGGGGTAGGTGGTCGCGTGCAAAATACGAAGCAAAAGCCGAGCATCAAGCAAAAGCTGACCATCGCCGCCATCTTTGGCGCCATGGGCCCCGGTCTGCTGGCGGCACTTTCGGGCAATGACGCCGGCGGCATCGCCACGTATTCCAGCGCGGGCGCCAGCTATGGCTATAAGATGCTCTGGATGCTTCCCGTCATGACCGTGCTGCTTATCGTGACGCAGGAGACCGCGGCGCGCTGCGGATGCGTCACGGGTAAGGGCCTGGCGTCGCTCATTCGCGAGCGCTTTGGCGTGCGCAAGAGCGTGCTGGCCATGGCGGCGCTGTTGATCGCCAACACGGCGGTGACCATCTCGGAGTTCGCGGGTATCGCGAGTGGCCTTGCTCTGTTTGGCGTTCCGGCGAGCATCTCGGTGCCGCTCGTGGCGCTGCTGGTGTGGATGCTTACCATGTCGGGTAGTTTCCAGCGCATCGAGAAGATTTTGCTGCTGGTAAGCTGCGTCTTCGTGACCTATATTGTCGCCGCGTTTATGGCTGGCCCCAACTGGGGTGAGGTCGCGGTCGACCTGGTCGTGCCTAACATTCAAAATGACCCCAGCTACGTGTCGCTCGTGGTCGCGACGATCGGTACCACCATCGCGCCGTGGATGATTTTCTTGGCGCAGAACAACGTGGTCGATAAGAACGCGGGCGAGGACGATATCGTGCTGCAGCGCATCGATACCGTGAGCGGCTCGCTTGCTGCCGATGTCATTGCCGGCTTTATTATCATCACGACCGGTACGGTGTTGTTCCCGGCGGGCATTCAGATTAGCGATGCCGCTGATGCTGCCCGCGCGCTGGAGCCTATTGCGGGTCAGTGGTCCACGGTACTGTTTGCCTCGGGCCTGGTCGCGGCGAGCTTCTTGGCTGCCTGCGTGCTGCCGGGCGTTACGTCGAGCGCTATCTGCGAGGCATTTGGCTGGGAGCGCGGTGCCGACCGCAGCTGGGACGAGGCCCCGGTTTACCGCGGCATCATTACGGCCATCATCGGTATCTCTGCCGTGCTGGTGCTTATGCCCGGCGTCGATCTGTTCCAGATTATGATGACCTCGCAGGTCATCAATGGCGTGCTACTGCCCGTGGTTCTGGTGTTCCAGGTGGTTATCGCCGCCGACCGTCACATCATGGGCGCCAACCGCAATGGCCGCGTGTGGAACGTGCTCACTTGGGCGACTATCGCCGTGATTACGGTGCTGACAGTCGTCATGTTTGTGCTGCAAGCGATGGGCTACAGCGCTTAACGCCCACTTTTGCTTCCGAACAGGCCGCAGCGATGGGCTGCGGCCTGTTTTTTGTCTGCTATAGGGTGTTAGTTATATAGCAATGGACAAAAAATGCCAAATATGAGTAATGTTGCTAAGTGAATAGCATTTACATCCTAAAAGATAATGAACATAGCCTTTAATATGTTCATTAAAATTGGCTCCAATACGCCTTAAACCAGTCAGGTTGGCTGCTTTAGGGGGTTGTAGGGGTCGCTCGGACGTCATTTTGGGTGGTTTTGCCTGCTACTAAAATGGTAACAGTACTCATATTTGCCCTTTTTTGCCCACAGACCTTTGAGGGTGCGGCGAAAAGGGCTTGTTTTGATTGTTTGGGGCAGGCACGAGGCGCGGAAACGATGTCTGGAGCGACGGAGCGGCCTGGAATTCATCCGTAGAGGTCTTCATTGGCTGCGCCAGGAGTGTCCCTAGGTACCGGCACATAAGGAACGTCCCTAACTGCCGGAGGGGGTGTCTGCCGTGGCAGACACCCCCTCCGGATGTGGGAAGTTTGCGCTGCAGGTTACTTGTCGGTGCCCAGCTTGTGCGGCTTGAGAGCGAGCGCGTTGACGAGCGCGTCGGTGGCAGACTTGACGGCTGCTGGCTGCGGATCGTTGACGTGATCCTCGGGGTGTACGGGCAGGTCCTTCTTGACGGCATCGTGGATCAAGTTGAGGTACTCAGTCACGCCAGTGGTCGATAGGTGCGTGCCATCGCCATCGAACAGGTCGTTGCGGTTGGCACTGTATCCGTACCAGTCGATAACGCGCACGTTCTTGTAGCGCGTAGCGGCGTTGGCGATGGCCTGGTTGGTAGAGCCAACCCACGGCTGCGGGCTGCGCGTGTTCACAAACACCACCATACGCTTATCTCCCGCATCGGCCATGATGGCGTCGATCTGGTCGTCGGTTACCAAGCCGTTGGTGCCCAGGGCAAAGACCACGATCTTGCCGGCAAGGTTCTGCTGGATATAGCCTTCAAATGTCGTGCGCCCCGCATCAAACTGGCGGCCCTTTTCGGCATCGATATGGCTGTGCGGGAACACGCCGTCAAAGGTGTCTACGGCACGCAGCGACACGGAGTCGCCGATCATAAGCAGATCGTAGGAGCCATCGGGGAAGCCGTCGTTGTCCTTGTCGGTGTCGTCGGCCGCCTGCTGGTCGGTGGGCGCGGTGTTCTTGGCTTCCTTGTTCAGAACTTCGGCGCCCTCGCCGCTCAGCGCAGACGTCTCGGGCACAAAGATCAGGCCGCCCAGTGCAACGACCAACACGACAGCGCAGGCTGCGCAGACAGGGACGTGCGCGCGTACCCAGTTAGCGGGCGTGGTGGTGCCGTCGCGGAACTCGGACACGGTGCGCTCAAAGGCGCCCTTCCTAAACGGAGTCTCGATAAAGCGATAGCAGCACTCTGCCACGGCGACCACCAACAACACCTGCAAAATGTACTGCCACCACGGCGTATCGTTGATGTTGGCGACCGGGTTCATGAGCAACAGCAGCGGATAGTGCCACAGGTAGATGCTGTACGAGCGCTTGCCAACCCACACGAGTGGCTCGGCGGCCAAAGCTCGTGCGACCGTGCCCTGGGGCTGCACGCAGGCCGCGATGACCATGAGCGTGAGGATGGAGCATAACAGCGTGCCGCCGCGATACTGGAACGCGGTGTAGCCGTTGGTGAGCGCGACCATGGCGGCAAGGCCAACCAGACCCACGACGCCCAATACATCGATGGATGCGGGCGAGGACCAAAAGCGCACGAGGGCGCTCGGCTGTGCCGGGGCGGTCTCGGCTGATTCGTCGGCCTTCTCGCCAGGCTTGCCCTCGGCGTTCTTGCCGTGCTTGACGGCGCCAGCCAGGCGATTGAGCCCCAAACGATGAGCGAGACGCACCGGCGCCAGGTCGCGATCGGGGATAAAGGCCATCCAGGCACCCAGCAGCAGCGAGAACACGCGGGTGTCGGTGCCGTAGTACACGCGGCTGGGGTCGGCGGCAGGGTTGTAAAGCACCATCATGGCTAGGGCAGATACCGCGGCAAGGCCCAGAACCACGCGGCGCGTGTTGGGCTTGCTCACATGCATGGATACCATGGCAAACAGCAGTGGCGGCCAAATCAGGTAGAACTGTTCCTCGATGGCAAGCGACCAAAAGTGCGTGAGCGGCGAGGGGTCGCCCAGGGCATTGAAGTACGAGACGTTTTGGGCAATCTGCCACCAGTTGTTGAAGAACAGCAGCGACGGCAGGATGTCGGGACGCATCTTGGTGAGCATCACGTGGTTAAAGATAGTGCACAGCGCGCAGGTTACAAACACTACCGTTACCACGGCGGGGACCAGGCGACGGATGCGGCGAATCCAGAAGCTCTTAAGGTCGATGCGTCCGGTCTTAGCGACTTCGTTGAGCAGCAAGCGTGTGATCAGATAGCCCGAAAGCACAAAGAAGATCGTGACGCCGAGCAGACCGCCCTGCGCCCACGTGAGGTTGAGGTGATAGAGCACCACCGCGACGACGGCAAGCGTGCGCAGGCCGTCAAGGGCAGGGATGTAGCGGGACTTGGGGCGAGCAGGCGTCTGCTCCGCGGCGGGAGTGTTGGCGCGGCCCGCGTTGTTGGCAGAAGCGCGATGGGGGCTCGCGGTGCGTCGCGGCTCGTTGGCACGGCGTTCGCTCTTCACGCGTTCGTGCGGCGCCGGCTCGTTGCCCGTGCGGCGCCGGCTCGTTGCCCGTGCGGCGTCGACCGCGCGAGCCCGATTGCGAGAATTGTTCCATAAAACATCATCCAATGACGAGAATAATCAGCACGTATTCATTGTAGCTGCCTGCTCCTGTGAATGCTTGCTGCTGGCGCAACCTCAAGGGTGCGTTCACATCAAAGTGAACTAAAGTTATAGGGGGTGCGAGAGTGCACGATCGACGGCCAACGGTGGGCATAAGGCCCGCAGATGAGGAGGTTTCCATGGCAGATCGCGGCATCGTTGCGGTGTTCGGCAGCATGAACATGGACCTTTCGGTGGCGTGCGAGTGCATGCCGCGCGCGGGCGAGACAGTCGGTGGTAGCGGTTTTATCACCAACGCCGGCGGTAAGGGCGCCAACCAGGCCGTCGCCGCTGCGCGCATGGGTGCGCGCACGTGCATGATCGGCGCGGTCGGTCGCGACGCGTTCGGCGCGTCGCTCGTGGCGGGGCTCCAAGACGCCGGCGTGGACTGTGACTTTGTAGTGCATCGCGATGACGTGGAGACGGGAACGGCGACCATCATTCGCTGCGAGGGCGACAACCGCATCATACTGTCACCGGGCGCCAACCATGCGCTTGCGGGCGCGGACGTTGCCTGCGCGCTGAGGCGTCTGGTGGCCCATGAGTTCGACGGCGACGCCAGCGAGATTGCCCCGGCTGCCGGAAGCGTCTTTATCGCCCAGGGCGAATGTGACCTTGCGGCGACGGCCGAGGCACTTGTTTGCGCTCACGAGCTGGGGTTCTATACGGTCTTTAATCCAGCGCCTGCCTGCGAGCTGCCTGCGGAGGTCTGGCCTGCGGTCGACCTGGTCTGTCCCAACGAGACCGAGTGCCAGGTGCTGACGGGAATCTTGCCCGCGGACGATGCAAGCTGCGTCGCGGCGCTCAACGTCCTGCTCGCTAGGGGTGCCGGAGCTGCGGTCATCACGTTGGGCGGTGCCGGCTCGGTTACGCTCGGCGATGGCGGTGAGCTGCTGCGCATGCCGGCACTTTCGAGTACGGTAGTCGATACCACGGCCGCCGGCGATACGTTTATCGGCGCGTTGGCGGCGGCTCGCCTAGAGGGCTTGCCGCTCTTTGAGTGCATGACCGCGGGTGCTCGCGCCTCGGCAGTGACGGTGTCGCGCTTGGGCGCTCAGCAATCGATTCCCACGCGCGCCGAAGTTGAACATTGGTTTGGTTAAACGATAAAGACGGAGAAGCGGAGTAGAACAATGGCAATCAAGAAGCTGATCCTTGATCTGGATATGGGTGTGGACGATGCGATGGCGCTGGCCTATGCCATCGCGAGCCCCGAGGTGGAGCTCGTGGGCATCACCACGTGCTTTGGCAACGTGCGCGTCGAGCAATCGGCGCACAACTGCCTGGCGGTGCTCGATCTGCTGGGTCGCCCCGAGGTTCCGGTGTACCTGGGTGCCGACCGTCCTCTGCAGGCGACTGAGCCCTATACGCCGCCGGCGTCCACCGCGCTCATTCACGGCAAGAACGGCATCGGCGGCGCGAGCGTGCCCGCGTCGCCCTACGAGCCGGTGGGAGCGACCTCGGCCGACGGCAACGCGGCGGTCGATTATCTGATCGATGCCGCGCGTACCTATGGTCCCGATCTGGTCTACGTAGCGACTGGCCCGCTCTCCAACCTGGCGCTCGCCCTGGAGCGCGATGCGGCGGCGATGATGTCCATCGGCCGCGTGGTCGTGATGGGCGGCGCCCTTACCGTGCCCGGCAACGTGAGCGCGGGCGCCGAGGCCAACATGGTGAGCGACCCTGAGGCAGCCGACGCGGTGCTGCGCTCGGGCCGTAAGCTCACCATGGTGGGTCTGGACGTGACGCATCGCGTGGTGCTCACACGCCGCGACATTGCCGGCTGGACGGGCTCGGGCACTATGGCTGGCTGCGCATTTGCGAGCATGGTCGAGCACTACATTGGCTCGTACGAGATGAACGCGCCCTACCTGGGCGGCTGCGCGTTGCACGATCCGCTGGCCGTTGCCGTGGCGATCGACCCCACGCTCGTAGGTGCGCTCGGCTGCAACCTGCGTGTTGATCTGCTGGGCGAGTACCGCGGTCGCACCATCTGCGATGAGCGCCGCCTGTCCGATCCGGACAAGAGCGCGCTTGTGGCACTGACCGTGGATGCTCCGCGCTTCCTGTCCGAGTTCAAGACACGTATGGCCCGTGTCCTGGGCTAAGTTGTCTTTTTGGGACGGGGCTTTTTTGACTAGTATGATTAGTGCGACCATTCGAACCAGCTAAAAGAGCCCCGTTCCAATTTGACTATCGAGAGGATCTGCCATGGAGCGCATCGCCAGCTTTTCCGTTGATCATCTGTTGCTTGAGCCCGGCGTGTATGTGAGCCGCATCGACCGCGATCCGGCGACCGGTGCCGCCGTCACCACGTTTGACCTGCGCCTGACCACGCCCAACAAGGAGCCGGTCATGAACACGGCCGAGTGCCACACCATCGAGCACCTGGGCGCGACGTTCCTTCGCAATCATGCCGAGTGGTCGAGCCGCATTGTCTACTTTGGCCCCATGGGCTGCCGCACGGGCTTTTACCTCGTCGTTTTTGGTGAGCTGACGAGTGAGGAGATTCTGCCACTCGTGCGTGAGCTGTTCGAGTTTGTCGCCGGCTTTGAGGGCGATGTCCCCGGTGCCGCTCCCGAGGAGTGCGGTAACTACCTGGACCAGAACCTTCCCATGGCGAACTGGCTCGCGCACCGTTACCTCAACCGCGACCTGGCCGATATCGACGAGAAGCACCTGCACTATCAGCAGGCATAAGGGTTTTATCGTCTAAAACGTGCGCATTGGGCGCCTTCGCTTATGCGGGGGCGCCTTTTTGTTGAGTGGTCGGGATGAGCGTTCAAAATCGCTCATGTTTGTTTTAGAATGTTTGTACTGTCACATAAGCGAACAGGAGTGAACATGCATATCTACTCTGTCAACAATCCCGAGTTCAAATCCTATGGCAACGTTTGGGATGACGTTCCGTCCGAGCTCACGTTGCCCGTGCTCGAGGCGCTCTCCGCCACGCCCATCCCCGAGGGCAGCAAGTACGTAGCAAGCGCGCCGGAGCTCGAGGGCGTCAAGGATGCCGATAAACTGGGCTTTCTCATGTTTGGCGGTCGTCTCTTCCAGCTCGGCTGGTGCAACGGCCACAACACGAAGCTCAACTGCTTGGAGTATCACCGCGCCAGCGAATTCAACCTGGGCGCCCGCGACTTTATCCTGCTTGTGGCGCATCGCTGGGAGATCGAGGACGGCAAACTCGACACCGCATGCGTCAAGGCGTTCCGCGTGCCGGCGGGCAAGGTTGTCGAGGTTTTCAACACCACGCTCCACTATACGCCCTGCATGGTCGACGACGGCGGCTTCCAGGTGATGGTGGCGCTGCCGGCGGGCACCAACGGCCCGCGCCCCGAGGCTGCAGCCGACATGCCTGCCGCCGGTGACAGCTACTGCTACTGGAAGGCCGACAAGTGGGTTCTCTGCCATGCTGACAGCCCCAAGGCAGCCGAAGGCGGCTACGTAGGCCTCATCGGCAAAAATCTCGACATCGCCTGCGATTAGAATCTTCCGTCTCAATCTGTAACATCTATCGGGCTAAATCGTCTCTACCTGTTACAGATCAAGACAAACCGCCCCAAACCACCACAAAGGTGCCTGTTCCTTTTGTGGTGGTTGCTTAGAGCTGGCTGCGCAGATAGTCAGCCATATATGGAACAGCGAAACGCACGTAACCGCGGCGCGCCTGCTCGATTACGCCGGCGTCGATGAGGCGCCGGCGATACTTTTGTGCGTAGTCGGGCGTGACTGACATGCGCTTCGCAACATCAGAAATGCGAGACACGGCGCTTTCGTCATCGGTCATTGCGGCGAGAAACGCAACATCTTGGTCCGATAGCGCGGCGAGCGTCGTTTCGCACACATCGTTTTCAAAATCGGCCTTTGACGCTTCGATTGCTCCGTCGACTTGCTCTGGCGTTACACGTTCTCCTGCCTGGCAACGATTGGCGATGTTGTAGCCGATGAGCTGCAGCATATAGGGCGAGCCCTGAGTTGCGCGAGCGGCGTCCAGCCGAAGATCGCTTGGGATATCAAGGTCGAGCTCTTCGAAAGCCCGCTGATAATAGGCATCGACATCTCCGACTGAAAGCGGTTCAAGCGTAACCTTGCGAGCACGGTTGAGAAATGTCAGCACACGGTCATTGAGTGTCGCGCAGACGGCTCCCGGGAGGCCCGCCATGACGAGCGCGACGTTGAGCCGTTCGCCGACCAGCTCTTGATAGGCGGTGACGAGCTGTCTGATCTCGGGTGAATTTGCTTGGAGCTCGTCGATGAGGATGAGGATGCCGTGTCCCTGCTCCGTCAGTTTGCGCGCGAGCTGTGTGAGCTTGAACTGAAAGCTCTTGGACTCCTGCACGTCTCGTGTGAACTCGAGGCCTGCCGAGAACCCAAAAACACTTAGACTGCCGCTCGTGAGTTTGGGAAGGCGGCGTTTGTTGACGTAAGGCTCGCCCGTTTCCTGGATCTTCTCAACAATGCGCTCGAGCATATCCTCGGAGGCTACGGTGGGCGTGGCGACAACAAAGCCGAGCTTGCGTGCGCGGTCGGCAAGTTCCCACAGAAGAACCGTCTTGCCGCTGCCTCGCTGGCCGAGCATGAGCATGGCTCGGTCTCGATTGCCAGGCTCCTGCTCAAGGCCGGAGATGAATGTCGAAATTACATTTCTGCGCCCGACTAGATAGGACGGGCGATTTCCAAATGAGGGGGAGAAGATGGTTTCAGTCATGAGTCTCCTTTCCTTTTTTTCCTATTTTTTCCTTTCTTTCCTATTCAGTCAAATATCCCGCCGGCGAAGGCGGCTGCGGGGGGGGGTCTTATCGGCAAAAATCTCGACATCACCTGCGACTAGAATCTTCCGTCTCAATCTGTAACACCTAGCGGGCCAAATCGTCTCTATCTGTTACAGATTTAGACAAACTGCAGGGGCTGCCCGAAAGATCTCGATCTGTAACGCCAGGCCCGGTTTTGGCTTCCTAGCTGTTACAGATCGAGACAAACCGCCCCAAACCACCACAAAGGTGCCTGTTCCTTTTGTGGTGGTTTGGGCAGGCGGGTATCAAAAAGTGTCAGACGGGGCGGCTGTCGGGCACCTGCGCGCGAAAAGAAGTATCGACCTGCGTCGTTGCCGTTGAGCGGCGCGCTGTTTACGGGGATACTGAAGCCGCGACAAACAGCGTGTGAAAGGATCGACGTATGGCTTTCCGTAAAGACTTCCTGTGGGGCGGCGCGACGGCTGCCAACCAGTGCGAGGGTGCCTACGACGTGGATGGCCGCGGCCTGGCCAACGTGGACGTGGCCCCGCACGGCCCCGAGCGCTATGCGGTGGTCTCCGGCCAGCGCAAGATGCTCGACTTCGAGGACGGCTATTACTATCCCGCGCAGACCGGCATCGATTTCTACCACCACTACAAGGAGGACATCGCCCTCTTTGCCGAGATGGGCTTTAAGACCTTCCGCATGAGCCTGGCCTGGACCCGTATCTTCCCCAACGGCGACGAGACCGAGCCCAACGAGGCCGGCCTGGCCTTTTACGAGGACGTGTTCCGCGAGTGCCAAGCGCACGGCATCGAGCCGCTCGTGACCATCACGCACTTCGACTGCCCGATCCACCTCATCAAGGAGTACGGTGGCTGGCGCAACCGCAAGCTTATCGACTTCTACAAGAACCTCGCGACCACGATCTTCATCCGCTACAAGGGTCTGGTGAAGTACTGGCTTACCTTCAACGAGATCAACATGATCTTGCACCTTCCGTTTATGGGTGCCGGCCTGGTTTTTGAGGAGGGCGAGAACAGGGAGGCCGTCGAGTACCTGGCCGCCCACAACGAGCTCGTCGCCAGCGCCTGGGCAACCAAGATTGCCCACGAGATCGACCCCGAGGTCAAAATCGGCTGCATGCTCGCTGCCGGCACCTACTACCCCTACAGCTGCCGTCCGGGCGATGTGCGCCAGGCGCAGCTCGACAACCAGGACAACTACTTCTTTGTCGACGTCCAGAGCCGCGGCTACTACCCGGCCTACGCCGTCAAGAAGCTTGAGCGCTTGGGTATCGACGTGGGTATGACCGACGAGGACCGCGAGATCCTGGCCGCCAACACCGTCGACTTCATCAGCTTTAGCTATTACAGCACCCGTTGCTCCGCCGGCGCCGATAACCCCGATGTCGAGCGCACCCAGGGCAACGCCTTCGCCGGCGCCAAGAACCCCTACCTTCAGGAGAGCCAGTGGGGCTGGGCCATCGATCCGCTGGGCTTCCGTATTACGCTCAACGACCTGTACGATCGTTATCAGAAGCCGCTGTTTGTGGTTGAGAACGGTCTGGGCGCCAAGGATGTTGTCGAAGAGGACGGTTCCGTCAACGACGACTACCGTATCGACTACCTGCGCCAGCATATCGCCGCGATGCGCGATGCGGTGACCGAGGACGGCGTTGACCTGCTGGGCTACACCACCTGGGGCCCGATCGACCTGGTGTCTGCCGGCACGGGCGAGATGTCCAAGCGCTACGGCTTCATCTATGTGGACCGCGACGACGCCGGCAACGGCACCCTCAAGCGTTCCAAGAAGAAGAGCTTCGACTGGTACAAGAAGGTTATCGCCACCAACGGCGAAGATTTGGCCTAGGCTTTCCCGATAACCGTAGCCTCCTGACCAAGGCGCCCGGCGAGCAGTTAATGCTTGCCGGGTGCGCTCGCATCGGGATGTCCATCAAGGAAGTGGCGTTGCGCGTGTCCCTTCTGGGCCATGCGGCTCAAAATTGCGGCGTGATGTGGACGGCTGGGGTCGAATTGGCAGCATTTCGAGCCTGGCTTCGATATTGAAACTGGTTCTTTATTAAAATAGATTTCCAGACAATTGAGCGGCTGGGGGTTAACCATGAGGGGCATGGGAGACACAACCGCATATCTGCGTCGGGACATTCGGGAGATTATATGCCTGGCGCTGTTCTTCTTCACGTTTTTGGCGTGCGAGTATCTTTTTGATGTGCGCATGGCCGAGTTCGTGTCTCCGAACGAGGTCGTTATTTATGAGAGCCTTGTTATCGGCGCGAGCGTGATTGGCTTTTTTTGTGCGTCCCATTCTGTACTATCGCCGTCCCCATGCTATCGACGCAACGAGTGACGTCACGGGCGTTTTGCTGGTGGCGGCATTGCTGCTGTTGATTATGGCGGTTCAGGTTGAGGTGGTAATTGCCGGCGGTTTGGTGGCGTGCTGCGCGTTGGGCTACTGCGGATCGACTGCCCATGCAAACTTTGCGCGGCGCTTTGCACGGACGCCCTGCTTGGCGCGTGCGGCTGCACTTTCCTACGCCATGGGCGTTCTGGTGCAGGTGCTCAACCACATGGTGATGCCTGCCGGCATTCCTCAGCAGGCTGTTCTGGTCGTCTGCGCGATCGCGCAGGTGGCGTTGCTCCACGGTGCCCGACGCGCCAAGCTGCGCGACGAGTCCGATCCCAACTTTGAACCCAGTGCTGCCGGGCTTTCGGTAGATGCTCTGGAATACGGCGCCAAGTGGCATGACGATCCCGAGGCAAAGGCGGCATTCCGTCGCGCCGTAGTTCGCCTGACCGTGGCGACGGCGTATCTTTCCGGCGTATTCGCCGCTCTCAACGCGGGCTTCACGACCCTGCATGCTGTCGGAGCCGTCGATTTGGGCGATTGGCCGCGCCTGCTGCTTGTCGTGAGCTCGTTGGTCGCTGGCGCACTATTTGACCTGCACGGCCGCTCGTATATGAATATCGGCATGACATGTGCCGCCATACTGTCCACGCTTTCGTTCTTTGTGCTCATCGTCGATGGCAATGGCGGCAACGAGCTTGCTGCCACGATCATCTTTTATCTGGGCTCGGGCTTTTTCGTGGTGTTCTTTACCACAAAATATGCCGCCGTCTCGCTCTATGCGCGCTGGTCATATTTTTGGCCGTGCATGGGTCGCGTCGTCAACAACGTGTGCTCGATGCTCGTGACGGCGCCGGCGGTGGCGATCATCTCGAGTCAAAACGTGCTGGCTGCGATCGGTGCGGCGCTCGTGATGTTTGTGGGCATTGCGATTACGCTGCTGGGGCAGTTGGGGCAACGAGCCGATGATGCCGTGATGCAGGATGGCCTGCCACTTGCCACCGACGATCTTGGTGGGAATCTTGCGCCCACATGCTCCGACCCCGAGCCCGTGGAGGCAGCGGAGCTCACGTCCGATGAACGCCTTGATGCCTTCGTCGCCACCTTTGGGCTTACAGAGCGCGAGCGCGATATTCTTGAGGTCTTGGTCGTTTCGGACCAGAGCGTTCAGGACATCGCCACAACGCTTTTCCTTTCGCGCTCCACGCTCTATCGTCACATTTTCTCGATCAACAAAAAGACCGGCACCGCCTCGCGCGTGGCCCTCATCAACTTCTTCTGGTCCTGGACACCCAAGGACTAGCTAATCCTCCAATAAGTTGCGGTGGAATAGTCCCTAAATTAAAGTCACGGGGCTTTAAACAGGAACTATTCCACCGCAACTGCTGGGGGGATAGACTGCGGCGGCGGCAGAGGCAACGGCAGCGGCGTTGGCGGCTGTGGTAGTGGCAACGGCAGCTGGCAGGGTGTTTTCCGTCTACTTGCTACAGCAGCTCGCCGTGGCGGGCGATGTAGCGGCGCTTTGCCAGCTGGGTGAGCGCGATGTAGGCGGTGACGATGCCGATGAGCAGCGCGAAAAAGCTCGCGGGTAGCGTCATGAGGCCGAGCGCATCGGCGATGGGGCTTGCTGGCAGCCAGGTGACGAGCGCCAGACCCAGCACGGTGAGAACGCACAGTGCGGGCGCGGCGTGGTCGCGCGGGCTCGGCAGATGCGGGGAGCGCAACATGTGGACCACGAGTGTCTGCGACCACATGGACTCGACAAACCAGCCGCTCTGGAAGAGTGCGGCAAAGGTCGCCATACCCGCGACGTCGCCCGCGGCGGCAAGCTCGGGCCAGCTTGCGTCCACGGCGGCGGGGCACACGACAAAGAAGAGCGCGGCGAAGGTCACGATGTCAAACAGCGAGCTCACGGGGCCCAGCTCGAGCATAAAGCCCTTGATGGACGCGGCGTCCCAGGCACGCGGGCGGGCAGTCCAGGCGTCATCGACGGTGTCCCACGGCAGTGCGATGCACACGATCTCGTAGACCAGCGACAGCAGTACCAGCTGCAGGGCGCTCATGGGCAAAAACGGCAAGAACAGGCTCGCGACGGTCACGGACAGCACGTTGCCAAAGTTGGAGCTCACCGTGGTCTTGAGGTACTTGAGCAGGTTGCCGTAAGTGCGGCGGCCTTCGATGATGCCGCGCTCGAGCACGCCCAGGTCCTTCTGAAGCAAGATGATATCGGCGGATTCCTTGGCAATATCGACGGCCGAATCGACCGAGATGCCGCAATCGCTCGCACGCATGGCGGCGGCGTCGTTGATGCCGTCGCCCATAAAGCCCACGGTGCGGTCGAGCATCTCGCGCATGACACGTACCAGGCGCGCCTTCTGCAGCGGCGAGAGCTTGGCGAAGAGGTGGGTTTTCTCGGCGCGCTCGGCAAGTTCGGCGTCATCGAGCGTATCGATCTCGGAGCCGAGCAAGACGTTGCTCGCATCGATACCAATCTGCTCGCAGACGGTGGCGGCGACGCGGTCGTTGTCGCCGGTTAGGACCTTGACCGCCACGCCCTTGGCCTCGAGGGTGGCGACGGCGCCCGCGGCACTTGCTTTGGGCGGATCGAGGAAGGCCAAAAAGCCCATCAGCACCATGTCGCACTCGTCGGCGATGCCAAACTCGCCCACGCAGCGCGGATTGGTCTTCTGCGCCACGGCAATTACGCGTAGGCCCTCGGCGTTAAGTCCGGCGATCTGCTTGCGAATCTGGGCGAGCTTCTCGTCGGTGAGCGGCTGAGCGATGCCATCGATCTCGACAAAGGAGCAGATCTCGAGCATTTCCTCGGCAGCGCCCTTGGTAACCATCTGGGTTTTGCCTTGGGCGTCGGCGACAACTACGCTCAGGCGACGGCGCGAGAAATCGAAGGGAACCTCGTCGACCTTGGTATAGCGGTCGCGCAGACTCTGGCCCAGCATGGAATCGGGTGCGACGGTCGAGGGTGTCACATCGGCACGGTCGATTACGGCCAGGTCGATAAGATTTTTGAGGCCGGTCTGGAAGAAGCTGTTCAAAAACGCATGGCGCAGCACGCGCGCGTCCTCGTTGCCATCGGTGTTGAGGTAGCGCTCGAGCACGATGCGGTCTTCGGTGAGGGTGCCGGTCTTGTCGCAGCACAGGACGTCCATCGCTCCGAGGTTTTGAATCGCCGGCAGCTCCTTGACGATAACCTGGCGACGGGCGAGGTCCTTGGCGCCCTGCGACAGGCTCGTGGTCACGATGACGGGAAGCATCTGCGGCGTGATGCCCACGGCCACGCTCGTGGCGAACAGCAGCGCGTCGATGACGTTGCCCTTGGTGGCGGCGTTGATGGCAAAGACGGCCGGCGCCATAACGAGCATCAGGCGCACCAGCAGCATGGAGACGCTCGAGACGCCGCGGTCAAACGCGCTTTTTTCGCCGCGCCCGTTGAGCATCTTGGCGATGCCGCCCAGGTAGGTGTCCGAGCCGGTGGCAACGACAAGCGCCATGGCGGCGCCGTTTTGCACGGAGGTGCCGGTAAAGACGATGTTCTTGCAGGCAGAGAGTGGCAGTGCGGAGCCGTCGGCGCCCTCGACGACGGTGACGGCGGTGGTCTTCTCGACGGCCTCGCTCTCGCCGGTGAGTGCGGACTCGATCACAAACAGGTCGCGCGCGGTGATGATGCGGGCGTCTGCTGGCACCATATCGCCGGCAGAGAGGCGGATTACATCGCCGGGGACGAGCTCGTCGAAGGGGATCTCGATGCGCCCGCCGTCGCGCAGGGCGGTGCAAGTGTTGGAGACCAGGTCCTTAAGGGCCTCGGCCGCATTGCCGCTGCGGGCTTCCTGGATAAACTTCATACCGCCCGATACCAGCAGCATGATGCCGATGACGATGACCGTGGAGGGGTCGCGCTGCGGCTCGGGTACGGCGAGCACGTCGATGTAGAGCGAGACCAGCGCGAGCGCGGCGAGGATGCCGGCGAAGGGATCGATGAAGGCGTCGGCGATGCGGCGGGCGAGCGTTTTGGTCGTTGCCTCGATGGTGTTGGGGCCGACGGCGTTCAGGCGCTCAGTTGCCTGCTCGACGGTGAGGCCGTTTGCCGTGGCGTCAAGCAGTACGAGGGCGTCCTCGGCACTATGGGTGGCGGCGAATATGGTGTTCTTGGACAGGCCGGTATGAGCGGCAGGGCGCGCCGTGCGGCGGCGCTTGGAGATGGCTTCGAGTACCGTGACGGTTTTGAGCATCAGCATAGGGTCCTCCTTGTTGAGGGGAGTTAGCGTACGTGTCGTATTTGCTTCAAAAAACCTAGATGTCGCTCACGTCAAGCTCTTGAGCCCACAAAGGGTGCAGCGCGCCTTTGCGGTGGTTTTGGCGATCTGCCGGTGGCGTTTATGCGTGTGCGGAGTCCTCGCGGCGTGCCGAGGGCGACATGCAGGTTTTTCGACTAGGACTGCCTTCCATGGCACACCTCCTAAAGGCTGAGCGCAGCGCGCTTTGGGTATCTCGTACCCCTTTTTAATCCGCCCGTATTCTTGATGAGGGGGTTTGACATGTCAACCCCATTGTTCGGAAAACCATTCCCCCTGACAAAGCCTTTACAGAATGCCGTGGCCCCAAAGCGCGCTCACATCGACGCCTCGCCTGCGCTAAACTGAAGAGCACGCACGCGATTACGAGAGGAGCCCGCATGGAGGCTTACAAGCAAGAGTTCATCAAGTTTATGGTCGAGTCCGACGTCCTTAAGTTCGGCAGCTTTACGCTCAAGAGCGGCCGTCAGTCCCCGTTCTTTATGAACGCCGGCGCTTACGTGACGGGCTATCAGCTCAAGAAGCTGGGCGAGTATTACGCCCAGGCCATCCACGATAACTTTGGCGACGACTTTGACGTGCTGTTTGGACCGGCCTACAAGGGTATTCCGCTGGCCGTCGTGACCGCAATTGCCTACCACGAGCTGTACGGCAAGGAGGTCAAGTACTGCTGCGACCGCAAGGAGGCCAAGGACCACGGTGCCGATAAGGGCAACCTGTTGGGTTATGAGCCCAAGGACGGCGACCGTGTGGTCATGGTCGAGGACGTTACCACCAGCGGCAAGTCCATCGACGAGACCTATCCCAAGGTCAAGGCTGCTGCCGATGTCGAGATCAAGGGCCTGATCGTGTCCCTCAACCGCATGGAGGTCGGCAAGGGCGGTGTGACCACCGCGCAGAAGGAGATCGAGGCCAAGTACGGTTTCCCCGTCGCGAGCATCGTCTCCATGGCCGAGGTCGTCGAGACCCTCTACAACCACGAGATCGACGGCAAGGTTGTCATCGACGACGAGCTCAAGACCGCCATCGACGCCTACTACGAGCAGTACGGAGCACGTTAGTTACGGCGTTTTACCAAACGCCGTAACTGCTCGACGCTGCGCGGGCCGCATTTGGACAATCTGACGTTCAACTTCAAGGGCCCGACCAGAAGGTCAGCGCCCTATCGTTTCACGTCACCTTGTCTCAAATGCGACCCGCTCGCTGTCCGTTCTCTACCTGCGGCGTCGTCTTGCTCCGAATGCGGCCCGTTCGCTCATATGACCCAATCCGCTGTCAAGAGCCACAATGGCCCCGCCGACCGCT
>ERZ1673722.42-NODE-42-length-169160-cov-34.299211_pt1 | contig 169160 bp, 153 predicted proteins | sample MGYA00580222_ERZ1673722 | MGnify/ENA primary metagenome ERZ1673722 (study PRJEB41218, sample SAMN15661750) | gut metagenome | host: Homo sapiens | place: Canada: London | collected 2015-08-20/2019-03-30 | study: EMG produced TPA metagenomics assembly of... | reverse complement strand
GTGCTGGCGGTCTATCTCTTGTTTTCGGTTGCTTGCTTCCTTACCGTACATGAGCGTTTGCTCAGGGCTTTCATTATGTCGGTATAATTACTTAACCATTGAAGCAACTTCTGCTGCGAAGTCGTCTTCCTTCTTCTGAATTCCTTCGCCCTTTTCGAAACGAACAAATTCAACAACCTTGATGTTCTTGCCAACAGAAGCGATGAACTTAGCAACTGTAAGGTTAGGATCCTTAACATAGGGCTGATCGAGTAAGCAGATTTCTTCTGCGAACTTTCTCATTCTGCCGTCAACGATCTTCTCAAGAACGTTCTGGGGCTTGGGCTTAGCAGACTGCTCATTTTCGTTCTGAACGAGCTTGAGCTGTACTTCCTTCTCAGCTTCGATAACAGAAGCAGGAACGTCAGCCTGTGCAACAAACTGAGGAGCGCTTGCTGTAATCTGGAGAAGAAGATCCTTAGCGCAAGCCTTAACAGCGTCGCTGTCAACATCGTCAGCTTCAATCTTGATCATAGAGCCGATGATAGAGCCGCCGCCGTTGTGTGTGTAAGCAAAGAGATTGCCTGTCATTCTCTTGAAACGACGAATCTGAATGTTTTCACCGATTGTAGCGATTCTCTCTGTGAGAATATCAGCAATCTTTTCTGTCTGACCTGCGGGAACAACTTCCTTAAGTGCGTCTACATCTGCAACATCATTATCAATGATTGTGTTTGCTACGAGCTCAACGAACTCGATAAATCTGTCTGTCTTAGCGGCAAAGTCTGTTTCAACGTTGATTTCTACTACAACGCCGACCTTCTTAGCCTCGTCAATCTTTGTATATACAAGACCTTCTGCAGCAATTCTGCCTGACTTCTTGGCAGCCTTTGCAAGGCCCTTTTCACGAAGATTCTTGATAGCGGCATCTACATCGCCGTTTGTTTCTTCAAGTGCTCTCTTGCAGTCCATCATACCGCAGTTTGTAAGTTCTTTTAACTGCTTTACTGCCTGTGCTGAAATAGCCATGGTAATTCTCCTTTATATTTATATTCGTTGTTGATTATTCTTCTGTAGCTTCTGCTTCAGCCTCAGCAACTTCTTCAGTTACGTCAGCCTGACCCTGTCTTGCTTCGATGATAGCGTCAGCCATAGCGCCTGCAATCAGCTTAACTGCACGGATAGCGTCATCGTTACCGGGGATAACATAGTCGATCTCATCGGGGTCGCAGTTTGTATCTACGATAGCTACTACGGGGATACCGAGCTTCTTTGCTTCTGATACTGCAATCTTTTCCTTGCGGGGATCTACAACGAACAGAGCGCTGGGGAGCTTCTTCATGTTCTTGATACCGCCGAGGAACTTCTCGAGCTTTTCAATCTCGAGGTTGAGCTTAACAACTTCCTTCTTGGGAAGAAGATCGAATGTACCGTCGTTCTCCATTGTGTGAAGCTGTTCAAGTCTATTGATTCTCTTCTCGATGGTCTTGAAGTTTGTCATCATACCGCCGAGCCATCTTGCGTTTACATAGTGAGCGTTTGCTCTGAGTGCTTCTTCCTTGATTGAATCAGCAGCCTGCTTCTTTGTACCTACGAACAGAACCTCGCCGCCTTCAGCTGCAACTTCGTGAATGAAGTTATAAGCCTCGTCGAGCTTCTTTACTGTCTTCTGGAGATCGATAATATAGATACCGTTTCTCTCTGTGAAAATGTAGGGTGCCATTTTGGGGTTCCATCTTCTTGTCTGGTGACCGAAGTGAACGCCTGCTTCTAAGAGCTGCTTCATTGATACTACTGCCATGGTAGTGTCCTCCTTGATTTTTGGTTTTTTTCCTCCGCTACGCTGATACGTTCAAGCTCGTGAGCACCGCAGAACGCTATACATAACGTGTGGATTTGCTGTTCAACAGCCTTTTTGCCATTCAACAGCCTTATTATTATAACATAATAGGAGCTTCAAATCAATATTCGTACTGAAAATTTTCATTGTGCTATTTAAACAAATTTTTGAGAAATCCGCCTTTTCGTTTTGGTTGATACGGAAAATCGCATCCTACAAGTATCGTATCCTCTCCGATTATCTCAATATCCGACCAGTTGATGAATATATCTTCCTCCCTGCCGAAAATACCGAAGCAACGGCTTTTGCCGTAAACGATGATACGGCATATCTTCGCATTGCAGGAATCTATTTCAACATCATCGACAAATCCGATCCTGCAGCCCGATTTTATGCTGATTACCTCTTTGCATCTTATGTCACTGAAATGGCACATCATAACACACCACCGCCTTGTTTCCGGTTTGTTTTATGATATGCCGCAAAACGTATCCATATACCATTAATATACGGATAAACGCAAATCGACACGCATAAATATAACGCCGACAATGCGGCGCTGTATTTATTCTGATTTTGCGGGAATATGCTTTTTGATAGCCTCGAAGCTCTCCTCACTTATAACGTGCTCAATACGGCAGGCGTCCTCGACCGCAATCTTCTCATCTACTCCGAGCGCTGTGAGCCATTTTGTAAGGAGCGTATGACGCTCATACATTTTATTTGCTATTTCACTGCCCTTTTCAGTAAGCTCAATGTAGCCCTTCGAGTCAACGGTAACATATCCGTTCATTCTCAGATTCTTCATTGCCACGCTTATACTGGGCTTTGAATAATCAAAATAATTTACTATATCTATTGACCTTACATTGCCAAGCCGGTTCTTTAATATAAGTACGGATTCGAGATAATCCTCTGCCGATTCGTGTATCTGCATAACGAATTCCTTTCCTGCCTTTTGCAAGCATTAACATATTTTTATAAGTATAACACGTTTTCTGGGGATTTTCAAGTATCAACGTTCAACTTTTACAGCAAATATTTCAGCCGGAATTTACCGTAACGATGAGCTTATTTAAGACAATCCGATGAAAAACAGCTTAAAATACACTTAAAACAGCCTGCACTTTACTAAATGACAACAATAAAGCAAATTTGCAAGTTTATTTTTGTGAATTTTCACCTTGACAAACTTGCAAAACCGTGTTAATATAAGCGAGTAAAGATAAATATGTATGTTCAAAAGCATACAAATCAGTACAAGGAGAGATTCAAAATGAAGAATTTTAAAAGAGTTCTTGCAATGACAACTGCCGCAGTTATGGCAGTAACATCATTTGCAGGTTGTTCATCCAACAGCGCAAACAGCGGTAATGTTGGCGGCTCAACAAACGTAGCCGAAGGCGAAAAGACAATCGTTATCGGCGGAAGCGGCCCTCTTACAGGCGATGCCGCTCAGTACGGCGTAGGCGTTAAGAACGCTATCCAGCTTGCAGTAAATGAAGTAAACGCTGCAGGCGGTGTAAACGGCAACAAGCTGAAGCTCGTATTCGAAGACGATGAGGCTGACTCGGGCGATAAGGCAGTTAACGCTTACAACACACTGAAGGATCAGGGTATGCAGATATTCCTCGGCACAGTTACAACAGCTTCATGCCTTGCTGTAGTTGACAAGTCAAAGCAGGACAACATATTCCAGTTCACACCCTCTGCATCTGCACAGGACGTTATCGCTAACGACAACTGCTTCCAGATCTGCTTCACAGATCCTAACCAGGGTAAAGTATCTGCTGACTATATAGCAGACAACAAGGTTGCTACAAAGATCGGCGTTATCTACGACAGTTCAGACGCTTATTCTTCCGGTATCTACAACGCATTCAAGACTGAGGCCGCTGCAAAGGGTCTTGAGCTTGTTTCCGAACAGTCATTCACAAAGGACAGCAAGACAGACTTCTCTGCTCAGATAGCTGACTGCAAGAACAAGGGCGCAGAGCTTGTGTTCCTTCCCATCTACTATCAGCAGGCTTCTCTTATCCTCACACAGAGCAAGAACGCAGGCTTCGCACCCAAGTTCTTCGGTTGTGACGGTCTTGACGGTCTTACATCTATCAAGAACTTTGATACTTCACTTGCAGAAGGCGTTATGCTCTTAACACCTTTCGCAGCTGATTCAAAGGATCAGGCTACACAGGACTTCGTTAAGGCTTATAAGGCAGCTTACAATGACGAAACTCCCAACCAGTTCGCAGCAGACGCTTATGACGGCGTAAAGATTCTTGCAAAGCTCATCGAAAGCCAGAAAATCACAGGCGATATGAGCGCATCAGACATCTGCGAAAAGCTCAAGGCAGGTATCACAGCAGCTGATTTCAGCTATGACGGTCTTACAGGTACAGGCATGAAGTGGAATGCCAACGGCGAAGTTTCAAAGTCACCTAAGGCTGTTGTTATCAAGGACGGCAACTACGCTGCTCTTGACAACTGATAACCGGTATACAATATAAATCATTTTAAGACCCGACAGGCTCCGGCTTGTCGGGTTTTGAATTTTATGCAAAAAAATGTTGCAAACGGTTATGCCGTGTGATATAATAAATAGTATTAGAACTTCACTAAGGAAGGATGTTATAAATGGGTTTTCTCAATAACCTCATAAACGGCATAAGCCTTGGCAGCATATATGCCGTAATCGCACTCGGCTATACGCTGGTATACGGCATAGCCAAAATGCTTAACTTTGCTCACGGCGATGTAATCATGGTCGGCGGATATGTAATTTTCTATTCGATGACCTCTTTCAGTATCAATCCGTACCTTTCCGTACTTATTGCGGTTATCGTATGTACCGTACTCGGTATCGTGATTGAAAAGGTTGCGTACAAGCCCTTAAGACAGGCGACCTCGCTGTCTGTACTTATCACTGCAATAGGCGTAAGCTATTTCCTTCAGAATTCAGCGTTGCTCCTGTTCGGTGAAAAGCCCGTTAACTTCACCTCGGTAGTAAATGTCCCGAGTATATCGCTCTTTGACGGACAGGTGGTCATCACAGGTGAAGCGATAGTCGCTATCGTCGTTTCGATACTTATCGTTATCGGCCTTTCGCTCTTCATAAACAAGACAAAAAGCGGCCGTGCGATGCTTGCGGTATCGGAAGATAAAGATGCGGCACAGCTTATGGGCATAAACATAAACAGAACCATCTCACTTACTTTTGCCATCGGTTCAGGACTTGCAGCGATTGCCGGCGCACTTCTCTGCTCGGCTTATCCGACGCTTCAGAACACAACAGGCGCAATGCCCGGTATCAAGGCTTTCGTTGCGGCGGTATTTGGCGGTATCGGTTCGGTACCCGGCGCTATGATCGGCGGTATCCTGATCGGTGTTATCGAAATACTCGGCAGAGCATACATTTCACCTCAGCTCTCCGACGCTATCGTTTTTGCAGTGCTTATTCTCGTTCTTATCATAAAGCCTACGGGAATACTTGGCAAGAAGGTAAGAGAAAAAGTATAATTACAGAAGGGATTGGTTTTTGTGAATAATAAAACAGCCTTGGCAAAAACGAAAATGCTGAAGCCGCAGACAAAAAAGAGCTTCACGACATATATAATGGTTACGCTTGCCTTTGTTATAATGATGATTCTTTCATCGACAGGCAACGTTTCAAGTCAGATAGACGGACTTTTAGTTCCGCTTTGCGTATACTCGATACTCGCAGTATCGCTCAACCTCACGGTAGGTATACTCGGTGAGCTTAGCTTAGGACAGGCAGGCTTTATGTGCGTAGGTGCCTATGCCAGCGCACTGTTTTCGATAGCTACAAAAGAAACAATACTTGTCGAATGGGTACGTTTTCCGCTCGCTATACTTGTCGGCGGTATCTTCGCCGCTATATTCGGCATACTGATAGGAATCCCTGTATTAAGGCTCAACGGCGACTATCTTGCTATCGTAACGCTTGCATTCGGTGAAATAATCAAGAACGTATTTGCGGCACTCTATGTCGGCATCGACAGCAAGGGCCTTCATATTGCACTCAATCAGGCGGATATGAATCTTGAAGCAGACGGCACCGAAATAATAAGAGGAGCGCTCGGTGTAAAGGGCGTGCCGAATGATTCTTCATTCGTTGTAGGCTTCATTCTGCTTCTGATAACGCTCATCATCTCTTATAACTACATCAACTCAAGAACAGGCAGAGCGGTAAAGGCTATCCGTGACAACTCAATAGCCGCAGAATCCGTAGGCCTTAACATAACGAAGTACAAGCTGATAACATTTGCACTCACTGCTTTCCTTGCAGGTATAGCAGGCGCTCTGTACTCACACAACTACGCTACATTACAGGCCTCAAAGTTCGACTACAACCTGTCGATACTGATTCTGGTATTCGTTGTTCTCGGCGGTATCGGTAATATCAGAGGCAGTGTTATTGCGGCTGTTGTACTTACTCTTATCCCCGAGCTTCTCAGAAGCATCAACAGCTACAGAATGCTCATCTACTCAATCGTTCTTATCGTTATGATGATACTCACATCAAACGAAAAGGCAAGAACATTTATCGTAACGAATTTCGGAAAGCTCAAAGGTATGGTGCTGAAGATTTTCAAACGTAAAGACACGGCTGAAAAGGAGGTCAAGTAATTATGGCACTTCTTGAAGTAAAGAATTTAGGAATATCATTCGGCGGTCTGAGAGCTGTTGACGAATTCAATGTTTCAATCGAAAAGGGCGAGCTTTACGGACTTATCGGTCCTAACGGCGCAGGCAAGACTACCGTGTTCAATATGCTGACAGGAGTATACAAGCCCTCTAAGGGTGTTATCACTCTTGACGGTGAAAACATAACAGGAAAATCTACAAGAGATATAAACCGTGCAGGTATCGCCCGTACATTCCAGAATATAAGACTGTTCAAGGAAATGAGCGTACTTGATAACGTTAAGGTCGGACTTCACAACCACTACAAGTACAGCACTGCAGAGGGTGTGTTCAGACTTCCCCGTTTCTTCTCGACAGAAAAGGAAATGGATAAGAAGGCAATGGAGCTGCTCCACGTTTTCGAGCTTGACGATAAAGCTGATTTCTTAGCGTCAAACCTGCCCTACGGCGACCAGAGAAAGCTTGAAATAGCAAGAGCGCTTGCCACAGAGCCTAAGCTGTTACTGCTTGACGAGCCTGCCGCAGGTATGAACCCTAATGAAACGGTAGAGCTTATGAATACGATTCGTTTTGTAAGAGATAACTTTGATATGACCGTTCTTCTTATCGAGCATGATATGACGCTTGTATCGGGTATATGCGAAAAGCTGTCTGTACTTAACTTCGGTCAGCTTTTATGTCAGGGTAACACTTCCGACGTTCTTAACAATCCGGAAGTTATCACGGCATATCTCGGAGAATAAGGGGGACTGCAAAATGGCAATGCTTGAGATCAAGGATCTTTATGTAAATTACGGAATGATAGCCGCCCTCAAGGGCATATCATTTGAAGTAAACGAGGGCGAGGTTATCGCACTTATCGGCGCAAACGGCGCAGGTAAGACCACCACGCTCCACACAATAACGGGACTTCTCCACGCTAAGAGCGGCTCTATTACATTCAACGGTGTTGAGCTTACCAAAACACCCGCTCACAAGATAGTTGAAATGGGTATAGCTCACGTTCCGGAGGGCAGACGTATATTCCAGAACCTCACTGTTCTTGATAACCTTAAGCTCGGCGCTTTCACACGCAAGGATAAGGAAAATATAAGCAAGGATATTGAGATGGTATATGAGCGTTTCCCTCGTCTTGCAGAAAGAAAAACTCAGATAGCAGGTACTCTTTCTGGCGGCGAACAGCAGATGCTGGCTATGGGCAGAGCGCTGATGTCGAAGCCCAAGATTATCGTAATGGATGAGCCTTCAATGGGTCTTTCGCCTATCTTTGTAAGCAATATTTTCGATATAATCCAGACTATAAGAGAAACAGGAACCACTGTTCTGCTGGTTGAACAGAATGCGAAAAAAGCGCTTTCGATTGCAGACAGGGCTTATGTTCTTGAAACAGGTAAGATTTCACTTTCAGGCAAGGCGTCCGATCTTATCAATGACGCTTCGGTAAAGAAGGCTTATCTCGGAGAATAAGGAGGAGCTTATGGGACGTATTATTACAATCGCAAGAGGAATGGGAAGCGGCGGCAAGACTATAGGAAAAATGCTTGCCAAGGAGCTTGACATTCCGTACTATGATAAAGAGATAATCAGAATGGCAAGTGATGAAAGCGGCATCAACGAGAAGCTTTTCGGCAGAGTTGACGAGAAGATAAAGAATACTATCTTCAACCGCGAGGAAATCTATGACGGCGAGCTTTTAGAGCCTGACCATAAGGATTTCACCTCCGACCGCAACCTGTTCAATTATACTGCAAAGATAATAACCGATATTGCCGACAGCGGAAAATCTGCCGTGATAGTAGGCAGATGTGCGGACTTTGTGTTAAAGGGTCGCAAGGATGTTGTAAAGCTGTTCATCTATTCCGATACCGAAACCGCCATCAAGAATGTATACGAAAGATACGGACTTGACGGCAAGGACGCTATGAGGCTTATCGAAAAGAAAGACAAGGAACGCAGTGAGTATTACCGCCACTATACAGGCCGTGACTGGACAGACGCAAGAAATTATAACCTCTGCCTTGATACAAGCAGTATGAGCTATGATAAGTGCGTTGAGATAGTAAAGGCTTATATGGCTGTGCTTGACAAGTAAACATGGATAATGTACTGCAACTTTTACAGACGGTTATAGTTATCTGCATTGTACTTTCAGCTTTGTTGCTTATTTCTCTCGGTATATTCTATAAAGGCAGAAAAAAACATATACGGGTGATATTCAAACGGATAACAAAGCACGGAGGACTTAATTCCAACCGTTCAAAATGGACATACAGCAACAATTATACTGTTGACTGCAAATATCCCGACAGTGAAAAGCTGCACACATTCAGATGTGAAAAAACTGTCTTTGATTTATTGAATGAAGGCAAAAGCTACTGTGTGAGAGTAAAACTCAGACAGATAATAAAAATCTATAAGAAGTAAAGCAGGCTGTTGCGTTTTTGCAACAGCCTCATTATTTTTATCTTTTTCTTGCATATCCCCTTTCGCTGTGATACAATAATCATATGACGAAAGGAAAAGGACTATGAGCAATATTACATACGAATATATAAGACGCAACAAGGACATAAGGACATATATTAGCAGTGCGGACGATGCACTGAGCAGTATCGGATATACCGAACATTCGCTCGCCCACGTTGAGCGTGCGGCAGACACGGCATATATGATACTAAGCACTCTCGGCTACCCCGAAAGAGATTGCGAGCTTGCGCAGATAGCGGCATATATGCACGATATAGGCAATGTGGTAAACCGCAACGACCACGCACACAGCGGTGCAATAATGGCATTTCGACTGCTCGACAAGCTCGGAATGCCTGCAAGTGAAATCGCACTTATAATTTCCGCTATCGGAAATCACGATGAAAGCACAGCAAGCCCCGTCAATGCGGTAGCGGCGGCGCTTATAATAGCGGACAAATCCGATGTAAGACGTTCAAGAGTACGCCCTGCAGAGCAGGAAAAGCAAAGTCACGGAGAAGCGTTATCCGATATTCACGACAGAGTAAATTATGCCGTTGAAAAGTCGGAAGTATATTTTTCAAAAGACAATAAAAATCTTATACTTGACCTTACTATCGACCTTTCGATAAGCTCGGTGATGGAATATTTCGAGATTTTTCTGACACGAATGGCTCTGTGCCGAAAAGCCGCAGAAGCGCTTGGTGTCAAATTCAGCGTAGTTATAAACAAAAACAGGATTCTTTAAGGAGTAGATATGGCATACGATAACTCAAATGTAAAACCGCCGATAATCGATCTGCTTTATCCGAGCGAGGAACAGCGCAGAGCCTGCCTCAAACGAAAGGCGCAGATAGAACAGTTGCCGACCGAATTTGAGAAAGATTTAATGTTAGCGCAGCTGTCAGAACAGCTGACCCCTCACAATCAGTATAAGATGACAGCGATACTCGGTGAGCTGTGCGATGATATTTCGGTTGCAGAATACAGGCTTGACATAATAGACGATCTGCTTGCTGATTCCGCACTTACAACCACTTTGCGTAAGGTCGTTGACAAGATGCTCGTAAACGACAGGACAAATATATATAAGCTGACAACACCCGACAGCTTTACTGTGCTTGACACTGCCCTTACAGCCTTTGAATCATATTGCGAATGTATGGAGATACTGCATAAGCTGTATGAAGAAAAATCATCGAGCATCAGATCCGCCGGTCTTAAAAAGCTGTTTGATTTCTTTGAGGGTCACTACAACAGCAAGCATTATAAGAAGCTGAAAGCCGAGTCGGAGGAACTGCGAAGTGCTATGACCGGCAAGATTCGCAGTGCTACTATCGGCATAAACTTTGATGAAAACCTCGTTCCGATCTCAATGGGTCTTGTCGGCTTTTCCGATAAGATGTACGAGGACAGCGGAACTGTGATAGACAGAATTTTAAGCTTCGGTTCAAAAAACAACGATCATAAAGTTATGCGTGACCTGCACGAGCGTTTTGACGATCCGCAATCGGCAAAGCGTGAGGAGATAGTGAACAATCTTGACAGGGCGTTGTTTACAGAGCTTGATAAGGTAACAAAAAAATACGTTAATTCGATTGACGATATACTTAATGAATACCGTGCGATAGGCTTTGAGGATATGTACGCTATAGAGTATCAGCTTGACTTTTACAGCGGTGCGGTAATGATGATTGAAAATGTACGCTCAAAGGGTCTTGAAATGTGCCGTCCGACGCTTCTCCCAAAAAGTCAGAGGAAAGCGGATATAAAAGGTCTTTTCGACCCGATATATTTCAAGGAGGCTAACGTCTGGAATTTATCCAACAAGCCGCAAAAGCAGGTCGTAACAAACGATATAACATTTGACGAAAACGCAGGCTTCTATCTGCTTACAGGGGCAAACAACGGCGGTAAGACCACATTTGTCCGTGCAGTCGGAATATGTCAGGTAATGGCTCAGGCAGGACTATATGTTCCTGCAAGCAGCTGTGAAATATCGCTTGTAGACTGTGTATACACACATTTCCCCAAGGAAGAACAGGTAGGTATAGACGCCAGCCGTTTCACTACCGAGGTAAAGGAATTCAAGGCGATAAGCGACTGTATAACAAATCACAGCCTGCTTTTAATGAACGAATCGATACAAAGCACCACTCCGCAGGAATGTACCGACATAGCCGCTCAGCTTATGCGTATTTTCTGCATTATCGGTGTAAGGGGCATATTTGCAACCCACCTCACTCCGCTTGCAAAGGCGGCGCTTGAGCTTAATTCCGACCCTCAGCTTAACACAAGAGCCGAAAGCATAACGGTAACCGTTGACGAAGCCACAGGCGAACGCAGATATAAAATCAAGAAAGGTCTGCCGGGAGCAAACAGCTACGCTTCAACGATATTCGAAAAATACGGCCTTGATATAAAAGCACTTGAAAAGAAAGCCGAAAAAATGAATCAATGACGCAAAAAGCGTGTGTGGCAATCCACACACGCTTTTGTTATTATACGGAAAATTAAAGCGTAGAACCGAAGTCGCTTACCAGTATCTGACCGTTGATAGGCTTTGCCTCGTCAGAAGCCATAAACAGGATAATGCCTGCAACCTGCTCTGCCGTGCATGAGCCAACTCTTAAATCATTGTGCTTTGACATTGCAGTGATCATATCAACGTCAAGGTCATTTGAAGCGTTTGCTGTCATAGGTGTGAGAATATTTCCCGGGCAAACAGCATTGCAACGGATATGCTTGTCTGCATAGCGCATTGCTGTGTGCTTTGTGATGCCGACAATAGCCGCCTTTGACGCAACATAAGCCGCACCGCCGCAGCCCATTACACCCGCAACTGACGCAACGTTTACGATAGATGCCCATTCCTTCATGTATTTCAGAGCGGCACGCATACAATACATAGTGCCCTTTTCATTTGTATTTATGATTCTGTCAAGATCATCGTCATTGAAACGGTCGATAGGCTTCAGTCCGCTCTCAAGAACGCCTGCGTTATTTACAAGAATATCAATCTTGCCGAACGCTTCTACAGCCTTTTCCATAAGGTTTTCACAAGCCGCCTTGTCGGAAATGTCAGTAGGAACTGCAAGAACTGTGCCGCCCTCAGCCTTTATCTTGTCGGCAACCGCATTAAGAGGTTCGATACGACGTGCAGATATAACTACCGTTGCGCCCTCTTTTGCGAATGCAAGTGCTGTTGCCTCGCCGACACCGGAGTTTGCACCTGTGATTACAGCTACTTTTCCTTTTAAAAGATCCATGTTATTATCCTCCTGAAATTTATGTATTTGCTTATTGCAGTAAGCAATTATACTACTATTTTAACAAAAAATCAAGAGTTTTTATAAAACTTTCAGAGATATTACACAAACAAAAATATTTATGTTGCTGTTGTCGGGATTTACTTATTTTTAATATCGTTAAGAAGTGCTATGATTTTTCCGAATCCGAACAGGAACAACGAGCCTGTCAGAAATGCGCCCCAGCAAATAATTGCAGAAGCCCAATTGAATTCACGCATTCCGGCATCCCCGAGTTGCGCCCCTACAAATATTCCGGCTAAAATCATTATAAATCCCAACACATAAAAACATATCGAAATTCCCGGCATTCCACCGGAGATTGACGTATACTGCTTGTTTTTGACATTATTCTTATACGCCTTTAAAAATTCTTCATATTCTTCTTCAGTAAGCTCCTCTGCGTGCCTTGTAAAATAATGATATTCATTATCTTTCGGGTCAATTCCGTAAACAGAACCCTCGGTAGGATGCTCGTTTTCAGGCAAACGAACATCATAATACAAGCCCTCGCTTATAAGTAACTGATTTCTGCTCTCTTGTTCATCTGCTTTGCTTTTTGCAATATATTCTTCTAACTTTTCATTCATAATATAATCCCTCCGCCCTCTTAGCTATTTCAGAAAAATAAGCGTCTGTCCGTCATTAGCAAGCACAGGCTGTATATAGTCTATTCTCGGCGATTTAAACTCCCTGCGCACCATCTGCTGAAGTACATTTCCATTATTGCACCCGTGCGTCACACGAAGCTCCACACTGCCCTGCGGCGCATTTCTTATTGTCATAACCAGCTTGTTTCGTGCCTCGTCCTTTGTCATCCGGTGCAGGTCAACTGTTATTATCCGCATATTTGTCCCTTTCAAAAAGGCAATGATAAAATCACTGCCTTTTTAACGTATTTATTCGGCACTGCTGTTTTTCGACTGAGCAATGTCCTTTTTCAGTTCATCAAGGATAGCCGTATCGGATTTAAGACCGTCTACCGTATATTCACCGTTTGATGCGGAAATAAGAGCGTCCTTTACAAGCGGGTATCTCCATTCAAGATTGCGCCTGTCAAACAGCCCGAACAGCTCGCCGCTTCCTATAAACGCACCGTTGTCCCACCATACGCACGGAACACCTATCGTTTTCATCTTTGTAACATAATACTTAGCCCACTCTGCACGATATTTTTCATTATCCTTGCTTCTTGCACCGAATTCACCTATAATGACAGCCTGACCTTTGTCTGTAAACAGAGTTTTCAGCATATTGGCAAGATAATCAATATCGTTTGTAAATCCTTCCTTGCAGGCTACCCACTTGTTCGACTTCTTACTGTCCGCGAGTGCAAAGTTGTACGGGATATATGCGTGTACCGAAACAATGATTTTATCATCGTTTTCGGGGATTTTAAGTGCCTTAAGCGCAACTTCGGATGAAGATGCCGCATATCCGGGTATCATAAGATGACGGAGCTTGTTGTTACCGTCAAGGCTTCTTATTGTAGATACGAAATCAGCGTCCAGCTTGTTTACGACCTCTCTTGTCGCATCACTGCCGCCGTTCCACTCCTCGCTTGTACCGATTACTCTGGGTTCGTTAAGTCCCTCAAATATAAGATGCTCGTCATAATCCTTGAAGTAATTGCCGATTTGCGTCCATACCTTTTTAAGCCTGTCGCTTGCCGCCTCGTAATTGTCCTCGGTAGGATAGTGCCATGTTTCGTGATGTATGTTGAGGATAACGTACATATCGTTTTCCATACCGTAATCAACTATCTCTTTTACACGGGCAAACCATTCGTCGCTTATCTTATACTCCGGAGCTTCGCCTGTGCTCCAGTCCCACGTTGTGGGAACACGCAAAACATTGAAGCCTGCTTTCTTGATCTCGTCGATCATTTCCTTTGTAGTATCGGGGTTGCCCCACGATTTTTCAATTGATCCCGGATCCTGTCCCCTGTTGCTTTCGTTTCCTGCGTCAAGCGTGTTGCCGAGGCTCCAGCCTATCTTCATATCCTTTACAAGCTCAACCGAACTTATATCCTTGATTTCTCCCTGATGAGCCGTTGACGAGCCGTTGCTCGTATTGTCTGCGGATTGCGTTCCTGATGTATTGCTGTCACTGCATCCGCTGATTACAAGTGAACCGAGCAGCATTGTACACGATAACACTCCTGCTGCCGCCTTTTTAAATGAAAACATAATAACACTCCTTATGATAACTTGTCGGTTGTATGGAACTGCTTTAAGTTGCCTATCTTTTCGTTGCGTTCGTTCAGCACTTCTTCGACCTCAGACCATTCAAGCCCTCTGTCAGCGCAAAGCACCATAACGTGATATAAAAGATCGTTTATTTCGTTTTTAAGCTCGTCATTGTCTGCGTTCTTTGCGGCGATGATTGTTTCTGCGGCTTCCTCGCCTACCTTCTTGCATATCTTGTCTACGCCCTTGTCAAAAAGATAGCAGGTGTATGACTTTTCAGGTGCGTTTCCTGCGTCATACTGTGCCTTTCTTGCCTTTATCACTTCAAAAATTTCTTCATAAACTGTCATTTTCATACCTCATCGTTTTTGTATATTTCTTTAAAGAAGCAGGTATAGCTTCCTGTGTGGCAGGCAGGACCTGCAGGTTTTACTCTCACAAGCAGTGTATCATCATCGCAGTCTGCGTGAATGTCGATTACCTTCTGCAAATTGCCCGATGTAGCGCCCTTGTTCCAGAGTTCTTTTCTTGAACGGCTCCAAAACCACGTATAGCCGGTTTCAAGCGTCAGCTTAAGGCTCTCCTTGTTCATATATGCGAGCATAAGCACTGCCCCCGTATCAATGTCGGTGACAATTGCAGGTATAAGCTCGGCCTTCTTGAAATATTTATCAAGATCCATCTGATTTCTCCTTTGTAAGTAATAATATTATTATAATACCGATTGATGTAAAAAGCAATAGTAAACAGGAAAAACGGGAGGCGTTGCACCTCCCTCAGCTTGTAGAAAACTCTATTTTTAAGAAATGTAGCTTATTTTCAATCCCTATCCCCAAACCCCTTCCCCCAGGGAAGGGGCTGAGTGTGGGGCTGCCGCCCTCACCCCGCTTGGGGCTTTGCCCCAAACCCCATTTTTAATAATTATAGTGGTTTATCAACAGTTTGTGGGAAGTCAGCGTACCTCACTTGTTATCCTTTAATCTACACAGCGGACAGGTATATTGTTTTCTTCAAGATGCTCCTTTACCTGCGATACCGTGAGTTCTTTATAATGGAACAGCGATGCCGCCAGTGCCGCAGACGCTTTTGTCTTTTTGAACACCTCCGAGAAATGCTCAAGCGTACCACAGCCGCCGCTTGCGATAACAGGTATCTTTACCACATCGCATACAGCGTTCAGAAGCTCTATATCAAAGCCTGTTTTCATACCGTCTGTATCCATAGACGTGAGCAGTATTTCGCCTGCACCGAGTTCTTCGGCTTTCTTTGCCCACTCGATAGCGTCTATGTTCATATCTATCCTGCCGCCGTTTACAACTACAGTCCAGCTGTCGCCCTTTTTCTTAGCGTCAATTGCCACTACCACGCACTGACTGCCAAATATCTCGGCGGCATCGTGGATAAGCTGAGGATTTCTTACAGCCGCAGAGTTCACCGATACCTTGTCCGCACCGCTTCTGAGCAACTCTCTGAAATCGTCAACGCTTGAAATTCCTCCGCCGACCGTCAGCGGAACGAATACACGCTGTGCCGTGCGGCGCACCACGTCAACCATAGTGCCTCTGCCCTCGTGGGTCGCAGTTATGTCAAGGAAGCATATTTCATCTGCGCCCTGTGCGTTGTACTCCTCTGCACATTCAACAGGGTCGCCGACTTCCTTTATTCCTACAAAGTTGATTCCCTTTACCACCTTGCCGTCACGAACATCAAGGCAGGGTATAATTCTTTTTGCGAGCATATATTCTCCTTATTTTTGAGCTTCCTCTAAAGCCTGCTTTAAATCAAGCGTTCCCTGATACAGCGACTTTCCGCATATCGTACCGTAAAGTCCGAGCTTTCTGCAGGTGATAATGTCATCTATCGTATGCACGCCGCCGCTTGCTATGATATTCGCACTGCAAGCCTTGTTTATTTCGTCAAGCTGAACGGCATTCACACCCGACAGCGTTCCGTCCTTTGAAATATCGGTAAAGATAATGTACTTTACGCCCTCGTCCGACATACGCTTTGCAAGCTCGGTGAAGTAAACGTCCGAGGTTTCAAGCCAGCCCTCAGTCGCAACATAACCGTTCTTAGCGTCTATTCCTACCGCTATCCTGTCGCCGTATTCCTTTACAGCGTCCTTTACAAGCTGAGGATTCTTGACAGCCGCAGAGCCGATTATAACTCTTGACACACCGCCCGAAAGGTACATTTCAACGGTATCAAGGTTTCTTATGCCTCCGCCGACCTCTACTTTCAGTCTTGTATTTTTCGCTACATCAAGGAATATCTCCTTGTTTGCGGTGCTTGCGTCCTTTGCTCCGTCAAGGTCAACCATATGTATCCACTGTGAGCCTGCCTGTTCAAAGTTCCTCGCTGTATCCATATAGCTTTCCGCTACCTTGTGTGCTGTACCGTAATCGCCTTTTACAAGACGTACACAGTTGCCGTCCTTTATATCAATTGCAGGTAGAATTATCATTCGCCTTCGTTTTCCTTTCCTTGCTCTGCGGGGTCGCAGACAACAGTTTTATCTGCGTACAGTTCAACCTTTCCGCACTTTGTGCAGACATAAGCCGTGACCGGACTTACAGCTACTCCGTAGCCCTCAAATTCGACCGACACCTGAGCCTGCAGCGGAAGTAATCCGCCCGAGAAAAATCCCTGCTTCAGCTTGCCTCCACATGAACATATCAGCTTATCCATAAGTAGCTCCTTTCTCACTTGCCGCTTAAAGCGACGCAAAAGTTTTAAGTATTCCCAGTCCCGTCTTACCGCTCTTTTCCGGGTGGAACTGACAGCCGTACACATTGCCGCTCATAACAAGCGCAGGCACTTTCATACCGTAATCGCAGTATGCCGCAACATTCTTGCTGTCGGTCACAGCCGCATAAGAGTGTACAAAATATACATAATCGCCATCGTTTACGCTTTCGAGCAGCTTGCACGGCTCGTTCTTTTCAAGCGAGTTCCAGCCGATGTGCGGTATTACAAGGTCTTTTGCAGGGTGCATAAGCTCCACCGTACCCGGTATAAGCCCAAGCCCCTCGGTTTCACCGAACTCATAGCTCTTGTCAAACAGCATCTGCATTCCAAGGCAGATACCCATAAGCGCTTTTTTCTTTGCCTGCTCTTTTATCACTTCGGTAAGCCCTGCCTCGTCAAGCATCTTCATAGCATCGGGGAACGCTCCCACACCGGGCAGTATCAGCTTATCCGCCGAAATAATATCCTCGACCTTACTTGATATATTGTTTTCCACGCCGAGAAAATTCAGTGCGTTCTGCACGCTGAACAGATTTCCTGCGCCATAGTCGATTATCGTTATCATTATAATGTTCCTTTCGTGGAAACTACAGAGCCGTCCGAATTTTTCCTTACGGCTGTTTTAAGTGCATAAGCCACCGCCTTGAACATCGACTCTATCTTGTGGTGGTCGTTCCTGCCGTAAACATTTTTAACGTGAAGCGTAATTCCCGCATTGAAAGCAAACGCACGGAAAAATTCTTCCGTAAGGCAGTTATCGAATGTACCCGTTCTGTCATCGGTAAATTCTGCGTCAAACACCAGATAGGGTCTGCCGCTTATATCGACCGCACAGAATGAAAGTGCCTCGTCCATAGGAACATATGCGCTTCCGAAACGCACGATACCGCTCTTGTCGCCGAGTGCCTCAGCCAGTGCCTTGCCAAGCACTATTCCGCAGTCCTCTACCGTGTGGTGTCCGTCAACGTATAAATCTCCGTCACACTTGAGTTTTAAATCAAATCCGCCGTGAACGGTAAGTGCCGTCAGCATATGGTCGAAAAAGCCTATACCGCTGTCTATCTCGGCTTTTGAACTGCCGTAAACGTTAAGCTCTGCCTTTATATCGGTTTCCTTTGTCTTTCTTTCGATAACGCTCATATTCTTATCCTTTCGGTATTCAGCCGACTATTTCGGCAAGCTTTTCAAACACCTTGTCCATATTTTCCTTAGTGCCGATAGTTATTCTGAGGTGATTGCTGATTCTGGGCTTATCCCAGTAGCGTACATATATTCCCTGCTCTTTGAGCTTTGTGAAGATTTCCTTTGCAGGTACCTTCTTATGAGAAGCAAAGATAAAGTTACTCATCGAATCCGGGAAAGTAAAGCCAAGCTCAGTAAGCCTTTTCTTGCTGTATTCTCTTGTATTTATAATTTCCTGCGTTGTCTTTTGGAAATACTCCTCGTCCTCTACAGCCGCCGCACCGCCTATAATAGACAGCGGATTCATCGTGTAGCTGTTTACCGAGAACTTGACATCGCTCAGATACTTTATCAGCTTCTTACTGCCGATGGCAAAGCCTATTCTCATACCCGCCATAGAGCGTGACTTTGAGAATGTCTGTACTACGAGCAGATTTTCATACTTATCTATAAGCGGCAGACAGCTTGTTCCGCCGAAGTCTATATACGCCTCGTCTATTACTACTACCGATGTGGAATTTGCTTTCAGTATCTCCTCTATCGTATCAAGGCTTTCAAGTACGCCTGTCGGTGCGTTGGGGTTGGGGATAATTATACCGCCGTTGTCACACTTGTAGTCATCGGGATTTATTGTAAAATCGTCCTTTAAAGGCACTGTACGGTACGGTATTCTGTAAAGATCCGCCCATACGTCATAGAACGAATATGTAATATCGGGGAAAAGAATTTCCTTGTCGGAATTGAAGAATGTAAGGAACGTCTGCGATATTACATCGTCAGAGCCTACACCTACAAACACCTGATCGCTGTCAACGCCGTAACGCTTCGCCAGTGCGTCAACGAGCAGTCCCGCTCTTGTATCGGGGTATAATCTCAGTGCGTCCTCGTTATATTCCTTTATGACCTTTTCCACCATAGGTGACGGCGGAAAAGGGTTTTCGTTAGTGTTCAGTTTTATTACATTGTCCGTCTTAGGCTGTTCGCCGGGTGTATACGGCTCGACCTTGCGGACACGCTGTTCCCATGTTGTATAGTTCATCTGTCAGTCCTCGAATCTTACCGTGATAGCGTTTGCGTGTGCTGTAAGTCTTTCACGATTTGCTATTCTTACAATATCCTCTTTAGCACCGTACAGCTTATCTCTTGTATAGTAGATATAGCTTGACTTCTTGATAAAGCTGTCAACTGAAAGCGGTGAGAAGAATCTCGCCGTACCGCTTGTGGGAAGAACGTGGTTAGGTCCTGCGTAATAGTCGCCGAGAGGCTCGGGAGCATATTCTCCGAGGAACAGCGAACCGCAGTTTGTCAGCTTTCCTATATATTCGAGAGGATTTGCGGCAAGCACCTCAAGGTGTTCGGGAGCAATTTCGTTTGCTATCTCGCAAGCCTTGTCCATATCGTCACATATGATTATTGCACCGCAGTTACCAAGAGATGTGTTGATAATATCCTTTCTTGAAAGGTCTGCTACCTGTCTTTCGATTTCCTTTACTGTTTCATCGGCAACACGCTGACTTGTCGTTATAAGCACGGAGCTTGCCAGCTTATCGTGTTCTGCCTGCGACATAAGGTCTGCGGCGGCATATTTCGGGTTAGCGGTATCGTCCGCAACTATAAGAATTTCGCTCGGACCTGCTATCATATCAATATCAACCGTTCCGTAAAGGAGCTTCTTTGCGGTTGCTACGAAGATATTTCCGGGTCCTACTATCTTTGATACCTTGGGTATCTCCTCTGTGCCGAATGCCAGAGCCGCAACAGCCTGAGCGCCGCCGCACATGAATATCTTGTCAACGCCGCACAGAGCCGCCGCCACAAGTATATCGCTATTCGGCGTACCGTCCTTCATAGGAGGAGTTACCATAATAATCTCGCCTACGCCTGCAATCTTTGCAGGGATAGCGTTCATAAGAACAGACGAAGGATAAGCCGCCGTGCCGCCCGGAACATATAAGCCTACTCTGTCAAGACCTCTTACACGCTGACCTAAGATACAGCCGCTCTCGTCTGTCATCATATATCCGTTCTGCTTCTGACGGGTGTGGAATGCCGTAATGTTCTCCTGAGCGTTAAGCATTGAGTTCACAAAGTCGGGGTCTGCATTTGTAAGTGCGTCCTGTATGACTTCATCGGGTACTCTGTAATACTGCATATCGGGACAGTCGAACCTTGCCGTATATTCCTTTACAGCCTCGTCGCCTCTTGCGGCAACATCGTCTATAATTGCTCTTACGGTCTTTTCAACCTCTGCGTTTACTTCACTGCTGCGCTTTTTCATACCTGCGAGGAATTCTTTTTCACTGCCGTCTGCTTTGATAGCCTTTATCATCTTACTTAGCGTCCTTTCTTATATGTTGCTTTCCATCTTGTCTATAAGGTCTTCAATACTGTTCTTCTTGAGCTTCATACTTACCGGATTTACTATAACACGGGCTGAAATCGGTGAAACGTATTCGTATACCTCAAGTCCGTTTTCCTTAAGAGTTGTACCGGTTTCTACTATATCAACGATACCGTCCGACAGCTCAAGCAAGGGAGCAAGCTCTACAGAGCCTTCTATCTTTACTATATCAACGTCCATAGCCTTTGACTCGAAGAATCTTCTTGTGATATTCGGGTACTTTGTGGCAATAGTCTTTACACCACAGCCCTCATAGAAGTTGTTGCCGACTTTGCCCGCAAGAGCAAATCTGCAGCGGCCGAATCCCAGATCGCATACCTCGAAAAATCTTCCGCCGTGCTCGTCTATAGTGTCCTTGCCGACAACGCCTAAGTCGCATACGCCGTGTTCAACATAAGTCAGTACATCTGCGGCTTTTGCAAGGACTACCTCGATATTGCTTCCCGGTATATCGAGTATAAGCCGTCTGCCCTTGTCACGAAGCTGTGAAACATCATATCCTATCTTATCGAAAAGGTTTACCGTGTCCTTTTCAAGTCTGCCCTTAGTAAGAGCGATTCTGATTGTTTTCTTGTCCATTTATGTATATCCCTTCTTACAGCGTCATTGTAACGGGCTGTTCGTTCTTTTCTTTATCTATTATATCTATTCTGCCGATTTTGTTAGCCTTAGCATATTCCATAGCCGCATCAAGCGTGGGGCAGGTGCTGAACTCCGCACTGATGCCCTTTGAAATAAGCTTTGTGCAGTGGCTGATACCGTCTATCAGATCCTCGTCTGCGGCAAATACCAGAACCTCTGCGTGACGTGCCTTTGTGCTTCTGTTTCTTCTGAGATTAGCCGCCGCAATAGCGTTTACGTTTACCGCAAAGCCTACAGCCGGCATATCGTCCGCTCCGAAACTGCCGATAAGCGTATCATATCTTCCGCCCGAAAGCACAGCCTGACCGTATTCCTCTATATATCCTCTGAACACGATTCCCGTATAATACTCGGCCTTGTTTACAAGTCCTAAGTCGACTGTTATCTTATCTTCTGCTTCAAGCTTTCTCAGTGCGTCAAACGTTTCCTTAAGCTCAGTCAGCCTGTCTGAGAGGGCTGTGCCTGCGAACAGCTTTTCCGCCTTGTCAAATACCTCCGCACCGCCGAACAGATCGGGGAGCTGTAAAAGTATCTCGGAATATCTGCGTTTTTCGGGATCGCTGTCAACGTTTTCCTTGATAAACTGTGTAAGGTCGGGAGTGTTCTTTGACTCAATAAGGCTTCTTACCGTTTCTTCATCGTCAATATCAAGCTTTTCAAGAAGCAGTTTATAGAACGTGTTATCACCTATCTCAAGACGTACATCATCACTCGAGCAGGAATTAAGCACCTGCGCCGCAAGGCTGAGCGCCTCAAGGTCGGAACGCTTCTCGTCACCGCCTATTATCTCAACGCCGCTCTGCATGAATTCGTCGTCCCTGCCTGCCATTTTAGGATTGCAGCGGTAGATATTCTGCGAGCAGAACAGCTTTAACGGGAACACACCGTCACGCAGTCTTGTCGCAACTATTCGAGCGATAGGCATTGTACTGTCCGGACGCATTACCATAAGTCTGCCCTTGCCGTCTGTCAGCTTGTACATATCTTCCTGTCGGAAGCTCCTTGTCTTGTTATTGAACACATCGTAAAATTCAAGCGCAGGAGTAATCACTTCGCTGTATCCGTGTGCGGTGAACACCGCTCTTAATTTGTCCTCTGCTTCTTTACGGGCTACACACTCGTCAAACAGCAGATCTCTTGTACCCTCAGGTGTAATAAGATCGTAGCTTTTCATCTATGGTTATTTCCTTTCATGCCTGTCGGCTTTGTTTCTTTATTTATATCATAGCACTTTAGCGTGCTAATGTGCTATCACGATAATATGATAACACATAAAACCGATTTTGTCAATCCCCACAGTTATATCGGGGAAATTTCGTCATTTGTTACAAAAAGTTTTTATATTCTGTCAATTATTTGATGTCACAAGCTCCTTGAAGTGCTTTCCTCTCTCTTCAAAGTTCTTGTAAAAGCCGTAGCTTGCGGCGGCAGGCGATAAGATGCAACGTGTTTTTGTTACCTGCTTCGCATATTTCACAGCCTGCTCCATATCATCGGCATAAATCAGCTTTACAAGCGGATTTGTCACCTTCTCGGCTACTCTCTTGCCGCTGTCGGGAAGGATTATCAGATTTCTGACCGAAGTATCACCGCTAAGCCAGTCGGACAGTTCATCATAAGGTATGCCCCTGTCCATTCCGCCTATTATCAGCGTATCGGTATCGGGATACGCTTTAAGTGCGGCTATAGCCGTCTGCGGCGCTGTGCTTATGCTGTCGTTGATATACTCTGCACCGTTCAGCGTGCAGACATACTCAAGACGATGTTCAAGTCCGCTAAACTGCGGAAGCGCATCAAGGCACTGCTTTACGGTACAGTCTGCCTTTGTTGCGGCATAAATCGCTATCGCTATATTATATAGGTTATGCTCGCCTTTGAGCTTTGTATCTATCATATCGGCAGGGTAAAATTCATCACCGATAAAGATACCGCCGTTTCTTGTTCCAATATCACCGCAGGAAAAACCGGCTGTAATGACCCTTGCCTTCGTATCGGCATACTGCTTTACTTCTTCACCGATTATCAGCGTATCGTTTTCATTCTGATAGCGGAAAATGTTCAGCTTTGCGTTTCTGTAAGCCGCAAAATCGGTATAGTGGTCAAGGTGCTCTGGGTAAATATTCAGCAGTACCGCCACATCGGGCGATGCCTTGACATATTCAAGCTGATGACAGGACATTTCACATACAATAACACAATCCTTTGTGAATTCCTCACGTCTTTCAAGCGGAGGTACGCCTATATTTCCTATAAGCATCGTATCCTTGCCGCTTTTTTCGATAAAGAATTTTATCAGGCTTGACGTGGTCGATTTTCCCTTAGTTCCCGTGATTCCTATTATCATATTGTCGCAAAAACGTAAAAACAAGTCGGTCTGTGAGGTAATCTTTGCCTTTATTTCATCGCTCACAATACTTTTCAGAATAACACCCGGAGCTTTCATTATAATATCGCAGTCGTCAAGGCAGGTAAGATAATCCTCTCCGCAGCAAAGCGTACAGCCCTCCGCTTCCGATTCCGGCACAGGGTTCATATCGGCTACCGTAATGCTTTTGCAATTACAGCTTCCGAGCAGCTTCAATGTAGAACGTCCCTCTCTGCCAAAGCCTAAAATAACAACTTTCTTTCCCTCAAAAAACGCTTTCAGCTTTTCATCTATAGTCATATATCGTCACTTTCTTACTTCAGCAGTCCTATAAGATGCTGAGGTACAAAATTATCATTGTCAAAATAATTATCCATACTCTGCGGAACGGGCGGATCGGTTTTTGCGTAACGGCTGAGCAGATAAGGGAGCTTCTCTCCCCTGCGCTTTATTGCCATATACAGCGACAGCCTTACCTCGCTCTTTGTTCCTACGCATTCAAACGGCTTATCCTTGCCGTCAAGCACAAGCCCGTCAAACATATCCTCGTACTTTTCGCAGTCGAGCATATTCTTTCCGAATATCTTCACCAGCGTTTCATCGTCAAGAAACGCCGACAGCAGTATATATACATAAAGGCATTTTGCACAATCCGCACACCATGTATCCGTCTTTGAACCAAGATTACAGCTCTGGAACACAGGGAAATACTGCGGATAGGTAACGAATTTCTTTGCTATCTGCCACTCGCTCCACGGACGCAGAAGGCTGAAATACTGTATACCGTCATCAAGATATTCGGTAACGTAGCTTCTGAAATCACGCTCGAACTCGGTGCTTTTGCTGTACTGGTGATTTACCTGCCTGCCGCTGACATAAGTTTCATTCGCACTGCTTTCATTTGACAGCACTATATACTTCTTGCCGTAAAGATAAGCAAACAGATAAGCCGAGAATGCGACCACCGCCGAGAACGGCGTATGACCGTTCAGGTATCCGTCCGCATTGCGTTCAAGGAGCGCCCTGTCTATCGTTCTGCGAGGTCCGACAATTTTGCTTTCGTCAAAGCCTGCGACCTTGGCGCACTCTACCGTAGCGCCTCTCGGATTTATTATATAGCACAGCGTTTCATCGTGATATTTTCTTAGCAGTTCAAGAGAAACAACGCTGTCCTTTCCGCCGCCTACCGCAACGAGATAACCGCCGACTTCCCTTTCACAGCTGTATTTACGTTTGCCGTTATCATCAGGTACTATCTGCATAAAGCTGTCAAAATCAGCGTCTATATTGTTCCTGTAGAAGAACTCCCCAAGTCCGTTGAAGTAGAGCTTTTTCCACCACAGGCACTGCTTTTCGTCGAGAGAACCGCACTTTACCTTCACAACAGGCGGACAGGCGCATTTCCAGTAGCTGACAAGCTCTGCCATACCGAGATTGAATATTATGTATTCGAGAAACGGAGTTACATTTTTGAGAAGTCCGCTTTCGGTTTTCCACGAGGGATAGAAATGATAATCATCTATCGAAAAATGAAAGAATATTCCGTCATCGGCAATGTCGTAGCCGTGATATATAAATTCCTTGTGCATTTCACGAAGCTCTCTGTATTTTCCTGCGTTGTCCATACTGTTTCCTCCTGTTTATATTATAACCGGCTTTGAAGTAAATTCGGCACCGCACGGCTGTTTTTTATCAAGTGCCAGTGCATACAGATTTCCCGCTCTTTCTTCAAGTCTTGCAAAACGCTCCGCTTCCGCACTTGTTTTTGCCAGCGCCGAAAGCGATGTGTCCACAGGCAGCTTATGCTCCCCTGCGGCAAGTATTTCCCTGCCCTTTGAATTCATTCCCAGTATCCTCGCATAAGCGGGAGGACTTTTAAGATCGTTTCCCGTTATGCCTAAGAATGCACACAGCACAAGTCTGCGTATTCTTGCCATAGTAAAATTCTTTGATTTTATCATAAGCAGCAGCTGCGGAAGTGAAACCGCCGTGCGTACCGCCTTATATATCCTGCTGTCCATTCCGCCTGTGCCGTTGGGAAGCCGTTCAAATTCCGACTTTGACATAGTGCGTAGCTTTGCAAGGATTGCCGTTTCGATATTTTCAATATGTGCGAAATTCTCATAATCGGCAAAATCGGTATATGCGCTTACATCTTCGCCTGCACTCAGCATTTTTCTGAGCCTTGATGCACTGATTACCGTGTCACTGCCCTCGTCACTGTCGTGTGCCGCACCGCTCCTCATTACCGTGGCCGGCTTTATCATACCGCCCAGCTTGTCAAGCGCACGGATATATTCGACCGCCAGCGTGTTGTTAGGCTCTGTAAGCGTTTGCACGACATCTGACGTATAATTCTTCTCGACCGTCTGCTTCAGTGCCGCAGGATACGAAGCGCCTTTACGCATCAGGCTGAAAAACTCATCGGTCTGCACCGCATATTCAACAGCTCCTGCCGCCTCCTCAAGCACAGAAACATCACCGCATTCACTGCCGAAGCTCAGCATATCGACACAACCGAGCGAATCGGCAATACGGCAAGCCCCCATAGCAAAATGTTCCGCACTCGACAGTGCAAACGGAGTAGGCAGTTCGACCACCAGATCCGCTCCTCCCATAAGTGCGGCTCTCGCTCTCGCATATTTATCCGCAAGCGCTACATCACCCCTCTGGGTGAAATTTCCGCTCATAACGCATACGATATGAGTTGCACCATGCTGTAAACGGGTTTGCTCTATGTGATATTTATGTCCGTTGTGGAACGGATTGTATTCGCATATAATAGCCGCTGTTTTCATTATGTACCGTTATCCTTTTAAGTCAAATTTACTTTCTGCTGTATCTGAAGTCGCACATATCAGCGCCCTCAGCTATAGTTTTTGTTCTTGTGAGCTTCATATCCATAATGTCCGCAAGGACATAGTCCATACGGCACATATACTGTGCGAGTTCGGGACAGCCCTCATCGGCGCACAGCTTGCAGACACCGCATTCGTGATAGTCATAACCAAGCTCATATTCATCATTAGCAGGTAATATATCAACTACCCAGTCGTTCTCATATTTTCTCTTGTGGCTTTCTTCCGACCACGCAAGACGTCCGGGCATCTTCTTTTCGTCAAGATAACTGTCTACATTCCCTACAGCTTTGTGAAACAGCTTTGAAGCACATAATCCGTCTTTTAATATTTCGTAATTCTCTTCCGCCGTCTTTCCTGTACTGCGGTTCATAGCGATAAAATACGCACCCATCATATAAGAGCTCATCAGCTTTGACTTGCCGATATCTTTTGCACGGGTAACTATCGCCTTATGCTCGGCAAAAATCTTCTTCGCCATATCTTTCGGAAAATTCCGTCTTTCAAGTTCAGCCTTTACTGCGCTGTGATAAAAATGACTGAGAATTCTCACGTTGAACGAATAGTTCATTTGGTTTTTACCTTGCCTTTCTTAAAACACTTTATATTTCCAACAATCAATATTTGTTGTTTAATGTCTGTTGTATCACTGCTCCCCGACCGTCCGCCGTACTTCAGCCCCTCACCGACCTATAAAAAGGTCGGAATTCAGAACGGACATTGCCGCCCGCCGTTTTGCTATCCTGCGGATAGCTGAAACTGCTCCAAAGGCGGAATTGTCTGCGGCGACTCGCCGCAAGGTCGGAATTGTCTGCGGTGATTGTTATATAACTGTAAAGTCTGTTGTATCACTGCTCCCCGACCGTCCGCCGTACTTCAGCCCCTCACCGACCTTTAAAAAGGTCGGAATTGTCTGCGGCGACTCGCCGCCCGCTTAAAAGAATGAGATTTGTGCGGATTGAGGGAGATCCCCGAATACATTCATATCATACAGCTTGCTGAGAACGGTGCTGTTTATACCTGATTGTGCCTGAATATCCTCAAGGCAGATGAAATCGCCCTTGTCGATAACTTCCTTGAGCTTGATTGCGGCGTTTTCACCACAGCCCTCTACTGCAAGGAACGGCAGACGGAGGTTTCCGTCCTCTATCGCATAAGTTGTCGCCCTCGACTTCTTATAATCAACAGGCAGGAACGTGATGCCTCGGAGCATCATTTCATATATCAGCAGCAGTGCGTCAAGCATACCCTTGTCTTTTGCAGTAGCCTCCGGGTTTGACTGGATAAGCTGAATCTTGTTTCTTACGCTCTCCTTACCGCCGAGAACCGTCTTTACATCAATATTTTCTGTGTGCTTTGTAAGTACCGCAGAATAGAATTCCGACGGATAATAGACCTTGAACCAGCACAACTTTACAGCACCGGTTACATAAGCGGCGGCGTGTGCCTTAGGGAACATGTACTTTATCTTCTTACAGCTTTCAATATACCACTGCGGTACATTGTTTTCTTCGAATGCCTTGTATATATCCTCATTGAACAGCTTCTTGGCATTACCCTTACGGGTTATCTCCATTATCTTGAATGCAAGCTTAGGCTCAAGACCCTGATGCATAAGGTAAACCATAATATCGTCACGGCATCCGATAACCTCTGAAATCGTACAGGTTCCGTCAGAGATAAGATCCTGTGCGTTTCCGAGCCATACGTCAGTACCGTGCGACAGACCCGAGATCTGCAAAAGGTCGGAGAATTTCTTCGGCTGTGCGTCCTTAAGCATCTGCAGTGTAAACGGTGTGCCGAATTCGGGGATACCGTATGTACCGCTTGAAACGCCAAGATCCTCCTCTTTTATGCCGAGCGGCTCTGTCGAGGTGAACAGCTCCATGACTTTAGGATCGCTCGTCGGAACATCCGCTATCTTTATACCCGTCATATCTTCAAGGTGCTTATACAGTGTCGGCACATCGTGTCCGAGTTCATCAAGCTTAAGTATAGTATCATGCAGTGCGTGGAAGTCGAAGTGCGTTGTTATCATATCGCTCTCCGTCTTATCCGCCGGGTGCTGAACCGCCGTGAAGTCATAAACCTCATAATCGCTCGGTACAACGACCATTCCGCCGGGGTGCTGTGACGTTGTTCTCTTAACGCCTGTACAGCCTGCCGCAAGACGTGATATTTCGGCGGAATTTGCCGTCATACCCTTCTTTTCAAGCCACTTGCGTACAAAGCCTTCCGCAGTCTTTTCCTGTACGGCGGAGATAGTACCAGCCTTGAAAACGTGATCCTTACCGAACAGTTCTTCGGTATATCTGTGCACCTTTCCCTGTACCTCGCCCGAGAAGTTAAGGTCAATATCAGGCGACTTATCGCCGTCAAATCCGAGGAACGTTTCAAACGGTATATCGTGGCCGTCACGGATCATATCTATATCGCAGTTCGGACACTTTTTCGGCGGCAGGTCAAAGCCCGAGCCGTATGAGCCGTCAAGGATAAATTCGTTGTGTCGGCACTTGGGACATCTGTAGTGCGGAGGCAAGGGGTTTACCTCGGAGATACCAGCCATTATGGCAACTACCGATGAACCTACCGAGCCTCGTGAGCCGACAAGATAACCGTTCTTTTCCGAGAATGCAACCAACTTCTGCGCTATCATATACAGTACGGCGAATCCGTGCTTTATGATAGAGTCAAGTTCCTTCTTGAGTCGCTTTTCAACTGTTTCCGGCAGATCATCACCGTACCATGCGTGCGCCCTGTCCCAGCAAAGCTGCTGTAATTCTTCGTCTGCACCGTCAATATGAGGAGTATATGTGCCTGTGGGGATAGGCCGTACCACCTCAATCATATCGGCAATTCTGTTCGTGTTTGTAATAACGACTTCCTTCGCCTTTTCTTCACCGAGATAAGCAAATTCCTCAAGCATTTCATCGGTAGTCCTGAAATAAAGCGGCGGCTGATTAGCAAAGTCCTCATAGCCCTGTCCTGCCTGCAGTACCTCACGGAATACAGCGTCCTCAGGGTCTTTGAAATGCACGTCACAGGTAGCTACTACCGGCTTTCCGAGCCTATCGCCAAGCTCGACTATAGCACGGTTGAGATCTCTCAGATCTTCTTCACTGCTTACCTTGCCGTTTCTCAGAAGGAACATATTATTGCCGATAGGCTGTATCTCAAGATAATCATAGAACGATGCGATTTCCTCTATCTTCTCCTGCGATTCCTTTTCAAGTATCGCCCTGAAAAGCTCGCCCGCCTCGCACGCACTTCCTATGATAAGTCCCTCTCTGTACTGTGACAGCAGGGATTTCGGTATTCTCGGCTTTTTATAGAAATAATCAAGGTTCGATGCGGAAATAAGTCTGTACAGATTTTTCAGACCGACCTTGTTCTTTACAAGAATTATCTGGTGATAAGTAGGGAGCTTCTTTATATCAACACTTCCGAACGCCGTGTTGAAGTCGCCTATATATTCAAGCTTTGCGGTCTTTCTTGTATCGTTTACTATGTGCATATATATCATGCACAGCATTTCTGCGTCCGCAACCGCTCTGTGATGGTCAAAGTCGCCCAGCTTGAAATACTTTGCTATAGTGTCGAGCTTATAGTTCTTGATACCCTTGAGCGCCGCCTTTGCAATACTCAGCGTATCGACTACAGGATTATCAAAGCTCTTTTCCATTCTTGCGGCGGCACTTCTGATAAACGACACGTCAAACTTTGCGTTATGTGCGCAGACGGGAGAATTGCCGCAGAAAGCCATAAAGTCGATGACCGCAACATCTTCTGTCGGAGCGTCCGCTACCATATCGTCCGTGATACCCGTAAGCTCCGTGATATTTGACGGTATCGGCATCATCGGATTTACAAATGTCGAGAATCGTTCAACTATCTCCATATTACGCAGCTTTACCGCACCTATTTCGGTTATACGCTCGTTTGCGGGATGAAGTCCCGTTGTTTCTATGTCGAATACGATTATATCGTCCTCGATTTTTACTTTGTCACACCCGTCAACAACTGCGTTTCCGTCATTTACAAAGTATGCCTCAAGACCATAAATCACCTTGAAGTCGGGATCGTCCTTGTTTATCTTCTCAACGGTATTCATAGCCTCAGGATATGCCTGTGCGTTGCCGTGGTCGGTTATAGCTACCGCCTTGTGACCCCATGCGTGAGCCTGCTTTACAAGCACTGACGGAGCTGTAACTGCGTCCATATCCGACATATTGGTATGCATATGAAGCTCTACTCTCTTTTCGGGAGCATTGTCCTGCTTCGGCTTTACCTCGACAAGCATTACCGACTGCGGATTAAAGCAGTTGCAGTGCAGAAAATCGTCAGCCTTATAACTGCCGTTAGCAAGTATCTTTGCGCCATTCTGAATAAAGCTGTAGCTGTCGAGTTTTGTATTATAAACAAACAGCTTCATTATCATAGATGAAGTCCTGTCGCTGAATGCGGCTGTGATTATCGTTGACTTTCCGCTCTTGGTTTCCTTCTTCTCGACATTGAAGATTTCACCCCATACGGTAACATTGTCACGCTCCGTCATTATGCTTGCCATCTCAACGGGAGCGTCATTTATCGGCTTGCCCATTACGAGCTTCGCCTTACTGCCGAAATGCGTGGTTTCAAACATCAGATCCATTTCCTCAGGCTCTGCAAACACGTTTGCCTTTGTCATTGCAGGAGCAGCAGACGCATTTCCTCCCTGTGAGGAAGCCTTTGGCGCAGGTGTTTTCATAGTGTAATCATCACGCAGTGAAACCTGCATTATATCCGTAGGATTGAACTGCATCTCATTTGCGAATGTGTCGAGCTTATAACTGCCGTGCATAACAAAAACCGCACCGTCTTCAAGAAAATCGTAATCGTCTATTATTTCAGCCTTGGCAAACAGCTTTACAGGCACTCTTCCCGTATCGTCACAAAGTGCCGCCGTAATTATTGTGTAAACGCCGTTTCTTGTATCCTTATGCTCAACATCGGTAAGCTCGCCCCATACCGTGACGCTGTCGCTTTCTTCGCCCAGTGACTTCAGCGACTGAGGAGTTTCGGTTATCTCGTTTCCGAGATATAAAAGTCCGTCCGTGTTCAGCTTATCCTCAAGATATGTAAGCGTTATCTTGCCCGGACGCTTTCTCGGCTCAGGTCTTGATTTCTTTCCCCTTGAACTTTTGCTCTCGCTTGCACGCTCTGCCGCTTTTCTGTCAATCTCATCAAAATCCGGAAGCGGCTGTGCCGACAATTCCTCATAATATCTTTCGTCAAGGTCTGCGTAACCTACTGTCGCATTTTCACTGAATTTCACCGTTACGCTCTTTGAGAAAACGCCCTTTGTGAACTTCTCAATTTCCTTGTCTATCTTCTCGCTGTACAGAAGATCAATTCCGCCGTGCATAAGCGTAAACTCAAATGTATCTCCGTCGTCGCTTATCTCGGAATCGTCCATATATCCGTTTATAACGCCGTGCGACGGCTTCAATATCTGAATAATGTCATAAAGATATGACGGGCTGAACAGCTCAGGCGCATATTTCGGATAAATCTTTACCGACGGCACACCGAGATACTTTTTTATCGCATTGCCCGTTTCGGCAAGCACGCTGTACGGTATCAGTTCATCCGCTTCAAGCTGAAGTATCATGCTCTTATCCGCTTCGTCACACAGTATCGACAGCAGTCGTGCGTCCGCTGTCTGCTGAGGCATTTCGACCCTGTCAAGAATTTCTTTTAAAATGGCAGCCATTTATTTCACGTTCCTCATAATTTTTCTTTGTTGCCGAGCATCAAGCCGACCTCGTCCATAAGCTCGTCAACCAGCTTTTCCTCGGGTACTCTGCGTATAACCTCGCCCTTTTTGAAGATTATACCCTCACCCTTTGCGCCGGCGATGCCTATATCGGCCTCTCTCGCTTCTCCGGGACCGTTTACGACACAGCCCATTACAGCTATCTTTATATCGGCTGTTATATCTCTTGTACGCTGTTCGACCTGCTTTGCTATAGAAATAAGGTCGATTCCCGTTCTGCCGCAGGTGGGGCAGGAAACTATCCTCACACCGCCGCCTATTCCGACAGCTTTAAGTATATCCTTTGCGGCATAGATTTCTTCAACAGGGTCGGCTGTCAGCGATACTCTTATCGTATCCCCGATACCGTCAAGGAGCAGTGAGCCTATTCCCGCCGCCGACTTGATTATACCCATACGGGCTGTGCCCGCCTCGGTCACTCCGAGGTGCAGAGGATAATCATACATTTCGTGTATCAGACGATAGCTCTCCGTCATCAGCTTGACGTCGGACGATTTGACCGAAAGCACTATATCGTCAAAATCAAATTCACGGAGCATTTCTACATGGCGAGAAGCACTTTCAGCCAGTGCCTGTGCGGTAGGACCGCCGTACTTAGCAAGAAGCTCACGCTCTACCGAGCCGCTGTTCACGCCTATTCTTATAGGGATATTGCGGCTGCGGCAAGCGTCCGCCACAGCCTTTACCCTGTCCTTATCCCCGATATTTCCGGGATTTATCCTTATCTTGTCGACACCTGCCGCCGCACATTCGAGCGCTATCCTGTAATCAAAATGTATGTCTGCGACAACGGGTATATTGACCGCATTTTTAAGCGCATATATAAGCTCTGAGTTTCTTACCGCGGGCACTGCCGTGCGTATTATCTCACAGCCTGCCTTTTCAAGCTCGATTGCCTGCCTTACATTGCCCTCAACATCATCCGCAGGGATATTCAGCATCGACTGTATATATATATGCTCTCCTCCGAGAGTGAGATTTCCTACTTTAACTTTCTTCTTACTCATTTTAACCGCCTGTAATTATTCTTACAATATCATTGAATGTTACTATGACCATAAGCACCATAAGCGCAACGATACCGATAAAATGCACCATTCCCTCATGCTCCGCCTTGACAGGCTTTCCTCTGATAAGCTCTATGAAAAGGAACACAAGTCTGCCGCCGTCCATAGCGGGTATCGGCAGGAGATTTACTATGCCTATGTTTATTGCAATCAGCGCCGCCAGCGTCATAAGCGAACCCCAGCCGAAAGAAGCAACGGTGCTTACACTCTGCACAACACCGATAGGGCCCGACATTTCGTTAAGACCGTATGTGCCGTTGAGCAGATTGCCGAACGAGATCCATATCAGCCTGCCGTATGAAACAAAGTTTGCACACGCCGCCTGTATAACGTTCACAAAATTATGTCTCTCGCCGTAAACGATAAAGTCGAGATACAGGTTGTTTTCCTCAGACGTATATCCGCTTTTATATTCATCTGCAATTGCCGTAAACGACTTTGCAAATTCTGCATCGTTCTTTTCAAGCTCCTTGAAAGCCTCTGTATAGCTGTTAGTATCTATATTGAAATATTCGGTGGGAAGTGCCGCATAGCCCTCTTTTTCACCCACGAGCTTTTTATATTCCGAAATCATTTTTGCGTAGGAACGTGACGCAAATTTAACATCGTTCAGTTCAACCGTCTGACCGTTTCTCTCAACTACAAAGTCATAGCTGTAATACTGCGAGCCTATACCTCTAGACTGTGAATTTGAAAGCTGGAACGAAATATCCATCGTTGTATAGATATTCATACCGTTGATCTTCAGTATCTTATCGTTTGCCTGAAGCACAGACGAGCTTATCGCACCCTCCTGAAATCCCGCAACGACATTGGTCGAAACGCTGTTTGAACATAAAACGGAAATAATGCAGAAGATAAATCCGAGAACGAAGTTCATAAACGCACCTGCGGCGATTACAAGTATCCTCATCCACACAGGCCTGTTTCTGAAGCTCCTCGGGTCGTCATTTTCAACGTCCTCGTCAAGCATGACCGAGCCGCCTATCGGCAGTGCCTTGAAGGCAAACACGGTTTCCCCGATACGCTTTTTGAACAGCTTCGGACCCATTCCTATCGCAAATTCCTTGACCTTCATCTTGCACAGCTTTGCGACCGTGAAATGTCCGAATTCATGCACAAGTATAATTAAAAAAAATAGAAGTATTCCCAGTAAAATGTTGAGTATGTTCAAAAGTGCCTCCTTATTCTAAGCGTGGGCAATTACATATTCCCTTGCCGTGTTTTCACTGTCCAGTATATTGCCGAGCGTTACCTCTTTATGCTCCCTCACATTTTCACAAGCGTCGGCAACAAGCTCTCCTATGCGGTAAAACGGTATCTTATCCTCAAGGAAAAGTCCGACAGCCGCCTCGTTTGCGCTGTTAAGCACAGTGCAGGCTGTACCGCCCCTTGCTATCATCTTTTTTGCGTATTTAAGACACAGGAACGTTTCCTCGTCCGCTTTTTCAAACGTCATAGTGCCGACATCAAAAAGAGAAAGCCTTTTTGCCGGTGACGGTAACCTTTCGGGATAGGTCAGCGCAAACTGTATCGGTATTCTCATATCGGGTACGCCCATCTGACCTATGACCGAGCCGTCCTCAAACTCGACCGCAGAGTGCAAAATGCTCTGTCTGTGAACATTTACCTCCACTTTTTCAGGTGTAACTCCGAACAGCCACACCGCCTCTATAAGCTCAAGCCCCTTGTTCATAAGCGTTGCGCTGTCTGTTGTTATCTTCTGTCCCATGTTCCAGTTAGGGTGCTTCAGCGCCTGTGCCTTTGTTACTGTTTTCAGCTTTTCATAGCTGTATCCGAAAAACGGACCGCCCGATGCCGTAAGCAGTATACGCTCGATACCGCTTCCTCCGCTTGCCATAAGCGACTGGAATATAGCTGAATGCTCGCTGTCTATCGGCAGTATCGGCAGGTTTTTCTCCTTTGCCTTTTTCATAACAAGCTCGCCGCCCGTAACAAGCGTTTCCTTGTTAGCAAGCGCCACCTTGTTGCCTGCGTCAAGCGCCGCAAGAGTAGGACGAAGTCCAACCATACCTACGACCGAATTCACAACAGCGTCCGTTTTCAGTGATGACACCTCACACAGCCCATCCATTCCGCACAGCACCTTTATATCTGTATCGGAAAGCCGCTGCTTCATATCGCTGTAACGGTTTTCGTCATATATGCAGACAGCTTCCGGCATAAATTCACGAGCCTGCTTTTCAAGAAGTTCGGTGTTTTTTGCGGCACAAAGTGCAATCGGTCTGATACCGTGCATACGGCATACGTCAAGCGTCTGTGTGCCGATTGAGCCTGTACTGCCGAGCAGGGCTATATTCTTTATAATACTCAATTGTTACCTCTTTATGACAAATAATGCCGAAGAGTATTCCGCTTCGGCATTGTAATATGATTATACGATTATGCTATTGGGGTTACGGGGAAGTATATCTGGAACATCATATATGCAAACGGTGCGGCAAGCAGAACACTGTCGAAACGGTCAAGAATACCGCCGTGTCCGGGTAATATATTGCCGAAATCCTTTACAGAACATTCACGCTTTACAAGTGACGCAGAGAGATCTCCGACTACGCCGAGTCCCGATATAACAAGCGCCATAACAGTGAGATACACCCAGTTCACGCTGAATGTATGCACTCCGCCGTTTATCATGCTGTCGATAAGCTCATACGCAAAGCTCATTATAACCGCAAAAACGCCCGATGTTATTATACCTCCGACAAAGCCCTCCCACGTTTTCTTGGGGCTTATCGCAGGACACATCTTATGCTTGCCGAAAAACGTTCCGACAAAATACGCACCGGCATCTCCCACCCATGCACTCACCATAGTATAAACTATAAGGAACATAGCGTGATCCGGGAATCTTGAGCGTATAAATGCTATCGAGCAGAGCGCAAGGGGTATCGTAATCGATACAAACGCAACAAGTGCGACCTGCTCAAATCGAGCCTTCTCGTGATTGAACAGCATCCCAAGTAGCATTATTACAACAAAGCCGAAGTAAATCAGCTTTACGTTGTTCCTGAGCGGTTCTATCCAGAAAATAATAGGTGTTACAGCCGCAAATATAAGGCTTACGGCTGATGTGAACTTATTCTTCAGATATTTGGTTGTAACTAACATTTCATATACCGCTATGACAGAAAAAGCCGTCATAGCAACATAGTAAAGTACCTCGTTGTTAAGTGCTATTATTAAAATACCGATCGGTATCGCTACCAGTGCGGTCACTATTCTGGTTACCATCTTGTAGTTCTTTTCCTTTCAGAAACGCATTACAGTCCGCCGAATCTTCTGTTTCTCCTTGCGTACTCGTCACAAGCCGCAATAAGATCCTTCTTTGAAAAATCCGGCCACAGAACATCCATAAACAAAAGCTCCGCATAAGCTCCCTGCCAGATAAGGAAGTTTGAGGTTCTCTGCTCTCCGCTCGGTCTTATAATAAGGTCGACAGGAGGAATGCCCTTAGTATAAAGATAATTGTCAAAATCGTCTTCCGTAAAGCCGTCAAGATCGACCTTACCCTCTTTATAATCCCTTGCAAGACGTTTTGCCGCAGTCAGTATCTCATCCTTACCGCCGTAATTAAGCGCTACAAGAACATACAGACCGTCATTATTCTTTGATATTTCTTCAATCTCGACAAGCCTTGCCTGTATATCATCATCAAACGCAGACTTATCCCCGAGAAAAATTATCCTTGTATTCTTCTGAGCCATACTGCGTATATCGTCAAGATATTTTACAAGCAGCTTCATTATGGCATCAACTTCATCCTTCGGACGTTTCCAGTTTTCCGTTGAAAACGCATAGAATGTGCAATATTTTATTCCGATGTCACGGCAATCCTCAACAGTGCGCCTGAATACCTTCGCACCCTGTGAATGACCCGCCTTTCTCGGAAGTCCTCTTTTTTTCGCCCACCTGCCGTTTCCGTCCATGATAAATCCGACATGGAGCGGAACACAGGTCAAAGCGTCCTTATTCAAATCAGCCAATTTGATTACCGGCAATTAAACTGTCATGATTTCTTTTTCTTTTGCACTGCAGGCAGCGTCCATTTCATCACAGTATTTATCTGTGAGCTTCTGAACGTCCTTCTCGCAGTTCTTAAGATCGTCCTCAGTTATTTCGTTGTTCTTCTTCATAGCCTTGAATTTTTCCATAGCGTCACGGCGGACATTACGGACAGCTACCTTACCTTCCTCGGCGATCTTCTTTACCTGCTTGCAAAGCTCTTTTCTTCTCTCCTCTGTAAGCTGGGGAAATGTGATACGGATAGCCTTACCGTCGTTTGTGGGAGTAATTCCGATGTCGCTTGCAAGTATAGCCTTTTCGATAGACTTGAGAGTTGAAGCGTCCCAGGGAGTGATAACAAGCACTCTTGCCTCTGAAACGGCAACAGCCGCCATAGCGTTTATCTGCGTGGGAACACCGTAGTAGTCAACGGTCACCTTATCCAGCACTGCGGGATTTGCTCTGCCTGCACGAATTGAAGCGTATTCTGTTTCAACAGCGGCTACGCACTTGCCCATCTTGTCCTTAGCGGTATTGATTACGTCTTTCATTGGTTAATTTCCTTTCGGGTATATATTATCGTTTTTATTTACCTTCAGCTTACTTGTCACTGACTACAGTACCTATCTTCTTGCCCATTACAGCATCGAAAATATTATCCGGTCTGCTCAGATCGAATACAAGGATAGGTGTCTTGTTCTCACGGCACATAGCCGCAGCGGCACTGTCCATAACCTTGAGGCTCTGCACGAGTATCTGCTGATGTGTGAGCGAGTCGTACTTAACAGCATCGTCATACTTATGCGGATCCTTGTCATAGATACCGTCAACCATAGTCGCCTTGAGCAGTATATCCGCATTTATCTCTGCGGCTCTCAGTGCGGCGGCACTGTCTGTCGAGAAGAACGGGCTGCCCGTACCGCAACCGAATATCACTATTCTTCCCTTTTCAAAATGCCTTACAGCCTTCTGTCTTATATACGGCTCAGCTATCTGCTTCATGTCAATGGCAGTCTGCACACGGACCTGACAGCCGAGGCTTTCAAGTACATCGGCAACTGCAAGTGCGTTCATTGCTGTAGCAAGCATACCGATATGGTCGGCTCTTACTCTGTCCATATTCTCGCTTGAACGGCCTCTCCAGTAGTTGCCTCCGCCGACAACGATGCCTATCTCGGCACCAACGTCATAGCACTTCTTTATGCTCTTGCATATTTCGGTGACCGTGGGCATATCAAGACCCATCTTCTTGTCCCCTGCAAGTGCCTCACCGCTGAGCTTTAAAAGTATTCTCTTATACTTCGGTTGATTTTCGGACATATTGTTGTTTTTCCTTTCAGATAGGGTATTAAATTTTCATTAATAATCAAGAACTCTTATGCGACCGAGCAGCTTATCTCCGAGCTTTGCAACAGCCTCGTTGCAGTCCTTTTCGCTGATAGCGGGAGTAATAAACGCAAGCTCGCCCTCCGGAGCGTCTTTTCTTGTAAGATAGCTTACCTTGCCGAACAGAGCCTCAGCCTCGTCCTTTGAAACGCCGTTTACACGGATGTAATTTTCAAGAACTATCTTGTCTGTATCCTCGATGAAGTCCTGATCGCTGTCCTCCCAGTAGAGCGACTTGCTCGATGAGTTCATCTTCACAGCGATAACAACATCGGCTACAACGGCGCTTGCTGTCGGGAGCTTGCCCGCACCCTTGCCGTAGAATACAACGTCGCCCGTAGAGTCGCCTCTTACGAGTATTGCATTGAACACATCGTTAACGCCTGCAAGCTGGCTGTCCTCGTGGATAAATGCAGGGCAAACCATAACAGCTATCTTGCCGTCATCCTGTCTTGAAGCCCAGCCGATAAGCTTTATCGAGCCGCCGAAATTCTCACAGTATGCAACATCCTCAGGTGTGATCTTCGTGATACCTTCGGTATGGATATTATCGGGATAAACGTGCTTGCCGAACGAAAGAGATGCAAGTATGCAGATTTTTCTGCAAGCGTCGATACCGTCAACATCGGCAGAGGGGTTACGCTCGGCATAGCCAAGCTCCTGAGCCGTCTTTAATGCGTCGTCAAACGCCATGTTGTCACGGATCATCTTTGTGAGTATGAAGTTTGTAGTACCGTTTAAGATACCTGCGATTTCATCTATGCGGTTAGCCGAAAGGCACTGGTGGAGCGGTCTTATGATCGGGATACCGCCGCCTACGCTCGCCTCGAAGAAGAAGTTTACACCCTTCTCGTGTGCGATTTTCAGAAGCTCTGCGCCCTTCTTGGCAACAAGCTCCTTGTTAGATGTTACAACGCTCTTTCCTGCAAGAAGCGATGACTTTACAAAATCGTATGAAGGCTTGATACCGCCTATAACCTCAACCACTACCGAGATTTCGGGGTCGTTCAGTATAACGTTGAAGTCCTTTACAAACTTGTCTTTATAAGGGCTGTCAGGAAAATCACGCAGATCAAGAATGTACTTTATCTCTATCTCCTGACCGGCTTTCTTTAAAAGACCTTCCTTATTCTTCTCAATAACCTCGACCGTGCCTGAGCCTACGACGCCGTAGCCGAGAACTGCTATTTTTGCCATTGAAAACTATCCTCCGTTTTCTTTTGTTCGATTTATACAGTTTTAAGTATATCATGATTTTTTATGCCTGTCAAGGTAAAAACACAACTGTCGCTCCTACAAAATTTTCATTGCAAAAAAGAAATTTCACACAGCTGTAAAAAACGGCTGTGTGAAAGCATTTTTGCTTACAGAGTCAACCGCTCCTCAACGTACCTTTGTACGCCTGTCGGAGCAGTTTCCTTGTCTGCGTGTGTTTCTCATCGTCTGCGGCATCATTGCCAAGTTTTATTGCATTCTTCCGAATGAAGATATTCAATGTTTTTGCAAGTGAATCTATATGCCTTTTCTTGCTCCCCTTTGTTCTTTTCCTTTTACTCTTGAATGATATTGCGCCCGGTGTATTCGGAGAAACGAACATAAGACTTCCGTAGTCACAGCTGAGATGTTGACAGAAGTGTCGGAACTTATTTCAACTAACGTTTATCTGCCGCCGACAACATAAGTTAATCCATACATCAATATTTACGGAACTTGATGCGGCACATTGCCGCCCGCCGCACCGCTATCACTCCTTGACTACTTCGTAGTCCTTGCCGCTTGTTGCACGCTTTAATGCCTCAAGATACTGCGGAGTTCTCCACTTGTATGTCTTCCTGTTTACCTGTCTGCCGTTATCCCATATAAACGTTGCTATACCGTAATCACTGCACAGCTTGTTCAGCTTTTCTATAAAGAATATACAGGAAGAAAGATCGCTTCCGCTTGCCGCATATTCACCGATTATTACGGGTATTCCCTTGTCAACGAAGTTCTTTTTCATCTTGCCGATAAGCGTTTCCATTTGCCTGACTTCCGAATTTGTACCCCATGTGTGCTTTATATCGCAGGTGCAGAAATCCCACGGTGTGTAGTAATGTACCGACAGGATACATCTTTCTGCTTTGTCGTCAGGCATTTTATAAAGCGAATCGCAGGTGCGCTCTATATCCGTATAATATCCCGCAATAAGCAGATGACGCTTTGCATTGTTTCCGCCTGTCGCACGGATTATGTCAACAAAATCCTGATTAATCTTATTTATCAGATTATATGCGTCCGCCTTATTTTTATTGTAAAGCGTATCAAATCCGACCTCGTTCATCGACTCGAAAATCAGATAGTCCGAATAGTTTTTGAATCTCTCTGCTATCTGCTTCCATACATTTTTGTATTTCTTCAGGAATGTATTATAATCATTCTGCGACTCCTCGATTATCCATGCACCGAACTTAGGATCACCGCCGCCGTCGTGATGTACATTTATAATAACATACATTCCCTGTGAGTATGCATAATCGACTACCTGCTGTACCCTGTCCATCCATTCCCTATCTATGTTGCCATTGGAATCCATATGATCTCTCCACGTCACAGGTATACGCACCGCATTTACGCCGTTCTTTTTCAGCGATGTGAACAGCTCTTTTGTGACTTTAGGATTGCCCCACAGCGTTTCATCAACCTTTTCTCCCGCTTCAACATGCTCGTTTATCTTACCGTCGCCGTCACGGTCAGCCTGACAAACATCAAGCGTATTACCGAGGTTCCAGCCGAACGTCATATCTTCAACCAGTTGCTGTGAAGTTATATTTCTCATCTTTCCTGCGATCTGTGACGGCTTATTCTCACTTGCTTTTGTTGTATCGGTACTGCTTTCGGTTGACTTAGATGTATGCTCTGCCGCAGTTGTCGAAGCTGTGCTTGTCACAGAGCTTTCAGCTTTGATGTCTGCATAACTGCTCACATTCTGTGATTGCGATGTAGCAGATGTTCCTCCGGAAGCATTTTCACCGCTTGTTACCGCACTCTGCGCACATCCTGCAAGCATTGATACAGTCAATGCAAGTGCAATTAATGACTTCAACACTTTTCTTTTCATAGTAAACTCCTTTACCGTAAATCGTTTATTCTTGTAAGACGTCTGTTTTTCGTTTTATAAAGCATCGCTTTTCTCGACAATTTTATCTTATTATTTTAAGTATATCATGATTTTTATGCCTGTCAAGGTAAAAACACAGTTACTTGCCTTTTACACGAAAAAGAATAAGCCGGATGTTATTATAACGAAAGCACGATAACCCCGTCATTTTTACTGCCGTCACACTTTTCAGACAGGCATTTAGGCAATCAACAATCGTATCGTCTTTATAACGGTTGACTAATCCGCTTTGTCTTGTTATAATAGTATACAGATTTTTTGATATTAAACCACAGACAAAAACCGCTTTATATCGGTCTACAGATAAAAGGAGAAGATAATATTTGGAAAAATTCACTCAATTGCTCGCCGGACTTGGCGGAGCCTTATTGCTTATATTCGCTGTTGTAGCGTCTGTAATGCTCAACAGCACTTATGTCCCCGATGACAGCGACAGTTCTTCCGCACCTGCGACTACCGCCGCTACGACTACCAAAGCCCCCGAAACCACTCCCGTCACCACAAAGCCGCAGACGACAACTCCTGTCACCACAAAGGCCCCTGAAACCACAACAGCTGCTACAGAGCCTCTTGAGTGGGGAGAAGAAGCCTTCAGTGCCACAATGTATGTAAATCAGTCCTGCTACAGCAGAATAAAGGCACTAATGGGCTCTGAAGCTGTTAAACAATATACATACGGCGAGGCGGTAAACGTTGTCGCAAAAACCGACACAGGTTATTATAAGCTCAATGACGGCGAATATATTCACGGCGATTATCTGAGCGAAACCGAACTTTGATAATAAATTATGAATAAAGCAAGAAACGTTATAACAGAAAAATTCACGGCATTATTTCTTGCCGTTATAACGCTCGCCCTCGTCAGCGTGAACGCAGGTGCCGCCGAAAGCGGTAATTCTTCGACCGATACCGTTAAAAAGCCCGAAAAGTGTTACGAGCTTGTGACGGGCGGAAACGAAGAATACTACAGCAAAATAACCATCAACAGCCGTTCCGTGCTGATAAGCGGATGCTATAAAAACGATCCGGTCGCCGACATCACCTTGCAAAACTGCGGTACTGTTTCATCAACTCTTAAGGTAAACCCGGACGGGACATTCACCTCTGTCCTTAACCCTTCCGAGCCTATAGGAAGCTCCGACCGCATCGTTATCACGCTGAAATCGGGAGCAAGGCTGAGCTACCTTATAATGTATGACGATAACCGCTACTTCCCCGACAACAAGCTCGGAAAGCAGAATCTGTCGGTACTTGAAAAAGCAGTACCTACCTCCGCAAAATCGTGGGCGGGCTATGTCACCGATGAGCTTACAGAGGAAGGCGTAAAACAGACGCTTGACGAGGTCGCCTATCTTGCCGATTATATAGCAGGCGATATAAAGGACGATTACAAAAAGCTCGAAGCGATAGCAAAATGGGTATCCGACAATATCTATTACGACCGTGACGCAAGAGAAAATTCGGTAACTCAGTCCGAGATATGTATAAAGAATGTTCTCAAAAGCCGCAAAACAGTATGCGTCGGATATTCCGCACTTTTCAGCGCACTGTGCGAGGCGCAGGGGCTTTATGTTGTAAACGTAAAAGGTACGGTAACATCAGACACGGTAGATTACTCCGACCTTGCTGACGGACCGGTAAACCACGAATGGTGCGCCGCACTGATTGATGACAGATGGATATGGGTAGACTGCGTATGGAACAGCAACCTGAAATTCGAAAACAACGAGTTTATTTCCGTAGGAGCAAACACCGAGATGTATTTTGATATTTCACCGCTTGCCCTATCCTTCGACCATTGCGCCTATCTTGCCGAAAAGCGTTATTATTTCCGTGCCGGCGAATATTTCAGCCAACAGGACACAACCACCCCCGACAGCAGAAATGAAAGCACCCCCTCGGCAGATACCTCCGTATCGGCGGAAACCTCCGCAGCTATAACCAAGCCTCAGACCTATACCGCTCCCGAAAATTATTCGCCAGTTACGAGCGATATTCAGTCGCACGAAGAAAGCAACAGCGGCAATCTCACATGGATAGCCATACTGACTTTATTCGTTGCAATATTCATAGTCTTTGATTTTATCAGCATAAAGAAACTGAAAAAATAAGCCATCGATAAGGCTTCAGCCTTATTGACATACAGAAAACACAAAATACGAAAGGAATTCAAACCAATGGTAGTTATTGAAATGGAAAACGGCAAAAAGATAAAGATAGAGCTTTATCCCGAAATTGCACCTATCACCTGTGCAAACTTTGAAAAGCTCGTTAAAGAGGGCTTTTATGACGGGCTTATCTTCCACCGTGTAATCAGCGGCTTTATGATTCAGGGCGGCGACCCCGAAGGCACAGGAATGGGCGGCGCAAAGGAAAACATCAAGGGCGAATTTGCTCAGAACGGCGTAAAGAACGATTTAAAACACACAAGAGGCGTTATCTCTATGGCTCGTTCGATGATGCCCGACAGCGCAAGCTCACAGTTCTTTATAATGCACAAGGACGCTCCTCATCTCGACGGCGGTTATGCCGCTTTCGGCAAGGTAGTTGACGGTATGGACGCAGTTGACGAAATCGCAGATACCGAGGTTGACTGGAACGACAAGCCCACAACTCCTCAGGTTATGAAAAGAGTTTATATTGAAGACTAACAGCGTTTAAACCACGCAAGGTTTACAGCACAGGCTTCTGTATTACGCAGAGGCCTGTATTTATTATAAAAAGTTTTTTATAAATTTTCTCAAAAGCGTGACCTTTATAAAAATATCCTGTCTTTATAGGTGAACAGGCTGTTTAATAAAAATAAAAGGGAGTGAGAAATATGGAAGACAGCAGGATTATAGAATTATTCTTTGCGAGAGATGAAAAAGCAATATCCGAAACCCACAGCAAATACGGCAGATACTGTTACTCTATCGCCTACAACATACTTGCCGTGAATGAGGACTGCGAGGAGTGCGTAAACGATACGCTGATGAAGGCGTGGAATGCAATTCCGCCGCAGAAGCCGAAAAAGCTGTCGGCATTTCTCGGCAGGATAACACGCAACCTTTCGCTGAACAGATTCTTTGAGAAAACAGCAGATAAAAGAGGTTCGGGACAGACAGCCGCCGTTCTTGATGAGCTGGCTGAATGTGTGTCGTCCGGTGTTACTACGGAAGATATTTCCGACAACAACACGCTAAGGCACGCCCTCAACGATTTTCTCATCTGCCTTGAACCCGAAAAACGTATTATCTTTATGCAAAGATACTGGTATATGATGCCGATTAAGGTGATTGCCTCCGAACATTCATCTACCGAAAGCCGCATAAAAATGATACTTCTCAGAACCCGAAGCGAGCTTAAGGAACATCTTATAAAGGAGGGTATAACGCTATGAAAGAAAAACGCTTACTGAATGAACTCGGCAACGTAAACGATGATTTCATCGAACAGGCAAAGCCGAAAGTAAAGAACAACAGAAAAAAGCTGTACGCTGTTATCGGCTCGGTGACGGCTACGGCGGCAGTGTTCGTAGCAGTATTCGCAACCGGAAACGGTTTACTCAAAAATGCCGATAATGATTTCAACAATTCATCATCAGCAATCACAAACGAATCAACAAACGAAACAACAGCTTTGGCGTACAGCAATATTAATATTTATTATCTGAATGGCACAAGCACGGAAAAAGCAAGTAAATATCTTGCCTGCGACCCTAAAGTTATTTTTTCCGAGTGGAAAAAGCTCAATAGCATCGGCGATGATGTACGTTTTATCAAGTGCTTTATCAACAGCAACGGCAAAGAGAAAATCAACGAAAGCACAGCCACCTACATTGTCGGCGACAAAGCGACTCTTGAACTGACAATATCGAGTGATATAAAGAAATATTACGAAAAACACGGAGAAGAACCACTCCTCTCTTCTCTCAAAAAAACATTTACCGAATATTCCGACTTCTGCACCGATTATAAACTCATAATTGAATAAACCAAGAAAACGCTGTAAACCGTCGCTGGTTTACAGCGTTTCTCTTTATAACAAACCGCCCCGTGAAAAACACAGGGCGGTAAAATATTCATTTAGTATTATCTATCAGTCAGCCAAAAAACTGCTCATAAGGGTATGACCCTCAGCGATATAATCGCCCGTCTTAGCCGCACTCTCCTCGCAGAAGCAATCAACACCGTCCAGCTTCTTTCTGCTGTCATAGATCATGAACGGCACAGGAGCGTTTGTATGTGTTCTCAGCTCAAGCGGTGTGGGATGGTCGGGACAGATAAGGATTTTTATATCCTCGTCCTTGAATTCGTCAAGCAGCTTGCCGAGTATCTTTTCGTCAATAAGGCTTATTGCCTTTACCTTATTGTCAACCTCATTACGATGACCGCATTCATCGGGAGCTTCAACATGGATATATACAAAATCCTTGCCGCTCTTCAGTGCGTCAACAGCCGCCTGAGCCTTACCGTCAAAGTTTGTATCTATGTATCCTGTTGCACCGTCAACCTTGATAACATCCATTCCTGTGAACTTGCCGATACCTCTGAGCAGATCGACCGCAGAGATCATAGCGGCGCTCTTTCCGTACTTTTCGGCAAAAGGAGTAAGCTCCTTGCGAACACCCTCGCCCCAGAACCATATGCTGTTTGCAGGACGAAGACCTCTTTCGATTCTCTTTAAGTTTACGGGATGATCCTTCAGCAGATCATAGCTCTTCTTCATCATCTCGATAAGCACCTTGCCGTTTTCGTTCACACCAAGATGCGTCTTTATCGGCTTGCCTGTTATATCGTGGGGAGGAGTCAGCGTGCCTATATCGGTCGTACCGTGATCCCATATCAGACAATGACGGTAGCTTACACCGCTGTAGAATCTGAATTCATCCGTACCGAGCTTTTCGTCAATGAACTTTATAAGCTCTGCGGCTTCTTCAGTAGATATATCATCGGCACAGTAGTCGAGTATTGTCTTATCCTCGTAAACCGGCTCGTCCGACAGCGTTACAAGATTCGTTCTGAAAGAAACGTCCGTAGGCTTCATATCAATGCCTATACTTCCTGCCTCTAAAGGACTTCTTCCCGAATAATATATTGCAGGATCATAACCGAGTACGGAAAGATTCGCAACGTCACTGCCGGGCTTAAGATTGTCCTCGACCGTCTTTACAAGACCTACTCTTGATACCTTTGCGAGCTTGTCCATATTAGGCTTGTGTGCAACACTCATAGGTGTTCCGCCTATATCCTCACGGGGAAGATCGGCCATACCGTCGCAAAGTAATACTGCGTATTTCATTTTTTGTTATCCCTTTCTTGCATAAAAAATCCGACCGAAAATACGGCTGAAAAACCGCTTTTTCCTGTCTTATCTATTAAAGTATAGCACAATGTCTGCAATAAATCAATATAAAAATTGCAAAGCGACTTGTTTTTGCTTTATCTTGCCGTATCGGTAAGCAGAATTTTACACGGATATTTTCCGACATAAAATCAAAAATATCATCAAGGGCGGTGATATTTTGAATATTTCCAAAAAAGAATACGCACAGCTTGCCGACCGTTATTCCACACCGAGCAAGCTATATATAACAGTGCCGAAAGCGTTTGTTATAGGCGGACTTATCTGCTGTACAGGGCAGTTCTTTACCGATTTATATATTATGATAGGAAACGATGGGGATACTGCGTCAGCGTACACCTCAATAACGCTTGTGCTGATAAGTGCATTACTGACGGGCTTCGGTCAGTATGAGCGGATAGCAAAGCACGCAGGCGCAGGCACTCTCGTTCCTATAACAGGCTTTGCGAATGCCGTTGTTTCCCCTGCCCTTGAATTCAAGACCGAGGGACTCATTCTCGGTACGGGCGCAAAGATGTTCATCATTGCAGGGCCTGTAATAGTCTACGGCATAACAGCGGCATTTGTCTACGGAATAATTCTGTTCGTTATAAGTCTTTTCGGAGGTTGATATGGCTAAACTGATTTCAGAGGGTACAATAGAGCTTGACCGTGGTGTGTCGGTTTATTCCTGCGCCGCCGCAGTCGGAAAAATGGAGAGCGACGGACCTCTCGGCAACTGCTTTGACTATGCCGCAGAGGGAGCAGAACTTGGACTTACCACTTGGGAAAAAGCCGAAAGCACCTTTCAGCAATATGCCTTTGATATTGCCCTTAGAAAAGGCAAGCTCATAAAAGAGGATATTTCATTCATTTTTGCAGGCGATCTGCTTAACCAGTGCACAGGCTCGGCTTACGGCCTGCGTGACACCGATATATCATTTATCGGACTTTACGGTGCCTGCTCGACAATGGCTGAAAGTCTTGCTATGGCTTCGCTTTTTGCGGATATGAGGCTCGGTGAATATTTCGCCGCCGTTACCTCGTCACACTTCTGCTCTGCCGAGAGGCAGTTCAGATTTCCCATAAACTACGGCGGTGTTCGTCCCCCTACTGCTCAGTGGACAGCTACCGGCGCAGGCTGTTGCATAACCTCGGTAGCTGAAAAACCGCCTTATGTAAAGCGTGTCACGATAGGCAAGATAACCGATATGGGCATAAAGGACGCAAACAATATGGGTGCGGCTATGGCAGGTGCGGCATACGATACGATAAACCGACACCTGCTCGCCACCGGAACATCTCCTGCCGATTATGACGTAATCTACACGGGAGATCTCGGACAGGTCGGCTCGGAGCTTATGTGCGAGCTTTTCCGCCGTGACGGAACAGAAATCAGCCATAAGCACAAGGACTGCGGTCTTATGCTGTACGACCGTGAAAAACAGGACGTGCACGCAGGCGGCTCAGGATGCGGCTGCAGTGCCTCGGTACTGTGCGGACATATCCTGCCGCAGATAGCTGAGGGAAAGCTCCACAGAGTGCTGTTTGCCGCTACCGGTGCGCTTATGTCAACAACTAAAGTACAGCAGGGCGAAAGCATCCCCGGCATTTCCCACCTTGTAGAAATTTCAGACGCTTTATAACAGGAGAAAATTTATGCAGTATTTATGGGCATTTTTAGTCGGCGGTGCGCTTTGTGCTATAGGTCAGTTACTTATCGACCTTACGAAGCTCACCCCCGCAAGAATACTTGTAGCCTACGTTGTTTCGGGCGTGATTCTCGGAGCTGTAGGTCTTTATCAGCCGCTTGTCGATTTTGCAGGCGCAGGTGCGTCCGTACCTCTCACAGGCTTTGGCAATCTGCTTGCAAAGGGTATGAAAAAAGCTGTGGAAGATGACGGCTTACTCGGAATCTTCACGGGAGGATTTACCGCCTGCTCGGCAGGAGTTACAGCCGCAATGATTTTTGCTCTTGCGGTATCGCTCATCTTCAACAGGACAGACAGAACAAGACAGGAATAAAAATAACCGCCGACCTCACAGCCGGCGGTTCAGTCTGTCGAAAAACCTATATATTTTTTAAAAATGGGGTTTGGGGCATAGCCCCAAGCGGGGTGAGGGCGGCAGCCCCACACTCAGCCCCGGCATGGATGCCGGGCGTGTATGCCCAAGGGCTTTGCAAGGACGCAAAGCCCACAAAGCGTTCTTATAGGGATAGAGAATTTGCTCTATTTTTATAAAAATAGACTTTTCTACAAGATGAACCGCCGACCTCACAGCCGGCGGTTCACTTTATACATATATAAATAACTCAGTTAAGATACATAAATCCCTGTATCACAACGCCAATAATCATAATAAGCGCAAGCACCCCCGCACCTATCTTCATACCTATTCCGAGCCTTTCACGATTTTTCTGCTTCATACTCTTACGCTCCTTGAACTATATATTTTAATTATACACCGACAAATTTCCGCTGTCAAGCACAATGTACCTGCATAACCGGCAGAATGTCCGGAATAAACTGTATCATTATCTTTCCGGAGTGTGATATTATGTTTATATCGGTACTGCAAACCGCACTGCAGAGCCTTATCTTCTTTGCTCTGCATTTTAAAAGCAACGGTTCATTTCCCCGACAGCTTTCCGCAAAGGAAGAACGTGAATGCCTTGAAAAAGCGGCTCAGGGCGACCTTGCCGCCCGTGACAAGCTGATAAACCACAACCTTCGCCTTGTGGCATATATCGTAAAAAAGCACTACCCCGACAGCAAGGAAGCGGACGATCTTATCTCGATAGGCATAATCGGGCTTATCCGTGCCGCAGAAACCTTTGATTACAGAAAGAACATCAGCTTTTCCACCTATGCGGGAAAATGCATAAATAATCAGATAAGAATGTACTTCCGTAAAACAAAGCATCAGCAGACGGAGGTTTATATGAACGACCCGATGGACTGTGACAAGGACGGAAACGCCGTCACCCTTGCCGATATTTTCAAGGACGGAACGGACGTTGCCGAGGAGGCCGCCCTTAACATTGAGCTTGATAAAATGTACCGATATATAGACGAGGAGCTTGACGAGCGTGAAAAAGAAATACTCACAAAGCGTTACGGTCTGTCTAAAACATCCTACCGCACCGACAGGATAATGACCCAGCGTGAAGTCGCAGACGAGCTTGGCATAAGCAGGAGCTATATTTCAAGAATAGAAAAGAAAGCCCTCGAAAAGCTCCGTTCACGCTTTGAAAAAGGAGATTGATACAGAAGTATAAATGACCGATTTGTAGAAAAACTGATTCTTATTAAAGCGACACAGTGAAATATATCGCCAACATCGCTTAAAACACTTTCCATACCGACAAGGAGTTAATATTTTCGTGACCTTATCAATGCAACTGCACTAACATTTACCCTTCAAAAAAACGCACTAACCTGAGATATATGTACTAACCTGCGGACGTGTAGCGTTAAGCGTTCCTGCATTGACAGGATATAACAATGTTTAGGTGGTTATTCAAGTTTAGCCAACACCCCAGCGGGGTAAGGGTATGGGTAAGGAAAGAGGGATGCCACGCTGAGCATTGCTTTAGCAATGCTCCCGCTCCTCACGTCGCTCAAGAGGAATAACTGATTTGGGAGAAAACCTAAGGGACAGGGTATAGGGCTGAGCACTAACCTTTGGCAAGTGCTCAATCGTTTCGCTTTGCTTCACTGCGGCAGTCCAGCGGAGCTTTAGCGGAGTGCACGAGCCTTGCGTAAGCGAGGCTCAGACTCTCCCTGATCCCTTTGGTTGTCTCCCGCGTGAATAGTAGCAACGTTATTAAATGGAATAGCGAACCCGAGAAGTGCTATCTGACAAAAAGAACTATCGGTAGCTTACCACGATAGATAAATGTTAAAAAGATATAATAGAAGCACATCAAACTAAAGACTTTTTCTAAAAGCTGACAGCCACGATACTCGATCGTGGCTGTCATACTTATTTAATTTCTGTTATTCAGCCGCATTCACCGACTCAAACTCATCAATAATTTCCTGCGAGGGCTTCTTATCAAGAAGCGATACAACTACTATAGCAGCAAGTGCAACTATGAAAGCAGGAAGAAGCTCATAGATATTGAACAATCCACCGAGCGGTCTTACAAGGAACTTCCATATGAATACCATTGCACCGCCTGCGAATATACCTGCAAATGCACCCCACTTTGTCGTCCTCTTCCAGAACAGAGCCGTCAGCACAACAGGACCGAATGCCGCACCGAAGCCTGCCCACGCAAACGATACTATCTGGAATACCGAGCTGTTGGGATCCCACGCAATAACGATTCCGACAATCGCTATTACAACGACAGTGATTCTTGCGATAAGCATTGCCGTCTTTTCGCTTGTCTTTATCTTGAATACCTGGTTGAACAGATTTTCGGATACCGCAGATGATGCCGCAAGAAGCTGTGAATCCGCTGTCGACATAGTGGACGCAAGAATACCCGCAATGATAAGACCGCCTACCATAGCCGCAAGAGGACCTGCCTTTGCAAGAAGATTAGCTATTACAACTATTACCGTTTCGGGATCTGCCAGAGGATCTATTACATTGTTCTTTGTCATAGCAAGGCCGACAACGCCGATGAATATTGCAACAGCAAGCGAAATAACCACCCATACAGTAGCAACACGTCTTGAAACCTTGAGCTTCTTGCTGTCGTTTATAGCCATAAATCTCAGCAGAACGTGAGGCATACCGAAATAGCCGAGACCCCACGCAAGTGTGGAGAAGATAGTCAGCGGACCGTAATCGCCCGTCTGCTGTTTAAGAACGTCAAACGTGTGTGTCAGTGAGAAATATCCGGGCATTGATGTTGCGTGGTTCATTACCTCGATAACACCGCCGACCGATGAAATGCCGAATACCACTACTATAATAAGCGCTACCGACATTATAATGCTCTGTATAAAGTCTGTTGTACTTGCCGCTAAGAATCCGCCGATAGTGGTATATGCGATGATTACTACCGCACTTATTATCATAGCGATATGATAACCAGCACCGAAAAGACTGTTGAACAGCTTGCCGCAGGCGGAAAATCCCGAGCCTGTATAAGGGATAAAGAATACTATTATTATCAGCGCCGAGATAAGAGTAAGTATCTTCTTGCTGTCCCTGAATCTGTTTGAGAAGAAATCCGGTATAGTTATCGAATTGCATACATGAGAATACTTTCTGATTCTTTTCGATACAATAAGCCAGTTGAGATATGTGCCTATCGCAAGACCTATACCTGTCCAGGCAGCGTCCGCAATACCCGTAGCATACGCAACGCCCGGAAGACCCATAAGCAGCCAGCCGCTCATGTCCGATGCCTCCGCACTCATTGCGGTAACAAACGGACCCAGCTTTCTTCCTCCTAAATAGAAGTCGCCTACATTATCCGTTTTCTTTGCACATATTACACCGACAACTACCATCATAATAAGATAAACGGCTATTGTTATCAGCATAATTATCTGTTGTAATTCCATTTTTACTTTTCCCTTCGTATTTTTAGCGGTAAATCCGCACATTAATTTATATTTTATCACATCTGCAATAATTTTGCAAGTTATTTACGAATAAAATTCATACAATGCCTTTATTTTCACGATACAAGATTTCCTTTGGCTTACCTCACACGCAATTTAAAGCGACGTATCGTATTTAAGTCCGTTTTTTAGTACAGCTTATCTGCTATTATATGTGTGTAAGAGAAATAAACCGACAATTTTTGTGCAACAGAAAGGAAAAACAATATGCTTTTTATAATTTACCTGATACTCACACCGATTTTATGCCTTCTCGGGATGCTGATGCTTGAACATCTTGAACGGAAAATAAAAACAGCTCTCGCCAAAAGAGCGAAAGCCGTTTCAGTTTGCCGAAAAACCAATTATTAAAGCTGTACATTAAAATGTATCACCAACACCGCCGCTAACACTTTCCCTACTGACAAAGTGTTAATAATTTCGTGAGTGCATCATTACAACTGCACTGACATTAACCTTTCAAAAAAACGCCGCTAACCTAAGATATATGTACTAATATGCGGACGTGTAGCGTTAAGCGTCCCTGTATTGACAGGATATACAATGTTCAGGTGGTTATTCGAGTTTAGCCAACACCCCGACGGGGTGGGGGTGTGAGTAAGGAAAGAGGGAGCCACGAGGGAGAGAACCTAAGAGATAGGGAGAGGGGCTGTCAAGTCCCTTGCCCTAGTCTCTTTGGTTCTTTCCCTCGTTAATATTGACAAGTGCATCGCTTCGAATAGCGAACCCGAGAAGTGCTGTCCGACAAATAGCACTATCGGTAGCTTGTTATCATAGATAAATACTAAAATATATAACAGAAGTATATCAATTAAAGACTTTTGTACAAGCTAAAACAGCTCTCGCCAAAAGAGCGAAAGCCGTTTCCAAACATTCCTGTTCCGTTGAAAAAATCACCTTCACCGACAACAAAACACGCAAAGCGGTCTGAATCAGAATATTTCCTCCTCAGCCTTGCTCGGTCTGCCCATCAGCTTTGAAACAGCCTCAAGCGGACTCTGACCGTTATAGCATACCTCGCAAAGCTGTTCGATTATCGGCACCTGCACATTATGCTCACGGGCTATCGCATAAGCTATCTTTGCACACTGATAGCCCTCTACCGTGCCGACCTGCTTTACCGCCTGTGCGGCAGGTATGCCCTGACCTATCAGAAGCCCTGCACGGTGATTTCTCGAATGAGAGGACGTGCAGGTAACGATAAGGTCGCCTACGCCCGACAATCCGTCAAACGTTTCTCTCTTGCCGCCCATAGCCACGCCAAGACGTGTGATTTCGGCAAGTCCTCTTGTCATAAGTGCGGCAATAGTGTTGTCGCCGAGCCCCATACCTTCTACTATTCCACAGCAGAGAGCAATGGGGTTTTTTAACGCTCCGCCAAGCTCACAGCCGACAAGATCACTGTTCCTGTATATTCTGAAACGATCGTTCTGCAGGGTTTCCTGCAGATACACCATAGAGTCCTCATCTTCCGAAGAAACAACTATAGTCGTAGGCACGTTTCTGCCTATTTCTTCTGCGTGTGAAGGGCCCGTAAGCACTGCTATGCGGTTGTCGGGAAGTTCCTCCTTAAGCACCTGCGACAGACGCTTGTCGGTATTTTCTTCAAATCCCTTGCCTACATTTACAACTATGGTATCCTTTTTCACATAGTTCTTGACCTTCTGTGCAACCTCACGGACAAACTTTGACGGTATGGCGAACACAAGTATATCACAGTCGCTCACACAGTTTATATCCGTTGTCAGCCTAATTGTCGGCGGTACAATCACTCCGGGCAGGAGTCGCTTATGCTCGCCGTCGTTCATTATTGCGTCTATTTCCTCTTGATATTTTGACCATGCAGTCACATTATGTCCGTACTTGTCCCACATAATAGCAAGAGCCGTACCGAAACCGCAACCTAATATTGTGATCTTAGCCATCTGTAAACCTTCTTTCTGTCAGGCCTTCTGCCCGAGCTTCTTTTCAGTGTGATTTTTAAGTCTTACAAGGTTTCCCCTGTGCATAAACAGTATCAGCACAGCGATAAGCGCCGATAATATCACATTTATCCATACGCAAGGATCTCCTGTTATCAGGCTGTATACAAGTATCGTCACAGGATAACATACCGCCGCTATGCACGAACCAAGTGAAACATATCGTGTCAGCGCAACGACTATGATGAATATACCGAGCAGTATGCACGCAGGTATCCACTCGACCGTCATAAGCACAGCCACAGAAACCAGTATGCCTTTTCCGCCCTTGAAGCCGAAATATATCGGGAAAACGTGTCCGATTATAGCCGCAACCGCCGCCGCAAAGCCTACATAGGTCATCATATTGTCGGGATTTGCCGTATCTGTTCCCGTAAGCCACAAGAACGAAAATCTGACTATAAGTATCGACAGCGTGCCTTTAAGCACATCTCCGAGCAGTACAAAAAGCGCCGCTATCTTTCCCTGCGTTCTGAGAGTATTCGTAAGACCTGCGTTTCCGCTTCCGAGCGTTCTTATATCTTCTCCCGTTTTAATTTTTGTGACGATGATAGCAGTGTTGATTCCGCACAGCAGATACGGCACTATTATCATTATTGCATAACACAGATATATCATTATCCGTTATTCTCCTCGTTCTCTTGCTATTATTTTTATAGGTGTTCCGTCAAGGCCGAAACTTTCTCTTATCTGATTCTCTATATATCTCTGATAGGAGTAATGGAAAAGCTCCTTATCGTTGCAGAAAATTACAAACGTCGGCGGCTTTGCCGATGCCTGCGTCATATAATACAGCTTAAGCCGCTTGCCCTTGTCTGACGGCGGCTGTACTCTTGCGGTAGCATATCCCAGCATATCGTTGAGAGTACCTGTCGAGATACGTCTTATATTCTGCGAATAGGTGTACTTTATCTGCTCAAACAGCTTATCCACCCTTTGTCCTGTAAGCGCAGAAATAAACACAAACGGAGCGTATGACATAAACGAAAAATCGACCTCGAGCTTCTTTGTGAATTCCTGCATCGTCTTTCCGTCTTTTTCAACAGCGTCCCACTTGTTTATCGCAATAACGCTTGCCTTGCCCTGCTCGTGAGCGTATCCTGCAACCTTGCTGTCCTGCTCTGTAAAGCCCTCCGTAGCGTCTATCATAATAACGCATACATCGGCTCTGTCTACAGCCATATACGCACGAAGCACGCTGTACTTTTCTATCTGCTCGTTTACCTTGGACTTGCGGCGGATTCCTGCCGTGTCAATAAGGACATATTCCTGACCGTCACGCTCAATGACCGTATCGACAGCGTCACGGGTAGTACCTGCGATATTCGACACTATCATTCTCTGCTCGCCCGCAATTTTATTTACAAGTGAAGATTTGCCCGCATTCGGCTTGCCGATGACCGCAACCTTGATAGCATCCTCCGAATACTCACGCTGAGGATTTTCCTCAGGCATATTTTCAAACACCGCGTCAAGCAGATCTCCCGTACCGTGACCGTGTACGGACGATACCGCAATAGGATCGCCCAGCCCGAGATTATAGAATTCATAGAACTCAGGCGGAACTTCTCCTATTCCGTCACACTTGTTTACGCACAGCACAACAGGCTTGCCGCTTTTCTGGAGCATAGCCGCTACATCTGCGTCATTCGCCGTAACTCCCGATGTAACATCGGTCACGAATATTATCACATCTGCCTTGTCTATGGCAAGCTGTGCCTGCATTCTCATCTGTGAGAGTATCACGTCCTTGCTGTCAGGCTCGATACCTCCCGTATCAACAAGCATAAACTCCTTGCCGAGCCACTCCGCCTTTGCATATATTCTGTCACGGGTAACGCCCGGTGTATCGTCTACTATAGACATTCTCTTGCCGACAATACGGTTAAAGAGTGTTGATTTTCCAACGTTGGGACGTCCTACTACCGCTACTATTCCGTTCATTCACTCATTCCTTCCTTTTATCTCTTATATAATCCGACAGTTATACTGCCGGCGCCTTTTATATTGAAGTCTGCACTGTGATAATCAGTGCCGCTTATCAGCATCATACAGTCGGCAACATCTTTTTCTTCTCCGTTGCCCTCACCAACAAGATACAGTGTGTCACCGAAATCATCTGTTGTAAATGCGTACACTTTGGAATATCTTGATTCTGTCTTTATTACATAATCAATCTTCGCCGCAGTGTCACACAATGCCGTAAATTTCTGACCGCTGTAATATTCGGTACTGATTCGCTTTTCCGCAGGAACAGAGCTTACGCTTAAATCGGCAACACTGCTATCCCACGCAAGAATCAGATCATCAACCTTATTTTGCAGATATGTAACCATATTGCCCTTCTGAAAGCGTGTGAAGTTCTCATCATCGCTCATTCTGAAATTATCAAGAAATAAATTCTCTCTCAGATACAGATATGTCAGGCTGTCACCAAGCGTAAGATTACAGTCGGAGCTACCGAGAATATCCGTCTTGGTGCCGCTTTCGGCAAACTTTGAAAACTGTATCAGCCTTACAGTAATACTTGCCTTGTACGGTGTTTTCTCTAGTCTTGATACATCAACACCGTTTACCGAACTGCCGTATTTCAGTACAACATTGAAGTAATAATCGCCGTTCAGCAGCTTTTCCGCCGTGTCGGTATCTCTTGACAAAAAGCCCTCATAGCCGCTTCCTACAGCACCGAGTAAGCCTCTTACCGCAACATTGACCTCAATATCATCCGGCTTTGTACCGTCCGTCAGCGAAACAATCGTTTGCACAGCCTCGTTTATTACCTTATCGGCATTCAGGTTATCATAGCATATCTTGTTATCGGTATCAACTATCAGCTGAAATTCCGTCCCGTTCTCAAGACGCACGTCAGCCTTGCAGAAACCGCTTGCATATCTATTGAAGTCCGGCACAGGCCCGGGGTCTTTCTTAGCCTGCATAAATTCAATGCTGACTACCTGACCCCCTCCGAAATTATCTTCAAGATATTTCTCGGCAATGGGCTTTGCCTCCCTTACATCCTCTTTCGCCTTTTCTTTTTCCTCAGCCGACATACAAGCCGTACACATCAATATCGCAAGACCCGATACGGCAAGCACCGCCAGAAACGAAAATATCCTTTTTTTCAGTTTCATATATCCGTACCTTCCCCTAAAATAGCGTCAAGAAGCTCATATCCGTCCGTTGCAACGGGCATTATCTCAATTCCGAGTGCCTGCTCAACATCGCTTACCGTCTTATCATCAAGAAAAATATCGCTGTTTGTTTTCAGCATATTCTCTGTTATAAGCAGTCTTTCCCCCAGATTATCTTTATAAGGTGTAAGCTGTGCGATTATATCTCCTGCCGTTATAAGTCCGGCAACGGTAATAGTTTCCCCGAAAAAGTCGTTTCTTATAGTATAAACGTCAACCACGGTATTCGGAAAATCCGTTTTCAGCATTTTTCCGAGCGTTTCTATCAGCGGTGCGGCAAGTACCCCGGTCGCAACCGAAATGTGCCGCTCTTTATCGTCCGTTTCACCGAATTCACGCTTATCCGCAAGTGCGTCTATAAACTCCTTTTGCAGACTCGCACACATTCCCACGCCGTTTTCAAACTGGTCAAAATCACCGTAGAACTCATAATCGGGCATTTTTCTCTTAGCCGTAAGATAGAATTCGTCCGACGCATACACTACCCTGTCGTGATACTTTTCAAACATCATATCACCGAAAAACTCCAGCGTGTCTATCGCCTTGCCTGCGGTTTCTTCGTTGAAAAGCTCCAGCTTCGGCAGCTTATCCCTGAATCTCGTTACACCTACAGGCACGCAGGCTACGCTCTTTACCGCAGGGTAAAGCATACAAAGGTCGGTCAGCGTTTTCTCAAGCTCCTTGCCGTCATTAAGTCCGGGACAAAGCACTATCTGTGTATTTATCTCGATCCCTGCCGCCGCCATTTTATAAAGATAATCAAGGCACTTTCCGGCATTCGGATTTTTCGTCAGCTTTACACGAAGCTCAGGATTAGTCGTATGCACCGAAATATTCATCGGCAGCTTCATCTTTATAATTCTGTCAACATCCTCGTCGCTGAGATTTGTCATGGTAATATAGTTGCCCTGCAAAAAGCTCAGACGTGAGTCATCATCCTTGAAGTACAGTGTTTCACGCATACCCTTCGGAAGCTGATTTATGAAGCAGAACACGCAGTTATTCTTACAGTGCTGCTTGCAGTCCATAAGATAGGTCTCAAAATTAAGGCCGAGGTCGTCATACTCGCCCTTTCTTACCTTTACCGTCTTGTCCTCAAGCTCTATCACGAGCTTTTTATCAGAAGCATAAAACTGATAGTCGAGTATGTCGTGTATAGCGTTTCCGTTTATTGAAACAAGGCTTTCGCCCGCCTTTATCCTTGCCTTATCGGCAGGAGAACCTTTGTCTACGGAGGTTATCCTTACAGACACGTTATCAGTCCTTTCTTTCCGAATTCTCAATTAAGCATACATATATATTATACACTTTTATAACGCAATCGTCAACATTAAAATGTTCTGCCTTCCGCATAAAAACGGATACCGTACACTGCAATACGGCACCCGTTTTTCATTATCTTTTTTGCCTGCGGCATTTAAACCTCAGCCTTACCGTTTTTACGCCTGATACCGCATACTGCGGCGTATAATATAAGTATTCCCGAAGACACGGCGGTTATCGCAATGCCCTCGTTGAACCCTTTCACAGTATAGCACAGCCTTATTTCGTGCCTGCCCTCGTGTACCCGTACCCCGACACAGCCGTTATTCACATTGTACACATCCGTTTTTTCGCCGTCCACATAAGCGCTCCAGCCTTCGTTGTACGAAACGCTGAAAAACACAACATTCTCTTTTTCAAGCTCGATTTGCGCTGTAAGTCCGTTGCTCGTCTTTTCACAGGAGGAAGCCGCACTCCGCCTTCTGTCCTCAATCAGCCTTTTATATTCGTCATCCGTAATTTCTTCTCCTGCCGTATTGCTTATATCTGTAAGAATATCGGAAAAGCCGGCCGTATCGCTTACTATAAGAGCCTTTAGATAAGTGAGATGCTTCAGCTTCTTGTCTTCTATACTCAAAAAAGCGTCACGGGAAATCATACTGTCATAAACAAAACCCATCGGTATATAATCCGGATTTTCGTATATCGCATATTCTCCCATTGTTCCGACTTTTCTGAAGCCGTCATATTTGTCGCCTGTTTCGCCAAGTCCTGCAAAATACTTTACTGAAATAAGGTCGCAAATCTCCTTGTAATCAAAAGTTATCCTCTCGTATACTCCGCTTTCAAAGCCGAGCGAGCTGTCGTCAAGGAACTGTGTAAACCCTTCATCGTGCAGACTGTTCAGATGCGACGGCGAATCCGCACCCCATATAAGATTAGCATTTGTCGCAGACAGCGCTATTCTGGGACTGCCCTCCCTGCATTCCTCCGGCAATTTCTCTCCGAAGGCAAATGCCGCCGTTGTCGCCTCTACACTCGGTATGCTTGAATAAAGATATTGCACCATAACCCCATAGCACATATAAGCACAGATCAGAGAAAATATATACAGCTTCGGTATAAAATCCTTGTCACGCTTTGATTTCACAATAACGATCAGAAGCACAAGCGACAGCACGGTAACTGCAAAATGAAGCATAGTCTGATATACGCTGAAATTCGTCCTGTGCGACATCCTTACAATAAGCCCGTCCGTGTCAACTACCGCCTGATATATCATCATAGCCGCAACAACAGCCGTGCAGGTTATGATGCCCGGCTTGAAGCTGACCTTTTCCTCAAGAGCGGATAACGACATCACACAAGCGATAAGCATCGGCATATACAGCCACCGTACATAATACGCACTGTTCAGAGCCGAAAAAAGCTGGTTTAATACAGGCACAAACGCCATAACTCCGCAGATTATCATAATAATCGTCAGCCACGACTTTTTTCTTGCCCACGCAAAAGAAATAACGCCTGCCATTGAAAACAGCGGAATATAGAACGCTACAGACGCACTCAGATTTCCGAAAGGATAAACATTATCAACCGAAGGGAACAGTGACGTAAAGAAAAAATGATCGGGAACCATAAAAGCGCTCTGTATCAGCTTCAGATAATTAAATCCGTCGCTGTATATCAGCATATCAGACAGCGAGATCATTCCGGTAGCCTTCGAGCTTGCCGACAGGTAAAAAAGCACAGGCAGCATAAACACCGCCGACATTGCAAAACCCGTGACCGCCTCGAATGCAACCGATAACAGCTTCTTGAGCGTATTGACAAACCTCCTGTCAAAGAATCTGACAAAGAAGTAGATCACGCAGAACACAGCCTGACCTGCAAAGAAATAGTAATTCAGCAGAGCCATAAAGCAGACGGTCAGTGCAAACACACACCTTCTTTTATTGACGCACAGCTCCTCAACGGCGATGAGCAATAAAGGAAAAAGCGCAATCACATCAGAAAAATGGAATATCACATTATATCCGCTGAATGACGAGAACATATATATCACGCCTGCGATAACCGCATAATGCTTGTTTTTCAAAAATCTCGAAGCGTAAAAATACGCAAGACAGCTTCCCGTGCCGTATTTAACAGCGGTAACAAACGGCATTGCGTATATAATAGCATCTCTCGGCACTATAAGATAAATCAGCGAAAACGGGCTGAACAGATTATAGTAAGCATAATCTCCGAGAAACTGCGAGCCAAGTCCGCTTGACCAATCCCAGCATACGTTTCCCGACAGCAAACAATCCCTTATATGATACGCAAACGGTATCGACTGAGAGCTGTAATCCCCCACGATAGTGAAAATCCCTTTATCATTTATAAGAATCGGCAGCACAACCGCAATATACAGAAAAAATCCTGTAATAAAAGCTATAGTGCCACCGTGGGAAAAGAACCTTTTCAACCTTTCAGACATATTTCCTCCGTATCGGATAAACAAAAAGGCAGTAGGTCATTTCTGACATACTGCCACAATGTTTGCGCGAACAAGCATTACGCCTCTTTACTTGCGATAACTTCCTTGCCCTTGTAATAACCACAATTGCCGCATACTCTGTGAGGGAGCTTTAACTCACCGCACTGAGGGCAACGTGAGAATGCAGGTGCAGATAGCTTCCATACCTGTGAACGTCTCTTGTCACGTCTTGCCTTAGATACTTTTCTCTTTGGAACTGCCATTTTAGCACCCCCCTCTGTTGTTCATTATCTCAAAATTAAGCCGATTTATCATCGTCTAAGCTAACACGAGTGATATTATACTACAAAAATCAAAATTTGTCAACACTTATTTGAGATATTTTTTAATATTTTCTGTGAGGTCAGCTACCTCTGCAGATATAGTGAATGTAACGTGTGTGTTCTCGCCGCTTACAGCCGCTACCTTATCGAACATAGCACCGATCTTTTCCATATCTCTGCCGCAGATCTTGAGAATACCGTCAACAAAGATGTCTGTGCAGTCATAGTCGGATGCGAGCATACCTGCGATGAAGCCGTACATTGCATCGTAGTTATCAATGTTGTAGTCCTCGATATTTACAAGACGTACCTTGTGATAGATGTCTATGTTGAGGGAAGAACCGATCTGGATAGCAACAACGTTGCCGTTGCTTGCCTGCTCAGCTTCGTGGATAGCGTTTATAAGTAACTTAGTCTTACCTGTTCCCTTTTTACCTGCGATAAGTTTAATCATTGTAAAGTCCTCCGTATTTTTACGGCAGAGTCGCCGTTTAATATAATAAAAACCGTCTGTCTGACTGCTTTCGCTTCGGCCGATCACAGCCATACATCACGATTTATTATCCTTAGCCTATCTTGGCTTCGAGTGCCGCCTTAGCGTCCTCATAGCCGGGCTTACCGAGAAGTGCGAACATATTCTTCTTGTAGCTCTCAACACCGGGCTGGTTGAACGGATTTACACCGAGCAGATAGCCTGATACTGCGCAAGCCTTCTCGAAGAAGTAGATGAGATAGCCAAGCTCGCTCTCGTTTACTTCGGGCATCTCAAGCACCATATTGGGTGTGCCGCCCTCGGTATGAGCGATTATAGTACCCTCATAAGCCTTCTGGTTAACGACCGACATATTCTGATTCGACAGGAAGTTCAGTCCGTCGCCGTTTGTTGCGTCATTCTTTAAGAAGAAATCCTTCTGAGCCTTTGCGATATGAACTACTGTTTCAAACAGAATGTTAGAGCCGTCCTGAATGAACTGACCGAGTGAGTGAAGGTCTGTCGAGAATGTAGCGGATGCCGGGAACAGACCCTTTCCGTCCTTGCCCTCGCTCTCACCGAACAGCTGCTTGAACCATTCGTTCATCATAGCAAATGAGTTTTCGTAAGCTACCAGCATTTCTACCTTGTAGCCCTTGTTGCGAAGTACGTTACGCAGTGCGGCGTACTTGTAGCAATCGTTCTTTTCAATATCGCATACGGAGAAGTCCTCTCTTGCCTTTGCGGCACCTGCCATAAGAGCGTCGATGTCACAGCCTGCACAAGCGATGGGAAGAAGACCTACCGCTGTAAGTACCGAGAAACGTCCGCCGACATCATCGGGGATAACGAATGTTTCATAACCCTCAGCGTCTGCAAGCTCCTTGAGTGTTCCCTTTGCCTTGTCCGTAGTTGCGTAGATTCTGCCCTTTGCGCCGTCCTTGCCGTACTTTTCTTCGAGCATCTCTCTGAATACTCTGAATGCGAGTGCAGGCTCGGTCGTCGTACCGGACTTTGATATAATGTTTACAGAGAAGTCCTTGTCCTTAACAAGCTCTATAACCTCATTAAGATATGTAGGGCTTATGCTGTTTCCTGCGAAGAATATCTTGGGCGTATCCTTAGCGAGTGAGTTGTAAAGCGTGCTTCTTAAAAGCTCGATAGCCGCTCTTGCACCGAGGTAAGAACCGCCGATACCGATAACAATAAGCACCTCGCTGTCAGCCTTTATCTTAGCCGCAGCCTTCTTGATTCTCTCGAATTCTTCCTTGTCATAGTTTACGGGAAGATCTACCCAGCCTAAAAAGTCGTTTCCTAAGCCGCTCTTGTTTTCGATCATCTCGTGAGCGACCTTTACCATAGGCTCCATGCCCTTAAGCTCATCAGCGTTTACAACGCCCTTAAGGTACTTGTCGTTAAGTGTAACTGCCATACTTTTCTCTCCTTTTATACTCTTTCCACACACAAATTATAAAGCTACGGTACTCATAACCTTTTCTGTCTGCCGATGCCGTTCTTTATATAGTTCTATTATAGCGAAATCGGCTGTGATTTGCAAGATGTTTTGCTAAGAACTGACACTTTCGTCTAATTTCACAAAATAAAATCAAGTTTTTTGTGCATTTTTAACCCTCGTTATCAGACATAATTGAATTTAATCAAACCGCAAACTTTTAATTAATTTAATTAATATTTATAATCTTGTTTTCCTGCCGATAGTTAAATCTGTATTATCTTTGTTTATATTGCATATATTTACTGAGAATTTTTGTTAACAATCTCCAAAATCTCAGCAGACTTATAATATTATTGCTTTTAATGCTTGATTTAATAAAAATGTTTTTGTATAATAAAAATACAGTTAGCTATAGTTATACGCTGAGATACCGATAAAATTTAACGAATAGGAGAAATATTATGACTATGAAACTCACTCCCGGCATTGCCTCAGCCTTTGACAAAGTAAGAGAAAAGCCGGAAAAGGACACAGGCGAAAGCAAGAAAGCAAGGAGGAAAACCGTTGAAATATAACACCCTCTATTTCAGCCTGTTAAAAACCTACCTGAAAAGTGACATCAAACTGAATATTTTTATTTTTCTTATTTCTCTGTGCTCCGTGTTTTCATTCCTGCTTTTTAATGTCGGTTATAAAAGTTCCGAATATGCCTACAGCAGTATGTATGACCGTTCAAAATACGGATTTGAAATTACAGATTACACAACTGATGACATCAACTTCATTACTGATAATTTTCCCGAAATCACTTTTATAACGTGTGGCAATACAGCAATTTCATATTTGACAAAAGATGGAATGATCTGCAAATTTTATGGCTGTATTCAACGTTTTCCCGCATATTTTGAACAGCTTCATCACAACATAAATCCCGCCTACCCCATAAAATCCGGCAGGGATTTTACAAAGGAAGAACTGGAAAAAGATATGAGGAAAATAATTGTCGATTCCGAAAGTGGATTTTCTGTGGGTGATACACTCACACTTCCGTCCGACAACGGAAATGTTGAGCTTGAAATCATAGGAACATCTGACAATTTCGTGCTCCCCTTTTCGTTCTTTTCTTCAGACAAAGATATTACAGTTTACGATAAAGAAAAAAATAGTACGTTTGATTGTATTTGTTATACAGGCACATCTGTAAATATAAATGTAGCTTTTAAGCGTGATCTTTCGCAAGAGGAAACGGAGAAATTATACAATGCCGTAAACGGAAACCTTGAAATCACCCCACCGTCTTCAGCCGATGGCGGTAACTTGTTATATAATATGTTTTCAGGTGCTTTTGTAGCCATAGCCTCGGTTTTCACTGCCATTCAGCTTCTGACTCTTATGCTTCACCTCGCAGAAAACTGTTCCGAACAGCTAAGCGTAATCAAAACAACAGGCTGTAAAGATAAGTATGCCGTAGCACTTCTTATGTGTGTAAACCTGACCTACGTTTTAGCGGCATTTATAGCGAGTATTGTTCTGCTTCCGCTTCTTGTATATTTTACAAAGCAGCTAAGACTTGAATATATTCCCCGGTTGAACGATTATCTTATTTCTTTCATTATATTCTCGGTTATAATGCTGATCTCTACGCTTCCGGGACTAAAGCGTACAGTCAGAAACCCGCTCAGAAAGAGAGGCGGCTGATATGAAAATACTATCTCTTATCCAATCTGTACTGTTGTCAAGAAAACGCAACTGTATTATGATATCGCTCTGCTTTATTTTCACAACGCTGTTGTTTAATCTTATGATTGCAATAAGCAGTGATTACATAAACGGCGTCAATTATATATCAAAAAACCGCTATGACAGGACGGCAATTGTAACACGTACCACTTCATTAAAGCCATTGTCGGCACAGCGCATTTCCGATGAGTTGAAAAGACAAGGCGTAAAATGTCGTATGGAAATACTTAACATCAATAATTCTTTAATGTACAGCGAGCAAAGCAGAATAAGCGATGAATATATAAAGCTGCTGACCTATAACTTGCATCCGGATAATTTATCCCTATATAACAGATACGAAAAAGATTCCTTCTATGTCAGCGGTTATACAACCGAGCTCAGCGAATATCTTGATGTAGAGCTTGAAGGCGAAAAACCCGATATAAATAAGGATTACGGCGGGAAAATTCCCGTAATTGTTCAATCCGTTTCAGACAAAGAAATCGGTGATACCGTGAAAGGCAGAGCCGCACAGGGCAAGTTTGAGCTGCTGGTAGTCGGAAAATATAAAAGCAATGAAGTATGGGACTTGCTGCTATCTCCCGGCGATCTGCTATATAACAGTTCTTATTATACCGATTATCGCATACTTGAAAAAAGCGGTTGTTACACCCCTGATAATCGGGACTTTACGGAAAAGCAGTACGAAAATGATGATAATTATTTTCACGAGCATTTTTGCGATGTCATACTGCTCAAAACAGATGATATGTTTTATGCGGAGTTCGAGTCAAGAATTCGTAACACATGGTCTGCGAACGATGAAAAGAAAGGCGATATTATATTCGGCAATCCGCTTTTCGGCGTAGATAAAGACACATTCAGCCGTGATTATATCAGCCTCCTGCAGCTCTTCCCTGCCTTTATCGCTATTGCGGTTGTCGGCTCTATAGGTATAGTCGCAAACGGTTTTCTGAATGCCGAAAGCCGCATAAAAGCCGCCGCTGTTTTCCGCTCCTGCGGTGCAAACACAAGTAAGATAGCTATTATAAACACCGTGTGCGAACTGGTTGTAATGCTGTTTTCCACGATTGTTTCATTTATAATTCTGCTTATCATAAAGCTTATATTCGGACTCAACATCATCAACGCCGACAGCATACTGTTCACAGCGTTATATCTTCTGATACTCACCGTCCTGATAAGCATTATCGGAAATATCACACTGCTTAAAAGCAAAATGCTTGATGTAATACGGAGGTACGAAAACCAATGATAAAACTTGAAAATGTGGACAAATATTATAATTATCGCATGGATACCCAGGTTCACGCATTGAAAAACATAAACCTGACAATCAACGACGGCGAAATGGTAGCTATAATGGGCGTTTCAGGCTCGGGAAAATCCACTATGCTTCATATCCTCGGTTGCCTTGACTCGCAGACTAAAGGTAAATATTTTTTGGGCGAATATGAGGTCTGCAAGTATTCCTCCAACACAATAGCGGAGATAAGAAACGAAGAAATAGGCTTTGTCCTGCAGAATTTCGGACTTCTGAGCGATAAATCGGTATATGAAAATATATCGTATCCGCTTATCTTCAACCCTGCCGTAAAATACAAAATGATGAAAAGGCTGATAACCAAGGCGGCGGAAGATATGCTTGTATCCGATCTTCTGAAAAAGCCCGTAAAAGAGCTTTCCGGAGGTCAGAAACAGCGTGTTGCACTTGCAAGAGCCATTGTCAACCGCCCGAATATAATACTTGCCGATGAACCTACAGCGGCGCTTGACAAAAACACCGCAAACGATATAATGAACGTTCTCATTAACCTTAACAAAAACGGCAAGACCGTAGTAATTGTCACCCATGACCGCTCTGTTGCCGAAAAGTGCAACAGGATAATAGAGCTGTCCGACGGCGAGATAATCTCCGACAAAGAAAATATACCCGCCTGATTTCCATATTCATAACTCCACATCCCCGTGTAAAACTCACGGGGATGTCAGTCTGTCGAAAAACCTCTATCGCTATCAAAAAATGGGGTTTGGGGCGTAGCCCCAATGCGGGTTGTCAGTCGTTGGTGTCGCTGCATCGTGCAGCGACTGTGTGCGACTGACTGCAAGCGTCCTTGCTTGGTGAGGGCGGCAGCCCCACACTCAGCCCCTTCCCGAGGGGAAGGGGTTTGAGGTTAGGGATAGAGAATTTGCTCTATTTTTCATAAAAAAGACTTTTTCTACAGTCTGACATCCCAGTGTAAACCGCACGGGGATGTTTCTCATTCTACATTGAGAAAAACCGCCTGATAATTATCAGCAGACTGCTGAAAAAGTTAAGCTCTCCGACTTCGCCCGTAGTCACAATATCGCTGTAGAAGATTTCCTCTCCGTCAAGGCTCGCCCTGACCTCGCCGACCTTTTCGCCGTACTGAACAGGCGCAGACAGACTATCGACCACCGTATGAGTGTATTCTATCCTTTTTGAGCTTCCTTTAGGAATCACGATAGTATTTAGCCTTTTGACCCTTATGTCAGCCTGCTTTTCAAGTCCTTCGGTTACAGTTACAGGTGTCAGCACATCAGAGTCTACCGCCGTCCTGTACAGCTCAAAGCCCGAAAAGCCGTAATTCAGCAGGTCGGTACACGCAGTAAAACGCTGTTCGCTTTCCTTACAGCCAAGCGCCACAGCACACAGCTTCATATTTCCTCGTTTCGCCCACACTGCAAGACAACACCCTGCTTTGTCCGTAGTTCCGGTCTTTCCGCCGATAATGCCGTCATAGCGTTGCATCAGCTTGTTCGTGTTAAGAAGCTGTGTCTGCCGTTCCCCCTCACGCACATAATCAAGTCTGGTGGCAAAAAATTCGTTGTAGCAGTCATACTCAGACACAGCCGCACTTAGAAGTGCCGTATCATAAGCGGAGGTGTAATGCGTGTCGCTGTCGAATCCTACGCAGTTATCATAGTGAGTATCGCTCATTCCAAGCTCCTGCGCCCTTTTGTTCATTCGCTCCACGAACATTTCTTCCGTTCCGGCTATATATTCGCATACCGCCACACAAGCATCGTTTGCGGAGGCAATAACGACCGAGCGTATCATATCGTATGCCGACATTTCCTCCCCGACATTAAGCCATATCACCGAGCCGTCCATAGCGTTCGCTCTTGCGGTAGCCGTTATCACAGTATCCATACCGAATGTACCCTTTTCCATTTCCTCCGCCCATATCAGCAGGCACATCAGCTTGGTTACCGATGCCATAGGCAGCCTTTCGTGCGAGTTATGCTCGTACAGCACCTGCCCTGTCGAAACCTCGGTAACGATTGCCGCCTTCGTTATGGTCCCTGCCTCGCTCACATCACCTTCCGAAAATGCGGTCAATGATGCACCCTGCATCACCACCGCCAGAGTAAATGCCGTCACACCTGCCGTGATTCTTTTTATAAGCAACATATAATAACCTCCGTTTTGCAAAATTTCCTTTAAGATAATTATATGCTTATATTCTGCCATATCTGCATAATCATACTAAAACAGCTTAAAATAAGGATACAAAAAACGAAAGGCAAGGTAACAATATGAATTACAAGATCTGTCTGCCAATGAAGCTGTTTATGCTGTTCTGCTTCGGCGGCTGTGCTTATACGATAACAGAGCTTCTGTTCAGAGGAAACAGCCACTGGACAATGTTTATTTTAGGAGGGATCTGCTTTCTGCTGGTCGGCGGCATTAACGAAAAATTTGACCTCTCGCTCCCCGTCCAGATGGCTGTATCATCGCTTATAATCACCGCCCTCGAATTCCTCTGCGGCTGTATAGTCAACCTCTGGCTCGATTGGAAGGTATGGAACTACGAACAGCTGCCTTTCAACCTTCTCGGTCAGATATGCCTGCTTTTCACGGTGCTGTGGTTTTTCCTCTCCGCCGTCGGCATTTTCACAGATGACATTCTCCGCTGGAAAATGTTCTGTGAGGAAAAACCCGTCTACCGCCTTACCCGAAAACGCTCCGAGTAAGCCATTAACCGCATACGCAACAAATCCGAATCATTATATTGCAATTCCCACAATCATTGTAAAAGGACAACATACCCTCGCTCAGCACCACATTCTTGCCTTATGAACGCTCTGTTGGTTTCGCAGTACTTTTGCCAAGCACTATCACCCTTGCCTCCCCTCGAAAAAGGGGAGGTGGCACGGCTGATATAATTTTTTGGCTTGCTGTACAGTATTCAGATAGTCCTACCTTTACAATTCTGAAACTATTCCGAGCCGTGACGGTGGGGATTGTTAATGCCTCAGAAGCTTTTATGTTAGCACTCCTATCAATTTCAATTCCCTTCGACCCACACCAACCCTTCCAAAACCGCACTATCCCTCGCTCCGCACCACATTCTTGCCTCCCTTGTCAAAGGGAGGTGGATTGACGCCAAGGCACAAACTGTTGCTTTGTTGCTTTCTGCTTGCGATATGTCCACCCTTTTTATATTGCAAACTTTTCTGCCGTCAAGACAGAGGGATTGCCTCCCGTTGCACCGAATACTGCCATTCCCACAATCATCTCAAAAGTACAACCAACCCTTGTTCCGCACCACATTCTTTCATCCCTTGTCAAAGGTGAGGTGCTGTCCGACAAATAGCACTATCGGTAGCTTGTAATTATTTATAAATGCTTAAAGATATATCAAAATGCTTATCTACAAACAATTAGTATACCTCGCATGTTACATAACAACTTTACGCATTCAATTACATTCTAACTATCACGTTATACTGCCACACCATATTTTAACATTTCCACGCATTTAATCATCTGTTTTATAATCATTATTATACATCATCATTTAAACATATTTGCTTTAATAAATCTCGCTAATATATTTTAAAACACCCAAAATTACCTTTATCAAAATTGTTGCTATTTTTGCACTTTTGTTGTATAATGATAAAAAGAACGATTTAAAGATTAAGGAGGAATATTATGGCAAAAAATGCTCCGAAAACCACTGCAAACACCGAAAATAACGTTTACAATCAGCATAAAACTACAACCTGTCGCATCACTGATGAAGATGAAAAAAATGAAAATACCGAACCCGAAAAACTGCTCTATGTACAGCAGGCTCAGGAATTTTACCACGAGCCTATCGAAAATGAAAACTCGGTATTCGCTCTTATTGCATCAGGTGATATTAACCAGTTATTAGAAACTAAGTTAAAATATGACGCTGATATTGAAAGCGGAAAAGGTCAGCTTTCAGACGATCCACTCCGCAATCAGATTTATCACCTTGTAGTCTGCGCCGCCGTAGTCGCCCGTACCTGCATAGCCGCAGGTATGTCTGAGGAAACCGCATATACTCTCAGCGACATATACATAAGGCGAGCAGATATATGCACATCGATTGAACAGGTTATAGAGCTTAATAACGAAATGGTAATGGATTATGCCGTCCGTATGCAACGGCTAAGACGTGCGAAACGGCTCTCAGTGCCGGTTCGCACCGCTATAAAGATGATTTCCGAGAACACTGGAAAGCGCCTTACCGTACAGCAGATAGCCGATGAAGCGGGCTATGACCGCTCCCATCTGCACCGCCTTTTCAAAGCTGAGATCGGTATGGGCATCCACGAGTACATCAATGCCTCCCGTATAAATGCCGCAAAAGGTATGCTTAAGGATGGCACTCACACCATAGCTGACATCGCATCATTACTGGGTTTCTCGTCACAGAGCCATTTCTGCCGTGCGTTCAGCGAGGCGGTCGGCGTTACCCCGAAGGAATACAAGAACGGTAAGCTGCCTTGACATGATTTACAAATATTCCGGCTATATGCAGACAAAATTTCAACACATTTTCCTTTATCTATTGAATTTTACTTGTGGATTTGTTATAATTAACTTATACGGATTAAATTCCGCCATAATCAAGATTAAATTTAGCTAAAATGAAAGGATTTTTTCAATGAAAAGAACGCTTGCGGCAATTTTAGCCGTGTCAATGATACTGTCAGTGACAGCCTGCAATGACAGCACAGCATCAGGAAACGGGGATAATTCCGGCAATACCACCTCGTCTGCAACCGACGACGGAAACACAGAGCAGAAGCTCCGCTCAAATCCCATTGCTGTCGACGCTGACGGCAACATAGATATGGATGTTGCGTTAAAGTACGAAACCGATGTTGACGCACTTATCAAGAAGCTCGAAGCAAAGACCCCGGACGGCTCCAAGCCTGTATCCGAGAACACAAACGAAGAAACACTGGAGCTTTTCAACTACCTTAAGAGCGTCTACGGAAAGCAGATTATCGCAGGTCAGCAGTATTCCGACGCAAGCCAGTTCGAGAATATAATGTACTACAATACAACAGGCGATATGCCCGCTATTATGAGCTTTGACTTCCTTTACGCTCAGGGTACGGACACGCCCGATTACACACAGATTGAAGAAGCGATAAAGTGGCACAACGAGCAGAACGGCATCGTTGCTTTCTGCTGGCACTGGAAGGTTCCCGTTGATATGAGCGACAAAAGCGTCAAAGGCACAGCGTTCTACAGCGATGAGATACGGGACTTCAGCCTTGAAAAAGCGGTAACTCCCGGCACCGATGAATATAAGGTAATAATCAAGGATATTGATACTATTGCACTTTATTTACAGCGCCTTGAAACAGCCGGCGTACCTGTTATATGGCGACCTCTGCACGAGGCAAGCGGCGCTTGGTTCTGGTGGGGCGTTAAGGACAGGGATACCTATGATAAACAGCTTTATCAGAAGCTATGGTATATGTTATATGACCGCCTTGAGAATTACCACAAGCTTACAAATCTTATCTGGGTATGGAACGGTCAGTCGAAAAAAGCAACGGTCAACGCTAACACATATGATATAGGCGGTATGGACGTATACCCGTCCTCAGAGGATCACTCGGCGCAGATAGCTTCATACAACACGCTTTCCAAGTATACCGATGACATAGGAAAAATGTCCGCTCTGTCTGAGGTAGGATACATACCCGACCCCGAAGAAGTGTTCAAGGCTGACAGCAAAGTAAAATGGCTTTATTACGCTCCGTGGTGCAAGGAATTCGTATGCGCCTCAAACGGCTCGGGAGCTGTTATAACACAGCTTGGCGGCACTCCGTCGGTAAATACGGAACGTATGTCTGAGGAATTCCTCAAGAGCGTATATTCAAGCGAAAAGGTTATCACACTGAGCGAATTACCCGATTTTAAGGGTACGACAAAGAAAATACCCGAATTTATCAAAAGCTGGAAGTTCAACAATCCGAAACTGACAATTGAAAACGATAAGCTGACAGCTTACGAGCAGTAAAAGACGAGGTACTTAAATGACAACTGAGCTGACAACAAAAAACGCCAAAGCCGTAATAGCCTCGGAGGGCGCAGAGCTTAAGTCGCTTGTAATAGGCGGCAGAGAGATAATGTGGTGCGGCGACCCTGCTTTCTGGGGAAAGACTTCACCCGTGCTTTTTCCTGCGATAGGAAATGTAAAAAACAACAAGACCATAATTGACGGGAAGGAAATCTCTCTTACAAAGCACGGATTCGCCCGTGACAATACATTTACAACAGTAAGAAAAAACAGCAACTCGCTCATTCTGCAGTACAAGTACGCACCCGTGAAAAACGGCTACCCTTATAGCGTTGAGCTTAGCTTACAGTACAATCTGTTTGACGACAGGATAGAAATCTGCTACAGCGTTTTCAACCCCGGGTTTCACAGCATACCGTTCTGCATCGGAGCGCATCCTGCCATAGCCTGCGATGATCTTGACAACTGCACGCTGGTATTTGAAAAGCGTGAGAAAGCGTCAACTCCGGTTATGGATCTTGATACAAGGCTGTTCAGAAGCAAGGAACGCATACAGCGTCTTGACGGCTCGTCAAAGCTGCCGCTGAGCTACGATATGTTTGATAACGATGTGGTTTATTTCGATAACATAAAGTCAAGAGCCGTAAAGCTCGTACAGGGCAAAAAGACGCTTGCCTGCATAGCATTTGAGGGCTTCGAAACGCTCGGGCTGTGGACACCTGCGGGAAAACGTGCAGGATTCATCTGCATTGAGCCGTGGTGCGGCAGTGACGATTATGATGATGACAGCGGAATTTTCAAGGAAAAGAAGGGTATACAGATACTTGAAGGCAAAAAATTCGCAAGATACAAGATGGTTATCAGCGCACAGTAAGCTGTTGCCGTAATCTCTGCGGTTAAAGTCATAATGCCACAGAACTAAGCACAGGAATATGTTGCCGTAAGCAATTATATCGGACATTTTAACAGTACAGAGCATATCGGAACGGATAACCGATATGCTCTGTTTTTTCTGCCTGCGAAATCCGGCTTTACGGTGCTTTTACGCACAAAAAGCCCACGCACCGAAATGCGTGGGCTTTTGCTACATATTAATGTAATTTACCGTGAACAGAAATTACTTTCTCTTCTTAGCAACTACTACAGCGCCGGCTGCGAGAAGTGCAACGCCTGCAACTGCTGCAACGCCTTCAACACCTGTGTTTGTGTTGGGCTTTGTAGAATCGCCTGTTGTGGGAGCTGTTGTATCAGCGGGAGCTGTTGTGTCAGCGGGAGCAGGTGTAGGAGCGGGCTTAATGTTTCCACCCGTGATAGCGTCGATACCTGTGATTGTGAATGTAACATTCAGGCTATCATTGAAGAAGATGTCCGAAGTATTTAAAGGAGCATCCTTCGATGTGTCACCGAACTGGTTGTAAAGCTCGATACGGAGCTTGCCGTTATTTTCGATATCACCGAAGAGGATCTTGCTTGAATCAACAGCAACTTCTGTTGTTTCGCCGTCCGTAACCACTGAGATCTTAACGTCGGTTACGTTAACGCCCTTAGACTTAGCAAATGCCATCTTTTCAGCAGGTGTCATATTCGCATCAAAGCCTTCGCTGTTTCCGCCGATGCCTAAAGTTGTAGCGAGGTCAGGGATATCAACGTTGAATACTGCAGCGCCTTCGCACGCAGCAGGAAGCAGTGTTTCTTCGCCTGTTTCTTCATCAACACCGGTACCCTTGATGTTAGAGAGAGATACTGTGTATGTACCGTCCTTAGTAACTTCTGCAGTGCCTGATGTCCACTCTGTGACTGCGCCTGAATTAGGGTCCTCAAAATGACCGCTGGCATCGGCAATAAGTGCGGGATACCAGTTGCCTGATGCGTACATAACGAATGCATCATACTGTGCTGATGCTGCAACAGCCATTGTACCTGCTACTGATGTTGCAACAATGCCTGCCATAATTTTTCTTAACTTCATTTTAATGTCCTCCGTTAATTTCGTTTTGCGATTTCGCAAATATCTTTATTTGCTATCTAAATTATAAATGAAAACGATTTTATAATCAATAGGCAATGTCAACAAAGCAAATTCAATTTTTTGTTCGTTTTGTACAAAACGCACACAATATTTTCCACATATTCACCTATTGTAACATTGTTACACGGCTATTTAGCTATAAATTAAGTAAAATTAATTAAAAATCGGTTATATGCCATAAGGGATAATCTATTTTTAAAAGTATAAAACCGTAATTAAGAACTGAAGCAAAAGCGAAAAACAAAAAAATTTAAAAAAGGTTTCAAAAAGGTATTGCAATTACGGCGGGAATAATGTAAAATATAATAGATAGAATATGGGGCTGAGAGATAAAAAACAAAAACGGCTTTCAGCAGCGGTATTTTTCCGCATAAACCCGATAAAATATACGGAGGTATTTTAAAATATGATCACAGCAGGCGATTTCAGAAACGGTATGACCTTTGAAGAGGACGGCAACGTAATGCAGATCATTGAGTTCCAGCACGTAAAGCCCGGTAAAGGTGCCGCTTTCGTCAGAACCAAGATCAGAAACGTAATTACCGGCTCGGTAGTTGAAAAGTCCTACAACCCCACAGCTAAGTTCCCCACAGCTTATGTTGAAAGAAAAGACATGGAGTACACCTATAATGACGGCGATCTCTATCACTTCATGGATTCAGAGACATACGAGGACGTGCCGATAAACAAGGCAGAGCTTTCGGACAACTTCAAGTTCGTAAAGGAAAATATGGTATGTAAAGTTCTTTCATATAAGGGCAAGGTTTTCGGTGTAGAGCCTCCCAACTTTGTAGAGCTTGAAATCACAGATACAGACCCCGGCTTCAGAGGCGATACAGCTACAAACGTAACTAAGCCCGCTACTCTTGAAACAGGCGCTGAAATCCGTGTTCCTCTGTTCGTTGAGATCGGAGATATAATCCGTATCGATACAAGAACAGGCGAATATATGGAGCGTGTAACAAACAAGTAATCATATAACGGTTGCTTGAAGTAATTGCAGACAGTAAAAGGAGGATTTTTACTATGACAGTTGCAGAAAAGGTATCATACATCAAGGGCCTTGCAGAAGGTCTGGGTGTTGATGATTCAACTAAGGAAGGCAAAGTGCTTGCAGCTATCGTTGACGTTCTTGACGATATTGCACTGACACTGGGCGATATTGACGAAGAGCTGAACGATGTTGCAGACGTTATGACCGATATGGAAGAAAGCGTTGATTGCCTTGAAGATGTCGTTTACGGTGATGAAGAAGACGATTACGATGATTGTGATTGTGACGAATGCTGCGATGAGGACGATTACGACGATGATATGTACGAAGTAACCTGCCCTAACTGCGGAAACACTATCACAGTTGATTTCGACGTTATTCAGTCGGGTGAGATTCCCTGCCCTAACTGCGGAGAAAATCTTGAATTTGATCTCAGCTGCTTAGAGGACGAGGAATGCGACTGCGGTTGCCACCACGATTAATTTAAAGCGATCTGAACCGCCGGACCGTTCCGGCGGTTTTGTTTTGTTCAAAAACGGACTGATTTACTCTTTTAAGGCAATACCGCATAATTATTGTCGTGCGATTGCTTAGTAGATTTTTCGTCAGATTGTATAAATTGAGTGCAGGCAGGCTGACGCCTGTCAAGCGAAATTTGTGCAAGATGGCGGAAAATATGCAAGCTTAGCGTGCGGCAAAGGCGACAGCCGTTAATTGTGCGGTTTTGCCTTGATATCCGCCTTGATTTTTGAATGCGATAGTGGTATACTATCAAATAACAAATAAAGCCGGATAAAGCGCAGAATAAACGGCTTTCGCCGATTGAAAGGAAACGATTTTATGAGCGAATGTACTCACGATTGCAGTTCATGTTCACAGCACTGCGGTGAAAGAACGACACCTCAGAGCTTTCTTGAAAAGCCCCACGAGCTGTCACATATAAAGAAGGTTATAGGAATTGTCAGCGGTAAGGGCGGCGTAGGTAAGTCTATGGTCACATCTCTCCTTGCCGTAGCTATGCAGAGAAAAGGCTTCAAGACGGCAGTTCTTGACGCAGATATAACAGGTCCGTCTATCCCGAAGGCGTTCGGTCTTCACGGAAAAGCAACCGGCGACAACAACGGCATCTACCCCGTTATGACAAAGACCGGTATTGAGGTCATGTCTGTTAACCTGCTTCTGCCCGATGAAACCGACCCTGTTGTATGGAGAGGTCCTGTTATCGCAAATACCGTAAAGCAGTTCTGGACAGACGTAATCTGGAACGATGTTGATTATATGTTTGTTGATATGCCTCCCGGAACGGGCGATGTACCGCTTACCGTATTCCAGTCACTTCCTGTTGACGGAATTATTGTTGTAACCTCTCCTCAGGAGCTGGTTTCGATGATTGTCGGCAAGGCTGTTAAAATGGCTGAAATGATGGACGTTTCCGTACTCGGTATAGTTGAAAATATGTCATATTTCGAATGCCCCGACTGCAAGTCACGTCACAGTATATTCGGTGAAAGTCATATAGACGAAGTTGCCGCAAAATACGGCATAAAGAATATAGCAAGAATGCCTATCAACCCGAAATTAGCCGCCGCCTGCGATAAGGGCCTTATCGAGCTTTATGACGGCGATTGGCTTGACGAAACAACCGATATGCTCGAAAAGCTGTAATTGATACCTCTGACCGCAGATATATTCTGCGGTTTTGAACATCCGTATTGTCAACCTTAAAATCTGCAGGGTGACAGCGAAAGGTAAAAACTTATTATGAAATTGAAAGAACAAGTCCTGCTTATACTTATGAGCAGTAAAGGGAAATTCGTTTCCGGCGAAGAAATATCAAAGCAGCTTTACGTCAGCCGTAACGCTGTCTGGAAAGCCATCAACTCTTTAAGGGCGGACGGGTTTATAATTGATGCGGCGCAAAACAAGGGCTATCTGCTTTCGGGCGGAGAAACGGACGATTTCACACGCTACGGTATTCTTCGCATAAGGCAGCTGCTTAAAAAATCTGCCGCCGACGCCGATATTACGATAAAGGATACTGTCACATCCACAAATACTCTGCTCCGCATATCCGCCGAAAACGGCGCACCAAGCAAAACCGTTCTTATCGCAAACGAGCAAACCGAAGGCAGAGGCAGACACGGAAAGAGCTTCTACTCGCCTGCCGATACAGGCATTTATATGTCTGTGCTTCTCCGCCCCGATTTCAAAGCCGACAAAGCGTTCTTCATTACCGCAGGTGCGGCTGTATCGGTTGTAAGAGCCATCGAAAAGGTATGCGGAATAAAAGCCGGTATCAAGTGGATAAACGATATAATGCTGAACGGCAAAAAAATCTGCGGTATCCTCACTGAAGCGGTCACCGACTTTGAAAGCGGAAGCCTGCAATATGCCGTAATGGGACTCGGTATCAATATCAGCCGTCCGAAAGGCGGTTTCCCGTCCGAAATTTCCGATATTGCCTCCAGCCTTTATTCCGAAGAAGCGGCAGGAAACGAGCTGAAATGCGCTCTTGCCGCCGAAATACTGAACAACTTCTTCGATATATGCGAACGTATGTCTGTTGAAAAGCTGACAGACGAGTACAAAAGCTACTCGGTCGTGCTTGGAAAGCGGATAAGGGTCATATCGTCAAATGCGGAATATTATGCTACCGCCGTTGACATTGATAAAAATGCAAGATTTATAGTAAGAGATGAAAACGGGGATATGCACACGTTGTCATCTGCAGAAGTTTCCGTCAGAGAGGGTCAGATATAATTATGAACAAACTGCTTAATCATCTGCGTATCCGCAGTGAAAGGCTCTACATAACGCTTAAAACATTTTTCAAATGGCTTTTGCTGTCGGGGATAACGGGCATTTGCTGTGGCGTTATCGGCTCGCTGTTCCATCTTTGCATGGAGTTTGCGACAGAATTCCGCACAGGGCATTCATTTATGGTATACTTCCTGCCGGTCGCAGGTCTTGTAATAGTTTTCCTCTACAGTATCTGCGGTCTGAAAAATGACCCAGGCACCAATATAATAATCACCTCAATCAGAACCGAGGGAAAAATACCGGTCAGAATGGCTCCTCTTATTTTCATATCCGCCTTTATCACTCATCTGTTCGGAGGTTCGGCAGGACGTGAAGGTGCGGCGCTCCAGATAGGCGGAGGGCTGTCGGCGGAAATAGCGAGAATTCTCAAGATGGATGAACGCAACGGCAATCTTCTGGTAATGTGCGGAATGAGCGGACTTTTTTCGGCACTGTTCGGTACTCCTGTCACTGCAACATTCTTCGCTATGGAGGTTATCAGCGTAGGAGTGTTTTATTACTCGGCTATCGTGCCGTGCTTTTTCTCTGCGGCGGTTGCACTGGGAATTTCTCACCTGTTCGGAATAGTGCCGGTAACATATAAAGTAGTGATACCGGATATTTCCGTTACGAACATAGCGTTTGCGATGATACTCGGCGTAGGCACGGCATTGCTCAGCATTGTTTTCTGTTATTCGCTCCATAAGCTGTCAAAGCTGTTATCGGCAAAAATCAAGAACAACTATATCAGAATTTTCGTATGCGGCTGTGCGATAGTAATACTGACCGCTGTATTCGGAACGGATTACAACGGAGCGGGAATGAATATCATTGGTGATGCTATGTCCGGCACTACACGCCCCGAAGCATTCGCACTGAAGCTGTTATTCACTGTGATAACCATTGCAGGCGGCTACAAGGGCGGAGAGATAGTTCCGTCATTTTTCATAGGCGCTACATTCGGAAATCTGTTCGGAACACTGGTCGGTCTGCCGCCTCAGTTCACTGCCGCACTCGGACTTGTTTCGCTGTTCTGCGGTGTGGTAAACTGCCCTGTAACCTCGCTTTTACTCAGCATTGAGCTTTTCGGCGGAGAGGGCATAATATTCTTTGCCGCCGCCTGCTCGGTAAGCTACATTTTATCGGGCTACTACGGACTTTACACGGGTCAGAAGATAATGTACTCAAAGCTGCACAGCAAGTACATAAACAGGCATACGAAATAATGTGGCAAGCTGAGCAACGATAAATATGCGCAGAATAAACAATTTCACAGTGTGATTTTTATTGCAGTTGTGAAAACTGCCGTAGAAAATGCTTCAGTTATTTGACTTTACTCTTATAATGTGGTATGATTTAGTAATAACATACAACATAACAAATCCGGGAGGACAGGCTAATGTCAGCTAAAAAGGATATATCAAAAGAATTTGACAAAATCTCCGACGGTGCAAAGCAGGTGCAGAAAAAGCGTAAATCGCTCACAGGCAGGATATTCAAATGGATGTGTCTTGCGGTAGGCGGCTCGCTCCTTATCGTCGGCGGTGTGAATATAGGCATAAACTACAACTTTTTACAGGAGTCGCTGAAAAATCAGCTGACCGAGGTTGCGGATATGTCTTCGAATACCGTTTCCAATCAGCTCAGCTCCATCACTGCGGAGCTGCAGCAGATTGCGTATGATTCGGGATTTGACGATCTGACGGATACGGGTACTCTTTCCACAAAGTGCTTCTCGATACTTTCAAAGAACCATATGCTGACCGATGTAAAGATCGTGAATACAGACGGCAAGTGTTTCTATGCCGAAACGCTTGATTACTCGGAAAACGAGAGCTTCAAAAAAGCTGTAGAAACCAAAAAAACAGCACAGGGAGAGCCTTATGCCGCAAAGGATCTGAAGCACGTTCTTATGGACGTTGCGATACCTATGTTCGACAGTGACAATACAACGCTCAGAAGCGTACTTATGGCGTGTGTTGATATGAACACATTCTCAGCCGTTATAGGTCAGACGAAAATAGGCGAAACAGGCTATACCATGGCGATAGACCAGACGGGTACGATAATTGCGTATCCCGATGAAACCAAGCTGACAGAGCGTATAAACTACAAGACGCTTGCGCAGTCGGACAGCTCATATCAGGGCATAGCGGACTGCATAAGCAATGCCATAAAAGGCGAAAAAGGCTTTGCGGAGGTTACGCTTGACGGCATGGATAAATATGTCACCTATGCTCCTATTGCGAATACGGAAGGATGGAGCTGTCTTGTTGTCGCTACCCCGTCGGAATACACGGACAGCATAAAAATGTCGCTGTGTATAGGAACTGCGGTAGCTGTTTTCTGCTTTGTCGTATCGGTACTGGTAATCCTCACGATAGTCAAGAAGGTAATCAAGCCCGTCAAGCTCTGCTCTGACAGGATAGTGACGCTTTCACAGGGAGATCTTCATGACGAGCCGCTCGACTTCGGCAAAAATATCGACAAGGAAATAAGTCAGCTCAGCGAAAGCACGAATCGGATAACAACACAGATAAACGCAATTATCACAGACCTTGACAATATGCTCGCCGCACTCGGAAACGGTGATCTTACATATTCTCCCGCCGATGTTTATATTGGTGATTTTGCAAAGCTGAGAGCTTCATACGAAAGAATAATGCTCTCACTCAACAAGACGATGAGCGGTATCAGCACAGCAGGCGTTCAGGTATCGAACGGTGCGGAGCAGGTATCATCTGCCGCCGCAAATCTTTCGGAGGGTGCTACAAGGCAGGCGGCTTCTGTGGAAGAACTTTCCGCTTCGCTTGCGGAAGTATCCGAAAAGGTAAACCGCAATGCCGCAAGAGCCGGCGACGCCGCCAAGAATTCCGAACAAGCCGCAAAGCTGGTTGATTCGGGAAATGAGAAGATGAATATTCTGCTTGAGGCTATGCACAAGATAGACGATACTTCAAAGCAGATAGCAAATATCATAAAAGCCATCGACGATATTTCGTTCCAGACGAATATTCTTGCACTCAATGCCGCCGTTGAAGCGGCAAGAGCGGGAGAAGCCGGCAAGGGCTTTGCCGTAGTTGCAGACGAGGTAAGAAATCTTGCGGGCAAGGTTGCACAGGCGGCAAGCGATACCACAACGCTTATCGGAGATTCTATCAAGGCGGTAGAGGACGGTACAGCAATCGCAAACGATACGGCGCAAACGCTCGCTCTTATCGTTGAAACTACCACGCAGACGGCTGATCTGATTGAGGATATTTCAACAGCCTGCGAAGAACAGGCAACGGCAATATCTCAGATAACAGCAGGTGTCGATCAGATTTCCTCCGTTGTACAGACAAACTCCGCTACAAGCGAAGAATGTGCCGCATCGGCAGAAGAATTATCTTCACAGGCGACTATTCTTGACGGTATGGTAAACAAATTCAAATTAAGCAAAAAGGCAATTGCAGAAGAACCGCTGAAAGCCGCAGGCAAGTCTGCCGAAAACGAAAAAACAGCTTCGGAAAAATCGGAAAAAGCCGATAACCCGGAAGCTAAAAAGCCGTCCGAGCCAAAGCGTGATAAGGAAAAGCCGGTAAAAAGCAAGCAGGAAATAAAGAAAACCACTGCGGAGGCTAAAGAAATAAAAGCCGAGAAGCCTGCTGTCGCAAGCAAGCCTGCGGATATAATCACAGATAAAAAGGCACCTGAAAGCAAGCCTGTTGCAAGTACGCAGAAAAAGAAAAACGAAAGCAAGCCGGTTGCGAATACGCAGATAAAGAAAAACGAAAGCAATCCTGTTGCGAATACGCAGATAAAGAAAAACGAAAGCAAGCCTGTTGCGAATACGCAGATAAAGAAAAACGAAAGCACAGCCGAAAACAAGAAGAAAAACAGTGAATCGGCAATAAAAGCCATATCTGCCGACTTCAAAACGGAGGCTCCTGCACAAAAGAAAACGAAAGCTATAGGAATCTCGCATTTTGACACTGCTGTAAATTCGGAAAATGAGTTTACAGAGGACGCAAACGATAAATATTAAGAATTGAGGTGCCGTTTTTGCGGCACCTCGGTTGGTATAAAAAGTCTTGTATTTGATGTACTTCTGTTATAACTTTTAGTATTTGTCTATGATAGCAAGCTACCGATAGTTCTTTTTGTCAGACAGCACTTCTCGGTTTTGCTATTCGAATTAATACACCTGTCAATATTAACGAGGGAAAGAACCAAAGAGACTAGGGTAAGGGACTTGACAGCCCCTCTCCCTATCTCTTAGGTTCTCTCCCTCGTGGCTCCCTCTTTCCTTACTCACACCCACACCCCGTCGGGGTGTTGGCTAAACTTGAATATCCACCCGAACATTGTATATCCTGTCAATACAGGGACGCTTAACGCTACACGTCCGCAAGTTAGTACATATATCTTAGGTTAGAGGCGTTTTTTTGAAGGGTCAATGTCGGTGCAGTTGCACCGATACACTCACGAAAATATTAATGCCTTGTCGATACGGAAACTGTTTTAAGCAGCGTTGGCGATATGTTTAACGGTGTGGACTTTGATAATAATCAGTTTATCTACAGACTAAGGTGCCGTTTTTGCGGCACCTTTTGATTTTCCGGCAACACTTCATACATCATTAACAGTACGATACACGACTTTCAACTGCGTTTTTGTGATATTATCTAAAATTACGCTAAAAATACACATAATTCATCAAGAAAATTTGTTAAAAAATCTACAAAGAAAAGCGTTGAATTTAAATCTGAAATAAGGTATAATTATATTAGTTTTATGCTATGCCGTTATGCTCAAAAAACGGCACTGCATTGCGAGAACAATTAAGAATGGAGAATTATGCATGACGGACAATTTACTGCGTACTATGGCGATAATCACCGAAAAGACAGCCGCTGAAAACATAAGCGGTATGTGGGCAACGGTAATTACCGGTATGGTTGTTGTTTTCCTGATCTTAGGACTGCTTATAGGACTGCTTTACATCATTTCCTTCTTCTGCAATCTGGGAAACAAGAAGAAAAAGGATGCTAAGCCTGACCAGACAGTCGCTCAGCCTGCACCGGCTCCCGCTCCTGTTGAGCTTATCGACGAGGACGAGAACGACGATGAGGTTATTGCTGTTATTTCAGCCGCAATCGCCGCTTATACGGCAGGTGACGGAAAGACCTATGCAATCAAGAGAATCAAACGTGCCGAGAAACAGCCTCGTTCAAGCTGGGGCAATGCGGGTGTAAACGAGAATACCCGTTCGTTTTAAAGCTCAGATCAAATAAAAGGAGAACAAGATGGAAATTTTAGACGTTTTCTGGAATGCCCTTGTTGCGCTTGCACAAAAATCGGGCTTCTGTAACATAACCCTACAGCAGGGATTTATGATAGCCGTTTCATTCTTACTTATGTATCTTGCGATAGTAAGAAAGTTTGAACCTCTGCTGTTACTGCCTATCGCCTTTGGTATGATGCTTACCAACATTCCCGGTGCGAATATGTTCCACCCGGAGATGTTCGGTATCAGCCCTGACCCTGCGATAGCGGCGAACTTTGCCGAAAACGGTGTCAACTACGGCGAGGTGCTTCATAACGGCGGTCTGCTCGATATACTGTATCTCGGTGTTAAGCTTCAGATATTCCCTCCGCTGATATTCTTAGGTATCGGCTGTATGACAGACTTCGGTCCTCTGATAGCAAACCCCAAGAGCTTACTGCTCGGTGCAGCTGCACAGCTTGGTATCTTCGTAACCTTCCTCGGTGCCTGCGCATTCAGCCTTACGGGTATTGAAGGTGTCGACTTCTCATTTAAAGAAGCCGCTTCAATAGGTATCATAGGCGGTGCGGACGGACCTACGGCGATATTCCTTACTTCAAAGCTGGCTCCGCAGCTACTCGGCTCGATAGCGGTTGCCGCATACTCATATATGGCGCTCGTTCCCGTAATCCAGCCTCCTATAATGAAGCTGCTCACAACAAAGAAGGAACGTGCCATTGTAATGGAGAGCTTACGTCCCGTTACAAAGAGAGAAAAGATCATATTCCCTGTAGCAGTTACGCTTATCGTTGCTTTCATCGTTCCCGACGCTACTCCCCTTGTTGGTATGCTGATGCTCGGTAACCTCTTCAGAGAGAGCGGTGTTGTTGACAGACTTGTAAAGACGGCATCAAACGAACTGATGAACATTATCACTATAATGCTCGGTACTGTTGTAGGTGCTACAGCAACAGCCGAAAACTTCCTGACAGTAAAGACGCTTATTATAGTTGCACTCGGACTTATCGCATTCTGCTTCGGTACAGCAGGCGGTCTGTTACTTGCAAAGCTCATGAACAAGCTCTCAGGCGGCAAGATAAACCCCCTTATCGGTTCAGCAGGTGTATCCGCTGTTCCTATGGCTGCCCGTGTTTCACAGACGGTCGGTGCTAAGGAAAACCCCTCAAACTTCCTTCTCATGCACGCTATGGGACCGAACGTTGCAGGTGTTATCGGTTCTGCCGTTGCCGCAGGTGTTCTTCTGAATATCTTCGGTTAAATCAAATAACAACGAACCCCCTTGTCAAGCGACAAGGGGGTTCTTATTATATCAGAATCTTACGGGCAAGTAATTTTAGCCCGCTTAAATCATCCTTACAGGGATGCGACAAGGCACTGTAAAATTTTCAATCAATAATAATCAAGCCCGGCAGGATATGCACGGGCTGATTTATCATCTTCGTTTACCAGTCTCTTCTGTTACCGGTCGAGACATTCTGCCCTGCCACATAAACTGCTTGTTATAAAAAACTTTTCAGACAAGTTTATCGTATCTTATGAAATTTGCGATAAAAGATATTCCTGCCGATGCCAGCGCACAGCCAAGTCCGGTATAGAAAAATCCCACAAAGACATCGGGGAATACTCCTGCTTCTCTCAGCCCTATTCCTCCGCCCATCATACAAGCCATAATAATATATGCCTTAAGGTCGAAGAAATGCCAGAACGGGCGGCGGTCGCTCTGCGCCAATAAGACAGCACCCTCGTTTTCAAGTGCTTTTGTATGTTCCATAGGCAAAATTCTCCCATAAAGTTTTAATGCAATGAATTAGTCGAAGCTAACCGTAAAACAGTATATCATACCATGGTATTCTTGTCTACACCTAATAGGTGCAATTTCACTTTTCGGTCAAAAACTTTTTGAGCGGAGATTAAGATGATAATAGGCATAGTTACCGAGTGCCTTATCAGTGCAAGAAAGCTGATGAGTTTTCAGAAAATTCGGTATATCATACGATGAATATATAAAAAACAAAGGTTGACATTTTTGCTTTCAGGTGAGATAATATCCGTATAGAGCAAAGAAAGCGGGGATTATTCTGTGAACGAAAACGAACTCAAAGAACTATTTGAAAGAAGAAATATTTCTGAAATCAGACATGCTGTTGATAACCACCGGGAAATAAAAGAGCGTGTGCTTGCATGGGCGGTTGAACACGGAAACACTGAGCTTGTGCATTATGTAATGAATTGCACAACGCAGGAGGAGTATGAGCGGTTTGAGAATACTCCGCTTGAGAGTGCATGTCTTTGCGGAAACTACGGCATGGTAAAATTTATTGCAGAGAACGAAAAATCTCCGTATTTTTCGCAGGATAATTCGCTTTTCTATGCGGCTGCATACGGTGACAGAGGAATTATCCGCTGTCTTATTGAAAACGGTTATGACGTCAACATGAAAGACGGTTACGGCGGAAACGCACTTGAATGGGCGGCGCAGGAAAACCGCATTTCAAACGCAAAAATGCTGATAGAAAGCGGCTGTGATGTAAATAATCTGAACGGCGAGGGTATGACGGCACTTTATACCGCATGTGCAGAGGGCAATACCGATATGGCAAGGTTACTGCTCAATAATAACGCAGAGCCTGACAGAACGGAGGACGCAACACCGCTTATTATAGCAAGCTGTTACGGAAAGATTGATTGTGCCGAGTTATTGCTTGAGCACGGATCCGATGTAAATACTATTGATAATGAGGGCAGAACGGCACTGTTCTATGCAATGGTGTACGGACAGGACGAGATAGAAAAACTGCTATCGGCTCACGGAGCTTCTTATGATATCTGCGATAAGGGCGGTGTTTCGCCAGGGCAGCTTAAAGATGAGGGTGTAAGGGAGCAGGTTTATAGTGAGCTTATGGGGGAGGAAGAATGAAAACGAGTTCTATATTTTTTTTGAAAGAGAGGAAAGTATATGGTTTGTAATAAAGTTATAAAGATAGCGTTGATATGTGACCAGATTGACAAAGATGGAAAAGATGTCAATTATAATGACATATACAAATTGCTCTGGGATCTGCAAAAACAGACGAGAGAAGCAAAAAACAAAGTAATAAGACTTTGTTGGGAATGGAGCGGTTATTCAAGTGAATATTTTAAAACACATGAAGAATATCCTAAAGATAAAGAAATATTCGGAATATCGTTGAGAGGTTATTTATATGACCGGATTAAAGGTGATTATAACCTTTACTCGGGTAATCTTTCGCAGTCGGCTGAAATAGCATATAAAGAATATAAAAATTCATTAAAAGACGTATTAAGAGGAGATAAGTCTATAATCAATTACAGAGAAAATCAACCTCTTGATATCAAGAACAAAGCAATACAGCTTTTATATGAAAATGACAATTTCTTTGTCAGAGTGGCATTAATCAATAAAGATAAACAAAAAGAACTGAATTTTAAAGATTGCAGTGTAAGATTCAAATTGCTTGTCAAAGACGACAGCACAAGAACTATTCTTGAAAGGTGCTTCGATGAAGTATATACTATCACCGCAAGTAAGATAATGTATAATAAGAAGAAAAAACAATGGTACATAAATCTTGGTTACAAATTTACAAAAGAAATTGACAAGACACTTGATAAAGACAGAATACTGGGAGTAGACTTAGGCGTTATAAATCCTTTGGTGGCTTCAGTTTACGGAAGTTATGACAGGCTTATTATAGGAGGCGGAGAAATTGATAAGTTCAGAAAAAGGGTTGAGGCAAATAAAGTCCAGATGCTGAAACAGGGTAAATATTGTGGTGATGGACGTATAGGTCACGGAGTAAACACTAGAAATAAACCTGCTTATAATATTGAGGATAAAATCAGCCGATTCAGAGATACGGTAAATCACAAATACAGTAAGGCTGTAGTCGATTACGCCGTGAAAAATAATTGCGGTACAATTCAGATGGAAGATTTGAAAGGTATTACACAAAATAAAAATGAGCGTTATCTTAAAAACTGGACTTATTTTGATTTGCAGACAAAAATAGAATACAAAGCAAAAGCGCTTGGGATAGAAGTAAAGTATAAAAATCCGAAATATACCAGTCAGCGTTGCAGTAAGTGCGGACATATAGCCGAAGAAAATCGTCCCGAACAGAAGACTTTCAAATGTGTAAAGTGTGGTTTCAAGGTTAATGCTGACTATAACGCAAGTCAAAATCTTGCAATTAAAGATATTGACAAGATAATCGAGCAGTATTATAATAAAGGTTGAGTGCGAATGTATAATTCACATTCAATCCGGGCGGCTTGGCGTCCGTAAATCGAGAAAGTACATTGTAAAAACGTAATTTTTTCGTATAGTGGATACACTCGATAAGGTTAACGCATACGATATTAATCCCGTATGCCGTCTATATTTGTGTTTTTGCAGTTGCACTCTACATGCACGGGTATAGTGCAAGAGTTTTTGAGTACGTTATTTAAGGTTCTAGGCGGGTTGCAATCTACATGCACGGGTATAGTGCAAGACAGCTTACAGGCATTCCAGTGTACAACGTTCTCAGTTGCAATCTACATGCACGGGTATAGTGCAAGAAAGCTAAGTACATCGTACTTTTACATGGCAGACGGTTGCAATCTACATGCACGGGTATAGTGCAAGCTTTACGTTTGCATTCGATAAGCCCCTCTTTTACAAGTTGCAATCTACATGCACGGGTATAGTGCAAGTGCCACCATACCATCAATAACGGTAGTTATAACCTCGTTGCAATCTACATGCACGGGTATAGTGCAAGTTTCGCCCAAATCGTGCATTCTGCCGTAGAGCTGGTTGCAATCTACATGCACGGGTATAGTGCAAGAGAGTTCACTTCACCCTTAATTATCTCTCTATCTGTTGCAATCTACATACACGGGTATAGTGCAAGTATTGAGTCCAGTGAGCGTTCGGCGAGCATTCGTGTTGCAATCTACATGCATGGGTATAGCGCAAGCAGTGGAGCGGAAGTGCTTTTTGTAATATGGCTTGTTGCAATATACACATGGTTTCGTGGATAATCTCCACATCAAAACGAAAAATTAATTATCTGAGTAAAACAACAAAGCGGTGAACGCATAATACGTTCGCCGCCTGTTTTATATCAGCCGTAAAATTACTTGAAATATTCCTCGCCGAGTATTTCGACAAATCTGGGTTTGACTCCTGTCTTATTGTCGATGTGACCGTAGTTCTGGCACATATCGTAGCTCGGCAGGGTGTTTCCTTCCACCAGAACAGGTCTTGTGGGAGTTATCGCAACGTCCCAGCCTATGTAGCCGACCTGCGGTACTACAAGAGCCGCCTTTTTGCACATTTCGACTGCTTCGAAAAACATAGGAATTTCAAAGCCGTTGAATTTTGTATGTGTAAAAGGGTGTTCCTCGTAATATACGCCGGTAGCGTCACAGTAGGCATTCTTGTGTATCACGCCGTCTGCGCCTATCGAAACATACATACCGCCGCTGCAGATATTGTCAACACAGTTAGTGCCGTTGCTCATACGGACAAGAGCATACATAAAATGTACCTTGCCTTCGTGCAGAAGGGTCACCATACGGATTGTATTAATGGACGACGGGCTGAGCCTGTCCATCTGTTCATTCTGCTTTATCGTTTCTTCGACAAGATATTGCTTGTTGTCGCAAAGACGCTTGTAAAGCGCCTCATAATCGGTGTCGGGAGTTACTGTTTCTTTGGTTATGCCCTCGCCGCCGAACTGATTTACAGGCTTTGCAAATACAGTTTCACGACCCTTGCAGAATTCACGCAGATCGTCTGCCGTTGCTTTTTCAAGATTCAGAAAATCTCTGCCGATGTATTCTCTGAACGCCTCGTCGAATTCGGATTTGTTATCGAATATATGAAAATACGTCCTGTCATTGCAACGCTTTGAGATGGTTATATTATCGTTCATTGTCATAAACGTGCGTCTGTTTCTGCCTTTAATATTTGCAAAGCCGAACACACGGTAATCCATATAGCCGACAGAATAGCGGAAAATGCACCATATCATATCAAAGAACATTATAAATCTGTTCTTTCCCGTTTCCTTATGGATCGTTCCGATATAGCCGAACATACGTTTGAAGCTGCCTGCAAACAGCCTGCGGAAAAATGTCTTTAACTTTGTCATTTACAAAACCTCTTGTTTATAATCTGAGTAACTTTGATAATATCTTATATATTATGCGTTTAAGCGGAGAAGTTACAATCTCCTTCTCTCTCGGAGTAAGTCCTATGAGCCATACCGATACTATAAATATCACAACGTAGATAACGCCCCAGAACAGTATTCCGAGATAGCCCGAAGCGTGAGCAAGGCAGGCAATCAGTATCGCCGCTATCGCAGGAACGACAAGCGATGGAAGAAGCGCTGTGATCCTCCTCCAGAATCTCGGAATATCAAGTCCGATATATTTATTGTAATACCAGTTCATTATAAGTCCGTTGCCGATAAAAACAGGGATAGCCGTACCTATCGCCACACCGACGGCACCGAACAGGGCGCACAGCGGTATACTTATCACTATATTAAGCACTGCGACAAGCACATATACAAGCGAGCGGAATTTGTGCATATTTTTTGCTCGCAGAATTTCGATGCCGAGATTCTGAATACTCGGAAGAATAGTCGGTATGAACAGCAAAAGCGCAATAACAAATGCGTTTGCGTTGGCTTCACCCGCCCACAGAAGAACGAAGGGATAGCCTACCGCCACGAATCCGAACAGAATCATTGTGAGGATGGTAAACTGAAAACGTCCGACACGGATAAACAGATCGCTTATCTGCTTGTCGGGGACTTTATTTGCCACCATCTGATGAACTCTGGGGGTAAGTATTCCCGAAAATGTGGTAGCCATAGACATATAGTAGATGTTGAGCTGTGACGCTACGTTGTAGGTAGCTACCTCGTTCGAGCCGTGCATCCATGCAAGCAGGAGCTTATCGACGCTCCAGTTTAGCTGATCGACCACAATGCCGACAAATACCCAGCCTGTGAACTTGAACATAGATTTGAGCAGCTTGAAATCAAAGTCACGGAAATAAAACCGTATAGCAAGCTTTTTGTTGCAGTATATTATATTCAGCACACCCGAAAACAGCGTGAAGGCAAGGCTCATATAAGCTATTGCTTCGGAGCGAAGCCCTATCATCAGAAGGGGTATTATAAGCAGGGGGTTGATTACCGACTTTACTATGGCAAGCAGTTTAAGAAAAATGTACCGCTCGTTGACCATAGTATTTGATTCAAATACGCTCAGCGGAAAGCTGACCGCCGCTGTGACGGTCATAATATACATAAGTCTTACTGCAAGCTCTATTTCCTCTTCTGTCAGCTTCTGACCGAATGCAAGACGGGGATTTGCGGCTATCGTAAATCCGACTATCAGCACAAGTACGCCGAGCAGGGAGTATATGGCAAGGAACATACCGTTCAGCTTTGCCATATTGTATTTGTCGTTCGCTTCCTTGTATCTTGTATAGAATCTTGTGTACGCACTGCCCAGACCGAAGCTGAAAAGATTCAGATACGATACCATAGGAAGAACTATGGAGTAAACGCCGTATTCGCTTTGTCCGAGCCTTTCTATCATTATAGGCGTGTAGACAAGCGAAACAACCGTACCAAGTATCAGCGACAGATATGAGAGGAGCGAGCCCATTTTTATCTGATCAATTTTCATTCGCAATTTTCCTGTAAATTCATTTTATCTTAAAACGTTTAAATAACAGTATTCCAAATTCATATTTTAACATATTTTATGGGGTTTGTAAAGGAAAAATGCGAGAAGTCAGGCTGATTTGCGTTTTCTTGCCTTAAATGTAAAGAATATCATACAAATAACAAGCAGTACCGGGAATATTACCGAGAAGCAAAGACCGTTTTTATACCTGACGATTCAAAGGCACCGCATAATTATAAGTGAAACAACATTTTTTCAATCGCCGAAACGGTTTTCGGTTAAGCAATTACACAAATTAGCTTTTTTGCACAAAACGAACCACTTTGTATTAGTGAAATCTAATAAAATCGCTACAAACGCTTTACTATCAGACAAAAATATGATATAATATCCTGAGAATTAGTATGACCATCGTCCGTAAAGGATAAGAATATACCGTTAAAGACGTGGGAAAGGTTGGTTATTTTTTTATGAAAATCAAGAGCTTACTGATCACAGTGCTTGCGTGCTTTGTGATCATTCCGTCTGTTGTATTTGCTTGTATCGCAAATGTCGAGATGAATAAACTTGCAATGAAGAATTACAAGCAGACAGCGCAATCTATGGCTGAAAATCAGACATATAACATATCGGAGTATTTCCGTATAATTTCAGCCAGTGCAAAGCAGATAGCCGACAATCCGGATATACTGAGTTTCGACAAGGAAAAAAATCCTACCACTACAGACGCTTTGGCGATATATTCGAATATAGCTTCCGCTGACAATGAAAATGTCAGAATCGACAGAATTATGATCGTCAACAAGAGCGACTTCAGACCCGTTGTCGGAACAAACAAAGATTTTAACGATCTTACCAGAGATGACGTGCTGTACGGTACTCTCAAAAATATATGTGCAAGAAAAGACGGAGAGGTTACATTCTATACTCCCGATGTATATACAAACTTCAATGAAGGCGACAAGGAAAAGAACGATCCTCTCTTCCCCGGAAAAACGGGAAACAGCCTGCGACTTGTAGTAAAATATACAGTCGGCGACTATTATATAGTAACATTCTTCAATAACACTGCCCTCAAGTCATTTGCAACCTCTTCTCAGTTTGCAAACAACAGTAAGCTGGTACTGATAGATCCTAACGGCTCGATTATGCACGACAGCTACATAGGCAATACTTCGGACAAGAAGAACAGCGCTTATCTCAAGTTTACGGAAAACGCTCAGACAGGCTCTGCTGTTGAGGTCGACAACTTCAAGGGTACAGACAGCGGTGTTATTCCCACAATCAGCTTTACTTCAAAGATGCCTACCATAAACGAAGGCGAAGAAGGCAACTGGACGCTTGCGATAATTGCAGAAACCGATAAGGCATATACCTTGTCGGGTGAAGCGATGGGTGCCATTGTCGGCATGATAGTATTAGTTGCTATTATTTTCACAGCAGGTGCGATTATACTGGTATTTATTATAACAAAGCCTATCAAGGCTATCGAAGAAACACTTGTAAAGGTACACAGAGGCGACCACGAAGCAAGAATCAACGTTATCGCAAACAACGAGTACGGTCAAATTGCCCGTACATTCAACGATCTTATAGACGATATTGTTGTAAGTGAAGGAAGATACCGTACTATTATCGAAATGTCGGATAACATAATCTTTGAGTGGAATTTCAAGTCAAACGATGTTTTCTTCTCGAACAACTTCAACAAGAAGTTCAGCTACCGTGCACCCTCCGACCACTTCGGTGACAGCTTCCTTCTTAAGGTTAAGGTTCATCCCGAGGACAACGACCGTTATCACAAGGATCTCGAAAAGCTGTCAAAGGGTGAGGAATTCGAAGGCAACGAATATCGCTGGAAGAACATCTACGGCGACTATATCTGGATACTGCTCCGTACTGCGACTATCCGTGACAGAGATGGAAACATCGCCAAGATTGTCGGCGTTATCGTTGATATTGACCGTGCGAAGAAGAGTGAAAAGCTCCTCACGGAAAGAGCAAGCTACGACAGCCTTACAGGTCTTTATAACCGTGAATCTATCGAGCGCACCATTGATAACGAGATTGAGCTTATCAATGTCCGCAAGAGCGAGGTAGCAATCCTGTTCATTGACGTTGACGACTTCAAGATTTACAACGACAAATACAGCCACGCTACAGGTGACCAGGTACTGAAATTTGTTGCAAATACGATCAATTTTGTAATCAAGGGATTCGGTACTGCGGGTCGTTACGGCGGCGACGAATTTGTAGCCTGTGTAAGAAACATTGAAACAAACGAACCTACAAGAGTAGCCCGTGATATTCTGTCGGGACTTAAGGAAGGCTTTACATCGGATAACGGCGACAAGCTCAGCGTCAATGCAAGTATCGGTATTTCAATCATCAAGGATTCTTCGATGCCCGTTGATGAGATAATCGGTATGGCTGACGACGCAATGTACAAGATCAAGAAGAACGGCAAGTCGAACTTCGGTATTCTCAACAAGGAAATGGTTGAAAGACCCGTTCCTGACAAGGTTGACGAGGAAGACGTTATCGGCGGAAGTGATAACAGCAATGCCGGTGATACTGTTACTCCTGATACAGCTAATGATACTGCAGAACAGCAGCAGTAATTAAAGTTAAAAAGAGTGTTGCGAAAGTGACACTCTTTTTTTATCGGAATCTGTTTGATTTGTCAAAGGAGGCTATATGATAAGAGAAGTCAATGAAGATGAATACGAACAGCTGATGAGCCTTTATTGTCAGCTGCACGAAACAAGCGTACCGGAATATAAGGGCGATACAAGGGAGCTTTGGCAAAGGCTTGTGAATGATCCCGACTATCACTTAATAGCAGCTGAGGAGGACGGGAAGATTGTATCTACCTGCACCTGCATAATAGTGCCGAATATGACGCACGGGCCTCGTCCTTATGCGTTTGTTGAGAATGTAGTGACAGACAGTGAATATCGTGGCAGAGGGCTGGCTACTGCGTGTCTTGAAAGAGCAAAAGAGATAGCGAAGACCGAAAACTGCTACAGGCTTATACTTATGACAGGCTCAAAACTCGATAGCACGCTGAATTTCTACCGTAAAGCAGGTTATGACGATAAGGAAAAGACAGGGTTTATACAATATTTAGATTAAAACGAATGAGCCGTTTGCAAAAAAAGCGCAAACGGCTCATTTCAGACTGTCGATAAACCTCTTGATTATATAAATGGGGTCGCAGGGGCGAAGCCCCCGACAGGGTCTAGGGGCGGTAGCCCCACATTCAGCCCGGCACGGACGCCGGGCGTGTATGCCCAAAGGCTCTGCACGATGCAGAGCCAACAAAGCATACACAGCCTTTCACCGAGGGGAATGGGGTTTGGGGATAGGGATAGAGAATTCGCACTATCTTATAAAAAACAGACTTTTTCTACAAGCTGGAGCCGTTTGCAAAAAAACAAACGGCTCATTTCAGCTATATCAAAAGACTTTTTAACGTTATCCGTCTGAATTACCGATTTGCCTGTCAATGCACTAATTATATGATTTCTATTGACTTAAAAGCCAAAAAAGGTTATACTTAAATATAATGATAATAGAATTCTGTAACTATAATCTGCAAAGGAGGGATAATGTGAATAATGCGGCGGAAAAGAACGCCCGTATACTTATTGTTGACGACTCTGAGATGAACCGTGATATGCTGAGCGATATGCTGAGCGATGATTATGATATTGTCGATGCGGCAAACGGAGAAGAAGCGCTCAGCATCCTCAAAGAGCAGGTATATGATATAGATCTTGTTCTACTTGATATAATTATGCCTGCTGTTGACGGATTTGGTGTGCTTAATGTTATGAAACGCTATGACTGGATAGATAACACCCCGGTAATAATAATCTCCTCCGAAATATCGCAGAGCTACATCCGCAAAGCGTTCGAACTCGGCGTTACCGACTATATTCTCAGACCGTTTGACAGCTTTGTCATACACAAACGTGTTTCCAATACGCTTATGCTCTACCGCAAGCAGAAAAAGCTGCTCAGTGCCCTTGAGGAGCAGGTTTACGAGAACGAAAAGAACAACAGTATGATGATAAACGTTCTTGCTCATATTGTCGAATTCAGAAACGGCGAGAGCGGAATGCATGTTCATCACATAAAACAGCTTACATCTATACTTCTGCAGAATCTGATTGAAAAGACGGACAAGTACCGCCTTACAGAAAATGATATACTGCTTATCAGCACAGCATCCTCCCTGCACGATATCGGAAAAATCTCGATAGACGACAAGATACTCAACAAGCCAGGAAGGCTGACGGCGGAAGAATTTGAGGTTATAAAAACTCACTCGGTCATCGGTGCGGAAATGCTTCAAGATCTGCATAACACGCACAACTATCCACTTTTTGACAAAGCCTATGAGATATGTCGCTGGCACCACGAGAGATATGACGGAAAAGGCTATCCCGACGGGCTGAAAGGCGAGGAGATACCTATTTCGGCTCAGGTCACTTCTCTTGCGGATGTATATGACGCACTGACAAGCAACCGATGCTATAAAAAGGCGTTTTCGCACGAAAAAGCGATGGAAATGATACTCGACGGACAATGCGGTGCTTTCAACCCTGTGCTTCTTCAGTGCCTTAAGGACTGTGAAAAGCAGATCCTTGCGGAGTTTTCAGACTCGATAGACTCAACTCAGGACGACAGACTGCTCATCCGTGCGACCGAGGAGCTTGTAGAAAACAAGATTTCTTCGGACAAAATCGACTTCTCCGCTCACCTGCCTATCGCCGCAAGAGATCGATGGAATTTCTTCTCTGACGGCTCGGGAGAAATTCAGTTTGAGTATGACGCAATACTTGATGTGCTGCGATTGACCAAATACGGCGCTAAGGTACTGGGACTTCAGGAGCTGACTATGCATCCGAGAGGTCTTAAGCAGGGTTATCTCGGTGCACAGAATATACAGACTATATTGGACGCTATGCAAAGCGAGGCTTCTTTAGAAAAGCCTGTCGTAAAAATTAAGAAGCATATTTCGCTAAACGGGCCACGTCGCTGGTACGAAATAAGGATAAGGACGCTCTGGAGCAACGAGGAAAATCCGAAATATACGGGTATACTCGGCAGAATAATTGATATAAATGACAGCGAGCTTGCTATTGTGCCTCCCGAATACCGCATTTCAGAAAACGACGACGCAGAAATAAGGCAAACGATAAGCAAGCTGACTCAGGTATTCGATGTGGTAAGACTGGTTGATATAACCGACAACGAAATCATCAGAAGCGGCTGTAAGCCCGGCAACGAAGAAATAATAAACGCTTGCCGTGGGGATAAATGCTATGCGATATGGGGCAAGACACAGCGTTGCAAGAACTGCGTATCGTCAAAGGCTTTTGAAAAGCGTGGGCAGGTCAGCAAGCTGGAATTTGCCGACGACAGCATATTCCAGATAATTTCAAAATATGTTGAAATCAGCGGAAAGCCGTATGTGCTTGAGATGATATATAAGGATAATGATGGCGTTCTGCTCGGCGCTTACGGTAAAACCGATTTTATGGACAATATCGTAAACTATAACAGACAGCTGTATCACGATGCGCTGACAGGCGCTTACAACCGCCATTATTATGAAGAACAGGCTAAGTCCATGCGTTATATAGACGCTGTGGCAATGCTTGACGCTAACAATTTCAAGGGCATAAACGATCATTACGGACACGCCGCAGGAGATTGCTTGCTGAAGGCGGTATGCGAAAGCATAAAGGAATGTATAAGAAGCAGTGATATTCTTATAAGGCTTGGCGGCGATGAGTTTGTGCTTCTCATGGCTAATATTCCCGAAATTGTGTTTTATCAGAAAATTACGGAGATAAAGCAAAGAATCTCGGAAATAAAGCTGCCTGATTACCCTGATATTAAATGTGCCGCCGCTATCGGCGGTGTGTACGGAATCCAACCGATAGAAAACGCATTGACAGAAGCTGACAGACTTATGTATTTAGATAAGAACGCTTCAAAGGAGGGAAAATGACTCTCGAAGAATGTTACAGGGCGCTTGGAGGAAGTTATTCGGACGTTCTTGCAAGGCTGATTGACGACAAGATGATAACAAAATATCTCAACAAGTTCACAGAGGACACATGCTACAGGGATATTTTTACCGCACTTGAAAACAACGACTATGAAACGGCTTTTCGTGCGGCACATACGCTTAAAGGTATCTGCCTTAATCTCGGGCTTGAAAATCTCTACAAAGCCGCATATAAGGTCACCGAGGCTCTGCGTCAGAAAACGGACGAAACCACTCCGGAAATGCTGGACGAACTGAAATCAAGCTACAACAGCTCGATCCTCGCAATACAGCAGCTTTAATATGCGGTTTTTGCCGCAGGTAAGCCGATATATTCGCAGGGCTGTAAACGGCTCTGCGAATAATTATATCACGCAGAATTGCCGAAATGGATTTTAAAGGCCACAGGAGTGTCGTGCTGTGAATTTCTGCATACTTTTATTCCGTTCGTGGCTTTTCACTTGACGATAACCGTAAAAAACGGTATAATAATCTTATGCAAAAAAATCAACCCGCCGTTTTTAAGAAAGGGACAAGCAATGACAGTTAGAGAAATGCAGGATGAAATCCTGAGAATAAAGAAAGAAAAAGACATCTGCATACTGGCTCACGCATATCAAAGACAGGATATACTGGATGTAGCCGATTTTGTAGGTGATTCGTTTGCATTGAGTCAGATGGCGGCAAAAGCGCCTCAAAGCACTGTTCTTATGTGCGGAGTACGCTTTATGGCTGAAACGGTAAAGATACTTTCACCTCAAAAGAAGGTTTTACTTTCAGACAGCAATGCAGGCTGTCCTATGGCTGAGCAGATGGATAAGGACCTTATCCTGCAGCTTAAGGAGATGTACCCTGACTATAAGGTCGTGGCTTATATCAATACGACCTCGGAGCTTAAAACGGTATGCGATGTATGCGTGACCTCGTCAAGTGCAGTAAAGATAGTGAAAAAGCTGGACAGCGACAAGATACTTTTCATACCCGATTGCAACCTTGGCGATTATGTTCAGAAGCAATGCCCCAACAAGACATTCAAGCTGGTGAGCGGCGGCTGTCCTACCCATCTGCGTATGACCGTAAAGGACGTTGAAAAAGCAAAGGCACAGCACCCCGACGCACTTCTTCTTGTTCATCCCGAATGCGCTCCGGCGGTAACGGCTCTTGCTGACTATGCAGGCAGTACAACGGGCATAATGAACTATGCCAAAAAAAGTAACGCAAAAGAATTTATCATCGGCACAGAAAACAGTATAGTGGAGCATCTCAGCTTTGACGAGCCGGGCAAGAAATTCTATCCGCTGTCAAAGGACTGCGTCTGTCACAATATGCACCTTACAAATCTTGCCACAGTATACAACTGCGTATGCGGAAATGCGGGAGAAGAAATCGTGCTTGACGAAGAAATCAGGCTCGGCGCAAAGCGTTGCATAGATGAAATGTTAAGGCTCGGCGACTGAGTGTTTTATCTCATTTGTCAAAGCGCAGCTCAAAACGCTTTTAAACCGCTGATTTCTTGACTTTTAAAGCGGTGTGAATTATAATAATAAAACAGGCAAAAGAAGGACTGTCTGCAGTAGCAGGCTTCAGTCTATCGAAAAACCTCTTGTTTATTAAAAAATCGGGTCGCAGGGGCGAAGCCCCCGACAGGGACTAGGGGCGGTAGCCCCAGTAATATAGTTTGAGGTTTCGGCAAGGATGCCGAGATAGACCGCCCAAAGGCTTTGCAGGACGCAAAGCCCACAAAGCGTTCTTATAGGGATAGAGAATTTGCTCTATTTTTATAAAATAGACTTTTTCTACAAGCTGATATCTGTAGTGGCAGGCTTTCCTTTAGAACAAAATGTTTATAAAAAACATAAACTGAAAGGAATACAATTTGAAATTCAGAAGAAAATTAGCGGCGGTATTAGCCGGAATAATTACGGTAACCGCCTTTTCGGGCTGTTCAATGCTCGGCAATCAGACAACCAACGCACTTGGCACTTACGACTTTACACAGATGGATCTGGTACAGCTCAACAAGCCTTCGGAGGGTCAGGACGTTGCAGTGATAGAAACAAATCTTGGCACGATAACGGCTGTTTTATATGCCGAATTCGCTCCCAAAACCGTGGCAAACTTCAAGAAGCGTGCCGAGGAGGGATTCTATGACGGAAAGCCGTTCTTTGCGTTACAAAAAGGTATTTACGCAATTACCGGCGCTTCAAACGATGAAGGTACCGAGGGCGTTACCGACGACGGCAAGTTCATTGAGAACGAATGCTCGGTCAACCTTTGGCCGTTCAAGGGCGCACTTTTAGGATACAGCTCACAGCAGGGCTACTCGGACAGCCGATTCTTCTTCACGGGAGCGCTTGAGATAACCGAAGAAAACAAAAAAGAGCTGAGAGGCTATACAGACCAGGAAACAAGCGCACAGGTAATCCCCGATGAGCTTATAACAGCCTTCGAAAAAAGAGGCAGTGTTCCGGGCTTTGCCGGCACTTACACGGTTTTCGGTCAGGTGATAAACGGCTTTGACACACTCGACAAGATACTCTGGTCGGCTTCCGACAAGAGCACGATGAAGCCTCTTGAGGAAATCAAAATAGTAAAAGTTACACTTGACTCCTACAAGGACGGAAAGTTCACCATAGAAGAACCTACTTCCGACAAATATCTTACTGCCAAAGAAATTGCAGAGCTTCAAAACGAATCCAACGGTACAAGCGGCAGTAACAGCTCAACGGCAGGTTCTTCGGATTCATCATCAAACTAAGCCTGCAGGCGAAAGGACCGAAAAAAATGAGGTTTAAGTCTTTATGCAAAGCTGCAGCGGCGGTAACTCTCGCCGCAGCCATGATAACGGCAAGCGGCTGTAATAACGAGAAAAACGATAACACCGCAGAAATAACCGTAGGACCCGGCGATACCCTTGCCGAAATGACAATTCAGATAGGCGAGGAAACGGGAAAGATACGTTTCAAGCTCTTTCCGGAGGTTGCGCCTAAGGGCGTCGATAACTTTGTCAAGCTGGCTCAGAGCGGATATTATGACGGCAAGACAATCCACAGAGTAATCAAGGATTTTATGATACAGGGCGGCTCGCTCAGGGGTAACGGCACAGGCGGAACAACAGCCGACAAGACCGAGATTCCCCGTGAAACGAACAACCGTATGAGAGCTTATTACGGTGCGCTGGGATATGCGGAAGGCAGTGACGGCATCAACAGCCAGTTCTTTATCGTCAACAACAAAACGCCGTTTGACATTGCAAAGACTGCTGCGAATATTTCCTCCGACCTTGAAGAATACAAGGACAGACTGAAGGAGGAGGACAAAAAGACTTATACCGATTATCTTTCAAAGCTCAACTCCGTTCCGGACGATGTAAAAGCAAAATACCTTTCAAGCGGCGGTGCGTTCAGCATTGACGGTAACTATACGATATTCGGGCAGGCTATAGAAGGGCTTGATTTTCTTGACAAGATAAGTGCGGTCGAGGTTTCATCCGGCAATTCCATTGACGATGAGGCCGGCATCGCCTCTAAACCTGCAGTTTCGATAATAATCAAGAAAATCGAAATCGCCACAATCCCGACAATAACCGAAACAGAGGCTACCACCACTACAAGAAAGCACATCCGCCCGTCAGCGACTACTCCAGCTCCGAGCGATACGACCACAGCGGAAACTCCCGCTCCAGACAATACAACTGCGGCAGAAACTACCGCTCAGTAACGAAAACAGATAAAACCCCTGCGTTGCGATTTAATGCAACGCAGGGGTGTTTTTTTATGCAGGTTAATTGCAAAAGTAAGGCATTATGAGCTGTGTGGGAGGGAGGGAGACCTTTTGGCAGGTAGCAGATTATCGATAAGGGTCACGCAGGAGGCATAGGCATTTCTGCCCGTGCCACTGCCCTGCAGACTTGCCGATCACTTTCTTCTGTAGCTGTAATAAGTCTTCGTGCGTACTTCCCTGTCTGACGTCTGGCTGACTTCGTTTTCCGAATAACTGCTCCAATCATCCCATCTGTAGTAATAGTAGGTGTAAATCTTCCGTCTTTCACGATAACGGTATTCTGTGTGGGTGACAGGTGCAATCCATCGGCTTTCTTCTTTGTAATACTGATAAGGCGACTTGTCGTAATAATACTGATACTGATAATTCACATGGCTACATCTGCCTTTATCAGTAACCGGCTTTCTTGAAGTAGACCAATCGGTCCATTTATAATATATAGTGCTTTCAATCCAGCCTTGTTTATTAATTCCGCACTCTCTGCACCAGTGTGTACCCCATTTACCCGTTTTGGCACGCTTTCCTTCATATCTGCCGTAGCGGTATTCGGTATACCCTTCCTTATCTGTAACAGTTTTTGTTTCCACCTGTCTGTTATCGTTTGAGCCTACCCAAGAGCTTGACCAGCCGCTCCACGAGCCGTATTCGCTCCACGTCCACGAGCTGTCATACTGCGTCCAGCCGTCCTTGCTTGAATCATTCGATGTGGTTGTCTGCTTGTCACGGTAGCTGTAGCGTATCTGTTCTGTTATCTCGTACTTATCGGAGGTAACCTCAGGCGGCAGAGTATCTGTATAATCCGACCAGTCTGCGCCCTTGCTGAGCGTGAGCCTGATCACAGAGCCTTCTTCAAGCGATGTTGCCGCAGCAGGCTCCTGACTTAGTACGCTGCCGTACGGAATATCGTTGCTGTATCCGTCATAAACAACGTTCACATCAAATTTTGCAAGTGCTGTTCTTGCTTCATTCTCGGTCATTCCGTATACATTTGCAACATCGAACTTCTGCTTGCCCTTGCTTACATAAATCGTGACCTTGCCGCCCTTTTTCAGCTTCTCGTCTGCGGCAGGCGACTGCTTGATAACCTTACCGGGAGTAACTGCGGAATTATACGTTTCCTTTACCTCAACGGCAAAGCCTGCTTTCTTAAGCGTATTTTCGGCTTCGGAACGTTTCTTGCCGACAACGTTATTGACCGTAAGCATCTGAACGCCACGGCTGATATAAATAACCACCTTTGAGCCGTAACTCTTCTCGGTATCTGCGGCAGGCTCCTGACGTATTACTACACCCTCGGCAACACTGCTACTGTATTCCTTGCTTACGCTTACGCTGAATCCCGCTTTTTCAAGCGTTGATATTGCTTCGTTCTCCTTGTTGCCGGTCACGTTGCCTACCTTTACAAGCGAAGGCTCGTTGCTTGCGGTGCTGACATATATTATTACCGATGCGCCGGCTCTTTGTTCGCTGCCCGGCAACGGCGACTGAGCGTATACCGTATTTTCGGGTGCGTCGGACTCGCCCTCAAGTATTGTTACCTTGAATCCGAGCTTTTCAAGCTGTGAAACGGCTGACGCCTTATCAACGCCTTTAAGGTCGGGGACTTTCAGCGTATTGTTTTTGCTTGATACTGTAAGAGTTATCTTAGTGCCCTTGCTTACATTATCTCCGTCCTTAATGCTCTGCTTAAGAACCGTATTTTCGGGAACGCTGTCATTCTTCTCGTATTGAACGGTTACAGCAAGACCCATTGCCTTAAGCGTCTTCTCTGCTTCGCTATAGGTCATACCTTTTACATTGGGCATTTTCATCGACTTAGAGCCCTTTGATATAACTATAGTCACAGTAGTGCCTTTTTCAACCTTTTCTCCTGCTTCGATACTCTGGCTGATTACCTTTCCTGCGGCAACGTTATCATCGTTCTTTTCTTCTATAACGGGCTTCTCGAAGCCTGCTTCCTTCAGCTTTGACAATGCGGTTTTCTTATCGTCCCATATTACATACGGCACGGTGCATACTCCGTTTTCCTCTTTTACTACACCGTTTCCGCTGCTTATCATAAGGGTGACGATGCCGTTTTCTTCAAGATAAGAGCTTCCTGTGGGAGTTTGCAATACTATCACTCCCGCATCAATATATTTCGATTCGATACTTCCCTCAGATGACGCTGTCAGATTTGCTTCTTCAATCAGCCTTATAGCCTCATCCTTGCTAAGTCCCTCAACATCCGGAACAGAAACGATTCCGTCCGGTATAACGATTTCTTCCGTAAAAAGCGACGGAAAGTTAATTACGCCTGTGGCAAGAAGTGCGCCGAAGGTTATTACAACCGCCATCAGAGCGGGTATGCCTACCTTCAGCCAGACAGGCCAGTGATACAGATCGATTTTCTTTATCTTTCCGTATCTGCGTTTTGCCGGAGGCTCAGAGTCAAGCTCTTTAATAAATGATGCCACATCGGGCGTTCTGTCCTCGATTCTGATATTCAGCGCATTAAGAATTGCATTTTCACGCTTTTGTGATATACTCTTGCAATACTTATGAAGCGGCATCAGCGGATCTCGTTTTCTTGTTTCGCACTCTGCGTTTCTTCCCATTGCTTCGGGAGGAGTTACTCCTGTAATCATTTTATAGAGCGTTCCGGCAAGTGCGTACACATCGGTATGAGGGCCCTGATCGCCTCTGCTGTCATACTGTTCCTTCGGTGAATAGCCGGGCTTGATTATCGTGGTCAGACTTTTGCTGTGCGATGTGGTTGCATACCTCGAAGCGCCGAAATCTATCAGCTTGACCTGACCGTTAGTAGTCAGGAATATATTGTCGGGCGCTATATCTCTGTGAAGAATGCCCTCTTTATGTACCGTTTCCAGAGATCTCATTACAGGCATAAGCATAGAAACCGCTTCATCCTCAGGAATAACCTTATCTCGTTTAAGACGGTCGGATAGTGTTTCGCCCTCGAGATATTCCATTATGATATATGCTGTTTCATTTTCTGTAAAGCTGTCAAACACCTTTACAATACCGCTCTCATTCTGAAATTTGGCAAGCCTTTTCGCTTCTTCAACGAATTTCTTCAATCCGTCACGGAACTGCTCGTTCTTTTCGCCGCCTAAAAGCGTTACGCAGGACTGTCCGGGTATCCTTGTGGAAAACTCGCTCGGAAGGTATTCTTTAATTGCCACCTTCTGCTCGAGCTTACCGTCCCACGCAATATACGTTACTCCGAAGCCGCCGTATCCCAGCACTCTTCCTATTATATAGCGGTCGAGCAGGATCGAGCCGGGTGCCATATGAATAGCTTCTTCTGCACCTGTTCCTTCTACATATCCGCAATAAGGGCAAATTTCAAGCCCGCTGTCATACTGCTCCATGCAGCCCATACATCTTTTGTTCATCTTAGTGGGTTTCCTCTCCTGTAAATTCAAACTTGGTATATATATCACCTATATACGCCAGATTTTTTGATTTTATTTTCTCTTTGAAGCACGTTTCGTTCAAGGGTATCTGTCCGTCATTACATTTACTGATCATAAGCGTACTCTGATAAACATTTCCGAGCATCCACGACAGCAGACGTTCGGCGGCTTTCACCTGAGCTTCGCTTTTGTTTCCCAGACTCCATTCATAGACATAATCACAACGAATCTTATCCGAATCGTAATATACAAATGATTTGGTGTAATTTGTAATCGTGCTTTTGATCCTGTTTATATCCATAGTAGTCGCAAGCATAACCGCACACTTGTTTTCCTCGTTGTCGAGGAATTCATTCTCGCTCGCATACACTGACGTGCCGAAATTGTATTCCGTCAGTTTTTCCGCATCGTCAGCCACCGCAATAATATCCGTTCCGAAATCCGAAATAGCGGAAAAGCTATCCTTGTCATACTTTACGCTTGTTGCGCCGTTTGTAATAACACACGCAAGAGGTATTTCTATACCGAGCGGCACTTTTTTGGACGAAGAAAGCATACTTTTATTCTTTCCGATAAAAAGACAGTTGTCCGCCTGTTCCGAATCAAGCACAGCGTCCACGCTTGCGGCATTTTTCAACAGATCGTCGGGAATATCGCTGCTTTCGAACAGATCGGGAAGTTCATTCTTCTCTGCCGCCGTTTTCAGCCTGTCTGCATATTCCGCCTCCGGAATTGCCGTCAGCTCCACTGTTACATTGCCGTATTTATCGGTGAAATCGTCAGTAATGCTTTTCATTGCAGCCGCCTCGTATGAGCCGTCAGCCACTGAGTACCACACGCTTATCACGGCGCTGTCAAGCGTCTGCTCGGAACGCTTCGACAGATAGGCACCGGCAACCGCAGAGGTGCTGACACCCAGCACAACGCAGGCGGCCGCTATCCCGATAAATCTTCTCGCCCGCCGCATTTTCTTTTCCCTATCGGGCGAAAGCACTTTTCTTTCACCGTTAACAGCCGCCAGAAACTCGCTTACGTTTTTAAATCTCATATGCTTTTCGACAGCCATAGCCTTCATTACCGCATTGCTGAGGTTGGATGATATATCCGGATTCAGCTCGTGAGGCGGCACAACCGTATCCTGTATTTTTCTGTTTGTCGATTCTTCAGGCTTTACTCCCGTCAACATATAATACAACGTTGCGCCGAGCGCATATATATCGGAATAGGCTCCTGCGTTTTCCATACTGTCGTATTGTTCAACAGGGGAATAACCCGGTTTAAGTATTATATCTATAACATCGTCACTGCTGTCAGCGAGCTTCGCCGCACCGAGATCAAGCAGCTTGACGTGTCTTTCTTTATCTGAACATATAAATATATTGTCGGGTGCAACATCCCTGTGTATTATCTTATGGTCGTGAAGCGCAGAAAGCGCATTGCCGACCTCAGTAGCTATATACACGGCAAACTGCATATCTATCCTGCCCTTTTCCGCCATATACATATTCAGGGTTTCGCCCTCGAGCAGTTCCATTACTATGTAAGCGGTATCGTTAGCCTCGAAATATTCAAATACATTCGGAATAAATCTGCTGTCACCGAATTTTGCCATATTTCTTGCTTCCGCAAGGAATCTTCTTTTTCTGTATTCAAACTCCTGTCTTGACTTTTTGCTGACAATTACCTTATCCTCGCCTGCGGCTCTGGTCATTATCCTTCCGATAAAAAACTCCTTGACCGCAACAATCGCTTCGAGCTTAAGATCGAAAGCCTTGTAAATTATGCCGAAGCCGCCTGAGCCTACTGCCTTTCCGATATAATATCTACCCGAAAGCACCGTTCCGGGAATAAGGTGAGTAGGCAGCCCCGGGTCAGAGTCATAATCCTCTCCGCAAAACGGGCACATCTCCAGTTTGCTGTCAAATTCTTTAAAGCACGATAAGCATCGCTTCATTTTTATATCCCCTTATCTTGTTATATAATCTTCCCATGAAAATCTGTCACAGCACAGCGGAATAAGCAGGAAATCGCTGTCACCGAGCGTTATCTTGTCCCACGCTTCCAGCTGTTTTGTTTCCATTACTATTTCATCGTTGACGTATGTAAGTCCGCTGCTTTCTCCCGATTTTATATAGAACACACGCTTCTTAGGCTCATACACTATCATAGCGTGCTTTTGCCTGGAAATACCGTTATCGCCGGGTATCACTATGCGGTTTTCTTCACTTCTTCCCACCGAGTTCATACCCGAAAACAGCGAAAATCCTTTTCCGAAGTTTACGCCATTGATACACACTATCCATCCTACAAGAGGTTCGTTTTGTGTTGCGGGAATATTTGTCGAAGCGGTGCCATCTTCCTGCGTCTTTGGCACGGGCATACTGAAAAAGCCTATTGTCTTGTTTGAGTCAAGACGTGCATTCTTGATTTCATCTTTTATCGAAACAGCGACACTGTTTGTGCTTTCTTCAAAGGCTGCAGGCGGCTCGCTCTTTTTGACTGAAGCGTCCTCAACCTTTTTATCGCTGTGACTGTCCGCACCTGCCGCATCTGTTGCCGGCTTAGCAGAGGCACAGGAATAGATTTCATTTATCGGCTTGCTTTTATCGTTATCATTGCCGAATATGCTGAAGGTCTTATCAATCGCTCCGTCTTCTACACGGACTATCTCGGCAGCCTTCTTGTTATCCTTCATCCACGGGAACAGGTGCTTCTTCTCCTGCGTTACACTTTTTGCTGATTCGACACCGTTCGCATCATTTTCATCAACCTTTACGGAATTACAAAGCGGGCATTTATCATAAATGTCGCTATCAAAAAAATGTCCGTTTAAACATCTGACTTTCTTCATGTTCTTCTCCGATTATTTAATATTTACAAGTGCGATTGTCATATTGTCACGCACTGTTCTTTTTTTCAGCGCTCCGTGCGCCGCTTTCATTTCAAGTGCCTGCACCGCCTCACCGATATTTTTGAAATTAGTCAATATGCGGTTGATCTCCTCATCGGAAACCAGCTTGTACAATCCGTCTGTTGTCATCAGTATCCTGTCACCGCTGTGCAACGGAATACCTCTGACATTAATATCGACCTGCATCTCCCTGCCGACCCCAAGAAAGCTCGTAAGGCCGTCACCTTGCAGCATTTCTGTTTCGTAGGTCTGCCTGTCTATATTACCGTTTTTCAGCTGTTCGGACAACGAAAGCGCATAGTTATGGTCTGTTGTTGCCTGAACCAGCTCGTGGTCACGCAGTATATAAAGTCGGCTGTCGCCTACGGAAGCCCATCTCAGCAAACCGTCGGCTATCAATATGCAGACGACTGTTGTACCGGCGCACACCATATTACCGTTTTTATCGGTAAAGGAACAAATAGCCGAATTTGCGGAAACAATCGCTTTTTCAAAAAATCGTGCGGCTTACCGTCATTTTCAGACAGCAAATACTGATTGAGAAATTCTCCGACGGCTGTATTGCTCGCCTTTTTTCCGTCGTTCTCTCCGCCCATTCCGTCACAGATGACAGCCATAAGCCTGTTGTCTGCAATCTCATAGCCTGAGCAGTCCTGCTGTTCTTCCCGTCCGCCTTTTACTGAATAAAGCACAAGCTCTGCGTTGCGGTTTTCTTTCAGAAAGCTGTAATTATCATCAAAAATCTGCAATTATACATCTTTCCCTTCTATAAGTTACGGATCGCAATGGCGGAATAGTTATCCATCTCTCTGCCTTTTCCGTTTTTTCTGACCTCTTTTGTCATCATACCGAGCCATTCATCAGCCGAATCTGAATTTTTAAGATATTCGCACATTTTTTCTTCGGTTATCAGCTCCCAGAATCCATCGGAACAAAGTAAAAACGCATCGCATTTTCTCAGCGGAACAGGCTTCATAACATCAAACATATCCTTTTCCCATTCTATACCCATTACTCTAAGTACAGAACTGCGTTCAGGATGATTTCTTATTTCATCCTCCCTGATTTCCCTGCACAGTGCAAGCATCTGAGGAACACTGTGGTCAAGCGTTCTTGTCATAACCTTATTTTTGCGGAAAATGTACAGCCGTGAATCACCGATATGCGCCACATAAGCCTTTTTATCATCAACGGCAAGCGCAACGGCGGTTGTTTTCATTTTCGTAGTAGCGTTCAGCCTTATCTGTTCTCGCATAAGATTTGCCTGTGCGCAACGTAATGCGACAGGAAGAAAACCGGACATTTCGGTTGTGCCGAGCAGCATATTCCGGAACGTGTCGCATACGCATCCGGATGCGACATCACCCATTCCGTGCCCTCCAAGACCATCACATAATATACAGGCAAAGCCTGACTTACCTGACGGTATAACCGCAATGCTGTCCTCGTTGACGCTCCTGTCGCCTTTATTTGTTATAGTTGAATATTCAAGCATAGAAACTCCGGGGTAATTCTGTTTCGATATTATTCACCGAAACCCTCTGAATGATTATTTCCTTTGAGAAGACCGAGCATTTCTTCGTACTGGTCAAGAAATTCTTCGGTCTGTGAGTCGCTGTAACCCATGTGAACAACCTTATCGATTATTTTATGATCAAAGCATATATAATCATCCATTTTCAACATTCCGAACGGATATGCAACACCGAAATAATCGTAAACCTTACCTTCTTTTACATTCGGAAGATAACCCGCTATCATCAGCATTGCGTCTGAATCCTTGACAGATACCACTGTTCCTACCGGATAATACCTCATAGCTGTTTTTCCTTTCTGTCGATTTCTTCTTTGAACCGCTTCAATTCACCGACAAGCTGTTCATTGGTAATATCACCGAGATTATCCTTGATTACAGAAATAAAGTCAGATGCCGCTTTACTTTCTTTAGTTTTATAGCCATCGTATACAACCTTCATTTCCTTATCAAAAGGAATGAATACTATACTCATGCTGTTATAAAAGCCTGTAGGGCACGGTACAGCATAATATCCCCATACATTTCCGTTGTCTGTATTGATGTCGGAATATCCGATTATACAGAATTTAAGTTTTTTGCCCTGCACTACAGAGCCTATAGGTAATAATTCCATTCTTCCACCTCATTAAAAGCCAATCAAACCACAGAACCAGTTGCCGACCTTCTGTACACCTTTTGTGAATCCATCTGTAACAACGTTGATGCCGTCTGTGATTATATCGGTTACTTTGTCTATTCCGTCTGCAACATATGCGGCGCCGTCTTCAATATAAGAACCGATGGATTTTCCCCCGGTCCACAGCTTTATTGCGGTAGAGATACCGGGAATTTTTCCGATTGTCTTATCTATGGCTCCGCCGATAAGATCACCTGCAACGGTTGCCACCCCGCCTCCGACTGTATCAACAAACCCTTCGAAAGCATTAGCGGACGCACCTAATAAATCGCCTTCCATAATATTCTGTGTAGCTTTATCTTGAGCCTTATTCAAGTAATCTTTGCCTTTATCGAGCGTATAGTCTATTGCCGAAATAACCGCACTCACTTCAAGTGAGCTTCCTGCAACATACTTTATGGCACTCATCACATTATCAAGATCAAACTCACCCTGAAGAAGATCGCTTGTTATTTGGTAAGCTGTTTTCAAGCCCTTAGGCACAACTGCATCGATGATAACTTTCGCTTCTTCGGGCAATTCTCCGTATTTGTCTTCAAGATATTTGAGAGCTTCTCCGGCAGTTTTGATCTGCTCCGGAATTTTACCGATTTCATTCTTTACAGCTTCGATTATATCAACCGATCCGCTTATGGCATTTCCACCGATAATCGTCGCCCCTGCAGAGCCGTTGCTTCCTCCGCCTGACATCATTTTTGCCAGTACATCGTCAATGTTCTCAAACGACTCGGCGCATATACGGGCGGCTTCCGAGCCGTTGTTCAATGCGTCAACCACCGACCTGAAGCCGTTCTGCGCACTTACTATCTTTCCTGCAAAGTTGTTTGCAAGGTTTTTGCTCCAGTTACCGTTGATTGTGTTAAGCTCTGATACAACGCTGTCAAACAGGTTATTGAAATCGTTGCTTAGCGTTGAAAGCTGAGCCGCCTGTGATATTAGCATTTCGGGCGACAGCTTTATAGTTTCACTCATTTATTTTTCACCTCCGGCAGAAAGATCTATATCGTTGAAATTGCATATTGCCGCACCCGGCATATCAACCGCAGGCTTGAACTGCGGAATGTCCTTTATAACAGAATCGATCACACTGACGGCGGCTTCACTGATAACCGTGGGGTGACTATGTGAATGGAACATATTGTTGTCCGTTTCGTACGTTTGACCTATTATTGACCCCTTTGCGATATCCATAATATTTGCTATTACCGAGTCTATTCCGCCGGTGTTGTTGCACACATTCTTCTCTGTATTTTCAAAATCATTCACGACATCATTCAGCGCAGAAAGAAACGAGCTTGAATTATCCTGAAGTATCCTGATCTTTTTCTTGTTGTTTACGGTATATTCATTGATTGTATTCTTTTCCTTACAGCCCCAGTCCCTGTGTTCGGTTATTGCGGTCAGCCGTAAGGTCGCATTTTCTATCGCTTCGTTTGCTTCTTTTGCCGCTGCAGCAAGCTGCCTCAGCATATCGGTATCTATAGAAATCATATAAATCCGTTCCTTTCTTTCAGAATGAATTGCGTATTCTGTTGGCTGATTTTCTGTCAATTTCTTTAAAATCCGTTGTTGATTTTTCTATATATTCCTTGAACGCTTCAAGTATCTCCATCATCTCGCTTGTTCTGATGTCAAAGTCATGCAGGACATTTGCGTAAGCGGCACTTGACGTTCCCTGCCATGAATCTGAGATCGCTGCTGCAATGGAATTCAGCCGTGATTTCATATCATTGAGCTGATTTATCTTTTCTCCGATTGTTACAGAGCTTTCGATGAGAGCCGTGTCGTTGATTTTTATAAGAGCCATTTAATTACCTCCGTTTATTTCGTCACCGAATATCCTTGTGCTGTTGATAATCGATTCGGTAACCTCTTTATCGATTCTTTTGTATTTCGCTACGGTGCGGCTGATATAATCCTCTGTGTTTTCGAGTGCGGAAATGAGCCTTTCAATCTGCATTTTAAGCTCATTGGCTTTTTCCACTACGGCTGTCGCCGTTTCTCCCTGACCGTCAGCCGCCTGCTTTATAAGACTGTTGATTGCGTTTTCAGAATCGACAAGATACTGCTTTGCCGCACAAAGTCGTTTTATATCCGCATTTGCGGCATTCTCGTTTATGGTTATATTGCCGTTCATATCCCTGTATGCCATCAGTTTCCTCCTTTAAACAAACTGTATACTTCATCAACGAACATTTCCTTTGTCATGCTTTCAAGCCCCGAATCGCTTTCACCGAATAAAGTTCCGTCCGCCTCTATGTATTTTCTTATAACGCTGCCTTTTCCTACGGTTGCAGACTTTACGATAATGAGCCTTGTAATCATTTCCTTTTCTACCTTGACATCCTTCCGACATTCTACGCTATAGTTTTCCGGAAGAATACCGTGAACGAATTTTCTTATCATACCGTCATCTGCCGCAGTCAGCTTAAGTGTATCGTCCGAAAGGTCAACCGCTGTTATATTATCCTCAAAGAAGTGAAAATTCGAGCGGTTCAGCACAGGCTCCTCCCCTACGGTACAAACGTTTACCGACACTTCTCTTTCACCGAAAAATACCGGCTCAAGCAAGCATTCGAGTACGGGGTTTACTTCCTTTTCGCCTGCAAAATCTTCTTCGATACAGCCCTTATCGGAAAGTGATTTTTCCGATTCGGATTCAAAAACGGAATAATTCTTTCCCACGTCATCCATTGCGGCGATATACGAATAATCGATATACCTTGCCTGCATCAGCTTACCTAGATAATATAACTCCTTTGCCGAAAGCACAATTTCATTATCCATAAATCCAACTCCTTATATTGACTTTATAACAGAACCGATATTATCATCGAGTTCTTCGTATTCATCGGAAAGCTCCGACATTATCCTTGATATACGGTCGATAACTTCCTCGATTTTCTTAAACTGTTTACCGACATACAGTATTTTTCCGCTGTACGCCTTTTCCGCTGTGCCCTGCCATTCTCCGCACAGACCGATCACACATCTTTCTGTTCTTTCACGAATGTTCTTGATCTGTCCGCATAACATTTCAGCGTCTGCGGCTTTTTCCCTAAGCCTTATACAATCAATATTAACCGTTTTAAGCACCTCCGAACCTGTTGTGAATTATGCATAGCTTATGAATATGCCCGTAAAACCATTGAAGTATTTACAGGAACATTCATAAGCTATGCATTTGCAGGACATTATCCCGCATAGCATAGCCTGTTGCCTGATGTCAGTTGCCGAAGCCGTTTATGCTGGTCTGAAGCGACTGATCTGTTTCCTGGAACTTCTGAGCGGATGTATTGAGGAGCTTTGCGTATTCCTCAAGCATCTGAGAGAAATTGTTGAATGTGGGCTGCATACTTTCATACTTAGCTACCAGTGCGTCCTGAGCATCGCCCTTGAATACTTCGTTAAGACCGAGTATAAGCGTTCTCATCTTGCTCATTGCCTCATCGTGCTGTGCCTTGAGGCCTCTTAACTCGTTTGCCTTGCTGTTAAGCAGATCCGGTGTTACCTGAATAAGTGCCATTTTGTTTTCCTTCTTTCAAAAGTATTTATATTTGAAGCCTTTTCGGCAGTCAAATCATTCCTCTGATATATCTGTCTGCTGTATCACTTCCGGAAACAGAATATCATAATTTACCCTCGCCTGTCTGAATGCTTCCGAGAGCTCTTGTGCTTTCATAAGCTGCTTTTTTACCTCGTCACACAGCTCCTGTAATTTCTCAAAACAGGCATCCCCGGCTTTACCCTTCCACGTCTGTTGCGAAAAAACGGAGATTTTCTCCAAGCTGTTTTCCAGCTGCTGTAATTCATCGGTTATGTCCGCCATCATCCTTTGATAATGAACAAGAACATCGTTATATGTTATTTCTTCCATATCAGTTCTCCGTAATCAGTATGATGTCTCCGTTTCTGACTTCGTTTTCGGCAAAGGTCTTTTCGGGTTCGAGAGCTTTTTCCCGTCTGCACAGGTATAAGCCTGTGCCGCCATCAGCTTTCATCGGCTTTTTGCAATAGCCCTCAAGCGTCTGCACAATGTCTTTGGTCAGTGTGTCAGTCCTCACTTCTGTCGGGACCTCTATATCGCATCTGATTTCTTCACTTTCGTCACGGCTTTTCTTTACAATCGTAATTATTATCTTTTTCATATAAGGCTTTCTCCTTACAGCAGAGAAATTTTGCTCTTGATTTTTTCAATTGCATCGGAAGCTATATACTTTATCCGAATGTTCCGCTTGTTATCTGTTGAAATTTCGGCGTTGACCGTACCCGCTGCCAAGAGCTTATTGTATACGCACCGACACATACCTTCGTTCACCCTGTAGGTTTTCACTGTAATAATATCCGTATTGCCGCTGAGTATCCCAAAAACTTTTTCTGCATCTTTATGCGTCAGGTATTTTTCAAGAAGCTCTTTTGCATCTTCTTCACGAAATCTGCTTATAAGCGTCTTTGCTGTTTCGGCGCATTCGTACGGCAGCTGCACCTGAGATACAGCTTCGTTTTTTGCATTCATATCGGATGCTTTCCCTATGATATGCGACCCGTCAAAATTATTGCAATCCTCACTCATCAGCATACGATATGCTCTGCCGTTTTTGTTTCTTTCAAGGGTTACGCTTTTGCCGCCGGCGGAAATGATATATCTTTCGGATCGACAATTGCCGGCGGATATGACCGCTGACGTTATTGTTTCAGGCTTGCATAAGCAGTCAATCATTGTCTTTAAATTTGATCCGATATAAAGCGTTCCGCCGAACGAAATCTCAATATAGCCGCTGTCGGTAAGAGCCATGACCGCTTGAGAAACATTACCGTCTATATCATCTCTCCAGCCGTCAAGCGTATCGCTTTCCGTACCGTATACCGTATTGTATCCCAGCAGACCTGCCAGCACATATATTTCGCCGGTAGTCAGCTTATATAAGGTTCTGTTATCATTCACTGTCATTATCTTCATCATCTTTACTGCCGACTTTTCCTATTGCCGATATGTAATACTTTTCCTCTATTGCTTTCCCGATTGCCGCTATATTCGTCATCTGCAGCTCCTGGACACTGCCCGTTACCAGAAGCTCTGTGTTGTTTTGAATATTATCTTCGGGCGACGGCTCCTCTACCGCAACATCATTTGCAGAACATAAATAGCCGATTTCGGCACCGAGTGAATCAATCATACAGCTCAGGCGATCAATTTCCGCACAGCTTTTTCTTTCAAGCTCACTGTACGATGTTTCCGCATCGCAAACCGTCTTTGAGAAGCCGTACAGCCTGTTTGACATAATTTCTGTTTGCGTACACAGAGATTCGAGAAGCGTCATCATTTCCGTCTTGTCTGATATACTCTCAAGCTGAAGATCATCTATTATCTCGCCTGTGAGCCTGACAATTTTCCCTGTAGTATTTTCCGTATCCTCTGCGGCTTTTCTTAGCATAAGAGATATTTGCTCAAGCCCTTCCGATTGTGCTGTAATCATCAGTTTTCTCCCTATACAATCAGTTTTATCTTTCTGCACTTTCCTGAGGAGAACAGGTATCCGAACCCTTCTCCCGCTTCACTGTCTCTTTCGTTGTATTTCAGATCATTGCTGAAATATGTATGCTGAGCCGGCGTACCGTTCATAGCTATGCCGTTCTGATATGAAACTATCAGCCTTGTAAGCGTTTCAATCTCATTGAACTTTGCTATATCCGCCATTCGTCCAGCCGCTGTCACAATCACGCCGAAGTCAGTCGCCAGCCTGCATATACGTTCCATCCGTGACTTATTGTTATCCGACACGGATTCGACGAATTCCTTGAGATCGTCTATCACTATGAATATAATGTTATATTCCGATATGAACTTTTTCGCATCAAACGAGCCTTCATCTGCCGCTCGTGCTTCCTTCTGTGCCTTGAGTCTGTTGTTCAGCTCGGAAATTATGTATGCAAGCTGTCCGGAAACTTTCTCGTCATCATTGCACACGCAGTATTCTTTAGCGGTTTGTTTAAGACCTGACAATGATTCAGAAAGCCCGTCAAACACGAATATCTCGCTGTTTTCGTGCTTCTCGGCGGTCATTTTTGCGATAGCCGAAAGCATCTTGCTTTTACCGCTGCCGATTGTTCCTGTTATCAGCATACAATAATTGTCGGTCATATCCGCAAACGCTGTAACAAGGCTGCTGTTATCTATACCTACGGGTATCAGATAACGATTGTTGTATTCGTTTTTCAAGTTATCTGCGGTTACCGTATCGGGCATTACCGGTATTGGTCTTGGCAAAGGACCGTTCCATTTTTCCGCCATTGTTTTTGCAATCTCAAGCAACGAGGCGTTCATTTCCGCTTCAGTGCTTCCGCTGCTGTACAAGGCAGACTGGAATGTAACTGGAGGGTTGCCTTTAAAGAAAGCACGTCCGGGATTATGAGGTAAAGGCAAGCCGTCAATCTTACCCACAAGCGTTGAATAGTCGCCCTTATCGGTAAGCTCGAATGCAATGGCATTTTTTATATTCTGCTGTACCTTATAGCGTACTCCCGATGTACTGTTCGCCGTATAGATAAGATATATTCCGAATGAAGCGCCCTCACGGGCAAGCGTCACCAGAAAAGGCTCCATATCGGGATAAAGATCAAACATCGGAACTATATTATCAATAGCGATAATAACAGCGGGAATATCATCAGCAACGTTTTTTCTGTATGCTGTAAGCGTCCCTACGGAATTTTTGGCAAAAAGACTTTTTCGGCGTGAAAGCTCATCACTTATCATTTTCGGGAATTTTTCAAATTTTTCTTCTTCGCTGTCGAGTGCTACACCGCCAACGTGAGGCAGGCATAACAAGCGACCCATGCTCCAGCCGCCGCAATCGAGAATATATATATTGACATCGGCAGGAGAATAATTAAGACAATAAGAACAGATTATCGTCTTAAGCAAGGTCGTCTTTCCCGTACCCGATGTACCGTATATGCCGAGATGGCCTTCTTCGGCAAGATCTATGTACTGAATATCCTGCTCCTGCTTTGAAGGTATATCATATATTCCTATCGGCGTGCGAAGACCGTCGGAGGTTTCTCCCCATCTGTTCCCGTCAAAGGTGCTTTCGGTAAGCATTGCACCAAGCGATATTTTTTCGGGAAGCTCGGGCTTCCACGGTGAAGCGGGCTTACTTATACCGTTTTTAACAGCTTCAGAGCAGATATAGGCTATGAGTGCCTGCAACTGATCGGTATCGCTTTTTGCGCTTGCAAAGCTGTCATCTGTAGTCTTGATCCTTCTGCCGCTGTCGTCTATTATACGCACCTCGTTTACATGACGGGCGGATATTTTCGCCTTATCATAATAGGGTGCGCCGCTCCAGAAGGCCTGAAACACGTCGAACAACTCATCCTCGCCTACTCTTACATATGTACGGCCGGATTTGGTTATCATTGCCGCATCAGGTCTTTTCAGCATTTCACGGCTGTCTGCGACAGTCTGCACTTTCATACACAGGCGGAAATTTGTGTTGCTGGATATCTGATCGTCAACGACACCTCCCGGCTTCTGTGTAGCCAGAACAAGATGTATACCCAGACTTCTTCCCACTCTTGCCACTGAAACCAGTCCCGCCATAAAATCGGGCTCGGCTTTTTTCAGCTCTGCGAATTCATCCGACACAATTATCAGATGCGGCATCGGCTCGCTTACTTTTCCTTCTCTGTACATTTTCTGATACTTATCAATATGGTTAGCGCCGACTTTTTCAAAAATCTTCTGCCTTCTTATGCTTTCGCTTTTCAATGAAAGAAGCGACCTTGTTATATCGGAACCGATATTTGTTATCTTTCCCACGACGTGAGGCAAGGGCTCAAGCAGATTTGCCATTCCTCCGCCTTTATAGTCAATGATTACGAATGTTACCTCGTGAGGATGATAGCATACACACATTGACAATATCCACGTCTGTAAAAGCTCACTTTTTCCGGAGCCTGTCGTACCTGCGACAAGTCCGTGCGGACCGTGGTGCTTATCGTGTATATCAAGGCTGAAAACCTTACTGCCCGCCATTGCTCCTATGGGTGCGGCGAGAGTGTTGTAAGGCTGTGACGTTTTCCATCTGTCCGAAACATTAAGCTCCTCCACCTTTTTAACGCCATATCCCTCAAGGAAGGTTACCGAATCCGGAATTCCCGCTTCAGACGCCAGGATGTCAAGCTCTACCGCTGAAATACTTCTTGCATACTCATCAAATTTCTCCGTGGAAACAGGTAAATCGGGGGTAAAATAAAACTTATTGTTGGATTCGTTCTTCGCATAAGCGTAAGGTCCGTTATCAAGATCGATTATAAATTTACATTCATTCGGAAGCGAATAAATATCGTCAAACAGGAAAAGTGACGTGAACCCGGCAGAAGCACCGCTCTCAAGCAACTCCTTCACAAAAGGTTCGCTGTCTGCCATTTTCTTCGAGCCGAACAGTACAATATAATACGGTTTTGCGATTATGGGCTTGCTTGTGCAATAGCCGCTTTCCCTGTCTTTTCTGACCTTCATTACATCGGATAGCACATCGCATATTTCGTGCATATTTCTAACGTTATATGCAAGATAACGATACTCTCCGTCCTCGTTCCATATATGAGGCAGCCATCTGAGAGATTCCCAGATTTCTCTTTCTTCTTCATCAAAAAAGCCTACGATCTTAACATCGCTGAAGCAATGCTGTGAAGTCAGCGAAATAAGCATATTTCTTATAAGATTTATTGTTTTGCCTCTGTTTCCCGTAATTCCTATGGTATTGTTGCGTACAAAAGAAATACGGGCGGGTACATTATCAACGATTCTTGTTTCTTCGATGATTTTATCGGTAAGCTCTCTGACTTCATCGCTTTCAAGCTGAAAACCGTTGCTGTCGGTTCTGCTTTTGACGTTGACGCACAGCTTTTCGTATCCCATTCCCACACGCACATCGAGATAATCCCTGTCGGACGGCATACGTTCCCACAAACTACGGTTAAGATGCGCTACGTTTTCGATACATATTTCGGGATCGGGATTTTCTTCTGTCAGAATTTCACGCTGAATGCGTGCGATTGCTTCAATACGGGCTTTCTGCTCATCGATATATGCTCCGTATTTTTCGTGACGTATCGTTTCGTATTGCTCCAGACTTTTCTTTCGCTTTTTGTCATTACTGCCGGATGACGCTGCGCTGCTGATCGGCATAACAAGACTTGCTGCACGGGCAGCAAGTAACGCCGGTGACATACTGCCTGTCAGCATACTTGAGCCGAACATAGCTCCTGAGCCAAAAAGTGAAGCTATTACGCCTCTGGATTTTTCGTATTTTCTGTGGCTTGCGGGAGGTGCGGCAAGAATAATATCCTCTGAAGGCAGTTTCTGCTGCATCCTGGGGGAACGTTTGTATTTCATTCCGTCACGGGCATGTTCGGCAGAAAACCTGTTTTTACTTTCAATTCGTGCATAATCTATTGAAATCTTATTCCCGGTATTCTCAAAATACAGCTCACCGTTTATAAGCAATATGCTTATGCTGAGTATTGACAGAACGTCGCCGGATTTCATCTTTGCCTTTTTAATACGCTTACCGTTAAGGTACAAGCCGTTTGCGTTCTCGGTATCCTCAACACGCACTACACCGTCTTCATATCTCAGAATAAAGTGTAATGACGAAACAAACGGGAATTTAAGCATTATATCGTTATCCCCGGTTCGTCCGAATTTTAATACGCTTCCGTATTCAAGGCGGATTTTCTTTTCCGATCTGTCTGAAAATGAACTGATATAAAGTATGGTGCGTTCATTTTTGTCGAGTATAATCATACTGTCAAGAGGTACATCTGTCATTTCGCAATTATATGCTTTTACTGCATTGAGAGTTATTCCCGAAGGCAGATACCTGATAGCAATCTGACTCTGAGAAAATCCTTCCACATATACATTATCCTTTTTGTGAGATCCGAATGTAACACTGTGCCCTTCTTCAAGCCTGTACCGGAAAAGCTCATCTTTTCTCATCAATACTACAGTAACAGCCATGTACTCCCCCGTGTGTGATTTATCTGCAACGCTTATATAGGCATATAGGCAGATATATTTTATACAGAAAATTTGTATATTTTATATTTAAAGTTTAGCATCGGAGCGTTATTTATTCAATATGCCTGACAAAATCTACATCAATAGCGGCAAAATTGACACGGCGGAAATTATGAAAATAGTGAAACTCACCGATTTTTCAAATGCTACAGCAAAAAATGAAACTTCGATACTTTGAATTTAATATATAAAACAAAAAAGCCGTCCGCAAATTAATGCGAACAGCTTTTAAATATCGAATTTTTTGAATTACTCGCCGTATTTTTCCTTCAGCATTTCTTCAATTCTGAATGCAACCTTATACACATCGCCGCAGCCCAGCGTGATTATCATATCGCCGCTTTCGGCGTTATCTGCAACATAACGTGCCACTTCTTCAAAGGTGGGGAACCACTTGCAACCGGGAATCTTGGCCGCAAGGTCGGCAGAATAGACGTTGTATGTGTTCTTTTCACGGCTGCCCATTATCTCGGTAAGCACGACTTTATCTGCTATTTCAAGCGCTGAGGCGAAATCATCCATCAGAGTATAGGTTCTCGAATAGGTGAACGGCTGATGTACAGCCCATACACGCTTGAAATCCTGCATAGCTTTTGCCGTCTTTAATGTTGCGGCTACTTCGGCAGGGTGATGAGCGTAATCGTCAACAACAGTTATGCCTCCGATAGTCGCAAGACGTTCAAATCTTCTTCCGGCACCCCAGAATGTGCTGAGTCCTTTATTGATGTTTTCGGGAGTAACTCCCGTAGCAAGTGCGGCGGCACAGGCGGCTACCGCATTAAGCACATTATGCGCACCGGGAACATGTATTGAAATACGTTCGATTTTCTTACCGTTTTCCATAAGGTCAAAGTCGGTCTGAAAATCGGATATGCGCTTGATATTTTCCGGGTAATATCTGTTCTTATCGGTCTTTCCGAATGTAATGATCTGCTTGTCAAAGCCCGATGCCTTAACTGCTCTCATCGTGTTTTCGTCATCGCCGTTTACGACAAGAATGTCGGTTGTATTATCGCAGAACTTCGTGAATGACGCTCTGAGATTATCCATCGTCTTAAAGAAATCAAGGTGGTCTGCGTCAATGTTCAGTATTATAGAAATATTTGGGAACAGGTGCAGGAACGTATTTGAGAATTCGCACGCCTCGCATACCATAACATCGCTTGAGCCTGCCCTTCCGCTGCCGCCTATAGCTTTCAGCTTTCCGCCGATAACGGTAGAAAGGTCTATGTTCTGCGCAAGATACATATGCGTCAGCATTGAAGATGTTGTTGTCTTGCCGTGTGTGCCTGATACGCATACAGCCTTATTATACCAGCTTGTAACAAGTCCGAGCAGTTCACAGCGTTCTACGGTTTTTACACTGCTTGCCTTTGCGGCGATAAGCTCAGGATTATCGCTCATTATAGCCGCAGTGTATACTATAAGGTCAGCGCCCTCTATATTTTCGGCTCTCTGTCCCATATATACGGGTATTCCCATATTGCGTACCGCTTTGAGCGTTTCTGTTTCGTTATTGTCCGAGCCTGTAAGATAAAAGCCCTTGCTGTGAAGTATCTGCGCCAGCGGATACATACCGCTTCCGCCTATGCCGATAAAATGAACGTGCTTCTTTCCTGTAAGGAAATCTTCCATTGTGCTCCTGTCCTTTCAGTCAATAGAGTTAATTATATGCGGTCGCTCAGCCGAGTATCATCTTTGCTTTAAGTAAAGCGAGCTGTGTCTTTCCGTCCTCGATTTCGCCGTTCATAACCATTTCAACGGCTTTATCAAGCGGTATCTTCACGACCTCAAGAAATTCGTCATCATCAAGGTTCTGCTTTCCGCCCTCAAGTCCTGTCGCAAGGTACATATGCGTTATCTCCTGACAATAGGCCGGTGTAGGAATCATATATCCCATATATCTGAACTGCTTGCAGGTGCAGCCTGTTTCCTCCTGAAGCTCTCTCCTGCCGGCTTCTGCGTGATCTTCGCCTGGGTTGAGCTTTCCTGCGGGAATTTCCATAAGTACCTTCTGGAACGGGTATCTGAACTGCCTTACAAACAGGACATCTCCCTCATCAGTAACGGGAACAACGCCCACACCGCCGCTGTGGCGGATAACATCACGGGATACTATCGCACCGTTTTCAAGCTCCGCCTTATCCGAGCATACGGTAAGAATCTTTCCCTCGTACTTTACTTCACTGTCGATTGTCTTTTCAAATAAATGCATATTGTCCTCTTTTCTGCGGTTTATTCTGCTGTATTATCATCGGATATATCCGCATTTTCGTTGCTTTCATCACTGCCGTTATCTCCCTTGGACAGTTCGCTGCTTTCAAGCTGTTCGTCAACCGTTTTTTCTATCGTCCTGATATATGCGTTATGATTTATAACGGTATCAAGCTGTTGCTGTTCGTACAGATGAACATTGGGGTTCGGCTTATATCTGAATACCTTTTTCAGAACGATGTAATATATAACGATAATAAATGCCGCTCCGATCGTGCAGACAACGCCTGCCTTAAGTCCGGGTGTAACATAATTGAATTCTATATTGCATTCGCCTGCAGGTACTTTTATTCCCATCACGCCACGGTTTACCTTTTCTATCTCGGCTTTCTCGCCGTTGATTGTTGCGCTCCAGCCGCTTTCCCACGGTACAGTGAACGTAACAAATCTGTCCTCAGTGAACGAAGAAGTAGCCTTAAAGCCGTTTGCCGTAGGTGTGAACGTATCTACAGCCGTCTTTGCAAGCTCCTGTGCGTCCTTTTCAAATGTATAATAGTTGAAATCGGAATATCTGTCAGGTTCAAGCTCAGGCAGAATATCGCTGTATTTTTCAATCTGTTCATCTGTCAGCACAACAGCACGGGCGAGCATATTGTCACGGTTGCTCTTAGCAATCTTTTCGTACTCGTCATCGGAAATATAGTAGCTGTTCGAATAGCCTATCGGGATATAAGCCTTGTTCTTGAATATAGTAAATCCGTCCTGCTCGTCAATCTTCTCAAAGTTCTTGAGATTTTCGAGCAACGTCTTTGTATCGCTGTACTCCAGCTTGTAGCTTTGAATAATGAGATATTTCGTGGAATTTACCGAACGCATAGCGTAATATGATCCGTCAGGGTCGGTATTTACCGAGCGACTGAATCCCATTCCGCTGTAGTACTCAAATGCAGAGCCGGGAAGAATGCTGTGGAAGCTGCGGAAGCCGTACATTCCCCACAGCATATTTGCGTTATTGGTAACTCCGTAGGTTTCTACCCTGTAGAAGCTGTCATCGTCAAGCTCTATCGTAGCGTTTACAATATTGTTGTAATCGCCCACCTTCGGACCTATCGCTCTGCCGTATATCAGCGTGTAGTACGAGAAGCAGAGGCACGCAACCATAGTAAAGCAATAGGACTTTTGCAGGAATTTATTTGTTCTGATCTTCGCTTTGTTTCTGACAAGAATATAGCACACTATAATTGCGGTTATTGCAAGAACAACCGAAATCCAGAAAGGCAGCTTCTCATTAGGCAATTGGAAAAGCTCGGTCACCTTTGTTGTTGTCGTATCTCCCGTGCCGATATCGACTATGTCCTTCGATACCTCAGACGGAAGTATTCCGACCATAGATATAAGCACTACGGCAAATCCACACCACTTAAGGCCGTACTTCATATCTATCTCGCTGTTTTCAAGGGCGTATGCCGTCATGAAGCAAGCGACAAGTATCGGCATATAGAACCAGCGTGTGTAATAGTTGTTGTTGAAAAGCACGAAGCTGGAATTAAGAACGGGGATAAGTGCAAACAGAAGGCATATCGGCATAAGCCACTTCGCCCAGTGCTTTTTCTTGTACTTGATGAATGATATGACACCTGCCATAGAGAAAAGCGGAAGATATGCCGATACGCTTGCCCATCTTGCCGATGAATCGGGGAAGAAGTTCTGTCTTGCCGGAATATCCGCAGGGAAGAACAGGCTCTGGAAAATCAGTCCGTATCTCTGGGCGGGATTATGGAATACGAGATTCCATCCGTTTAAAGTATTGCTTGAACGGGGCGTATCTATACAGGTCAATATCGCAGGAACGAACATTGCACCTGCAAGCGCAACACCGACGACAGATTCAAACGCAAGCACAAGGAACGTTTTAACCGTGATCTTGAACTTGGGGTCGGTGAGCCTGCACAGAAAATAAATCACAAGGAAAATACATTCTCCGATAAAGAAGAAGTAGTTTACAAATGCGTTGAGCGCAACAGTAAGCGCAAAGAATACTCTCCTCTTGTTTACTACGGTTTCTTCAAGGGCTATAAGCATAAGAGGGAATACAACCATAGCCTCGTGGAAATGATTGAAGAACACATTATACATCGAGAAGCCGGAGAATGCGTACAGCAGTCCGCCGATAAGCGCCGACTGCGGCTTTCTTACAAATCTTCTGATATATGCGAAAGCAAACAGCGAACAGCACGATATTTTAAGCACCAGCAATGGTGCCATAAGATATTTGGCAAACTCCGCCGGGAACGGCATACTCAGCCAGAAGAACGGGCTTCCGAGCGTATAGAACGAATATGAGCCGATGAAGTTTGCACCGAGATCCGTCTGCCAGCTCCACATAAAGCTGCCGTTTTTGATCGCCTGATTGCAAAGTGTATAAAAAGGTATCTGCTGAGCGTTATAATCGCCGTAATAGATGAAATATCCGCCGTCTATGAGAACAAACGGCAAAAAGAGTATAGCACCCATTATCATTGCCATAAAGAACGCTTTTCGGTAGTATAGCTTTTCAGATTTGTACATTCCGTGTTTCCTTCCGTGATGAAGAATATATCGGCTGTTTAATACAGCACAGCGCCGTATTTTTCAGCCATAGCCTCCAGCTTTTCAGGCTCTATAAGTGATTTTCTGTCTATTATCGCTCTGCCCTGATACAGCATAAGCGCCATCTTGAGCGAGATCTCGTCATCCGATAAAAACGCTACAGGCAGTGTAGCCATGTGCATATTTCTGCCGAAGTCGATAGCGTCGTCCGGAGAGTTTATGCTTACTGTCAGGACATCATAGCTTTCGCCGCACATCTGCGCAATGTCGTCCTCCATATAAGGACCGCATTCAACCGCAGGCGAGAACTCCGTTGTTTCGGGGTCTAAGAAGAACATCTGGTTTTCGGTCGCAAGTGCGAGAGAGGTATCCTGCTTTTCAACTGGATTTATCTCGGATGCGTCAAGAGATGCAAACATTTCACGCAGTGCGGCGATATGCTCTTTTCCCGTACCGCAGCAGCCGCCTGCAATCTCAGCGCCGCTCAGAACCGACTTCTTTACGGCGAATGCGAATTCTTCGGGCGATATGCTCAGCCTTTCGCCGTCCTGTTCATATACGGCGCTCGGCTTTACTATAAGAGGAATTTTCGCATACGGAGCAATCTCGGAAATAATATCGGGGCAAAGATCTGCCGAGGTACAGTTAAGGCCGAATGCCGATATGCCCATAGCCTGCAATACAAGCAAGGTGCACAGCACATTTGTGCCTATTGCGGTTTCTCCGTCCTCGTCTACCTTCATTGTTGCTATTATCGGCTTGTTTTCCTTCTTGCAGGCAAGCACGGCGGCTCTCATATTCCACAGCGCAGGCACCGTTTCGATAACAAACATATCGCAGTAAGGCGATAAAGCCTTTACCTGCTGTCTGTAGACCGACATTATCTCGGTAAACGTGTAGTCGCCGTAAGGCTCTATGTAAAGTCCCGTTGACGACAGACAGCCTGCAATGAGCGCCTTTTCGTGAAAGCTGTCATAGGTTATCTTTGCGGCGGCGGCATTAAGCTGTTCTGTTTTGTCCTCGACACCGTATGCCTTTAAATTCTCACGGTTTGCGCCGTGTGTTGCGGTGTAGAGTATCTGTGAGCCTGCGTCAATAAAGCTCTGCTGAAGCTCTGTGAGGGCTTCAGGATGCTCGCAGACAAACTGAGCCGTCGAAACGGTATGGTCGTAGCCGTATTTTTCGAGTCCTGTGCCGGTACCGCCGTCAAGCAGTATCGGCAATCGTATAGGTATATCCTGACTGACGGGATTGCTGTCCATATTGATTCCTTTCTGAAGTTACATTTTTTCGGGTGCATCGACCTTAAGCAGATCGAGCAGATTCTTGAATACTGTCTTTGTGGCAACGCACAGAGAAAGTCTTGACTGAAGGATATTCTCCTCCTCGCCCTTTATCTTGCAGTTGTCGTAGAACTTGTGGAAAAGCTGTGCAAGGTCGCACAGATACTTTGTTATCTTTGAGGGATTATAGTCCTTTGCCGCTTCGTTTATGCAGTTCGGCAGAGCCGCAATATGACGTATAAGCGCAAGCTCTGCGGGGTGATTGAAGTTAAGCTCCGATACGGGAATGTTGCTGTAGCCTGTGCCTTCTTCTTCCATACGGCGCAGAATGCTGCATATTCTTGCGTGAGCGTACTGAACGTAGAAAACGGGGTTGTTTGAGCTTTCCTCAATGGCAAGCTCAAGGTCAAATTCAAGGTGAGTGTTGGGATCTCTTAAATTGAAGAAGAATCTTGCCGCATCTATCGGTACTTCGTCAAGAAGTGTCGAAAGCGTTATAGCCTTGCCCGAACGCTTTGACAGCTTTACCGTTTCACCGTTTCTGACTAGCATTACCATCTGCATTATAACGATGTCGAGCTTGCTTGCGTCAACGCCGAGCGCTGTCAGGGCGGCTTTCATTCTTGCGATGTATCCGTGGTGGTCCGCACCGAGAATGTCTATCGCCTTGTCGAAGCCTCTTGTAACGAGCTTGTTGTAGTGGTATGCAATATCGGGTACAAAGTAGGTAGGGATACCGTTTGCACGGACAAGAACTCTGTCCTGATCGTCACCGAAATCGGACGCCTTGAACCAGATTGCACCGTCCTTTTCGTATGTCTGACCCTTTTCGGTCAGCATATCAACAATCTGCTTTACCGCACCGCTCTTGTGAAGCGAGCTTTCTCTGAACCATGTGTCGTATACGATACGGTATTTTGCAAGATCTTTCTCAAGTCCGTCTATGTTGAGCGGCAGAGCGTATTCTACCAGTGCGGACTTACGGCTTTCCTCATCTGAGTTTACAAACTTATCGCCGTTTATCTTATAGAAATTATATGCGTGTTCGATTATGTCAACACCCTTGTAAACGTCCTCGGGCATAGGGAAGTTTTCTTCATCTTCAAATATCTTGCGGCATACATCCTCGTCGCCGTATGATGCGATAACATCAGCCTTGTTGCCGTCGGCTATCTGCATATATCTTATAGACAGCGATTTGCCGAACTTTTCTATCTGGTTTCCTGCATCGTTTACATAGAATTCACGCTCTACCTCATAGCCAGCAAACTGCAGTACGGAAGATAAGCTGTCGCCGAGTGCGCCGCCTCTTGCGTTGCCGATATGCATAGGGCCTGTGGGGTTTGCCGATACGAATTCAACAAGCACTCTCTTGCCCTTGCCAAGCTCGGTCTTACCGTAGTCGCCGCCGCTTGAAATAACCTCGCCGACAGTTTCGTTGAACCATAAGGGGCTTATAAAGAAATTCAGAAAGCCGGGTCCTGCGACCTCAATCTTTTCGAATACTGTGCCGTCAAGCACTGCAGCATCGGCTATCATCTGACCTATTGCTCTCGGATTGTTTCTGAGTGCCTTTGCACTTGCCATTGCGGCATTGCAGGAGAAATCTCCGTGTGATACGTCTGCAGGACGCTCAACATTGAAAGCCGGCAGGGGTACTGCCTCTATCTTGCCCTCGGCAACAAGTCTGCCCAGTGCGTTCATTACCGTTTCCTTTACCTGCTGTTTAGCAAGCTCTATCATATTGTTCATCAGTTACACTCCTTGACATTTATAAACATTTCATTTTCAGACATATAGCTTGAATTGATGTCGAGCGTATATTTAAGATATATTTCTCCGCCCGTTTCTTCAAGCTCGTTTCTTATTTCATCAGTGCATACGCCTATCATAAAGTCGCCGAACTCCGTGCCGTAATGGCAGTGGTGCTTCTTTCCTTTTTCTATGAACAAAGAGCTGATGGCTTTGCCGCTCCTTGTCATAGTCACCATTTCATCGGTCACTTCAAGCGTCACTGAGCTTCCGGCAAAACCGGTAGCCTCGCTTTCATCGTAATACAGACGGAAGCCGTTCTCGGTGCTTTCCATAGCGCCGAATGTAAACAACTCGGTGGAATCCTTATCCTGATCTACCGTCTGCGTACTTTTTATCGTAATACATACGTTCTTTTTCATTTATTATCCGTTGTTCCTTTCAAAGCCTCAATCGAGGTCAACTACAGCGCCGATGAGCATTCTCAGCATTTCCTCGTAGCTGTATGCGCTTTCTGTCACAAGCCTTGTGAATATGCTCTGTCTGTCAAGGCCGGGTATTCCTCTTACACGTCTTACATAGACCTCTCCGTCATTGTCAAGCACCATATCTACTCTTGCAAAGCACTTGCAGGAAAGTGCATCGTATGCGGCTCTTGCTGTCTGCTTTATCTTGTTCTGAGTAAGGCCGTCCAGCTTTGCAGGCACTTTAAGCTCCGACGTAGACGCTATATATTCGGACAGCTTGTCAATGCTGTCGTCCGTTCTTACAAGCTCGCCTATCGCTACCCGCTCATCGTGATGCTTTGCGCCGAGTACGGCACAGGTAAGTTCTCTGCCTTTAACGGCACTCTCGGCTATGATATAAGGGTGGTGCGAAAAGCTCGCCTTTATCGCTTCTTCGAGCTCCTTTTCGTTTTCTGCTCTGCAGGCGCCGACCGATGTTGAACAGCTTGTCGGTGCGGTGTATATCGGGAAGCTCAGCTTGCCGGTTATCTTTTTTATCGCCGCCGTCATATCGTTCATCTCACTGCGGTGCAATGTTACGTTCTCGATAACCTTTATGTTGCTGTCTGACAGCACAAGATCCATTATGCGTCTGTCGTTGCACAGTGCCGCCGCCGTAAAATCGTTGCCGATAACGGGAAGACCTGCCAGCTTGCATAAGCCCTGTACCCTGCCGTCCTCGCCGTATTTTCCGTGAAGCACGGGGAACACGGCATCTATACGGTGAATAGTGCTTTCGCCGTCGGAAATTATCTTTATAACGCCCTTGTTCGTCATATCGGGGCTTATCACGCACGAACAGCAGTCGCTGTCCTGCTCCCAGCTGCCGTCTTTTATATTCTCATAGCTACCGGGATAAAAAAGCCATCTTCCTGCTCTTGTGATGCCTATTGCAAGCGGCTCAATCTCCTTAGGTAAGGAACTGAGAACGCTGTATGCGGTATGCAGTGAAGCGGCATGATCAGCGGACGCACCGCCGAACAGCACGGCTATTCTTTTCTTTGCCATAGCTCTTCCTCTTCTTTCGTTCTTTCTGTTTATGCAATAATACAATTAAGTATATCACATTCTGCTTTCAAGTTCAAGTATTAACGTGTAAATTATAAATAGTATCGACCTAACGGAAGAAAAAAGTAAAATTTCTGATAAAAATATTGACCGTGTGCCGCAGATATGGTAATATTAATGTGCATATATTTTTTAGCAGGCTGCAGAAGAAACTGTACCGCCTATATCAAAAAGAAGAGGTATATTTTAACGTATGGAAATACAATTACTCGTAATAATCATAATAATGATCGCCTGTTCGGCGTTCTTTTCCGCCAGTGAAACGGCACTTACCGGTGCTAACCGCATAAGGCTCAAAAGCATGGCTGAAAACGGCTCCAAGGGCGCTAAAATGGCGCTTAAACTGCTTGACAGATACGATAAGGTTATCACAACAATACTTATCGGAAACAACATAGTAAACATAACCGCATCTTCGCTCGGTACTATACTCGCAACCGCCGTGGTGGGTGCTGACAATGCGGCACTCGTATCGACAGTGGTACTGACACTTGTGATACTCACATTCGGTGAGGTAATGCCGAAAAGCCTTGCGAAAGACCACTCGGAAGGGCTGACAGTCGCAACGAGCGGAATAATCACATTCCTTACATTCATATTCACACCCCTGTCGGCTTTATTTATACTGCTTAAAAAGCTCGCAAACAAGCTGTTCGGCAACAAGAAGGAGGTTACCGTAACAGAACAGGAGCTTATGGCTATAATAGACGAAATCGAGGATGAGGGCGTACTTGAAGAACAGGAGCGTGATCTTGTGAAGTCTGCTCTTGAATTTGACGAAACGGTAGTTGACGAGATAATCACTCACCGTGTAGACGTCATTGCGGTCGATGTAAACGAAGATATTGAAACGGTAAAGAAAACCTTTATCAACGAGGAATATTCAAGACTTCCCATTTACGAAGGCTCTATAGACCACATTATCGGCTTTGTGAGCCAGAAGGACTTTTTCAAGAAATATCTTACTAAAAAAGATGACGAAACGTTCTTACTGCGTGATATAATGCAGGAAATTCACTATGTTCCTCATCTGATGAAGATAAGCGATATAATGAAGCAGATGCAGAAGGACAAGGTACATATGGCTGTCGTACTCGACCAGTACGGCGGAACGCTCGGTATAGTTACTCTTGAAGACATACTCGAACAGCTTGTCGGTGAAATATGGGACGAGAACGATGAGATAATCGCCCCTGTCACATTCGTATCGGAAAACGAGTTCAACGTCAACGGCGATGTATCGCTGACCGCTTTCAAGCGTTACTGGCATAACCGCACGGGAGATAGCCCGAAAATCGACGGCAACGCAAAAACCGTCGGCGGCTGGGTGCTTGAGCTTTTCGGAAAAATCCCTGAAACAAACGAAAGCGTTACAACAGACGATTTCAGAATAACGGTTCTTAAAGTCAGCGAAAGAAGAATAGTAAAGGTACGCCTTACCGTAATTCCAAAATCCGAAAATAAGGAATAATATGCGTGTACTGTTTATAGTCTGCGCTGTACTGGGTACTGTCGGCATATGCGGACTTCTTGTAATGCTGCTGTTCTTCAGGCTGAAAATAAACCTCGGCTTCAGACTGCCGAAGGGCAGGACTATACCGATCGAGCAGTTTATTCCTCAGGGGATATACGGATATGCGGTATTTACCGCTGTATTCGGATATTTCGGGCTGATGCTGCTGCAGCTTTCACTGCCGTGGTACTTCATAGTTCCCGCCGATATTGCTATGGGCTTTATTGTAAACTTTATCGGTATGCACTTTCTTTCTCCTGCCGTGAAAAGTTTTGTGAACGGCAAAGCGCCGAAACCCGACGATCTTACGGGATATGAGGCTGTCGCACTTGAAAATATAGCAGGCAGCGGCTACGGGAAGGTTCGGGTGAAATATAACGCGCTGAATTACCGTTTTGACGCAATATCCGTATATCACACGGATATTGAATCGGGCGAAAAGGTCGATATAGTTACAGGCGAGGACGAATTGCTCTTTGTCCAGAAAAAAGATGAGATATACAAAGTTCTTGACGAAGAAAAAACGCCTGCAACAAAAGCAGAAACCGACATTACACCGGAGCCGGAAAGGAAAAACGACAGCTTTGTAAGCTCGGAAGAAATCAATAATAACCGAAAGGAAGAATAAAACTTGTTCTCAAAGGAGATAACAACTACAGCGGAGGACTACCGCACATTAGTAAAATTCACCGAATACTCGCTCAAAAAGTCGAATAACATTCTGTTTATCACTATGGCGGTACTTGCGGTGGCATCGCTCGTTATCGGGCTTGCGGGAATAATTCCGCTGTATATTTCGGCGGCTGTATGCCTTCTTTGCACTGCGGTGATCCTTGCCGATGTTCTTATCATTTCAAAGAAAGCAAAGGACGGTATAAAGTACGGCAAGGTGGTGCTTAACGCAAAGCGTACCTTCAGCTACGATGCGGCATCGGTAAGGGTGTTCGGCGGAAGGACAGCTACCGATATAAACGCACAGTGGGATACGATTTTCAAAATATACGAGATCGAAAAGTGCTTTATAATCTATTTCAGATATAACCTTGCGTTCTGCCTGCCGAAAAATCAGCTTACACCGCAGGAAACGCTGGATGTAAGAAACTATTTTATAAAGAAAATGGACGGAAGATTCGTCAAAAAATGCAAATAAAACAGGAGGACGGCATTATGTTGAAAAAGCTCAAAAAGCAGGTGCTTGAAGCAAATCTACTGCTTCCGAAATACAACCTTATAACATTCACATGGGGCAACGTATCGGGGATAGACCGTGAAAGAGGACTTGTAGTAATAAAGCCATCCGGCGTTGAATATGACGGTATGACGGTAGACGATCTTGTTGTAGTAACTCTTGACGGCGAGCAGGTCGAGGGCGATTTAAGGCCGTCAAGCGACACGCCGACACATCTTGAACTGTACAAAGCGTTCCCTGACATCGGCGGTATAGTTCATACGCATTCTCAGTGGAGTACGACCTTTGCACAGAGCGGACTTGATATTCCTGCGCTCGGCACAACGCACGGCGACTATTTCTACGGTGCTATACCCTGCACCGACAAGATGACGCCCGAAGCTATCGGTGGCGAATACGAAAAGGAAACAGGCACGATAATCATTGATACGTTCAAAAAGCGTAACATCGATCCCGATTCCGTACCTGCAGTAAACGTACACTCTCACGGACCTTTTGCCTGGGGCAAGGACGCAATCGACGCCGTACACAATGCGGTCGTGCTTGAAAATGTCGCAAAGATGGCCATGTTCAACCTTCTGCTTGACAGAAATATCGAGCCTATGCAGCAGGAGCTTCTTGATAAGCACTATCTGAGAAAGCACGGCGCTAACGCATATTACGGACAAAAATAACAGCTTCGGGGGAATAATATGAATATTTACTGCCTATCGGAAGGCGAGCTTTATAACATTGAAAACGGCAAGGAACACCTCGTTCACTGTGAGCGTGTGGAGAGCTACCGTGACGCAGTGCGTAAGATGAAGGCCCGTGATGAATGGAAAACCACCGGCAAAGGTGCAAAGTTCATGGGCGTTGAGCAGAAGGAATACGGCGAAAATGAAGCATTCGATATGCTCAAGGGCATCGGTTCGTGTGGCGACAGGCTGATATACACGACTTTTGCGGATAATGTCGGCGGTATGTACTTCAAGGACCGCGAGGGAGAAAACTATATTTTCGCAAACCGTGAGGAAATAATCAATGATATTGACTGCTGTGACGGGAAGTGCGTAGTCAGCGCAGGAAACGGGTATTACGAAAATCACATTGCCCTTGTCGATACGAAAAACGGCAGCTTTGAACAGCTCACAGAAGGGTTTACCAGCGAAACTCACCCCTTTATTTCACGCAGGAACAGCGATATAATCTACTATACGGCTATGGGCTTTGCGACAAACGGCACAGGAGAGATTGCGGAAAAAAGCCCGTGTACGATATGTCTTTTCGATACACGGAGCGGAACAATAGACGAATTTATCGCAGAGGAAGGATTTGACTGCATAAAGCCGCAGGACGATGCCGACGGAAACATATACTACATACGCAGAAAATACGTTCCGACAAAGCAGAAAAGCAATCTCGCAATGGATATACTGATGTTCCCTGTCAGGATAATCAAGGCTATCGGCGGATTTTTAAGCGTGTTTTCAATGGCGTTCGGCGGAGAACCTTTGCGTACCGGCGGTAAAAATCCGGCAAAGAGCAAAGCCGCAGACGAGCGTGAAGCCTTCATCGAGGGAAATCTGATAAAAGCCGAAAAACAGCTGAGCGGTGACGCAGACGACGGTATAATCCCATCGGACTGGGAGCTTGTAAAGCGTGATAAAAACGGTAACATAACCGTTTTAAAAAAGCGGATAATGGATTACAAACTGCTTTCAGACGGAGATATTCTCTATTCAAACGGAAGCCGCATAGGAATGCTGTCGGGCGATAAGAACACAGTAGTGTGCAAGATCAAATACGCTAACTCAATAACCGTAACCGAATAAGACACAAAAAGCCGCCGTGCAGATAGCACGGCGGCTCTCGTTATTAAGCATCACAGATTACTTAACGATATACTTGTCAAGCTCAGCCATAAGCTCATCGCAATCATCGCTGTGAACACGAAGCTCGAGGGGCTTTGAAAGATCCAGGCTGAAGATACCCATTATTGACTTTGCGTCAATTGCATATCTGCCGCTTACGATGTCAACTTCATAGTTGCACTTTGTAACTGTTGTTACGAAATTCTTAACGTCTTCAATAGTATTGATTCTGATATTAGCTGTTTTCATACAAAAAACCTACCTTTCATATTTCAGGTCAAATTTCGGCTCCTGACCGATTGATTTCATTTTACCAAAATGTAAGGCGGTTGTCAATTGCTTTTAAATGATTTTACTTAATTTTTTCAATCGGAGATAACCGTTAGCCTGATTTCCCGTTTTCGCCTTATCACTGTAAGTGCTTGTCGCTCCTTACAGCTATATAATAACACATTTCACGATACGGTCAAGAGTATTATTGTCAAAAAATCGTCACAGCTTGCAAATTTCGGAATAATAAAGTATAATTAGGCTGTCGGGAGTTTACTTTTGGTGAAACTCACCACAATTTATTATGGAAGTGATATTATCAGATATACCGTACAGACCTTCGGGTGCAAGGTCAACCAATATGAAAGTGCTTCGGTAGCAAAGGCTATGGACGAACACGGATACGAGAAAACAGACGATATTTTTACGGCGGATATTGTTATAATAAACAGCTGTTCGGTGACGGAAAACAGCGACAAAAAAGCGAAACAGCTTATAAACAGGATAAAAAGCAGCGACCCTATGAAGATAGTCGTGCTTACGGGCTGTTTTCCGCAGGCTTTTCCCGAAACGGCTTCAAAGCTGTCAGCCGATATAGTAACGGGTACCGAGCATAAAGACAGCATTGCGGATATGATAGACGTTTTTACCGGCAACAAGGTAAAGCAGGTTGCCATACCGCCAAGACCCGTCAAAAAGCAATACGAAAAGCAGAAAAACGCCGATATGGGCAAGACGAGAGCGTTTATAAAGATTGAGGACGGCTGTGACAGATTCTGCAGTTACTGCATAATACCTACCGCCAGAGGCTCTGTAAGGTCACGTTCCTTGCAGGATATAACCGAGGAAGTAAGGTTTCAGGTATCGTGCGGTCATAAGGAGATGGTGCTTGTCGGCATCAACCTTTCCTGCTACGGTCAGGAAATCGGGCTGAGGCTTGCGGACGCAATAGAGGCGGTATGCTCGGTGGACGGTGTAGAGCGTGTACGTTTGTCATCGCTTGAGCCTGAGCTGCTGACAGATGAGGATATAGCAAGAATGGCGGCGCAAAAGAAGCTCTGTCCGCATTTTCACCTGTCGCTCCAGTCCGGAAGCAGTGCTACATTGAAGCGTATGAACAGGCATTATACACCCGATGAATACTATGATATAGTCCTGAGGCTGCGAAAAGCGTTTCCCGATTGTGCGATAACCACCGATATTATGGTAGGGTTTGCTGGGGAAACCGACGAAGAATTCAAAGAATCCTGCGAATTTGCCCAAAAAGTCGGTTTTGCGGCAATGCACGTTTTTACCTACTCGATCAGAGAGGGTACAGCGGCGGCAAGACGCACAGACCACATTGCACACGATATTGCCGTAAAGAGATACCACACTATGAGCGACCTTGCAAAAAAGCTGAAAGAAGAATATTTCCGCTCGTGCGTGGGAAAGACGGAAAAGGTGCTTATTCAGCGCAGGGAAAGCGAAGAATACGCAAACGGCCTTACCCCGCAGTACGTTCCCGTGCGCATATACGGCAGTGACGCAAACAGGCAGGATATAATTACTGTACAAATTACAGGAGCATCAGACAGTGATTTTTGTGTCGGAGAAGAAATAAAATGCTTGTAATCGGGCAGATATTGTAGTATAATTAAAAGGTATTGATAGTTTTGTGCCTTTACACGCTTGCAAAAGCCTGTGGCACTATCACAAAAAACGACGGAGGAAGTTTATGTCAGTTTATCGCATTTATGTGGAAAAGAAACCGCAGTTTGCCGTTGAGGGAAAAGCTGTTCTCTCAGACCTTAAAACCGCACTTCAGATTAAAGGTATCAAGGATGTGCGTATCGTAAACCGTTACGATGCAGAGGGTATCACAAAGGAGAATTTTGAAAAAGCTACTCCCACCGTATTCTCAGAACCGCCTGTTGACGATGTTTATTATTCACTGCCTGAGATTGAGGCTGATGAAAAGATGTTCGCAACCGAGTTTTTACCCGGTCAGTTCGATCAGAGAGCAGACTCAGCCGCTCAGTGTATACAGATGCTGTGCCAGGGCGAGCGTCCCACAGTTAAATACGCAAAGCTGTATATCCTTAAGGGCGATATTTCAGATGAGGATTTCACTAAGATAAAGCACTATCTCATTAATGCCGTAGAAGCAAGAGAATGCGGCTTTGAGCAGTATGAAACGCTTGATGTAAAGTATGATATTCCGAAGGACGTAGCCGTGCTTGACGGATTTATCGGTCTTTCCGAAGACGAGCTTGCCGAGTTTATCAAGAAGTACGCACTTGCTATGGATCTTGGCGATATAAAGTTCTGTCAGGAATATTTCAAGAAGGAGCAGAGAGATCCTACCCTTACCGAAATCAGAATGATAGATACATACTGGTCGGATCACTGCCGTCATACAACATTCGGAACAATAATCGACAATGCGAAGATTGACGCTCCCTACATTGCCGAAACTTATAAGGAATATAAGCTCGACAAGGAGGAGCTTGGCAGAAGCGCAAAGCCTGTCTGCCTTATGGATATTGCGACCGCCGCAGTAAGAAAGCTGAAAAAAGACGGTCTTCTCCCCGACCTTGACGAGAGTGAAGAAATAAATGCCTGCTCCGTAAAAATAACCGTTGACGTTGACGGCAAGGACGAGCAGTGGCTTCTTATGTTCAAGAACGAAACACATAACCACCCCACTGAGATTGAACCTTTCGGTGGTGCGGCAACCTGCCTCGGCGGCGCTATAAGAGATCCGCTTTCGGGTCGTTCTTACGTTTATCAGGCTATGCGTGTAACGGGCGCTTCGGATCCCCTGCTCCCTGTTGACAAGACGATCCCCGGCAAGCTCCCTCCGAGAAAGATAACAACAACAGCCGCACAGGGCTATTCGTCATACGGTAACCAGATTGGTCTTGCAACAGGTCACGTTGCCGAGATATATGACCCCGGATATATGGCTAAGCGTATGGAGATAGGCGCTGTAATAGGTGCCGCTCCTGCCGAGAACGTTGTCCGTGAACGCCCCGTCCCCGGTGACATAATCATCCTGCTCGGCGGCAGAACAGGCCGTGACGGTTGCGGCGGTGCTACAGGCTCATCAAAGTCGCACAGCGTTGAATCGCTCGAAACCTGCGGTGCTGAGGTTCAGAAGGGTAACGCTCCCGAAGAAAGAAAGCTCCAGAGATTATTCCGTGACAAGAACGCAACAAAGCTGATAAAGCGTTGCAACGACTTTGGTGCAGGCGGTGTTTCCGTAGCCATAGGCGAGCTTGCAGACGGTCTTGAGATAAACCTCAACGCAGTTCCCAAGAAGTACGACGGTCTTGACGGCACAGAGCTTGCCATCTCTGAGTCGCAGGAAAGAATGGCGGTTGTAGTTGACAAGAACGATGTTGACAAGTTCATTGCTCTTGCAGGCAAGGAAAACCTTGAGGCTACTCCCGTTGCGATAGTTACCGAAAACCCCAGACTCAAGATGAACTGGAACGGCAAGACTATCTGCGACATTTCAAGAGAATTCTTAAATTCAAACGGTGCGGAAAAGCACACGGATATATATGTTCCCGCTCCTGCTGTCAGCTACTCTACAGGCAGACACAACACTAAGGAAGAATGGGAAAAGCTCGTTACAGACCTTAACGTATGCTCACAGAAGGGTCTTGTACAGCGCTTTGACTCAACAATCGGTGCAGGTACTGTACTTATGCCTTATTCGGGCAAGACACAGCAGACACCCGTACAGGCTATGGCGGCAAAGCTCCCCGTACTTTCGGGCAACACAAAGACAGCTTCCATAATGGCATGGGGCTTCGATCCTTTCGTAAGCCGTCAGTCACCCTATCACGCAGCCGCTCTTGCAGTAGTCGAGAGTATGGCAAAGGTAGTTGCCGCAGGCGGTAAGAGTGAAAAGTGCTGGCTCACATTCCAGGAATATTTCGAACGTACACAGGGCGATCCTGAGCGTTGGGGCAAGCCTTTTGCCGCACTTCTCGGTGCATATAAGGCTCAGATTGCACTCTCAAGCGGCGCTATAGGCGGCAAGGACTCAATGTCTGGTACATTTGAGCATATAGATGTTCCGCCCACGCTCGTTTCTTTCGCAGTTTCAACCGCAAAGTCAGACAAGATAATTTCTGCTGAATTCAAGCTCCCCTGCAGTGATATTTACTACATTGCACCTGCATACGATGAAAACGGTATGCCTGATTTTGGCAGCGTCAAGAAGGTATTTGCTACAGTAGAAAAGGCAATTGCAGACGGCACTGCCCTGTCAGTATGGACTTTAGCTCACGGCGGTATTGCAGAAGGTATCTTCAAGATGTCGCTCGGTAACAGAATCGGTGCAAAGCTTAAAGCTATGGACGATGAAAAGCTGTTCGGTCTGCACTACGGTGCATTCATCATTGAAGCTAAGGGCGCAATAGAAGGCGCAGAGCTTATCGGTGAAACGGTGAGCGACTACACGATTACGGCAGGCGATGTCAAGCTCGACATTGCAGATCTTGAGAAGAAGTATGACGCTGTTCTTGAGCCTATCTTCAAGAATTCGCTCCCCGAAATGCCGAGGCCCGTATCGGTTGCTTATGACAAGGGCTGTGATCTTCTCACAAACAAGGCTCCCGGCACTATCGCAAAGCCTAAGGTACTTATCCCCGTATTCCCCGGTACTAACTGCGAATACGATATGGCTGCCGCATTCAACAGATACGGCGGTGAAGCTGAAATATTCGTTATCAGAAACCTTTCTGCAAAGAATATGGAAGACAGCGTAAACGAATTTGCAAAGAGAATCGAGGACAGCCAGATGATAGCTGTTCCCGGCGGTTTCTCAGGCGGTGACGAACCCGAAGGCTCGGCTAAGTTTATCAACGCATTCTTCCGCAATCCTAAGATCAAGGACGCCGTAGAGAATATGCTCTATGCCCGTGACGGTCTTATGATTGGTATATGCAACGGCTTCCAGGCTCTTATCAAGCTCGGTCTTGTGCCTTTCGGCAAGATAGTCCCTCTGTCAAGCGAAAGCCCCACGCTTACATATAACACCATAGGCAGACACCAGTCACAGCTTGCTCTTACTAAGATTTGCACCAACAAGTCACCGTGGCTTATGCACTGCAAGGTGGGCGAGGTTTACAACATACCGATTTCGCACGGCGAAGGACGTTTTGTAGCAAGCGACGAGGTTATCGCTAAGCTCATCGAAAACGGTCAGATTGCTACTCAGTATGTTGACCTTAACGGCGAGCCTACAATGGATCTTGCATACAATCCCAACAGCTCGATGTGCGCTATCGAGGGTATCATTTCTCCTGACGGCCGTGTACTCGGTAAGATGGGTCATACAGAGCGTATAAGCTCGGATACCTGCGTTAATGTTGACGGCAACAAGGAACAGCTTCTGTTCAAGGGCGGCGTTGACTACTTCAGAATTTAACATTAAAACCGCATAAAATCTGCCCTGCAACGTATTTAGAACGTTGCAGGGCATTTTTGTGTGCAAAAATACAGAGCAGACTTTCGTCTGCTCTGCGATGCTTTTACTTACTTATTCTTTCTTTTTCTTGCCTTATACGTTACAGGAACTGCTCCGCCGGCAACAGCCGCTACCGCAATCCAGGCGGCAAGTGACGATGCACCTGTTTCGGGGTTTCTCTTTCCAAATTCTTCGGGAGCTTTTTCAAACGAACAAGCTATACACTCATAATGGCCTATACCCGGCTCTGTGGCGGTAGGCTCTTTATCTACCACCCACTTGAACTCGTGATCGTCAAGATCGATTATATTGCCATTGTCATCAACGTGCCAGTGCTTATTCTCATCGTGTTTCCATTCCTTCTTACCGCTGAGCTTAGGAAGTGCTTTTTCCTCCTTGATGCCGCAAACGTTGCAGGATCTGCATGCTTTACCCTCAGATGTGATTGTCGGCTCAACGAGAGTTTTCCACTCGGACCAGTCGTGTCCCTTCGGAGAAATCTCCTTTATATCCTTCCTTGCGTCACAGAGTGAACAATGAATTGATTCAGAGCCTACTGCCGTGCAGGTAGGTTCCTTATCTGTTGTGTAATCCTCTTCCCACTCGTGAGCTTCCGAATCTATATCGGTATCTTCATATTCGGTATAACTGCAAACCTTGCATTTTCTTGTTTTCTGACCGCCTGCAACACAGGTAGAGTCTTTTGATACTGTCCACTCTCCTAATGTGTGATCGCCCAAATCGCCGTTTTCAAATACAAGCATTGTATCATTTGTATGCGCTCCGCATTCGCACGAATAGAAATACCTGGCAGGAGTTAAGCAATCCGCAGGAGCTGCAAGCGTATCCTCATTTACGGTCTTTACATCAAATATATGATTTACTTTATTGATTTTTGCCTGACAGTTCTTACAAAGATTATAGTGTCCGGTAAGATCGGAATAATACAGTTTACCGTCACTCTCGTGTTCAACCTTATAACTCAGCGTGAAACGTGCCAGAGCCTTATCCTGAGTGCCTGCAGACGCATCCGCATAAGCGGTTCTGTCTGTTATAACGATGAAATCTTCGGTATAAGTTCCTGCGGCTAAATTGCTGTCGGGCTTAACTGTGAATGTTGCCGTTGCGCCCTTTGCAAGCTTTGAAGAGCCGTCATCGGCTGTACCCCATTCATTGCCGGCAGTGTATGATACTGTGAACGAAGAAGTATCAGTTATGTCACCGTTTGCTTTATTAAGGTCGGATTCCTTTACTACTCTGTACTTTGCTATAGAACCGCCCTCTGTGACTTTCAGCTTAAACATCAAAGGCGTTGCCGTACTGCCGTTATCAAAATCTGTACCGAAGTCGACAGTTGACACAGGATTGTTTTCACTGTCTGTTACAGATATTTCAACATCTTTAAGACTTGCGTCTGCGGTTACAATAAGGTTGCGGTCAACCGAAAGTGCGATGAACTCGCCTGTCGTGCTGTCGAACTCGTACTTATCGTCAGGTACCGCATTACCGTCAGCATCTGTTACCGTAACGCCTGAGAAACGGTATTCATCGGGATTGTTCAGAGCAAATACAAGCCTTGAAGAAACTCCTCTCATAGCAAAGACATTTCCGTCCGTTACGGTTGTTTCATTCGTATTATTTGCCTTTATGCAATAGGGCATTACATTTGTGCGCGGCTCGCTGTCATCTATTATTTCACCGTCACCGATGCGGACAATATTAAGTCTGTTTGATTCCGATAATATTGTGTCGGGGCCGGCAACATCGATTAAAGTATTTCCGTCCGACAGCTTTATTTTATAGCCGGTTTCCGCAATGCACTTACCGCCTGCTAAATCCAGCGTATATCCGGCGCTGTAAGCAGGTGTGAACCTGCGGATAACGCCGCCGTTCGTCTTTGTTATCTGTGCCGCACTGTCGGCTTTTGTAATACTGCCGTTTGTGAGTATCGTACCGTTGTCAACAGACAGAGTGCCTGCTACGGAAATATCGCCGTAGGTTTCAATAACAGTGCCGTCAGTTACCTTTGCCGTTCCGTGACCGATTATATCGAGCTTTGCATTTTCGTAACCGTTCGCAGACAGGAGCTTAAAATCGCCAGAAGTATCGGCGGCATCGGAATCATCGAACTTATTGACATTGAGAATACCGTTTACGGCGTATATTCCGCTTACCGATGTTCCGTGATTTCCCGGCTTGCCATTATAATTATCCTGCTGTTCAGACGGTACATGGGTATTTGTACCGAGGTTTCCGCCTCTTCCGGCTGTAACGTTAAGTCTGCCGCCATTAAGATACACCTTTGTATTATCGGTTATAGCCGCACTGCCGTTACCGCCGTCGCCGCCAACGCCGTAATACGATTCATTTGTATCGTAGTTAGTGCCATAACCTGCACCGCCGCCTTTACCACCATCGCCGCCGATAACAGTTACAGTGCCGCCTGCAACCGTGAACAACGAAACATTTACAGCATCTTTGCCGTCCTCACCGTTCTTTCCGTTAGCCTCATCGGAACCGCTATTCGTCGTGCCCCACCCGCCATCATCGCCTGTGGCTCCGATAAAGCCAATAACACCGCTTGCGTTTTCACTCTCACTATAAAAAGTTATTGTTGCATCTGTGCCGGCAATGCCGTTCACTACACTTACCACTGCACCGTTCTTGAGTATGACATTTACATTTCCTTTAATTTCTACAGGATTATATACATTTTTATTGTTGTCATAATCATAGGTTGTTGTGATGATATTAACGATACCGTCAGCCACATACCACGTTTCTTTACCGGCAGTGCCCCATGCAGTATCAGTTGAAGCTATCTTTGTATAATCAGTTACCGTTCCGCTTATAACAGTACCGTCTGCGGACAGTCCGTAATAACTCACCGCTTCATCGGCAATTGCGTTTATCGCCGTAAAGGACAGCGATCCGACTGCAAGCACGGCAGATGTTGCTATGCCGGCTATGATTCTTGTTGAAAATGTTCTTTTCATTTGCCTCTCCTAATCTGAAAATTTCAAGTAATGATATGCATTACTTATCTATCATACAATTGTAACATTCCATAAAGAGAATTTCAACAAATATGGCACGAACGGTCAAAAAATGGCGGCGAATGGTAAAATTACCTTCGCCGCCTGACTATAATGAATGATTACTTATCAAAACCGAGCAATTTCTTCGTTCCTGCTTTTTCGAGCGCAACTGTCAGAAGCACACCTGCTATAAGCCCTACAGCGCCCTGTATTGCGTTTCCGAAAATGCCTGTCGCCGCTGTTGCCACATTACCGTAAAGTATAATAGCATAAACGAAGTAGCCTGCCACCATAATTATTTCTGCCACAGTGCCGCCGATTACCTTGCCGACAAGCGACTTGAAATAAGAGCCGTTCATAAAGCACTTTGCAATGTAGAATGCCGCTACTGCCATAAGTGCCTTGATTATCAGCGTTGCAGGCGCATAATAAGCATAACCTGTAAGCAGATCCGCCATCGCAGAGCCTATGCCTGCCGCCGCAACTCCCCACGGCGAGCCGATAAGCCATACCGATGTAAGCACCATTACATCACCTAGATTTACATAGCCCTTTGTAAGCGGCATAGGTATCTGTACCACCATTGTCGCAACACAGGTAAGTGCGGCAAGCACAGCCGCCGTAACCATTAATGTGAGATTTTTTGTCTTTACCATTTCTTTTATCTTCTTTCTTTTGTATTTGGCTTATTTGCCTTTTTTCATATCATTAGCGGAGTAAACGACCTCCGCATAGATAGCCGCAATAATTCTGTACAGCTCGACCGGTATCGTTTCACCGCTGTTGAGCATTACAAGAAGCGCCGCCGTGCTGTCGTCACGGTAAACGGGAACGCCGTTCTCGTCTGCGATATTTATAATCTTCTTTGCAAGCTCGCCAAGGCCGGACGCTACCACGACCGGAGCATAGTTAAGGTCGGGATTGTACTTAAGCGCCGCCGCAGCCTGCTTTCCTAAATTACGCTTGGACATTAAGACCCTTCCTCCTGTCAATTATTTTCGGGAAAACCTCAGTCAGCACATGAGGCTTTCTCAGCACCGCAGTTTCAAATTTTGCGGGCTTATAGCCGATATTCCTTATTATAAGGTCAATCTTATCGGTCAGCTTTTTTATCTTGAAGCCGAACTTTTCGGGATAAAGAAGCGACAGATTGATGTTTTCACCCAGTGCGTACATATCGACCTCAAAACGTCCTATAGATTCAACGTCAAATGTCAGGAACAAGTGGTAATTCTTCTGTCCTACAGGGGTGTTGTTGGGGTTGTTCTCGTCATTATCGACCCACAGTTCGCCGAACGCCTTTGTATCCTCAATCTGCAACGGCAGGATATAGTGTGCAAGAGGAGTGAATACACCCGGTGCATTCAGAAGGCTCTGCAGAAGATTTGACGCATTGAAATCGTCCAGCGACTGAATAGCCTCGTGATTTATATTCTTACCGATAAAATCGGTCAGCTTATCAAGAGTAGACGGTGCGGAAGGGATATTGCTCGAAGGCGGCAGCTCCTTACGCTGTGCCATCTCGTTTACTATATTGGTGAAAAACTCAAAAAGCGTGTCACGCTGAGGTATATCCGGCATTTCACGGAGAATCTCGTTGAGATAATCGACAAGTGCCGCCATATCCTTGATCCCCTGAAAATCACGATGCACCGCAGGAATAATCTGTCGGCTGTCAGTGCCTGTGAGCATTGCCATTATTATATTCTTAAGTGTCTGCAATCCGGATTGTTTTCCTTCATCAAACGGCGATGTCAGAAACTCCAGTTTATCTCTGGACAAATCCAGCTCCGAAAGATAGCTTTCATCGGATAAATGCGACTTAATAAACAAAGACAGAGTTAATTTTTCAGCTTTATTGTCAAAAATGCTTAAATAGTCTTGATTTTCAGACTGATTTAGTGTATTATTATAACTATCAGGAATATCCGACATCTCGCTGAGCTGTTTTTTGCTGAAAATCTTTTTAAGAAGATTTCCAAATGCAACAGACAGTTCCCTACGCATATCATCCGACGGAATATATGCAAGGAGATTTGCAAAGCTCTCCTTGAGCATACCGTTGTTGGTGTTGTAGCGTGAAAGATTATGTATTATGAGCGGAATGAACGTCTGTGTTCTTTCATCGTTCAGAAGACTTGCGGAAACGTCCTTCAGCAGTGCGAGCGTTTCACTCTTGAGCGGCTCGAACATATCAGCCGCACTACTGCTCTTCCATTGTGAAGACAAATCGGAGAGCTTGCGGGAGAGCGACTCGTTAGGTGAAAAATATTCGGACAGGAATTTGAGATTCGCACCGAGTGCATTAAGTATCTCCTGCTTGTTTGACGAATAGTTGAGTGCTTTCAGTAGCTGACCGATACTTTCTTTTATATCGGGGCTTGTGGTGGTCTTCAGGATACCGTGGAGCAGCTTGTAAAACTCATCACCGCTGAACATCGTGTTCTGCTTTTCCTGGTTCTGAATCTCACGGACCAGCTTTTCGGGAGCAAGATAAAAGCTCTTGATAAGTTCATCCATATCGTCGTAAAGCTCTGTGTAACCGTTGATCATCGTCTGCTCGAGCAGATCCGAGCTTAACAGGTTCTTGAGCGTTTCGACCGCCATAGTGGGATCTTTTATCTGAACAGTAAGCGGAGCGAGATTCTTTCTGCCCATCATCATAGCGGCGGCGGAATCGTTATCCTGCGCCGTAGATGCTTTGATAGGCTGAGCAAGCTCGACCATATCAAACGGTTCTATATTACCGTCATACTGCCGGTTTGTGAACGAATAGCTCTTACTGTTGGAAACAGGAGCCGTAATCTGTGGAATGTTGGGCATATATATTTCCTTTCAGATGCACATTTTAAAGCTGTGCATCGCATTGCTTGACTTTAAGTTTAGCACATTTCAAGGGATTTATCAATATCAATCTTACGATTGCAAAATAAAAAAAATCAGGGAAAGGCGGTTTTGTATATGGCAAAGGTTGAACCCGGCATGGAATCCATGCTCGAAATGTACATATTTGAAACCAATACGTTGCTTGAACAGCTCGATGAAATTCTTCTTAGAACAGAGGATGCAAATGTATTCTCGCAGGAGGACATCAACGAGATATTCAGAATAATGCACACTATCAAAGGCTCGTCTGCGATGATGGGATTTGAAAATCTCCAGCATCTTGCGCACAAGGGCGAGGATATGTTCTTTGTAATAAGGGAGAAGCCCGAAATTGCGAAGGACGCACATTTTGTATATGAACTTATATTTGAGGTTTCCGATCTATATAAGGCTGAAATCGAGTATATACAGAATTCGGGGGATGATGACTATACGCCTACCGACTTCTCGGAAACGTTCAAAAAGCTCGAAGACGCAACGGAAAGATTAAAGGCAATGGAAAGCGGTGCCGCTCCTGCTGAAAGCACTCCTGCTGAAAGCGCTCCTGCGGCAAAGCAGGAAGCATCTGCCGCTCCTTCAGGAAGCAACGTTGAGGGAAGCATGACCGTCCGTGTATTCTTCGAGGACGGCTGTAAGATGGAAAACCTCCGTGCTTTCCTTCTGCTGACAAAGATAAAGGAAGTTGCCGAAGTTATCAGCTGTACTCCTCCCGATGTTGAATCCAATGCGGATACGGCAAAGGATATTGTCGAGAACGGCTTCCTTGTGACCTTCAAGGGCTTCGACGGAGACAATGATACGGTAATTAAAGCCATAGAAGGTGCAGTCAACGTTGAGTCTTACGAGATAATAGACACACCGTCTGCGGCACCTGCCGAAGAAAAGCCTGCTCCCGCACCGGTTCAGGAGGCTGCCCCCGTTGCCGCCCCTGCAAAGGCGGAGGAAAAGCCGCAAGCTCAGCCTGCTCCTGCAAAGCCTGCCGCAAAGAGTGCGGTCACAAAGGCTCAGGAGGACATTAAAAAGGCTAACGGCGGTCAGAAGCATAGCCTTATCAGCGTAAATCTGTCAAAGCTTGACACACTGCATGATATTGTCGGTGAAATCATAACGACCGAGTCAATGGTAATAGCAAACCCGGATCTTGAGGGTCTTGAGCTTGAGAGCTTCTCAAAGGCTGCAAGACAGCTCAGAAAGCTGACAGACGAGCTTCAGGATACTGTAATGTCTATCAGAATGGTACCACTTGCAGGCGTATTTCAGAAGATGGGCAGAATTGTCCGTGATATGAAGATAAAGCTGAACAAGGAAGCAGAGCTTGTTCTTGAAGGTGAAACGACCGAGGTTGACAAGAGCATAGTAGATAACCTGAACGATCCTCTTATGCACCTTGTAAGAAACTGTATGGATCACGGCATAGAGGACGATATAAATGTCCGTATTGCCGAGGGCAAGCCCGAAAAGGGTACTGTAAAGCTGTCTGCAAAGCACTCGGCAGGTGAAGTTATCATCACCGTTTCAGATGACGGCGCAGGCATCAACTGCGAAAAGGTTCTTGAAAAGGCAAAGGAAAACGGACTTCTTACAAAGCCCGAAAGCGAATATACAACGAAGGAAATCCAGAACATGATTCTCCTGCCCGGCTTCTCGACCAATGATACGGTTACGGAATACAGCGGTAGAGGCGTAGGTATGGACGTTGTACGCAGTAATATCGAACAGTGCGGCGGTACACTTACCGTTGAAAGCGAAGAAGGCAAAGGCTCCAGCTTCATCATCAGAATTCCGCTTACTCTTGCCATTGTTGAGGGTATGAAGCTGAAAGTCGGCTCTACTATCTTTACAGTGCCGATTTCATCTATAAAGGAAAGCCTTATGGTTGCAAACAACCAGCTGCTCAACGATACAAAGCAGGGCGAAATGATAATGATAAGAGGCGTGTGCTATCCTATCCTTCGTCTGCACGAAAAGTTCAATATGCCTACAGAGGTCACAAAGCTTGAGGACGGTATCCTGCTTCTTGTCGATGTCGGCGGAAAGAATGTCTGCCTGTTTGCAGATAAGCTGATAGGCGAACAGCCCGTGGTTGTAAAACCGTTCCCGAAATACCTCAGCCAGTACAATATCAAGGCGGAGGGTCTGTCGGGCTGTACCGTAATGGGCGACGGCACTATTTCGCTTATAATCGATGTCAACAATCTTATCGGCTAAGGAAACGGAGGCTTTACTTTGTCAGAGAATTATAATGATAAATTACAGGAACTTCTGAATACTCAGAAAGCAATGGAGGACGCAAAGAAAGATCCTCAGAATACAGAAATAACTAAGGTACTGACCTTCTATATCGGCGAGCAGGTATACGGCATTGAAATACCTGATGTCATCGAAATCATTGAAGTGCCGCCCATAACCGCCGTACCCGGCGTACCGTCTTATATCAAGGGCATAATCAATGTCCGCAGTAAGATTGTTCCCGTTGTGAACATAAGAAGCAGATTCGGCAAGGAAGAGATTCCTTTCAATGACCGCACCTGCATAATAATCGTTTCGACAGGTGATGATGTATCGGTCGGACTTATCGTTGACAGCGTTGCGGACGTTATTCCCGTAACCGAACAGCATATATCAAAGACACCGGAGCTTACAGGTGTAAACTCGAATAAATTCATCAAGTCCATTCTTGAAATGAACGATGGAATAAAGCTCGTCCTTGACGTTTCAAAACTGATAGACGAACACGCAAGCGAAGAAATGAAGTAAGGCAGGTGAGCCGTAATGCTTAAAATAACAGATAATGAATTCAACCGTCTGGTATCATTCATGAGAGAGCGCTACGGTATAAACCTTTCTCACAAACGCACACTTATCGAGGGCAGACTCGGTAATATGCTCGTTGAGCGAGGATTCAAAAACTATGACGAGTATCTTGACTGCTGTATGAATGACAGAAGCGGTAAAGAGCTTGACGGTCTGCTTATAAAGCTGACCACAAATCATACTTATTTTATGCGTGAACCGGAGCATTTTACTTACCTTACAAGCACCGTTCTTCCGTTTATAAAGCAGGCCAACGCAAAAAGCAAAACAATGCGTATATGGAGTGCAGGCTGTTCAAGCGGAGAAGAAGCGTACACTACGGCTATGCACATAAGCGAATTTCTGGGCAGTGAAAAATCCTCGTGGGATACAAGGATACTCGCTACCGATATTTCGCTGAAAACGCTTGCAGGCGCTCAGAACGGCGTATATCTGGAAAGCGGACTTACGGATCTGCCACCCGGCTGGCTTGAGAAGTATTTTGACAGGATAGACGGCGAAAAATGTAAGGTAAAGCCGGCGCTTCGCAACGAAGTGATTTTCCGCACGTTCAATCTTATGGAGCCGATACCCTTTAAAAAAGCTCCGTTTGATCTGATTTTCTGCCGTAACGTAATGATTTATTTTGAAATGGAAACAAAACTGGCTTTAGTAAAGCGGTTTTACGATGTGTTAAGACCGGGCGGATACCTGTTCATCGGTCACGCAGAAAGTATTCCGAGAGATTCAACCGATTATGAATATATTAAACCTGCTATTTACCGCAGACCGCTTAAATAACGGCTTTGCACAATATGACGGCATAATGCCGCAGACGGAGGTGAGGTTTTGCCTCTACGCATACTTATAACAGGAACCAGTGCAGCTGTAAGCCAGGTCACAAAAACGATCATCGACCGCAGTCTGCATAACTGTAGATCTGAAATAGTTGACTATAAACAGCTTTCTCTTTCTGCCAAAAAAGCAGACTATGATTTTGCCGTTATAAACGATCTGATGGCGGATGTATATTATCGTCTGCCGTCGGCACTGAACGATGTTCCGTCGGTGCTCATAACCAATAATGACAGAATACTGAATGACCCGAAGCGATTCGGGCTTTTTGGTGCAATCAAAAACACAAGCGGCGGTGCGGCGGGTCTTGTTGCTTTTGAAAAAGAGCTGATAGCTATCATCAATAACGGCACTCATAATACGCTCGAGCGTAAATCTGCCGATAAACTGCATTTTGATAAAATCATGCAATCGCCCGACGGCAGCGATCCTGCTGTTCTTTTCAAAAAAACGACAGCGCCGCAGAAAAACAAGCAGAGCGATATAATCAGACCTTACAGCAACAGCGGTAAGATTGAAATGATAGCGATAGGCGCAAGCACAGGCGGCACAGACGCCATAATAGAAGTTGTGCAGGATCTTCCTGCGGATACTCCGCCTATCGTAATAGTACAGCATATGCCTGTCGGATTCACGAAAATGTACGCCGACCGCCTTGACCGCATATGCAAGATGAACGCTAAAGAAGCTGAAAACGGCGACAGACTGCAACAGGGTCTTATAATACTCGGACACGGCTCGGAACAGCTTGAGGTACACAGGGACTCAGTTGGGTTATATGTTACCTCAAAGCCCGGTGAAAAGGTTTCGGGGCACTGCCCTTCTGTTGATGTTTTGTTCAGCTCTGTAGCAAAGGTCACGGGAAAAGGAACTATAGGTATAATTCTCACAGGCATGGGACGTGACGGTGCTTCAGGTCTTGCCGAAATGAGAAAATCAGGCGCATATACGATAGGTCAGGACAAAAATTCCTGCGTTGTATATGGTATGCCGTGTGTTGCTTTTGAAGAAGGCGCAGTCATAAAACAGGCTCCGCTTTCTGATATAAAGAATATTATAATAGGAATGTTATAATGGCAAATTACCAGGAAAGAAGAGAAAAAATGTCAACAGCAAAGAAAACCCTTTCTGTCATTACAGCCATAGCAATTTTTGCAATTGCGGCTTTGATGACAATGTGTGTTACGCAGGTCGCATCAGCGGCAGAGATGAACGGTAACACAGCAACAGAGCTTGTAAGCTTCATCGGCACAGGCTGGAACTTAGGAAACACCCTTGACGCAATAGGAGGCGGAAACAGCCTTTCCAGCGAAACGTCATGGGGAAATCCGAAAACAACAAAGGCGATGATAGACGCCGTAAAAGCACAAGGCTTCAGCGCAGTAAGAGTACCTGTATCGTGGGGCAACCACACGACCGGCGACAACTTCACTATCGACTCTAAGTGGCTTGCAAGAGTAAAAGAAGTTGTAGACTACTGCATTGATAACGATATGTACGTTATCCTGAACATTCACCACGACACATCCACACAGTACTACTACCCTTCATCTGAATACAAAGAACGGTCGGTGAAATTCGTAACATCAATATGGACGCAGGTAGCAAAATATTTCAAGGATTACGACCAGAAGCTGATATTTGAAACGCTCAACGAGCCAAGACTTGCTGGCACAGGCGATGAATGGTGGTTTGACGTAAACAATCCGAATAATGCTGTCCGTGATTCAATCAGTGCAATAAACGCACTCAATCAGACAGCGGTTGATGCTATCCGTGCGGCAGGCGGTAAAAATACCGACAGATGTATAATGGTTCCCGGATACGATGCATCCATAGACGGCTGTACAACATCAACTTTCAAATTACCGGATGATTCTACGCCCAATCGTCTTATCGTGTCGGTACACGCATATACACCTTATAATTTTGCTCTTAACGCAAACGGCACAGCTGAATTTACGAATGATCTGAAAAATGAAGTGGATTATCTGTACAGCACAATAAAATCGCATTTCATTGATAAAGGTGTCCCTGCAATAATCGGTGAAACCAGTGCCTCCAACAAAAACAATGCAGCTGAACGTGTAAAGTGGGCACAGTATTATATGGGCAAATCCGCCGAATACGGCGTGCCTTGTATGCTGTGGGATAACAATGCGTTCAATGGCAGTGACAAGGGCGAATGCCACGGTCACCTCAACCGTTCAACGCTCGGCTGGTATGATAAGGCTTTTGTTGATGCTGTAATCAAGTACGGCAAGCAATCGGAATCTCCCGAATCAGGATTGTCAACAGTCAAAGTCTTCAAGGTTAAATCAAAGACCAATATAAGCGCAAACTTACAGTGGGATAAAAATACCAGTGCTTCGGGCTATGAGCTTCAGAAGTATAACGGCTCGAATTGGGAAACAATAAAGACATTCACGAGCAATGCAAATACGAGCTTCAACGTAACAGGACTTAAGGCAAGCACAACGTTCAAGTTCAGACTCAGAGCGTATAAAACTATAGATAATGTCAAGGAATACAGTGCGTTCACTTATCTTGACGTCAACACAAGACCGTATACCACAACGGGAATGAAGTGCAGCAGTAAGACAAACGTAAGCGCAAACTTACAGTGGAACAAGAACATATCTGCTAACGGCTATGTTCTTGACAAGTATGACGGCTCAAAGTGGGTGACGATAAAGACATTCACGAGCAATGCGAATACGAGCTTCAACGTAACGGGTCTTAAGGCAAGTACGACATTCAAGTTCAGACTCAGAGCGTACAAGACTATAGGTAAAGTCAAGGAATACAGTGCGTTCACTTATCTTAATGTCAACACAAGACCGTACACCACAACGGGAATGAAGTGCAGCAGTAAGACAAACGTAAGTGCAAACTTACAGTGGAACAAGAACAGATCCGCTGACGGTTATGTACTTGACAAGTATGACGGCAAAAAGTGGGTGACGATAAAGACATTTACAAGCAATGCGAATACGAGCTTCAACGTAACGGGTCTTAAGGCAAGCACAACGTTCAAGTTCAGACTGAGAGCGTACAAGAATTTCGGCAGTGCCAAGGAATACAGTGCGTTCACCTATCTTAATGTCAACACAAGACCGTATACCACAACGGGCTTCAAGATGAAGTCGGCAACTAAGAACGCCATAACGCTTCAGTGGAACAAGAATATCTCAGCAAGCGGTTATTGCATCGAAAAGTGGAACGGCTCGAAATGGGTACAGATCAAGAGATACACTTCAAACGCAAACGTAACCTACACGGCAACCGGACTAAAGGCAAATACAGCTTATAAGTTCAGAATCCGTGCATACAAGACGATAGGCAATGTAAATGAGTACAGCGCTTATTCTGCGATAGTTACGGCGAGAACGAAGAAGTAAGTTTAAACGGCATCGGCAAAGCGCCGATGCCGTTTTTGCATATAAAAATGACCTCTGCTTTTGCAAAGGTCATTCTTATTTTCTGAGCAGTTTTTTATAGATAAATCCGGTCACACAGCCCGGTACAATAAACAGAACTATCTGGCTTGCACAAGGAATAAGGAAATCCATAAAACCCGAGAAGCCCATCTTTCTTATCTTTTTTCTGACCGCAATAAAGCTCTTTGTATTACGCCAATTGCGTCTGCGGTTCAGGTTTCCCGCCGTTACCCTGTAGCGTACAAGCACTTCGGGAATGTTTGCCGCTATTGCACCGCCAATCAGCATACGCACCATAAAGTCATAATCTTCACAGCGTTCAAGCTCCTCGCAGTATCCGCCGATAGACTGTGCAAGCGACTTTTTATATACGAGCGTCTGGTTATTGAACGGCGCTCTGCGTTTTGCAAATTTTCTTATCTCGTCGTTTTCTGTCGGAGGTCTTCTTACGGCGATATCTTCACCTGTATCGCTGTTGAACTCACAGATAAAACTGCCGAGTATCGAAATCTCAGGATTCCGGGACAGATAAGCCATCTGCTTCTCCGCCCTGTTTTCAAGGCATATATCGTCAGAATCCATCTTCATTATATATTCATTCTTACAAATAGCAAGTCCTGTGTTAGCACATTTTGCAGTGCCGCCGTGACTTTCAAGGCGATGTATCTTCAGCTTACCGCCGAACTTTTCGCTGTATTGCTCAAGCACTCCGTCAAGCTGTTCATTCAGCTCGCCGTCGCATACAACAACTATCTCATCCGCAGGATAAGTCTGTGTATACAGGCTTTCAAGGCTCTGAGCGAAAAACTCGGGATTTTCTCCGCTATATACCGACATAAGGACGCTGTACGGCTGTAATTCTGTTCTATTTTCCATACAAATTTGCCTCCTTTGCCTTTGTAATCGCTTACATTGATTTTATCATACCTATAATAAAAAGACAATCAATACCCGCAATTTTTATCGGTTTTTCTCTTTACTGTCATATTATCAGTCGAAATAGAGCGCATTGCGATAGTCGATTTGTCCTGTAAATGCGTCATAAATTATATTTTCGCAGTTTTTTGTACTGATAAAATATTCAGTAACATATGCAACGGGAATGAATCTGCCGTCGGATATAAGCTGTTTTTCCGCCTGTCTGCACAGCTCATATTCCTCCTTCTCATCCTTCGCCTGTGACGCTTTTTCAAGCAGTCCGGAATAATCGCTGTTCATCGCACTGTATTTGTTCACGTTACCCGCAAAGCTGTTAAGATACGCCTCAGGGCAATTATAACTGCCGTTAAGACGTGTCAGTGCCAGAGTATAATCGCCGTTTTTCAGCTTCTCGTCATATTCGCTTTCGCTGATATATGAGATACTGCAATACATTCCGAGCTTTGCCTGCCACTGCTGTAAAATGCCCTTTACCGATTCGCCTATTTCTTCGTCACGGTTTTCTACAGCAATTATATTGACGCTGTACAAATCCGCCTTGTCGATATTGGCACACGCACTCTGATATGCCGTATACGCCTTAATCTCATCGGGCTTTACCACTGCCTTGCCGCCCACAGCATCACGGTAGCTTCCGAGCGAATTTTTAACAGACGGAGGTACCGCACCATCCGCAACGGTATATCCGAAAGGCATTTCGAGCTCTGCGGTGTCAGTCGCATACAGTAAGGCGTAGCGGAGCTTGTCGCTCTTGAATATCGAATTTGAAGTGTTCATTGTAATACCGTAAACGGCGGTCGAGAATTCGTCATAGATATAATTCTTGTTAAGATAGCTTTTTGCCTTACCGCCCGAAAGAACGATGCTCTGCGATGTTCCGTCGGTGAAATCCGTAATATGATTATCTTCGATGAAGAAGTTAAGTCCGAGCGGAGTTACCTCGTCATGCTCATTATACTTGTCGCTGTAACGAAGAACGAGGTTATTGTTATTGTTGCTCCATGCGTCATAATTCCACGTCTTTACATAAAACGGACCGTTTGATGGAGTTCGCTCTGCGTCAAGACCGTATTTACCCTGTGCCTTGATAAAATATTCCTCGTTGCACGGCATAGCCGCCGGCATAGCAAGAAGCATCGCTAATGACGGCTCGGTATATTGCAGTTCTATTGTAAGCGAATAATCCCCCTGCGCCGTAACTCCGAGCTGTGACAGGTCGGTAATTTCTCCGCTGTTTATCTTATCGGAATTTTTTATGCAGAAATATTCCGATGCCTTCGGCGCTCTGGTTTCCGGCAGGAATAATCTTCTGAAGCCAAAAACAAAATCGGCGGCTGTGACCTTCTTGCTGTAGCCGTTTACGTCTGTCCAGTATCTGTCCTGCTTCAGTTTGAAGTTATATGTAAGCCCGTCATCTGAAACGGTATAGCTTTCAGCCATCGCTTTTTCCGCATTGCCGTCCGCTCCGATCCTGAACAAGCCCTCGAACACCGAGCCGATTATAAGATATGATTCCCTGTCAGAAGCGTATTGAGGGTCAAGGCTTCCGGGATTAGACGATATATCATATCCGAACACATACCCCTTGCCGTCATCCTCTTTACACGAAGTGAAAAAAGCACAGCATAAGCACAGCAAAAACGCAGAAATGCGAATTGTCGTTCTTTTCTTCATCACAACTCCTTAATTACAACATTACCCGTTTCCAGTGATTTCTTGCAATCAATTATCCTCTGATTACGGCTTCCTTTGAAATGCAGTTCAAGACTTCTCTGGGCAAGTATAAATTTGCCGTCGACCAGTATATCCACTACCGACAGCAGATTTTTAACGTCCTCGTCTGTCTTTGATTTTTCAATAAGCTGTTCAAAGGTAAACCCGGTATATGCCATTATATCGAGCTTTGTATTTTCCTTTATCCTCTTTGCAAGGTCATATAACGGTGCAGGCTGGCAGAACGGCTCTCCTCCCGAAAAAGTAACACCCTTCAGCAGAGGGTTTTCCGCAATGTGATTATATATCTTGTCGGTATCCGCAAGCCTGCCGCCGCTGAAATCGTGCGTTTCGGGATTGTGACAGCCCTCGCAGTGATGCGGACAGCCCTGTGTAAATATTGTATATCTTATTCCCGGTCCGTCTACAATAGACTCGCTGACCGTACCTGCTATTCTTATAAGCATTGTATCACGTTCCTTTTTAAGTTATCCTATTTATTATAGCCTTATTCGGATAAAAAAGCAATAGATTGAAAACGTTTCCCTGTTTTTTCAGATAAAAATAAAGTGAGCAAATACAAAATTGCCCACTTTTATTTCAATATTTCAGATATTGATTACGCAACTTTTGAATAGTCAATAACAGAAATATCCTGTAAAAGACTTTTTGCCGCTTCTACAAGTTTTTCGAGCTGTTCGGCAACTTCATCTGTGTAAAATATCTCTCCGCATTGTTCACATTCCTCGCAAGGTACATTTTTAATTATTATTACCGAATTACTGTAATTGACAACATGAGTTGTAAAGCTGTTTTTTATCATTTTGCACTTGCATAGCATACACATACAAATCACCTCTTCCGTGTTTTTAAATCATTTTCAAATTCATCCGAATCAGGAAAATAGGCAGTAATTATTCCGACATTTTCTCCGTTACAACTGACTACAACGTGAATAACAGAACGATCATTTATAGTATACCCATATATAAGACAACTTGGATGCGGAAAATCATCAGGATAATTTTCTATTATCTCTCCATGCATAATACAATTTTTCACATCATCTCGCCGTATATTTCTTTCTTGCATTCTTTCCAAAGCGTGCTTAGACCATTTTATTCTTGACAATCTACATAGTTCTTTTAATTTATCAAAATTCAAAATGCAACCTCACTGTTTACTGAATTCACGCCGATTCGCTTTTACCCTGCTTATCTCTGCACTCACTGCATATACCCTTGATGCTTATCTCGTACTCGGTTACATCAAAGTCATACTTTGTGCGTATCTTGTCGTTAAGACACATCATTTCACCAAGTTCCACATCAAAGACCTTTTCACAGCAGCTGCATATCATATGAAAATGCGGATCTGTCCTGCCGTCAAAACGCACGCTTCCGTAAGAGCTGCATATTTTCTTCAGTATGCCGTGTTCCGCAAGCTGATTGAGATTACGGTAAACTGTACCAAGGCTGATTTTAGGATAACTGCGTCTGGCTATATCGTAGACCTGCTCGGCGGTAGGGTGGACAGGATTTGAAACAACGATATTCATTATGCAATTTCTCTGTTGAGAATAATTCATACTGCCCTCCTGTCAGGTATAGCTCTCGTTATCCGTAACCCAATGACGAACTCTCAGAGGAATACCAAGCCCCTCTGCAAGCTCCTTGCACTGCTCAATCTGCTCGGGCTTTATTATATCAACCACGGTAAACATAACCTCAGGCACGATAGTTTTTACCGTTGTGGCAAAATTAAGCATAGAATTGAATGACGGAAGCCCGAACTTAGGACGTGAGACCTCAAGATAGCTCTCAGGGTCGGGAGCGTTAAGGCTTATGGAAATACAATCTATTATATATCTCATCTTGTATGAATCAAACGCAGGATTGATGAAATCAACAAGTCCGTTTGTGTTGATACGAATCTTCATATCGGTAGTCTGCTTTACATACTTTGCGACCTCGAGCAGAACATCGGCACGCTCCATAGGCTCGCCGTAACCGCAGAAAACAAGCTCGTGAAGTCCCGTCTTATCAAAATCGTCGAAAGCCTTGATAATTTCTTTATAGCTCGGCTCATGCTCAAGCCACAGGCTGTCATTATCCGCAACGCTGTCGCCGTTCTTTCTTATGCAGAAAACGCACGAACACGGACATCTGTTTGTTATATTAGCATAAAGCTTACCTTCAAACTCATAGAATATCGTCATATTACACCTCCGTGGATAAACTGATAATCTTTCTCACATTAGTATAACATAACGCTGAAAATTAGTCAATAGCTAAATCGGCATTTTAATGCGAAAAATCGCCACCCGCAAAAAATTTTATATCCTGTCATATATTTCATCTGCTTTTAAAGAAGTAAATGACAAAGGGAAGTACACGCCGGAAGTCCGGCTCTCCTTCATTGTTATCAATACACGGTTACAGCAGTTGTAATAAGCACTGTCGCTATCTTTCAGACGCTCTACATAAGGAGCGGCTCCTTCCGACAGCATAGCAAGGCTTCCTGTATCTGTTTCAGCAATTTCACCGCTGAGATAGCTTTCGACATTGTACTGAGCTATTCTTGCATCGGGGTCGCAAAAGCACAGCACACCGAGCATTACGGTAAACGATATAAAAAGCGTTGCCACTGTTTTCATACCGGGGAATATCACGTGCAATATCAGCACAAGGAAAACTATGCCAAGAAGTATCATAAACCACGATGTATAGAATCTAAGCCCAGTAAGCCCATATTCACCGATATACATTATCATCTTTGACATTGCACTGCAGATAAGCAGTATCGTAATCATGCTGAAAACCGCCGAATATATTCTTACGGCAACGGGCTTTCTGCCGTTTTCGTTTCTCTTTGCAAGAACGCCGGCAAGAAATATCACCAGAAGGTCAAGCACAGCCACTCCGCACAGCTCAAAAAAGCCTTGTCTTGCATATCCGCTGTAGCTGTAGCCGTCGGGAAGGACTCCGCCGAATGCACTCAGATAGTACGGCAGCTGGCAAGCGAAGAACAAAAGATAGATAAGTATAAGTGGCGTCAGCGCAGAACATATTGCGACAGCAGGCACCTTTGCCGCTCTCCCCGGGTCGCCTGTCATTTTACGCTTTCTGCCTTTCGCACCGCTCATTGCTCCGAACAGCAGGAACGACAGCGGTATGCTTACCGCAAGAATTATTACGTTAGTGAAAAAGTTGTCGAAAAATCCGCCTGTTATACCTGATAATAATCTTCCGAAATTATCATCGGCGCTTGAAAGTGCCGTACACGCTATAATCACGGCAGGAATCGAGCAAAGCACTCCGAGCAGAATATATAACGCTGTTTTGCTTTTTTCTCCTTTTTCCTTATTTGCAAAAGGAACAGCCACGCACTTTGGCGCTGCGGAAAAGTTTGCAAACGGCACTGCGAATACAGCCTCGCATATTTCCCTGAAAAATCCGTCCGAAAACAGCGGTTTTGCTGTTATAAAGCTGTAAGCAAAGTAACAGAGCAGTATTGCGGCATATACCCACGACAAAAATCGTACAAGCCCTGTCGACGAAAACACGGGAACAGCACAAAACAGCATCACACAGCCGAAAATCGCCCATTGTGAAGCGGTCGGTTTTTTGCCGATATATATTACTGCCATAACCGCAAGAGTCGCCACTATAACGTGATACCAGCCCGATGCTATAACCTCTGCAAACGGGAATATTTCTCCCTCGGTAAAGAACAGCTTCAGTGTTATAAAGCCGATTATAACGGTCATCACAGCGAATATGAAGTCACGGATGCCGTATACTTTCTTCGCTTCGGGCGGACCTTGCAGCTGCCTTTGAGGCTGTACAAACTGCCCGTCCGCTCTGTCGTATACATTCACCGGCGGAACGTTACCGCACTGCTCCGCATTATCCGCATAATTATAGTATTCATTCATCTTCTCCACCGCCTTTATAGCACAGAATATCTCCGGGCTGACACTGCAGCACCTCGCATATCTTTTCAAGCGTTGAAAATCTTATCGCCTTTGCCTTGCCCGTTTTCAGCACCGACAGATTTGCAGGTGTTATTCCTATTGCGGCGGCAAGCTCGTTGGATGAGATTTTCCGCTTTGCCATCATTACATCAAGATTTATTTCAATTGCCATATCAGTACCTCACAGCTCAGATAGTAAAGTCGTTCTCTTCCTTTATTACGATTGCCTGTTCAAAGACGTTCTTTATAACACGCAGTATCAGTCCGAAAAATGCCGCCGCTATAACCACAAGCCACGCAAACGGTCTTATAAAGCTGAAATAGATAAAGATAACGCTTACGGCAAAACAGCAATACGATATAAGCCGTAATATTTTCACGTTGGCGGGTATGAACACCTTGTCGTGCCTTATGTTTGAAAGCAGACGGTCAAGCGCCGTAACTATCACAAGTGCTACCGCCGCCGCAAGATAAAGAGTGATTATCATAGGCAGATACACCGAGCTTCCTGTCAGTGCAATGATGCCGTTATCGTAGACCCGGACAATTAAAGGTGCAAATATACAGCAGGCGATTATAATCACGAATACTATCCTGACAAGCACGAGAGATAAAGTAGCCGAAAAATTCTTTTTGTTCAAAAAATCATATCCTTTCATAAGGCACTGCCTTTGTTTTTTTGAATTATAGCACTAACATTCTCGTTTGTCAATAGATTTTTATTGCTTTTCGATAATTTTTTATTGCAAAATAAAAAAAGCAGGTGGATTTACCTGCTCTTTGGACTGTCAATTATAATTTTTCCTCGCTGTACGCTTCTAACTCCCGTATACTACCCGCCTCCAATATTTCGGTGCGAATACTATAAGATACTTGCAATTTCTCTTTGAATGTGATAAACCATGATTGTCATTCATTTGACAGTCCTCCTTTTGATATTCTGTGGTTGCCAAACCCACTTCTATTATATCACAAATCAAATCGGTGCAAGCCGACACGGCGGTACGCCGTACTTTTGTCTTTTGACAAAAGGATTTGATGATAAAATGTTCTCAGACAGGCGGTTATCCGCCGACCGTGCTTTTGCACGGGATAATCCGTGTAAACGGATTATCTGTCTGGGGTTATTATATTATAGGAGGACTTTTTACTAAAGTCTTTTATTCCACCGCTTCAAGCGGTGGTTTATTTTTGCTAAAGCTACAATAAAAAACAAGCCGTATTTCTACGACTTGCAAAATCTCCGCAGTAAGAAAGATAAGGCGATGGCACTGAGGCTGAATCGTTAAAATGAAAATCGGAGCGTACCTGATTTTTACTCTGCACTGTGGCAATGATTCCTGTAATATATCGGTGTAACGCCGTACAGCTTTTTGAATCTGCGGCAGAAATAGCCGATGTTCTCAAATCCTGTTTCATGCGCTATGGTGCAAACGCTGTTTTCAGTATCAACAAGCAGCTTTGACGCACGTTTCAGTCTGTATTCTACAACGTAATTTATCGGTGATGTATGCAGGTATGTCCTGAAAATATTGAGAACACTGCTTTTGCTTATAAGAACTGTTCGGGCAATTTCGTCCAGTGTTATCTGACCGCTGTAATTATCGTGAATATACTGCATCATTATCTGAAGCTTAGCCTGCGTCTGTGCGGAATGCACGGACATAGAACCGCAATCTGTTATCAGTATGCTTTCATATAAAAGACGCCATAGTTTCAGCAGCAGCTCTGCTGTTTTCATTTCAGACGCTGTGCCTGAACCCTGCACGGCAAATACCGACCTCATTGTTTCGATAATGCTGCGGTGCGCTGTTTCTTCGGCGGAAAAGATCACACATTCAGTAGTTGATTCGATTATCGGTCTGATGTATCTGCTGTATATCAGACTGCCCTGCGGCGCAAGCAGAACAGGTGAAAAAACAATGTTAGGAATGATGGCGCTGTCCGTGGCTTCAAACCTGTGTATCACCTGAGAGTTTATAAAGATTCCATCGCCGGAACTGAGAACATACCTGTTTCCGCCCACCAGAAAATCAGCCTTGCCCTGCTGTACATAAACAAATTCGACCTCCGGATGCCAGTGCCAGTCGATACAGTGAAAGTCGAAATCCCGGATGTCCTCATAATAGTAGCAGAAGGGATATTCTTCGCTGCCGTGACTTGCAGTTTCACGCAAGGTTTCGTCCGTTATGATCCTGTCCTTTTTGATTTCATCACTCATATTCTCACCTGATTTACGATATTGTGTAATAAAAATGTGATTTTGTGCATTGAAATGTTATGATGTTTGCTATATAATCTGATTATATCAATCGTCAAGGAGTTTGTCAATATGGCTGTGAATTACAGAAAAACACTTATATCCTGCTATCTTGGATTCATCACGCAGGCAATAGCGGCTAATTTCGCCCCGCTTCTATTTCTCACATTTCACAACGGCTATGGTATCCCGCTTGGAAAAATCGCCCTTATCTCGTCGGTATTTTTTGTTACTCAGCTTATCATAGATGTGCTGTGCGCACGTTTCGCCGACAAAATCGGTTATCGGAAATGTGTTATCGGGTCGCAGGCGTTTTCGGCACTGGGACTTATCGGACTTGCCTTTCTGCCTGAACTGCTTCCCGACCCGTTCACAGGAATAATCGTAAGCACAATCATATATGCAATGGGAAGCGGTCTTACCGAGGTGCTTGTAAGTCCGATAGTTGAAGCCTGCCCGTTTGAGCATAAAGAAGCCGCAATGAGTTTGCTGCATTCATTCTACTGCTGGGGTTCGGTCGGAGTCATACTCATTTCAACACTGTTTTTTACTGTTTTCGGCATAGAAAACTGGAAGTGGCTCTCTTGTATCTGGGCGATAATTCCACTTGTGAACATATACAACTTTTCAGTATGTCCCATTGAACATCCTGTCGAGGACGGCAAGGGAATGCGTATCCGTGACCTGCTCAGAGTACCGCTGTTCTGGCTTGCGATACTGCTTATGGTATGTGCGGGAGCCTCGGAGCTTTCAATGGCGCAGTGGGCGTCGGCATTTGCAGAATCCGCTCTCGGACTGACTAAATCAGTCGGAGATATAGCAGGACCGTGTATGTTTGCGGTGACAATGGGCATAAGCCGTACACTCTACGGGAAGTACGGCGAAAAGCTCGATCTTATGAAATTCATGATAGGCTCGGCAATGCTGTGTCTGATCTGTTATATCACCGCCTCCCTGTCGGGAATACCTGTAATCGGACTTCTCGGCTGCATAATGTGCGGATTCTCGGTAGGTATCATGTGGCCCGGATCTATTAGCATCTGCTCAGGCAAAATATCCACCGGCGGAACTGCAATGTTTGCACTTCTCGCTATGGCAGGCGACCTCGGCGGAGCACTCGGTCCTGCTATTGTAGGAAATATCACCCAGAATGCAGGTAATGATATGCAGAAAGGTATGCTGTCAGGCTGTGCGTTTCCCTTGATACTTATGGTATCGCTACTGCTGCTGAACAGAGCCGGACGTAAAAACAACTGATTGTATCCGGCAGGTTTATACAAAGCTACAATAGAAAAAAGGCACCATGTATCAAAACGTGATGCCTTTTTGTTTTTCATACGATGCCGGCAGTCAATTTACAAATTTCATAGAACCTGTTCTGCATTTCTGAACTGCGACGGGGTAATACTCTCGAACCTTTTAAAAATCTTGCAAAAATAACTGCTGTCACAGAAGCCTGTTTCTTCAGCTATCTGCTCGACAGTTTTCTGCGTTTCCGCCAGAAGCATTTTAGCCGCCTGTATCTTGCGCTTTGTGATGTATTCCATCGGTCGGCAGTTCAGGGTCTGCCTGAATAATCTGCACAGATGCTGCGAAGAAACGCCTGCGGCTTTACTTATGGATTCAAGACCGGGCTGTTTCATATAATTCTCGTCAATATAAGCGATTGCCTTCGTTACCGCAGGGGCGATTTGTACACTGCCTTTTCCTTTCGCCGCAAGACGGCTCAATTCAATGAAAAAGCTGTACAGATAGCCCGACGCTCTGAAATTTCCGTCAACCTTGTCAGACAGGAGTGCCTCGTGCATACATCTGAAACAATGGTCAAGATATGTAATTTCTTCCTTTGGAAGAGGGAAGATTTTCGGCTTGTCGAAGCCGAGTGCTTTAAGCATATCGGTGCATGATTTTCCTGACGGTTTTATCCAATGCGTATCCCAGGATTCGTCCGTTGAATAATACTCATGCGGACAGCCGGCAGGGATAAAGAATGCAGTGTACGGATTTATTATATGTTTCTCACCATTTATTATAAGTACGCCGCTTCCTTTTGTACAATAAAGGGCCTTGGCATAATTGTCACCATTGCCGCAGATTACATGATACTGCCATTCGTTCAACCCTACGCTCACCAAAAAGACAGGAAGACTGCCTTCTTTACTGATTATCGGATAATCGTAGAATTTCAAAATTAATTCACCGCCTGTGCTAAAATCGTTATATCTTAATAATATCATTCATTGACTTGTTTGTCAATAAGCGTTATAATTTGTTAAAATACGAAGGGGTGATTTTTTGAGAACAGTCAGGGAACTAAACGATTTCTGGAGATTCACAAAGCTTCCGGCAGGAATGAATCTATCGAAAGATGATGCTATCTCTCCCGAATATGAAGATGCGTCATGGCAGCCTGTTGTACTGCCGCATACATATAATTTCGAAGACAGCGCAGGCAGAATGACAGCTGCAGACGGTGTGGACTACTACCGTGGAACTGTATGCTACCGCAGAAGCCTTGCGCTGAGTTTTGAAGAATGCAGCGGAAAAGAACTCTATCTGGAATTTGAAGGTGCAAATACTGTTGCGGAAGTCTATATAAACGGCAGATTTGCAGGAGAGCACAGCGGAGGGTATTCAGCGTTCAGATTTGATATCACGGACTATATATACCCGAACAAAGACAATCTGATAGCTGTTATCGTATCGAATGCTCCTACCGATTATATTGCGCCGATAACCGACAATGGCGATTTCACAAAAATGGGCGGCTTGTACAGGGGCGTAAAGCTTATTGCAGTCGAGCCTGTTCATATTGCTCTGAAAGACAGCGGCTCCTGCGGAGTATATATAACCCCACGCAATATTTCAGAAACATCTGCGGATATAGGCATACTTGTCAAGCTGGATAAAGCAGAAACCGCAGAGGCTAAAGCTGTGATATATGATCCGCAGGGAAAGCCTGTAACGGAGTTTTTCGGCAGAGCGGACAAAGACAGGATAACGCTTTCGGGAAAAATCAACTGCCCGAAACTCTGGGACGGAGTAAACTCTCCCGCTCTTTATCGTGCGGAGATAACCTTATTCTGCAACGGGAAACCCGTCGATAGCATTGAACAGGAATTCGGAATACGCTCATACCGCATAGATGCCAATAACGGATTTTTCCTCAACGGCAAGCCATATCCGCTCCATGGGGTGAACTACCACCAGGACAGTTACGAATCCGGCTGGGCAATGACTGACGCTCAGCGTGAGCGGGATTATCGTATCATTCGTGACATGGGCTGTACCGCTGTAAGAATGGCTCACTACCAGCATTGTGACCACGAATATTCATTATGCGACAGGCTGGGTCTGTGCGTATGGACGGAGATAGGTATAATCAATAAAATGTCTGCCGATGAAAGCGATGCTCATGTCCTTTCAGACGGCTTTGGAGATAACGCAAAACAGCAGCTTCGTGAGCTTATCAGGCAGAATTACAATCATCCGTCAGTTATTGTCTGGGGATTGTCCAACGAACTTCACCAGATGACCGATGAAATATTCGGGCTTTACAGTGAGCTTTATGAAATTGCTTGTAAAGAGGATGATACAAGGCTGAAAACCTTTGCAGACAATCAGTTTTACGGCAGATTTCTGGAGCTCCCCGCTGATGTGGTCGGGTATAACCGTTATTTTGGCTGGTATAAGGAGGCCGGCAGTGCGGAGAATTTCGGCGAATGGCTTGATCTATACCATAACGAAAAGGAAAAGCGCCCTGTCTGCCTTTCCGAATACGGCGGCGGTGGGGCGATTTCGCAGCACAAGGATAATGTAGATTGGGAAAGCGACATAGACCCTGTCGGAGTACGGCATTATGAGAACTATCAGTCGCAGCTGCACGAGATATTGTGGAAACAATTCTCGGTCAGAAAGTACCTGTGGGCCGAATTTATATGGTGTATGTTCGATTTTGCGTCCTACGGGCGAACAGAGGGAGATACAAAGTCGCTCAACGACAAGGGACTTTGCACAAGGGAGCGTATTCCAAAGGACGTATATTTCTTTTACAGGTCCGTATGGAGCAGCGAAAAAACAGTTTATATAACTGAACGCAGACATGAATTCAGAGCTTGTGATGTGCCTTTTGTAAAGGTATATTCAAATGCAGACGCAGTGGAGCTTTGTATAAATGATGTTTCGCACGGCAGAATATCCCGATGCGAACTTCCCAATGACGAGAGCACTGTTTTCGTGTGGGAAAATATAAAGATAAAACCCGACACAAAGAACAAAATATGTGCTAAAGCATATTTCAGCGACAGAACATCAAGAACCGACTATGCATTCTGGACAGGTAAATAAACGTGTCTGTATATTTTTATTTATCATAATAGAGGTCAATTATGAACGTTGTTATTCTGATGCTCGCTGTAACAGCCTGCTATACAATATGCTCGCTGAATGATAAATACGCCGCTGCCAAAGCCAACTTCTCCGGCGATGAATTTACATTTCTGATGTGCTCGTCGATGTCGGTGTTCCTTGCTTTAAGTCTGCCGTTTCAGAATTTAAGTTTCAGCTTGACTTGGCAGTCATTTTTAGCGGTATTACTGGTTGCAGTGTGCAAAATGCTTGAATTCCAGATGAGCGCACGGGTGCTGAAACAGCTTTCCGCCTTTGAGTTGAAAGCGTGGCTCGGGATAACCCTGTTTGCGTCTTATTTCACCGATATCCTTTTCGGGTCTGAACTCAATATTATCAAACTGATTTGTATATTTGCAACAGCCGCAGGCCTTGTATTTATTGCAAAGTCGTCTAAATGTGGCAGTGTAAACTATAAACAGATAATTCTGCCGTTGGCGCTGTATCTTATTTCAAAATATGGGTATGGGCTTATTATAAGGAGTTTCTCTCCGTATGCTTCATCAACAATGCAGCTTCTTCCGGCTATGGTGATAATTTCGCTGATAATGCTGCCGAGAGTTCATATCAGGGAGCTTATTAAGAATAATCAAAGCGGCGTTGTTAAGGTAGTGCTTGCCAGAATTCCCAATACGCTCGGAATGCTGCTTGAAAATGCGGTTATATCTATAAGCCTTGCAAATTACTCGTTCATTCAGCCGATGATCCTTGTAACGCTTTTCGTAATAGGTCTGATCCGCAGAGAAAAGCGTTCACGACTCAATTTAATCGGAAGTATTATCTGCATCGTGGGCATAGTGGCTTTTCAGTTGGCGTAAATCTTAAACATTCTGCGTCACAGGCACCTGAAGCTAGCGCTCTCTGTCTGCGGAACAAGTTCCGCTTCCACCAAATCGAAGATTTCGTGCTGTGGAACAAGTTCCGCTTCCACCAAATCAAAGATTTGGCGCAATTCCGCCACTGCTGTTTTAAAATGTATCAGCAATAAAAAACAAGCCGTATTTCTACGACTTGTTTTGTCTATGGGCTACGAAAAAGATATTTTCGGCAGTTTTGCGTATGACTTCGAACTCTCGCAAAAACTTATATTCGGTTAATCATATATGCGACTTTTATTTTATTATTCGGGAATAAGAACATTCCCGCCGGAGATTACCACGTCAGATGCGGAAATGGCACTGTCAATGGTATTCGATTCGTCAATTTCGCCTTCGTATGTTATCTGAACATTTTCTCCCACTCGGATAGCTCCGCTTTCTGCATAACGGGAGATGCGCAGATCATTCAGAAGGATTTTGTACGTGATTCCGTCATCGGGATTGGCGCAGAGAATGGAATCGTCTAACAGAATATACTCATCGGTTATCTCCGTAATCTTACCGACAATGGTATTCTGATACGGCTCATACTCTGCTTCGGTGGAATTCTCTTTTGCATATTTGATAATCTTACTGGCTGCATCTTCTCCGATATTGAAGAGGTATTGGTAATTAAAAGCGTTTGTCCACAGATAGCCATCTACAGTAACATACATGGCACCTTTATATACGCCGAGAGTTTCAGATGTGATCGTAAAACTGTAATACTCTCTATCATGTGCAACCCATTTCTCATCCTCAACAAATGGTGCATTTTCGCATCCGGCAAGAACTTCCCACACGTAATCATCGTTATTCAATACAAAGTGGTTCTTGTTCGGGCCATCACCATTCTCAGAAAAAGTGTTCAATTCAATCACTTTCGAAAGATCCATCAAATCGAACAATTCACCCAAAGTGCTCGGAGGCGCATACTTGTCATTTTTGAAGACATAATACTTGCCCTCCATTTTCACGGCAACAAACTGACTCTGTGCGGCATCCTTCAGCTTATATACCTCAAATTCTTCGGTGTACTTCTTACCGCTATTGATCTCGTCATATCCTACCACGGTGTGGTTACCAATGATTTCGCCAACGTGCGAAGCCGATACCTCGCGTCCTCTGCCAAGGTATTCAATGCCATCATATTTCAGTTCCGTGTATTTTTCATATACTGTCTGATATTTCCACGGCCAAATAATTGCAGATTCACCCGTCTGGATGAAGTCTTTATATTTATCTGTTGTACCTCCATCACCGCCAAATAACGACGGAAGGATCGCCGTACCTGCGATGACGAGTAACGCAAAGCAAGCCGCTATGGAACCCCATTTGAGCCAAGGGCTACGCTTGGCTTTCGTTTTACTTTCTGCTGCGGCAGTGATGAGATCATCATCTATATGCCCGACAGCATTTGCCGTTCTCGGTATTTTCATATTTCAACGCCCTCCTTAATGAGATAGTCCCTTAGTTTGTTTCGGGTGTAGAACAACATATTTTTGACCTTACTTTTGGTAAACCCAAAGCGCTCTGCAATTTCTCCGATAGAATCGAAGTAGAAATATTTCCGGATAAAGACATTTCGCACGTCCTCCTTTTGTGTGTGCAGGAAGTGGCTGACCAGTTTGCCTACGTCCTCGTCACTCACGTCGGGGGCATACCGATCATCCGGCAGTACCGATTCCAGTTCATCCAGGGACAACATTACATCCGCTGACCGTTTTTCACGCTTCATAAACTCCAACCGCTTCAGAGACAGGTTTC